>Ga0316191_10003336_pt1 | contig 11832 bp, 10 predicted proteins | sample Eddworburr2cm_MG_FD_204928 | JGI IMG/M metagenome (GOLD analysis project Ga0316191, IMG submission 204928) | Coastal sediment microbial communities from Maine, United States - Eddy worm burrow 2 cm | ecosystem: Environmental > Aquatic > Marine > Coastal > Sediment | place: USA: Maine...
CAGTAGCGCCGATTGATCCAGCCCCGAGCGGTGCCGTGTGACGGCAACGCTACGACCTCGTTTGCTCACCGCGCCCCAAGCGGCGGACTTTCTCCCACTTCTGGCCGGAAATGCTTCCACATCAGCGGCCCCTGATCCTCGCAGGCAACCGGGTCCAGTCCGTCAAGCCCATGGCGATTCCCTTAACGTACTTGCGGTACCCTCTTTATTCTTATTATCAGCCGACGTCCTGGCGCGCATCCAGCGACTTTCCGGCGGGCGTTTCGTACCGGCTGGCCCAACAACCGCTATCGTTCCGGCCCCCCCTTTCGTCACGGCTCCCTGGGGCCATTTCAAAGGCGCGCACCATCAAGCGCTTGACATCGATCAATGTATTTGTTAACCTTATCAACAAGTTAGGCAACCAACGAGGTATACCATCAAGAAACCCCGCCCCGCCAAAACACTCTTTTTCGCCCATCTCGCCGTCCTGGCTACTCTGGGCCTGACAATGGTCGCTCCCTTCTAATCTCCTGATTTCTTGCTCCTGATAAACCATCAGCAGCTCGCGCTCCCGAAGGAGTGCGCGTGACCTGATTTTGACACTGAAATCACCGAAGGAGACTCATCAATATGAGCAACCCGCTGAAGATTGAACAGACAGAACACAACACCATCGATATCGGCGTCGGCCGCGGAGACCGCAAGGCCCTTTCCGACGATCTGTCGGTTGCGCTGGCCGATACCTACGTTCTCTACGGCGTCACCCAGCACGTCCACTGGAACGCCACGGGACCGAATTTTTACAGCTTGCACAAGATGACTGAGGCACAGTACGAAGATCTTGCCGAAGCCATCGACGAGCTGGCGGAACGTATCCGAGCCATCGGTTTCTCCGCGCCCGGCGGCCTGCACAAAATGCTGGCTCTGACTCGCATGAGTGTGGTGCCGGAAGCCCATGAGACCGACGAGATGATCCGACTCCTGATCAGCGGTAACGAGACCTGCGCGAAGAGCCTCAGGCACGCAGTTAGCCGCGCGGAGGAAGCCGACGACGTCAAGACAGCCGACCTGTTGACCGAGCGTATTGGACAACACGAAGAGAACGTCTGGATGCTTCGGGCGTCCCAGTCCTGATCGTTTAGCGCCGGCCGGCATAACGCCGGTCGGCTCATCTGACCCGAAACGCGTTCACGGAGACCCATTAATCATGAGTATCAAGCAGAAGCTGCAGAGACAGCTCGAGACCAATCTCGACAAGTGGAAGTCGGAGATCGACGAGGCCGAGGCCAAGGCGAAAGCCAAGGCGGCGAAGGCAGAAGCCAATCGGGCCGAAGCCGAAACAAGGAAGGCTGTCTGGTCGAAGGCGGATGATCTCAAACAGCGCGTCGAGCGCGCCGAGGAGCGGCTCGAAGAGTTGAAGGACGTGGGCGAGCATCGCCTGCGATCGCTCAAGGACGAAATCCACTGTCTCGTGGCCTGAGCGAAGAGTGCCGGTGAAAGCCAGGCGCTGATACGAAACGGCGGGGGCGCTCCATGCGTCCCCGTTTTATATTCGGCGTCCTGAATTACGACATCGACTGTAGCCCGCCTCACCCCACGCCCCGCGCGCGCCACCAGCCAGCTCCGGTGACAAACCGCCTCATCACCTGTTGAACGGCCCGGGCAGTGTCATCCGACGACACCGCCAGGATCCGGTTCGTCCAACGCACCCCACACGGCAGACTTTCTCGCACTTCTCGCCGGAAAGGCTGCCTCCCTGGCGGTATCTCATCACCGGATTCCACCGGGCCTCTCGCAGTTAGAGGATTCCAAGTGATAAGCGTCTCAACAGGTAGGGTATTCCTACAGAACCTCAAGGTTCGACTCGAACATCGCGCCAGCGATGTGAGAGAACGGCGCCGCCAGGCGCTGGCCGGGAGAGCGAGGCGCAAAGCGGCGAGCAGTCCCGTCGAGCCCGTGAGTCAAAGCGGGCAAGCGACAAGGCGACCATCGCTACTGCCGTCACGTCTAGGGCTCGGGCTGAGCCACCGTAATCGGCGTCTTCATGATCACCTCGCGGTGGGGATACGGGATCTTGATGCCGTGCTCCTTGAACGTGTCCCAGAGCGCGAGTAGCACCTTGCCCCGGATGTTTGTCAGCCCCTGCTGCGGGTCCCGAATCCAGAATCGCAGCAGGAAATTCAGGGACGAGTCTCCGAACTCGGTCATCCAGCACACGGGACGGCGGTTGCTCGCATCGACTCGCCCGACCGTGCCCGCCGCCTCTATCGCCAGGCGGGTTACCTCGTGAGGGTCGGAGTCGTAGGACACGCCGAAAGCGACGTCAAGACGCACGAATTCGTCGGAGAATGACCAGTTCACGACCTGGGTCGTCACGAAGTCCTCGTTCGGTATCAGGAATTCGCGGCCATCGCGCGTCACGACCGACACGAATCGGGCGCGCAGCTCGCGGATCCAGCCGAACGTGTCGCCGAGTGTAATCGTGTCGCCGGGTTTGATGGACTGGTCCATCAGGATGATGACGCCGGAGATGAAGTTCGAGACGACCTTCTGGAGGCCGAAGCCGATGCCGACACCTACCGCGCCCGAGAGGACCGTCAGGGCTGTGAGGTCGATGCCGAGACCCGACATTGCCACGAGGACGGCGAGGACGATGAGGGCGATGCGCAGGATTTTGCCGATCAGTACCCGCAGCGAGGGCGTGAGCCCCTCTACCGACTGGATGCGCTTGTCCATGAAATTGCCAAGCGCCGCGGATATCCAGAGCAGAACGCCCAGGAAGACGATGCCGCGGATCACGCTCAGCACCGAGAGCCGGAAGTTGCCCAGGTGGATACCGGCTCCGTCGAGGATCGCTGCCACGTTGTCGGCGACGCCGAACACGCTGGCAGCCACATATATCCATGCGATCCACGCGAACATGCGGCCGATCGCGCGGCTCCGGACGGCCTGCGAGAACATGGTGATCAGGAACCAGGCTCCCGCGAGCAGCATGGCGCTGTGGAGGAGATGGGTCTCTTCCATCCCGAGAATCGCGTTCACGACCGTCTGCGCGACAAGCAGCAGGATCGCGAAGAACAGCCAGGTCAGCCTTCGGAGCGTCGCGACGATGAAGCGGAGCACGCCGGGCATGCCCTTTATCTTGCGGGCCATTTCCTCGAGCTTCGGCTTGACGCGGCCGCAAATGAAGACGGCCAGCGGATAGAGCAGGAGGATCAGGCTGATCTGGATGAGGAGATCTGGCTGGCTCACGTAGGCCAGCGCGGCCAGCGCGTATTCCTTGGCAATCGCCGTCATCTCTTCCAACAGTGTGTCTCCTGGTCAGTTCGGATGGCGCGATGGGACGCAATATATCACCACGCGACTCTCACGCAGGCCGCCGTGCGCCAGCCCGCGCGGAACGTCCGACCTGCACTCGGCACCCGGTGCGGCCCCGGGAGCTAGCGACGAGCATGACGGCGACGGCGAGCAGGACCAGGATCATCACCGACAGGACGATCGCCCCAGGTGGGTAAGGAGCAGATTGTCGATCTGCATCCGCTGCGGACTTCACAATCCCCTCGTTCCAGGTCCGAACCGAGCAGCAAGGCGAGAGAACGGTGCCGCCAGGCGGCGGCCCGAAGGGCGAGCCGCAAAGCGGCGAGTAATCCTGGCGGCACCAGCAACCTTTTCGATGTTTAGGGAAACCACGGGGAGCCGAGGGATTTGGAATGCCCTGGTCTGTGAATTGGCCACTTCAGAACCCCACTTTGGAGGCGATTCGTCCAGGCACCCGATTCCCCAGATCGGGGCCGTGCCATGAGACGACACCGCTACGATCCCGGTGCTTTACCGCCTCGGAAACGGCGGCCTTTCCGGCACTGCTAGTCGGAATGGACTCCCCGTCGGTGGCATCTCGTCTGTGTTCCTGACCGCGCTGCGCGCCGTCGGGCGCATATCCCGTGGCTCAACGTACTTGCGGTATCCTCTTTATCCTGCTGATCCGCGGTCATCGACAAATCCCTTCCCTACCGTATCATCGGCCCCATCGACCCCGGGGAGCCCCACATCCATGTCGTTCCTTACGGAATTGAAGAACCGGAAGATCGTCCAGTGGGCGCTGGCCTACCTGGCATCGGCCTGGCTTTTCATGCAGCTGATCGACGTGGTCGGTGCCCGCTGGGGGGTCTCCGACGGCGCCAGCCGCATTATCGATGTGGTCCTGGTCGTCGGGTTTTTCGTCACGCTGGTTGTCGCCTGGTACCACGGCGAACAGGGCCGGCAATGGGTCAGCGGACCGGAGCTGGTGATCATCGCCGCCTTGCTGGGCATCGGCGCCATCGCCCTGTGGGTGCTGGATAGCGAGTCGGAAGACACGGAGACGACCATCGAGTCCGCGGCCCGGGTCTCGCCGCCCGTGGATATCGACGCCGCGCCATGGATCGCGGTGTTGCCGTTTCGCGTCCAGGGCGAGGACGCCGGCCTGGCCGCGTTTGCTGCGGGCCTGACCGATGACATCACCGCCGCCCTGTCACAATTCTCGCATCTGCTCGTGCTCTCGCGCAGTGCCACCGAAGATGTCTCGGCCGAGGTCACCGACGTGCGTCAGCTGGGTCAGGCGCTCGGTGCGCGCTATGTGATGGAAGGCAGCCTGCGCGCGGCGGGCGAGACTCTGCGCCTGACGGTCCAGATCATGGATGCCCGCAACGGCACCACTGTCTGGAGCGAGACCCTCGACCGTCAGCTCGACCGCTCGAGCACGTTGCAGCTGCAGGACGAGATCACAGCCCGCATCGTCGCCACCGTGGCGGACGTCAATGGCGTCGTCACCCGCACGCTGGCGGCACAGATCGACGAGAGCGCACCGGAGACCCTGACGCCTTACGAAGCGGTGCTGCGCTGGTCCCTGAATCGCAGACGGGTCAGCGAACAGGATCATCTCGAGACCCGCATCGCGCTCGAGCGGGCCGTGCAGCTCGCGCCGGATTACGCAGACGCGTGGGCCTGTCTCGCGCACACCTATCTCGATGAATACATGAGCAGCTACAACGTCCAGCCGGACTCCCTGGATCGTGCGCTCGACGCCGCGCAGACGGCGGTGGGTCTCGATCCCGCGAACTCGCTGACCCAGTACTCCCTCGCCCTGGTCCACTATTTCCGGCAAGATCTCGGCGCCTTCCGCGCCGGCACCGAACGGGTCATCGAACTCAATCCCCTGGACACCAACGCGATTGCGCTGCTGGCCATCCTGCTCGGCTACAGCGGCGACTGGGAGCAGAGTGTCGCACTCACGACCCGGGCCATGGAACTCAATCCCGACCATCCCGGCTGGTATCGCTTCAACACCTTTATGGACGAGTACCGGCAGGGTCGCTACACCGCCGCCCTGGACATCGCGCTGCGGATCAACATGCCGGGCTACTGGGGCGATCCGCTCACCCGCACCCTCGCTCATGCCCAGCTCGGTAACGAGATCGAGGCAAGGGCGGCCGCCGCGGACCTGCTCGCCCTGTGGCCGGAGTTCGAGGCCGAATACTACCGGAAGGGGCTGCTGAACTGGATCTACAATCAGCCGGCGCTGGTCGACCAGATCATCGACGGGCTGCGCAAGGCGGGACTGGATATGGTGACGGAGTGAGAACGGCCCGACCCAAGCCATGACCTGGGCACAGCGCCTCAAGCGCGTGTTCCGGATCGACATTGAAACCTGCGAGTACTGTGGCGGCGCGGTGCGGATCATCGCCAGCATCCGACTGCATGAAGGTTGCGTTGCAGGCAGGATACTACGGCGACTACGGTGGCCCGGTCCGTGACTTCATGTCCGAGGGCGTGGAAACCGTAAAGATTGAAATCAGCGTTGTTGACCTCGCACAGGTCTTTATCGACAGCAGCTACCGGCGTTTCCCCGTGACCGACAACAATCGACTGGTTGGTCAGATCAGTCGGCGTGACGTATTGCGGGCTCTGGAAGTCATCGCCACAGGCTACGTGACCTGATTATGGCCCGAAAACCGTCTTATGGTTCATACTCGAAGCATGGGATTCTGGCGAGAACTGCGAAGACGGCGCGTTTACAGGATGGCCGGCTTCTACATTGTGGGCGCCTGGCTCGTCATACAGGTTGCCGATGTATTTTTCCCCGCCTGGGGGCTCCCGGAAACCGGAGTGCGGTTTCTGATTATCGCCGCGATCCTGTGCTTCCCGATTGCACTGGTTTTTTCCTGGACCTTCGACATAAGCGCATCGGGCATCGTCAAAACGGAACCTGCTGACCCGGGCGACGTTTTTGATAACTCACTCAAGCGCACCGATTACGTTGTCCTGGCTGCCTTGCTCGCGATCGGTGTTGCCATTGTGTTCGGCAGTCTGCAAAAGATTGTCGAGGAAGTGGACGATGCGGTGGCTGTGGCTGAGAAGATCGATAAGTCGATCGCAATTTTGCCGTTCGCCAACCTGGACACTAATCCGGAAACTGGCTATTTCTCCGATGGCGTCACTGAAGAAATTCTGCACAGGTTGTCCTCGCTGAGAGCGCTGCACGTACTGAGTCGAACCTCGTCTTTTGCATTCCGCAACAGCAACGATGGCCCGGCCCGCATCAGCGAGTTGCTGGGTGTGCGGTACCTGTTGCACGGCAGCGTTCGTCGTGACAACAACTTTGTACGCGTCACCGCGCGCCTGATCGACGACACGGGCTACCAGGTCTGGAGCGAGACCTTCGATCGCAAACTCGAAGGTATCTTTGCGATTCAATCCGAGATCGCGAACACGGTCGCCAGCCATATCGAGCGCCAGATTATTCCCCCTGCCGAACTGCCGGCCGGCCGCACCACCACGAACATGGCCGCCTATGATGCCTACCTGGTGGGCCGCGCTTTGCTCAATGCAAGAACGCCCGGTTATCAAGACAAGGCTGTTGCGGCTTTTGAAGAAGCGATTCGTCTGGATGGGAACTATGCTCCTCCGTATGCCGGACTGGCCGTGGCGCTTGAGCTTGATTACGGTAATGATGACCGGGTCGCTGCTCGTGAGTCCGCCGTCCGGGCAGCACAAACCGCTATAGAGTTGGACCCCGAACTGGCCGACGGGCACGCTGCGCTCGGCTTGATTCTGTTGGACGATGCGATTCTGTCCGGTGATGCGGCAAACAAATTCGAACACGCCGAACGATCATTGCGGCGGGCGCTGGAGCTCGACCCAACGATCATGAATGCCTACAACTGGTTGTCGATTACTCTGACAAATCAGGGTCGTATCGAAGAAGCGAACGCCGTGCAGAAGCAGGGCCTGCTCGTCGATCCGCTAAACCCCGTATTGTCTGTAAATATTGCTTTAAAGAAAAGAAGGGTCGGCGAACGCGAACGCGCAGAGCAACTCCTCTTGCGGCTGACGCACCTGCCGGAGCCCCCCGGGGTCGTTTACTGGGGGTTAATGGACCTGTACTTCGACGCCGGCGAATTCGACAAGTCATTGCGCTGGGCCAAGGAAGCCGTGCTTGCTTACCTGGAGAGTCCTGGCCTCCCCGGCACGGCCCATCTTGCGGGGCGCTATGAGAATCTCGGCCTGACCGAGGATGCCGACTACTGGGTGACCATTGCAGTCGAGCATGCGCCGCAGCCTGCAACAAAATTTGTGTACAAGGCCATTCAGTTTCAAATACGTGGCGACCGGGCAGGAATACGAACAGAGATTGACAAGCTCTCTGCAGCAATTGGCACCGACATGGACGGGATGCGGGGTTTTCCGGCAACCGTGTATGCAGCCGCCAATATCTATGTCGACAACTTTGACGTGGGCATTGCTGTGCTTGAGAACGAGTTTGACCTCGAGTCACTGTCCAAGGTCGATGATCTCAATTCTTATGCGGGATTGGCGTCCTTACATCTACTCGCCTATGCCTATCAACAAGTTGGACGAGAAGATGAAGCGACCGTACTCCTGGCTCGACTCCAGGAACAGCTCAATTCATATGTCGTTCAGCGCAAAATGGACTTTGGGCCGCTTCACCACCTGCGCGCACAGAACTTCGGCCTGCGCGGCGACTTTGATGCAGCTGCAGATGCTTTCGAAGATGCGATCAGGGCCGGCTGGTTGCGGTACATCTCGGTTATGAACGACCCTACGTGGGCAGAGACGATTGCCGACCCGCGTATCGCCCGCATGCTAGAGGACGTCAAGGTCGAGTTGGCGCGCCAGCGAGCTGTTGCGGAGCAAGCCGATGCCGAACACGATTTTCGTGCCGAGTTTGCGGCAATGCGAAACGCCCTCGGCAGCTAGATTTGGTGCCGGTCATAGCTTAACAGCTTGTTTTGACACCGAGTCTTTCCGGCCAGAAGTGGGAGAAAGTCCGCCGCTTCGGGCGCGGTCAACGAACGGGGTCCTAGCGTAGCCGTCACACGGCACCGCTCGGGGCTGGATCAATCGGCGCTACGGCGAATCGCCGTCCGAGGTGGCTGGCGGCGCGCACGGGGCGCCGGGTGAGGCGACATCGGGGCGCTCGATGTGGGTGAGGATCTTCTCGATGACGGCGAGGTCCTCTCGGCTTTGGCCTCCTGCGTCGCTCTAGCTGCTGCATCCCTGCAGTCGGATGCTGGCGATGATCCGTACCGCGCCGCCACGGTACTCGCAGGTTTCAATGTCGATCCGGAACACGCGCTTGAGGCGCTGAGCCCAGTTCATGGCTTGGCGTCTCTCCGGCTCAGGTTGTTCGTAGAAACGCCGCCGCACCCGGGCAGCGAAATTCCCTATTCGGACAGCCCGGGATCGGGAGCACACCGGGTACGGATCGAGGTCATCCGGCCGACGGCCTGAGTCCAAGCCTGTCCAGAAACGCAGGCCAGCGGGCATCGGCGTGCAGGGGCCTTAAGAAAGGGCTCGTCATCATTTCCCCAATGCCGTTGTCGCGCTTCTCATACGCCAGCTCGAGCCATTCGAATGCCTCGTCGAGCCGACCCCGAAATGCCATGGACTCCGCCACCTGGAAGTACGCCGATTCTCCATCGACACCATCAATGAGTTCCTGGAGTACGGCATCCGCCTCGTCCTGACGGCCGCTCGCGTACAGCGCAAGATTCATTCCGTAACGTCTCCAGAAGTCCGTGGGCTCCTTCTCCATCTCCTCGAGCGCTGCCTCCGCCTCACCCCGCAGGACATGGATCCGGCCCAATAGCTGGTGGGCGACGGCGCGTCTGGGATTGAGAGCGAGAATCTGCCGGATGATCTCGACCGCTTCATCCATCCGCCCCAGCGAGATCAGGAGCATGGACAGCCATATGTGACCGGTCGTATTCAACGGGTCCAGCTCGATGGCACGCCTCAGATGCCGTTCGGCCTCATCCACCCGACCCTGGGCCCTCGCCAGATTGCCGGCCTGTATGACGACCTGTGCGCTTCCGGGAGCAATTTCCAGCCCGCGAGAGATGGCAGCCTCTGCACGGGACCATTGGCGGTCGAAGGCGATGCTGAGGAGCGCCTTGACGGCATAGGCCTCCGCCAGCCCGTCGTCGAGGGCCAGCGCCTGCTCGCTGGCCTCAAAGGCCTTCTCAATCCGCTCCGCCGAGTCCGTGACTCCATAGCTGATCTGGTACCAGTAGGCGTGCGCGAGCCCTGACCATGCGGGGGCATATTCCGGATCCCGACTGAGGGCTTCCCTGAAGACCTGAACCGCCTTATCGAACCGGTCCCGTTCGCCGGAGGTCGTGAAATACATCCCCTGGAGATAGAGCGCAAAAGTCTGCGGGTCCGTTTCGGTAACCGTGGGCACTTCTCCAAGCAGGCTGATCTTGAGCGCTTCGACTACCGAACAGGCGATCTCGTCTTGGATGGCGAAAATGTCGTCCAGGGTGCGATCGTAGGTCTCGGACCACAGGTGGTAGCCGCTGGCTGCCTCGATCAGTTGCACCGTGATACGGACACGATCGCCGGCCTTGCGCACGCTGCCCTCGAGGACGTTGGCGACGTTCAGTTTTCCGGCCACCGACGGGATATCTATCTTTTCGCCCTTGAACGCGAATGACGACGTCCGCGCCGCCACGTGCAACTCCGGGAGCTTCGCCAGCAGGTTCAACAGTTCCTCCGACAGTCCGTCCGAGAAATACTCATTGCTTTCGTCGTCGCTCATGTTGACGAACGGAAGCACGGCGATGGATCGCCCGGATGGGATCGGCGTCGGAGTGTGTGCTTGCATCGCCGCCGGCTCTTCGGCGATTGCTTCGGCTATATCTTCTTTGTCGGAGCGTTCCCGACGAATGCCCTCGGGTGTTATCTCGAAAGCCCAGGCGAGGATGAGTGCGATCGGGAAGCCGATCATCAGCAGGACGAGGACGAGGGTCGGCGCCCATTCCGGCAGCCGGAGCATCGGAAAAGTTGTTGCACTGACTTCCACCAGCAGCCAGGTGATGGCGGCGTATACCGCGGCTACCTTGAAGACGCTGCGGTGCTTGAGTTCGGCGATGATGCCCATTGTTTCTTCTTGTCAGCTGACGTGCACAGCATCGGCGAATCGGGGCGTTTGTCAAATACTGGTGAGCGTCTTGCCGCAGAACCGGGGCGTCAGTTGCTCGATGCCTGCGCTTCTACCTGCCGGACGAGACGGAGCCGATCCCAAGGCTCTGTCGATCCGGCGAAATGAATGGTGCCGTCGCGATACGGGGTTTTCAACCCGACCCGGATGTTGCCCTGACGGGTCAGCGATAAGCGCTCGCTGACAACGGCGGGGCGGGCGATATAGCGACAGAGCCGCTCCAGCTTTTGTCAATGGGGGTCAGAGTCTGCGACTCTGACCCCCATTGACACCGCCAGTCAGCGTCGCCGCCACAGCCGGATCGGCGGCGTTGACCGCAGCGATCAGCGTTTCGAACTCGCCGCTCTGTGAATTCACGAATGCGGCGACGTCAACGATCGATGGGCCCTTGGGTCCCTGTCCTTTCGGACTGGCAAATGCGGTGCCCGCGGCACCTACTGCGAGAACGACCGCGGCAAAAAAAGCGAATGAGCGAATCCTCATTAGTTTTATTTCCCTTCCGATGAGTGTGCGCGGAGGTGTGCGGTCGGTCACGCTCGGTCGGATTCAAGCGGATTGGGAAAATCGAAAAGCAAAAAGATTATGTAAAACAAAGTCCCCGCGGATAACAAGAACAAAGAGGACACCGCAAGTACGTTAATCGAATTGAAATGGGTCTGGCGCACTGGTGCCCGGTTGCCTGGCGGGGATCAGGGGCGGCTGACAGGGAAGCATTTCTGGTCAGAAGTGCGAGAAAGTCGGCCGCTTGGGGCCAGTTGAATGGCTACATGAGAGGATCCCAATGAGTGCTCGGGATGCGGGAAGTGGCTAGCGCGGAGCCTACATGCCGCAGACCAAGAGATTCCAATCCCCTGGTCTATAGGCATGACTTCCCTAAACGGTTGAAAGTATTGGTGGGCCCGCCAGGGCTCGAACCCGGAACCAAGGGACTATGAGTTACCTCATCCTGATGTAATGCGAGAGAAAAGGCCGCCATCAGGCGACCTTCTTCAAGAATTTTAGCTGCCCGGGGCGGACTCGAATCACCGGCCAAGTGATCAGGTCACCAAAAGGGCCTGGCAAAGTCTGCCTGACGAGTATTCTGTCAGCCGCCAGCTGCCCTGCACAGGGCATCCGTGTTTCCGATGCTTTGTAGATCGCTAATCGAACATGTAGTAAGTGGCGTTCAGGTAGTCGACGACGTCGGCAACGTCCTTGTCTGACCATTGTGCAGCGGTATTCGAGGCGCAGCGACTGACCTGCTTGGCCAGCTCGTCTTTGCTGGTAACAAAATGGTCCTTGCGTGTGTAGACACTGTCGTCGTGGCATTTCATGCAGCGTTCGTCGTGCAGTTGCTTACCGTGTGGCAC
>Ga0316191_10003337_pt1 | contig 11829 bp, 7 predicted proteins | sample Eddworburr2cm_MG_FD_204928 | JGI IMG/M metagenome (GOLD analysis project Ga0316191, IMG submission 204928) | Coastal sediment microbial communities from Maine, United States - Eddy worm burrow 2 cm | ecosystem: Environmental > Aquatic > Marine > Coastal > Sediment | place: USA: Maine | collected...
AACTGAATACTAATATAACGCGGATCCGTGATCTCGGCTTCACCGGTGTAAATTGGCGCCGGATTCTCGAACACGTACTCGACGAAGAAGTCGGCATTCCCGGGATAGGACCGGATCTTCGTGAATCGTGTCTTGTCCTCGCTCAGTGACCCCAGATCAAGCGACTGTCCAGGTTCAGCCTTCGGATCCGGCGTGGGCTTGATCGGAGACAGGGATTCGTTCAGGAATACGGGACCGGCATCCATCAGCACGGCCCCGGTGTCCTCATCCTCGGCAAGAATCTCCGCGACCGCCATCACCGCGTGGCTGATGTTGGCTTCCCCGGCGCGACTCAGCGCGCTGGCGGGATCCACATAAAACTGCACGTTTTCCTTGATGAATTCGACCTGCTTGAAGTGTCGCCGGAGCGTCACGATGGCGTCGACGTTGAACGGCGAAACTTCGCCGCGAAAGCGCCCGGTCTCCACCGGCGCATCCTGGGTCGTGGCCACGTAGAGATACTCCTGATCGAAATTCGCCGGCTTGATCAACATGCGTGTCTCGCCGGTGTCCCGGTCGATAAACACGGTAAACAAGCCATCCATGCGATCGCTGTTCTCAGTCAGGCTGGCGATGGTCGCCGGCGCTTCCTTGGCGTCGGCCGGCCCAGCCTGTTCAGCGTCACTACACGCTGCGAGGCCAAATACGGACAGCAGTGAAATCCAGATGATTTTGCTCATTGAGAGTCCTTTCACGAAGATGCACGAACGCGAGAACCCCGACTATTCGAGTGCTCTCACGCGTGTGGATATGTTTTTTTCCTGATGCGTTTTGTAGGGTGGGAATTACCAGATCTGGACACGATCCTCCGGTGCCCGGTACAGCTCATCGCCTTCTTTCACGTCGAAGGCTTCATAGAATTCCGGCATGTTGCTCAAGGTGCCAATCACTCGATACTCCCCCGGAGAATGGGGGTCGCTGAGCAGAATCTCCCGCAGATGACCTTCACGGGCGAGAGTTCGCCAGATATTGGCGAAACCGAAAAAGAACCGCTGGTTGCCGGTAAAACCGTCGATGACCGGTGCTTCGCCGCCGTCAAGCGATCGCTGATACGCCCGATAGGCAATGGTCAGACCGGCGAGGTCGGCGATATTTTCGCCCAACGTCAACTGGCCATTGATGTTGATGCCCTCAATGGGTTCGTACTGTTCGAACTGCTCGGCCAGCACTGCCGCTTTGGCTTCGTACCTGGCGGCATCCTCTGCCGTCCACCAGTCCCGGTTCTCGCCCTTTTCGTCGACCTTGCGCCCCTGGTCGTCAAAAGCATGACTCATCTCGTGACCGATACCTGCGCCGATGGCGCCATAGTTGATCGCATCGTCTGCATCAAGGTTGAAAAACGGCGGCTGCAGTACGCCAGCCAGGAACACCAGCTCTCCGGCCGTGGGACGGTAGTAAGCATTGACCATATGGGTGGGATAACCGAACTCGCCATCCTTCGGGCCCTCTGTCAGCTCCCTGACACCCGCATCGAAATCGAAGATCCGGCCACGCATTTCGTTGCCGACCAGGTCCTCCGGCAGGATTTCCAGTCCGGCGTATTCACGCCAGGTTCCCGGGTAGCCTATATAGACTGTCAATGCGTCGAGCTTGCGCATCGCCTGCTCGCGGGTCTCCGGCGACATCCAGTCCAGCTCGGCCATCGACTCACGGAACGCTGCACGCAAATTGTCGATCATGGCCGCGGTGCGCACCCGGGCCTGTTCCGGGAAATAGCGTTCCAGGTAGATCCGGCCCAACGCATCACCGAGGATGCCGTTGATATCCGACAGCGCATACTGCCAGCGCTCCATGGGCTTTTGCTTGTCGCGCAAGACCCTGCCGTAGAAGTCAAAGCTTGCGTCGAAATACTCTTCGCTCAATTCCATGGCGAAGCTGTTGATCAGCTTGAAACGCAAATAGGACCGCCACAGCTCCACCCGCGTTTCGCCAAACAATTCTCCGAAACCGGTGAAAAAACTGGGTGTCCCGACCACGACCTCGCTCTGCTGACCGAGGCCAGCCGCCTCGAGATAGATATCCCAGTCAATACCGGGTGCCATCGCGGCCAATGCCTCGCGATCCATCAGATTGTAGGTCGCGATCCGGTCGCGCAGTTTTTCCTGAGGCCAGTGGAGCGTGGCAAGTCGCGTCTCCAATTCCATGATCTGTTTGGCCGTCTCTTTACTACCAGCCTCCCCGGAAAGGGCGAGGATCTGTCCGATATAGCCAATATAGGCATCGCGAATCCCGGCAAATTTCTCATCGTCCTTGGTGTAGTAATCCCTGTCCGGAAGGCCCAGCCCCCCCTGCCAGAAATAGAACAGGCTGCGGCTGGTGTCGCCTCGATCCCGGTCGACATAAAACGCGAACGGATCTTCCACGTTCAGCCGAATTAACCGGCCATACAGGCCCAGGATATCTTCGTGAGTCTTTGCCTCTGAGATCTGTGCGAGCAGGTCCTTAAGCGGCTGCAATCCGAGTTCATTGGCGCGCGCCTTGTCCATGTAGCTGGCATAGAAATCACCGACCAGCTGCATATCACTGCCGGCTGGAGCATCTGCGGTTGCCGCTTCCTCAAGGATGACCTTAAGGCGCTTCTCATTGCGCTCATGGACTTCGGTAAATGCGCCATAGGCGGCCCGCTCGGGCGGAATTTCGGTGCGCGCCAGCCAACCTCCGTTGGCATAGCGAAAGAAGTCATCCTGCGGCCGCACTGTGGTGTCCATATCTTCGGACGAGAGCCCTGAAGACAGCATCGTGTTTGACGATCCGCCAATGGTTTCGGTGGCGGTTTTGGAGGTGGTTTCGGCGAGGCCAGACTGATGGGCGCTCAGGGCCAGAATCAGGGCTGCTGGAATGAGTATTTGGCGCATATTTCCCTCTCGGCGAGGATAGAGGCCGGCATCCTATCAGAAGCAGGCAGGTTTCGATGTTGCGGCGCGGCACGCCTGGCGCGCACACGCCGGTGATGCTGTTCGGACAAAATCCATCCCGCTTCAGTTCCCCCACGCAGTGCCAGCTTGGCCTAGAATGCGGCCTCCCCAACCAGGAATTGGAGGTCTACAGCGGTGCTTGGCAATCTCAGACGGACACGGGACGCGATCGGCGCACCCGCCAGCGTGATCGGCGAGGGGACTGAATTCACGGGCCAATTGACCGGCGACGGCCATGTGCTGGTCCAGGGCTCGGTCAATGGCGACTCGGACCTCGCGGGGCCCGTCACCATCGCGCCCACCGGTCGCTGGAACGGCCGCCTCAAGGCGCAGGACGTGATCATCGCCGGCACCGTAGACGGTGACATCGAGGCCAGCGGAAAAGCGGAAATACGCCCCACCGCGAGGGTGACAGGCAGCGTTTCGGCTGCTCAAATTGCGATTGGCGAAGGCGCCAGAGTGGACGGCAAGCTGAGTACGCTGAGCCCGGAAGAGATCAAGAGCTTCGCCGAGAAACGAGCCACCGACGATTAGCCGGCGCAGGTCTCAGGCCAGCAACAGGCGCACCGCCATGACCGCCATCAGCCCCCACTGACCGAGGTAGAGCAGGAAGCGGAGATTGACCGCCATATTGCTTCCCGAGGCCACGTGAACCACAGATTGGGCCACGCGCAAATACAGCACGAACATGGCCAGCGGCTCGATAAGTTGCTGTTTTCCAGTGATCAAAGCCACCGCGACCAGGGCTCCAAAGACCGGCAGGTTCTCATAACAGTTGGCGTGAGCCCGGCACAGGCGTCTGGAAAAATCAGACACATCGGCGCCGCCGGGATCAAACTGACTTGGAGCTCGTCGGCCGCTGACCACCATGGTCACGCGAAGCAGTCCGATACCCAGAACCAGCAGCAGGGTCCAGGCCGCAAATCCGGTCAAGGCGATAGCCGAAGCGCTCATATCTTACCCCCAGGGTCATGGTCAGGAACTGATTTTGAAAGCCCAGTATGCCGCAGCGCGTCTGGTTTCGCCGGGCGCTTTGTGGTTTGCTGACAGGTTCACGAAACACCGCGGGTACGAAGACGGTGATAACAGCTTACGCATCTCCCCGCCGGGATCGACCGGCGACGATCAGGGCCAGGGCTTCAGCGGTCGAAACCGCTGGTCCCGAAACAAGTGTGGCCCGATGAAACGCAGACTGCTCGCGGGGTTGCTGACTACCCTCGTCGTCGCTCTGGGTGCGCCGATCGGGTATCTCGCCGTACATTACGGCGAGGTGATCGAGTCCACCACCACGCTGAGTGATGACCAGGCTCGTGAGGCGGCCGAACAAGCGGTAAAAATTCGAGCAGCCGATCTGGCTCAGGCGCTGGCGGGATTTCTTTCCCAGCGCGGTGACCTGGAGGCCGACACGGAGGCCGATCTGGCGCGGATGGTTCCGCAGAACAGCGGCGCCGTTGCCGAAGTCCAGAGTCCCGGAGGCGACTCCCTGATGCGCACCGGCCCCGTGATGGAGACCGGAATATCAGGCGCAGCGAGGGTCAGATCGGGCCGCCTGACCGGGACTCGCGTTGTCGTGCAAATGCCGGTGACCTACCGGGACACGAGCACCCGATCCCTGAAAGCCGAAATCACCGGCGGCCTGAACCATCTGCTTCGCGGCGCGGCCATTGCAGCTGTGGCCGGCTTGTTGCTCGGCTTCGCGCTGGCGCTGGTTTTGTTGCGCAGGCGTTCGCATGCCGGCTCTGCTGCCGCGCCAAAGTCGGCAGACACACCCATCGCCACGCCAGAACCACCCGCCATCATCACGACAACGCCGGGCATCAATGCGGACCGGTTGCCACGCGCACTACTAGACGCGGTTCTTGAACACATCCAGGACGCAGCGATCCAATTGTCGCCGGAGCTTGCGATCACGCATATCAATCCCGCCGCGAGCAAACTGCTGGGCTATCCCCCGGAGGAGCTGCAAGGCCAGGCGCTGGCCGCACTGTTTCCCGGCGACCCGGGCACAATACTTGACCAGCGCCAGCGCTTGCGCAGTGACGGCGAGGCCGAGTTGGTGAGCAAGATCGGGCAGCCGGTTCAGGTGTATTTCACCGTGATTGATGCCACCTCGGACGGCCACATCATGTTGTTGCACAGCCCGTCGGAAGGTGACATTTCGAAAAAGCGTATTCAGTACCTGACCCGTTATGACGCGCTGACGCGAGTCGCCAACCGAATGCAGTTTCAGCACAAACTGCAGCAGGCCATGGCCCGTGCCCAGCGCAACAACGTGCGTCTGGCGCTGTTTTATCTGGACCTGGACCGGTTCAAGGATGTGAACGACACCTTCGGCCATCCAGTCGGCGATCGCAGTCTCGAGATAACCGCAAGAAGAATCGTTGACGCGATGGATCCGGGCACGCTGATCGGTCGGCTCGCCGGTGATGAATTCGCGATTCTGATTGATAACCTGCCGCTCAACGATGATCTGCAGCCGGCACTGGCTGCCACAGCACGTATGCTGCTGGACAGGATCGCAGGCGAGTTCTTCCTCGATAAGCGGGAGTTATTCGTCACCGCCAGTATCGGCATTGCCGTGTGTCCCAACGATGCGGACAACGTGGTCGATCTGATTCGCAATGCCGATGCGGCGATGTATCACGCCAAGCAGGCCGGCGGGAACACCTATGGTTTCTATACGCCGCAGATGAACGCCGACGCAGTGGACCGGCTGATGCTAAAGAGCGAATTGCGCCGGGCGCTGGAACGCAAGGAGTTCGAGGTCCTCTACCAGCCCCGGGTAGACCTGCGCGACGGTCGCGTGGTGGGCGCGGAGGCGTTGTTGCGCTGGCGTCATCCCAAGCGCGGCGAAGTGCCGCCGTCAGTGTTTATCCCGATGGCCGAGGACAGCAGCCTGATCTTCGAGATCGGCGCCTGGGTGCTGGAGCAGGTGTGTCAGGACTATTCCCAGTGGCAGGGTCGTCTGGCCTGGCCGGGCCGGGTGTCGGTCAATCTGTCGCTGCAGCAACTGCGCGAGCGCGATTTCGTCAAGCACGTCGAGAATACCTTCGAACGCCACCAGCTGACCCCTTCATGCATGGAGTTCGAAATCACCGAGTCGACCCTGATGCGCGATGGCGAAGCGACGCTGAAGATGCTCGACCGGCTCTATCAGCTGGGTCTGCATCTTTCCATCGATGATTTTGGCACGGGCTACTCTTCTCTAAGCGTGCTGCAACACTTCCCTATCGGCACGCTCAAGATAGACAAGTCCTTTGTCCACGGCGCGGATCATGAGGACGAACCCGCAACCATCGTCTCCACCATCATCAGCATGGGTCAGAACCTGAAGATGGACGTGGTCGCCGAGGGCGTGGAGACCCAGGAGCAACTCGATTTCCTGCGTGCCCGTGAGTGCCATTTTGGCCAGGGTCATCTGTTTGGCCATCCGTTGAACGCTGACGAATACGTTGAACTGCTGGTCCGCCAATCAGGCGGTCAGCCCTTGCACGCATCCCTCTTCGCCTGACCTCGGCCAGGCTGGCCAGGTCCGGCCTCTCCGTTGCCCGCTACACTGTGTGCAGGAGGCAGGAATCGTGCGTGCCATGGTACTTCGCCAGCCAGGCCAACCGCTGGTGCTGGAACAACGTGAAGATCCGCGACCCGGCCCAGGGCAGGTGTTGCTCAAAGTGTTGGCCTGCGCGGTTTGCCGCACAGATCTGCATCTGATTGACGGCGAATTGCCGGATATCCCGTTGCCGATTATCCCCGGTCACGAGATCGTCGGTGAAGTCATCGCTACCGGAACCGGCGTCAGCTGGAAACCGGGCCAGCGTTTGGGAGTTCCCTGGCTGGGGTTTACCTGTGGCCATTGCGGGTTCTGCAAACAGCACCTCGAGAATCTTTGCGACGAAGCGCGTTTTACCGGTTATCAGCTGGACGGCGGGTTCGCCGACCGGGTCATCGCGGACCAGCGTTTCTGTTTTCTGCTGGACCCTGGCTACAGCGATGTCGGGGCCGCACCGCTATTGTGCGCCGGCCTGATCGGTTACCGCGCGTTGACCATGTCCGGTGAGGGATCGGAGCTGGGTATCTATGGCTTCGGCGCCGCCGCTCATATTGTCGCCCAGGTGGCCGTCTGGCAGGGTCGCCGGGTGTACGCGTTTACCCGTCCGGATGACGCCGGCGCCCAGGCGTTTGCGCGTGAACTTGGCGCGCACTGGGCCGGCGACTCAGACCAGAAGCCGCCAACGCTGCTCGATGCCGCGATAATCTTTGCGCCGGTGGGCGAACTGGTGCCCAAAGCGCTGGCGGCGGTGCGCAAGGCAGGCGTGGTGGTCTGCGGCGGCATCCATATGTCGGATATTCCGAGCTTTCCTTACCGGCTGCTTTGGGGCGAGCGCGTGCTGCGCTCGGTGGCCAACCTGACCCGGCGCGACGCGCTGGAATTCCTCGAGATCGCCCCGAAAGTCCCGGTTCGCACCCACACCGTGACCTACCCGCTGGAGCGCGCCAACGAAGCGCTGACCGACCTGCGCCATGGACGTCTCAACGGCGCGGCGGTCCTGACCATGGAGTGAACTCATTCCGGCGCCGAATAGCCGGTCATTTCCAGGTAGCCATTGCCGCCCAGCGCGCGGCCGTTTCGGTTCCCCTGGATCCGGATCGCGCCCTCCCAATAGCGCACGGAATGGTCCATCTCCTGGGCATCCAGATGGGGCTCGACCAGCAAACGCAGGTCTTGTGACGGAACCGTCAGCGTCCAGCGCACCGGGTATCGGACCCCGGTGGATGGGCTGACCCAGTCAGCCGTGGGTGTCAGCTGCACACTGTCCTGATCCAGACGCACGACATCGCCGTCAGCCTGACGCAACATCCCGGCGCTCAGCGGATCACTGGTGCCGTCCTTGCGACGCAAACGATAGAACATCAGATCGCTGCCATCATCCAGCTGCATCGAGAACCAGTCCCATCCCGCCAGCCCGGGCCCCAGCGCGCTGGTGCTCCATTCGCGGTCCAGCCATGCCAGGCCAGCTACCGGATGACGAACGCCATCGATGACGATAGCACCCGATGCCGGCATCCGGGTAAAGCTGTAATAGATTGATGCGTTGCCCGGCTCCGGCCCTTTTGCGCTGTAGCCGGCATCACCCTGAAACACCGGGGCCGGTCCCGGCTCGAGGCGCAAATCCAGCGCGAAGTCCTCCTCGCTGGCAGCCAGATTCAGGGGCAGGAAAGACTCGTCCAGCGAGCTGGCGGACCAGTCCTCGAGCCATACCCTGAAAGGTTGCGACCTGGCACCTGCCAGACCCTGAGCGCCGCGGGTCAGCCTCTCCTGACTGAAGAAGCGCTGACCTTCGGTGTCGGTCAGCGCCAGATGGGCCATCCACAATTGCCGGGTACCCCAGGCCGATGCACGCTCCACCGGGTCAGGCGCGATGGCAAAGCGGAAGAAGGTCAGCTGGAAACCGAAGTGCCGCCGGTCCGGACCGTGAAGATTGCCGGTGAAATACCACCATTCAGAACGGAAATCAGGATGCGGTCCGTGATCCGCGGGCAACTCTGGTTCGTCACCCGGCCAGGCGCGCTGATATCCCGGATCCTCAACGCCGCCCAGCAAGTCCACAACGTCCAGCGCCTGGCTTTGACGAAGTGCTCGCGTCGAATCATCAGGCCAGAGCGAATACGCCAGGATTCCGACACCGGCCAGCACGAAGAGCAGAAGGATAGCCAGGCTGCGGCGCTTCATTCGTCCCTCAGATCGATGGCCGGCTTGCGTTGCCCTGAGCGCCACGCGGGATAGGCGCCGCCGAGCAGTGCCGCCAGCATCGCCAGCACAACGCCCTGGACTACCGTGGCAAGGTCGGGATGGAAACCCATGCTCCAGCCAAAGGCGCGCATGTTGATCACTTCGACCAGGAACACCCCGAGGAGCAGCCCCAGCGGCGCCGCAAGGATGCCAGCGGCCGCGCCGAGCAGCCCGGTCTGGGTGATCACCAGCCGCCGTAATTGCGCGGGTGTCCAGCCAATCGCACGCAGGACCGCCAACTCGCGGACCCGCTCCATTTGCAGAGATTGCAGCGATCCGAGGATGCCAAGAAAGGCGACAATCCCGACCAGTACCTGCAACACCCGGGTGATGGTGAACGTGCGATCGAATATGGCCAGGGACACCTGCCGGATCTCTACATTGGAAGCCACCCGGACGCCTGGCGCATCGCCAAGTAGCTGGTCCACAACGCCCCGCACCTGATCCAGGCTGGCACCCGGGGCGATTATCAAGCCGAGACCGCTCAGACGTTGCACACCCCAATTGGCACGGAAGGTCGGCAAATGCATCGCCACTACGCCCCGGTCTGAGGTGTAATCGCGGAACACCGCAGCCACGGTAAATCGCTGCCTGCCTCGCTCGGTAGGCAATTCCAGCGTATCCCCCGGACCGAGCTGCCGGTGGCTGGCGAAGGGTTCCGATACCCACACCGCCGTACCATCGAGAAACGCCTGGCGCGCGGCCGCTTCATCTCCTTGCTGCAAGGAAAATCCCCAGTCTCCATGACCTGGCTCAAGCGCCCACAATCGAATTTGCTCGTCGCCGGTTTCCAACCGGTGGCGGACCGAGCGCGTGACCTCCGCGATTTCCGGACGTGCAGCCAGCGCGCTGGCCAGCCCATCGCCATCTCTGCCGCCGGCATGCCAGGCCTCGTCCATGCTGATGTACAGATCAGCACGGAGGCTGTGCTGCAGCCAATTGTCCACGCTGGTCCGGAAGCTCCCGACCATCACGCCGACGCCGATCACCGACGCCACCGCGACCATCAGCGCGGCCACCGCCACACCGGTGCGGCTCAAGGTCCTGCCGACACCACGTACCGCCATCCGCGCCGGAATGCTCAGCCAGTGATGACCAATACGGGCGATCAGCGCGGTCATGCCGGTGATGGCCGGCGGCGCCAGCAACGCCGCGGCCAAAATCACGCAGAGCAAGCCAAGAAACCCGACCGTCAGTGATTCGGGCCCGAAACGGATCAACGCGATCCCGACAAGGAGCGTGATAAGGGCAGCCAGCGCCAGCCACGGCAATCTGCGCCTGGCCCGCCGTTCGAGTGACGCGCGACTCAGCACTGCCCTTGGGGGCACTGCCGCCGCCTCCGCCGCCGGCGCCAGGCTTGCCGCTACGGTGACGCCGATGCCCAGCACAATCCCCTTGGCGAGGACCAGTGGGTCCATGTGCAGGCCCGAGAACTGGAGCTGGAAATAGAGGTCATCAATGGTGCGTACAACCAGCCGGGTCAGGCCGATGCCAAGCAGACCGCCCAGGATCAGCCCAAGTAGCGTTCCCGGCATGCCGACCAGCAAAGATTCCCGCAGCACCGATACGAACAACTGCTGACGACTGACCCCGATAGTGCGCAGGGTTCCGATCACGGTGCGGCGCTGGACCACCAGAAACGACATCGTGCTATAGATCAGGAAGGCGCCGACTAACAGCGCCAGCAGACTCAAAGCCATAAGATTGATGCGAAACGCGCGAGTCATCTGGGCCATGCCGCGGGACTGGCCGGCGCTGGACGTCAATTCGACATCGCGCGGGACGAGCGCGGCCACCGCATCGACTTCAGCCGGGGACAGGATCAGATCCACGCGACTGATCTGACCCACCATATCCAGCACTTCCTGAGCGGTGGCGATGTCGGCGATCACGAACTCTTTTAGCGCGTCGCGCCGCTCCGGCGACGGCTCAAGCCAACCCGTCACATGCAGCGTGGCGCTGTTGCCATGCGCAGAAACGACAAAACGGTCGCCCATCTCCAGATCCAGACTGCGGCCAAGCTCGCGGGTAAGCAGGACCGCTCCAGGTATCGTCAGCAGACCAGCCAGGTTGCCGTCGCCGCGTGCCGCCGCGTAGTCGCGAAACGGGCCCTCCGCCAACGGGTCGATGCCCATCATCGTCAGCATGGGCACTTCCGCCACCCCGGTTCTGACCCGACCGGTCACGACCGGCGCCGCTGCGCGCGTCGCACCGGCCAGCCGCAAACGCAGATAGACGGATTCATCAAGCCGTCCGTCCTGGGACAGAAGCTGGTGGCTGGCCCGACCCATCACCGCATTCCGCGAGAGATCGAAGGACTTCAGCGCAGCGGAGCCGGCAATATCCACACCGGTGACCACGGCGACGCCGAGCGCAACCCCGCTGACCGCCAGCACCAATTGCCAGGGATGGCGCAAAAAGAAACGCCAGCCTGCTCGACTGACCAGCCTGCTCACGCGCCGCTCACGGCTTGCGTCGCCACCAGCCGGCCATCACGGATGGTCAGCACTCGATCTGCCAGGCCGATGACCTCCTCGCTGTGCGTCGCCATGATCAGAGTCGTCCCCGAACGCCGGCACAGATCATCCAGCAGGCGCAGGACGTCCCGCGCGGTCTGCAGGTCGAGATTGCCGGTGGGTTCGTCGGCCAACAGCAGACCCGGCTGGTGCACCAATGCGCGGGCCAGCGCTACGCGCTGCTGTTCTCCTCCTGACAACTCATCAGGGTAGTCTGGTCCGCGCCCTTCCAGTCCGACGGCACACAGCCACTCATCAATCCTGGTTTGCGCATCGTCAGCCGAAACGCCGACCAGCTCCAGCGGCAGACCGAGATTCTCTGCGACGGTGAGGGTCGGCACCAGATTGAAAAACTGGAACACATAGCCGATCTTGTGTCGCCGCAGCCGGGACAAGGCATCCTCGGAAAGCCCGGCCAACGATTGCCCGTCGACCAGTACGTCTCCGGAACTCGGCCGATCCAGACCCCCGAGCAGATTGAGCAGCGTAGATTTGCCCGAACCGCTGCGGCCGACCAGCACTACGAACTCGCCATGCGCGATCTGACTGTCGATATGGTCCAGCACCA
>Ga0316191_10003340_pt1 | contig 11824 bp, 13 predicted proteins | sample Eddworburr2cm_MG_FD_204928 | JGI IMG/M metagenome (GOLD analysis project Ga0316191, IMG submission 204928) | Coastal sediment microbial communities from Maine, United States - Eddy worm burrow 2 cm | ecosystem: Environmental > Aquatic > Marine > Coastal > Sediment | place: USA: Maine...
ATGCGCCCCGCCCTGAACGTTCGGGGCATCCACTCCGGTGACATCGGCAGCCAGGCGCGCAATGCCATCCAGCCGTTAGCCACCGCCTCGATTGGCTTGCGCCTGGTGCCGGACCTGACTCCTGAGTTCGCGCGCGAAGCGGTTGAGCAGCACGTACGCAAACAGGGTTATCACATTGTGTACCAGGAACCTGGCTCCAAAGACCGCGCAGAGCATGAGCGCATTGCCAGGCTCGACTGGAGTGAGTCCGGTTATCCGGCCTACCGGTCTGACTTCGATTTGCCTATGATTCGGAAAATTGCCGGGATCATGGATGAACTGAGTGATCAACCACTGGTGCGCATGCCCTCGATGGGCGGCAGTCTGCCGATCTACCTGATCGAAAAGGTTACCGGAGCACCCGTCGTGATTCTGCCGATTGCGAATCATGACAACAACCAGCATGGCAAAGACGAAAATCTGAGGTTACAAAACCTCTGGGACGCCATCGAAATCTACGCCGCTGTCCTTACCAACCTCTGAGCACCGAACTATCCCCTTCGCCCGTACTAAAAAAACAGGCGTAATACCAGGTAGGGCGTAAAGTTCAGAAAAATGATGCCCAGCTTGAACAGGCCGAGAAAGTGATACATGGCCTTTTCCAGATCCTCGCGGCTCAGTTTGGTCACCAGCCCCTGCATCTTGTAAACAAGATCAGGCATCACGGCGAGCGCGATTACAGCCCACAACATCAAGCCCGCATTAATGACGGTGCTCCAACCCAGGAATACAGTTAGCTGTTCGATGGTCATTTGCTTTTCTCCAGCTGGCCCTAAATAGCAACGACTCAACGAAATTTTGACCTCGTTCAGCCTTTTTTCAGCAACGAGCCGTATAGTGTTCTTTAGTCCCATTTTCAGAGATCAATATGCGAACTTTACTGGCGATCGGCCTGCTGCTCACGTTAACCAGTTTCACCCTTTCAGCCGCCCATTTCCGCGATGGTGGGTTCCTGGCCGAAGAAGGGGTGCTGGAAGCCATTCAAATCGAACCCCTGTTACCTGCCAGCGGCGATGGTTTCGCAGTCAACCTGAAAGGCAGCTGGCCGGATGTGAGCAAAAGCAGCACGATGTCCGGTGAAAAATACCCCTGTTACCCCGCGCCCAACATCGATAGCGTGGTTGTTTATGCAGACAACCGGGTCCAGCTCGTCACCAATCTGCAGCATAATGAGGACTTGTGTGACCAGCCACCGGCCCAATGGGATTTTGATGTGGACATACCGGCCAACGCCTGGGACGCGGTAGACCAGGACGGGTTCCTGCTCATCGAGCACCTGATGTCCAGTGGGGTCAACATGCTCACCGGCATTAACCAGGTTTTTGACATGCGTTATGGCACGCACGTGGTGCCGGCGTACCTGGGGTCCGGGTTCTGGGTGTCTGCGGCACGCCCCTTCGAGGGCATCATGATCGAACAGCAAGGGAGCAGGGTGCTGTTTTATGGCCTTGGATACGATCGCGAAACCAGCAAGGGAGACGACGGCGAACCCGTGTGGCTGATGAACTCCGGCGAGATGCGGGGAGACTCGACCCTTGGGCGAGCCTACCGCTTCGACTGGCCGTTTGATGAAAATGGGCAGCCTGTGGAAATGCCCACGACGTCTGAGTTACTGACCGAAAACGACTCAGGCTCAATCATTGTCAACGACTACAACCATGTCCGGGCGTTTACCGGGACAATGGGTAATCGAGGTCTTTACGAGGACTACCAGCGCCTGGAATTTGGTGTGGACAGGAGCCGGCTGCCGGTTTATGTGCCTCCGCTGGCGGGACAATGGACGCTGTACGGATACTCGGACCAGGAACCCGTGTTTACAGCCAGTTTTCAGATGCTGGAAGGCGAGCCGGCTGGCGCAAACGAGTACCGGTTTACATCGGCCGAGGGTGATTGGTCAGCCCGGTGCGAAGTGGTCCCGCCCGGAGACGGAAACTGTCAAATGACACGGGCCTCTGATGAAGCAGCATTTGATTTTCCGGTATCGGCGTTCCAGGGAAATCTCGCGCGTGGCAGCCTGGATGCGGGGATGAGCGCTGACCTGGTTGGAATACTGGTCAGGCATCCGTGGCAATTGCCCGACTAAGCTTCAAAAAAGGGGTCAGAGTCCTTTTTCTGCTTGCCCAAACTCTGCTTCACCCTTTCTCCAGAAATAGATCCCGACAGCCAGGGCAACCAGGGCGGGAATCGCACCAAATTCATCGACATACCAGGCCGAGTGTTCACTGGTCTGGGTCATTGGCGTAAAAAACTTCTGCAGGAATACATTGGCGCTGGCGTGAAAGATGACCGCTGTCCACAGGCTGTTGGTCTTCAAGCGCAGGTAGGTCATGGTCACGGAATTGGAGACCAGCAGCAGCGTGAAAAAGAACAGCTGGTAGTACATTGGCGTTCCGTCGGCGCCGTAAATGCCCATCAGGAACAGAGGCAAATGCCAGGCCGACCAGACCAGCCCGCTGACCAGCGCCACGCCAGTAAACGACATGAACCGGGCCAACTCCGGCACCAGGAATCCCCGCCACCCCATTTCTTCCCCCAGGACACCGGGCAGGGCAAGAACGAAGCTGAAGGTGGCAGTCATCAGAAGGTGGAATACGATGATGGCTGCGTTGCTCCACGCCCCCAGGTTGTAATCCGCCTTCTGCTCTTCCACGAACGCAGAATCGAACCATCCGCCGAAACCGGCCGTCCAGATGAGCAGGTAAGCCAGCAGAGCAATGATGAACGGTAACAGGTAGCTCAACCATTGGTAGCGCCAGCTCCCCCAGCCCCAGCCCAGCGAGGCCAAGTCTCTCTTCCTGATCAGGCAGGTCAGAACCGTCGCAACACCCACCGCCAGCATGATCGGCGTGGCCCTGCCCAGCCTGAAAACCAGCCAGTAACCGGCTGCGGTGCAGATGACGACCAACACCAGAAACACCAGCAGGGTAATGATTGAGTCTCTGGAAGGTTTCAAAGGGCGTTCCTGGTGTTTTTAGAGCCAGGGGTCATCATACAGAACCCGGTTCAGCCATTCTTTGCTAGACAGCCGCAGTCACTGGAAGATCATTACACCCTTGTTCCTTCATGTTTATCAGAATTTCGTCCTATCGAAAGGTAGAAATTTATGAGATAAGTACCAATATTTGGTATCTTAGGGTCCAGTCTTTGAATCCACAGGCACATATGAAGAATACGAGCATCGCCCTGGGTGAGCATTTCGACAAATACATTGCCGAGCAATTGGCCAGCGGCCGCTATCGCACCGCCAGCGAGCTCATCCGCGAATGTTTGCGCCTGCACCAGGAGCGCGAATTAAGGATTGCAGCAATGCGAGCTGCAATCGAAGATGGCGTTGCATCGGGGATAGACGAGAGTTTTTCATTTGAAGGTCTGAACAAAGAACTGGATGCTGAACTGGGTAGTTGACCAGGTATCACATCACTGCGCGAGATCAATCCATGGACTATCGGAACCATCTACTTGATGAGGGGCGGTGCGATCTACCAGCCGAATGAGCTGTACCAGGCGGTCGGGGTGAAGCCTTTTTAATGGATGAATTGTATTGATCGACATTCGACCTGACAGTTAACGTCAGATCGCATTTAGACCGATGACCGCTTTACCCCAGACACCGGAACTTGATGGACTGCATTACTTAATATCCGAGATCGACCCTTTGGTCTTACATCGATAAAGTGGACAGAAGCGATACAGATGCAGACCCATACTTCAATCCAAAGATGATCCTTACGTTCCAACACTTTACTCGTTGGGTGTTTTGCGAGAGGTGACTTTCTACACGTGAATTGGTGACTGCAGAGGTTTAGCCTTTGATATTGCAGTATGCCATTCTGCAAAAATTTGGAACTCCAATCATGAGCAAGCTGGGAATCATAGTATTTTGGATCGGCATTCTTTGGGCGGTCATTATGGGACTAATCGTTAGTTTGGACCCGGGTTACGTCTGCCAACTGGACACCGACAATCTCCCAACAACCTTATGGAGTTATCCATCGCTTTGTTTTATTTCCTGGGCCTTTAGCGTCCCATTTGGCTTCATGATCGCGGCAATTGGAATATTGATGCACGCCAATGCCAATCGGAATACTTTGCTGAAATTCGGCCTGGGAGTGATCGGCACTTATCTTTTTATCATTTTTGCCAATGGACCGATGCCTCATGTTCCCGTGCTGTTTGGGATTGGGGGCACACTGATAATGTTGTTTTACTTTCTGATTCTGTGGAAGAACGCCGCCAGGTTTAAAGAAAATGTCTATAGACTGGCAGGTTACACATTCCTGATCACGGGGTTCTGGTTCACATGCGGCTTGGGAAGCAGGCAATATCAGCCATTACTGGGTTCAGGCGAAAGTCCGATAGACATAATCACCTTCTTTATTCTTGCGATGCTTTTCTTTTGGTTGAGTGAAGCGAGAAGCAAAATGGCAAGTTAAGCTGTCGTAAGAGGCTGCGCCAAGAGCTGTGATCGGCTCCTGTCCCAACTGAGAACAAGTCTCTTCTGAGATTCGCATCCAGAAAATCTCTTGTGCGCTTGATAGCGGAAGCTGTTTGAAAACTTGCTGATAGCCGCTAACGACCCTTCGCGGACATTTGATCTATCCTTGTTCAAGATTCGACAACATGGAGAAGAAACATGTCAGGAAATGCACGGTCATGGATTGAGATAGGAAGTGTCCTGGTGCTGGTCGGCGGTCTGGTGCTGGTGGCTGCCCAGATTAGGCAGTCAACAGAAATCACAAGAGTACAATTGGACACGTCAGTACAACAGAACTGGCGGACGGTGGATGGAACCCGTCAAGGTGAGGAGTTTGCCAAGGTACTTGCCAAGTCAATAGAAAATCCACAGGACCTTACACTTGCCGAATTTTTTGAGCTTGATGCTTACTATCAAGGTGTGCTCGATCAGCTTGAAGCCGTTGCAAAACATGTAGAGTCCGGTTATCGCGAAGAGTCTCTTGAAAACATTTTTTCCAACAATGCCGAAATATATTTCGGAAACGCTTTTGCCAAGGCGTGGGTAGTCAGGCACTACAGCAAACAGAACGATCAATTTGAGGACTGGGTGCAAGTCCTTCTTGCTACAGCCCAATCTGTGGACTCAGGCGGTTTTGAGGCGAAATACCATGGTGTCCTGAAGGATATTAAATGACCGATTCTGGCCGCTACCAGCTATTAGAGCGGTCAGGGTGCTGCCCAGAATTTGTTCCGCTCACCGCTCAACAACGACTATAAGCACGATAAAGGGCCTGATAGCGGCTAACGACCCATAGCAGCCATTGGCATCAATTCATTCTGATTGACTGCAAGTGGCCAGGAGCGGAGATTGCAATAAGTCAATAATCACCCTCAGCAACAAGCCGTTCACAGGTTACTTCGGCGGGTTGCCATATGTCTGAGCGCGGATTATTTGTACAGACGATGGCGAGGAATCGCTTGCGTTTGTGTGAAAGAAGTGGCCATGGTAGCGTCGACATTGTTTGCGTGAATGGTGCGATGATGAAAACTGCCCTGGCCGTAACGGTTGCCGGAATGATCCTGATCACAGCAATGACGATGCCAGCATTTGCCGCTTCGAAGACCAACCGGGTTAGCATTCGCTACGTGCCTCCGAAAAATCCCGCGCACCAGGAAATTTACACGAAACTGAAGCAACGCGGTGCGCTCGAGAAGTTGCAGAAACTCCTCAGCCCGTTCCGACTTCCCAGAACATTGCGAATCTCGTTGACAGGGTGTGACGGAGAGGCTGATGCTTGGTATGAAGATGATGACATAACGATTTGCTACGAATACGTCGCCGAGTTGGTGAAGAACATGCCGCAGGAGACGACACCGAGTGGCGTTGCGCCGATCGACACGGTTATCGGCCCGATGTTCGAAGTCTCGCTGCACGAATTTGCGCATGCCCTGTTCGATATACTCGAGTTGCCGGTGTTCGGGCGCGAAGAAGACGCGGCCGATCAGGTGGCAGCCTATTCCTTACTTCAATTTGGCAAGTCCGAGTCGCGCCGGCTGATCGTGGGCACTGCGTACGCCTACAATATGGACGAAAAAAAAATTGACCAGTGTCGCTCGATGGAGGACTACGCCGACGAGCATGGAACGCCCGCACAGCGTTTCTACAATGTATTGTGCATAGCGTATGGATCCGATAGGAGGCTGTTCGGCTACATCGTGAACAAAGGCTTTTTGCCGAAGACTCGAGCCGAATACTGCGAAGAAGAATACGAACAGGTTCAGGACGCAGTTGATTTATTGATCGTCCCTCATATCGACCTTGATCTTGCAGACAAATTGATGGATAACGCATGGCTGCCAAAATCGGAGCAATAAAGCTTCAGTGAAGCGTCGGGGGTGCTTCGGGTTGACTGCTGCATTAGGCAAATAGGTTTAACCAATGGCCACTTCTGGCCGAAAGCAGTCGTAACAGCATCCAGGATGTGGCCCTGATTTAGTTCTGCTTCCCACCTGGAAGCAGTCATTAGCTCGGAAGTGACGTTGACGACCGCTAACGACCCATGACCGGTTGGTGTGAACCGGTCACCACTTCAGTTCACGTCGATTGTTACCCTTACTCCCCGATGGTCTGAAGGCCAGGGCGAGACCACGATGTCTGCCGGTGGTGACGCTTCGCCAAGAATGGCTGCATCTGAAATCCCAATCCCCTCACCTCTAACGAAGATAAAGTCGATTCGGTCGTGGTGATCAGTTGGATCACCGGGTTCTGTCATCGGCGTCCATGTAAACCCCGGGAAACTCAATTCATCGGGGAAGAAAGCGCGATAGGTATCAACAAAACCTGCTGTCTCCATCTCCTGCGACTGTGGAAACTCGACCGCCAATGGATGCGTCCCTGCTGCCGCGGCCCGATCGCTCCAGTCCTGATGCGACGGCTCATTGAAGTCACCAAAAACGATGTCCATGTCAGGCTGGGGATAGGAGGCCATCAAGCTCAGAAGCCGCCGCACGGCTTCGCCCCTGGCCTCCATTGCAGCTTCGATCGCCTCCTCAGCAGTGTGCAGGAACGGTTGCGAACCATACTCGATTCTCGCCAACTGGTAAGGTTGGTAAGGGAAGTCCGTGGGGTGAACATTCCAGGCGTGAATTCTGCGCCCTGCCACGTGGATGGCCACGCCCAGCCCGTCACCCAGATTTTCGATTATTGGAAAGCGGCTCAGGATAGCACCCGGGGCTGACAAGGCTGGACCCTCCTTGACATTCTCCTGGTAGTGATAGCCCAGCGAATCGGCCAGGGCCCGCAAACGCCCTTCGCTGAGCATGGCGCAATTATCAACCGTACAATCCTCCGGCCACGCCCGGGTTTCCTGCAGTCCGATGATGTCCGCCTCTGCAGTTCGCAGCACTGCCAGCGACTCTTCCAGCGGTCTGCCATTATTGGCACCGAGGCCCCAGGCATTGAATGAAAGAAGGCTCAGGCGCAACTGGCCCTCGCCCTTCGAATCATCAGCCAGGCACGCTGACGAACACAACAGGAATGCCGTGAACCATGCCAGACGAGAACTCCGCGCTGCTATCCTCATATTCAGTTGAAACATGAAAAATGTTTGCCAAAGTCGCAATGATAAACCTGACTCTTGTGTGAAGGTGTAATCAATCCCATCCGCGGGGCTGATGGAATGATTTGGGCCGCTATTCACCAATCTCTTAATCTGTAAGAATAAAGCATGCTGAAAAAGCCGGTCAAAACCCTGCCGTCCAGGAGCTATGTCGACCCCGCGGTCTATCAACGCGAAATGGCCAATGTGTTCTCAGCCGAATGGATTTGCATTGGGCATGTATCGGATTGGGAATCGGCTGGAAGCTTTCGCCGTCTGAATGTTGCCGATCGGCAGATCATTATCGTTCGCCAGCACGATTCGAGCCTGCGTGGCTTTTACAACACCTGTCGTCACCGTGGTTCGGCCTTATGTGAGACGCAGTCGGGCCAGTTCCGCGCCAGCAGGATCATTTGTCCCTACCACGCTTGGGTTTATGATCTGAGCGGAAGCCTGCTCAAGACGTCACGCGTTCCGGACGGATTTGAACTCGAAAAGGAAAACCTGTCACTGTACCCAGTGACGGTGGATTCCTGGAATGGATTCGTGTTCGTTAATCTGGCGGATAATCCGGCAAGTAGCTTGCTGGAAAGTTTGGGTGAGGAGGCCGATTTGCTGGACAATTGGCGTATGGAATCCCTGGTAGTAGCCCACAAAGAGACCCACCGCGTGGCGTGCAATTGGAAAGTGTTTTGGGAGAATTTCCTGGAGTGCCTGCACTGTCCAGGTGTTCATCCCGATCTGTGTCGTCTGGTTCCTGTTTACGGCAGGGGTGTCTCGTCCAGGCGTGATCTGCCTGCCGACGATCCATTGCGGGGTGCCACCCGTTTGAGGGCTGGCGCTATTACCTGGACGGCGAATGGACAGCCCATAATGCCACCGTTGCCTGGGCTGACAGATGAAGAACGCAATGCGGGGATGACCTTTGTGACCTCATTACCCAGCATTTTCATCGTTGGGCACATTGATTATGTTCGTTCGGTGCGTGTGTCGCCAGTCGCTCCCGAGGCCACTGACCTCGTGATCGACTGGCTGGTGGAGCCGGGTGGCCTTGCCTCGGGCGAACTGGACATAGATGCACTAACTGGTTTTGGTAGACAGGTAGTGCTGGAGGATGCAAGGGTTTGTGAACTCAACCAGCAGGGACTGCGCAATCCGTTGCACGAACACGGCATCCTGATGGCCCAAGAATATGACATTGCCTGGTTCCACGACTGGCTGAAGTCGCGGTTGATTTGACCCAGAACCAATTCTGTTCAAACAACACGCCATCAAATTGGCTGGTATCGCAGTCATTGGCACGCCTGGCAGGAATCTACGATACTACCTTCGGATCTGAAATCCGGTGGTTCCAGGTTGAGTTTTGGAGAATAGGGCTTACTGGATGAACAAAGTGCCCGGTTTTAGTCAATTGCTTGCATACGTTTTGTTCCGCCCCTCGCTGGTAGCAGTCATTGACCTGTAAGTGATGGTATGGGCCGCTTCACGGACCATTCCGTCGTTCGATATACAATGAACGTTCCGAATACTGAACGAGGTACGGTCATGGCAAATATTTTAGTGATCGGTGCAAGCCGCGGCATTGGTCTCGAGACCGTTAGGCTTGGGCTGCGGGAGGGCCACCGCGTGCGGGCCTTCGCGCGCTCGGCTGACCAAATCCTTCTCGACGATACGAATCTCGAGCGCTTTGCGGGCGATGCTATGAAGACGAATGACGTGCGCCGGGCACTCGCGGGCATGGACACGGTCATTCAGACGCTCGGCATTAAGGCTGGGCCGGATATGATCATAAGGGGCACGAAACTTTTCTCGAAGGCGACTCGCGTGCTCGTCCAGGCGATGCAAGCCGAAGGCATCACGCGGCTCATCGCGCTAACAGGCTTCGGTGCGGGCGATAGCCGCAATCAGGGTGGGTGCCTTTACGATCTGGGCTTCAATGCCGTCCTTGGCCGGGTCTACGACGACAAGAACGTGCAGGAGCACTTGATCCGCTCCAGCGATCTAGCCTGGACGATCGCCCGGCCCGTCATCCTTACCGATCGTCCGGCCACAAACCGCTATCGGGTCGTGCTCGACCCCGCCGATTGGCGTTCCGGCACCATCTCCCGTGCCGACGTCGCCGATTTCCTCATCAAGCAGGTTGCGAGTGAGGAATATTTGCGAAAGGCACCGGTGCTCATCGGCTGAGGCGCGGTAGCCTCGTGCGTAAAATGCCGAATGCAGTCATGGACCTGGAAGTGGTGCTAAGGGCCGCTAACGACCCATTGCGGGTATTTGATCTATCCTTGTTGAAGGTTTGACAACAAGGAAAAGCAACATGTCAGGAAGCGCACGGTGGATGGAACCCGTCAAAGTGAGGAGTTTGCCAAGGTACTCGCCAAGTCCATAGAGAACCCACAGGACCTCACACTTGCCGAATTTTTTGAGCTTGATGCGTACTATCAAGGTGTGCTCGATCAGCTTGAAGACATTTTTTCGAACAACGCCGAGATATACTTCGGAAATGCTTTCGCCAAGGCATGGGTTGTCAGGCACTACAGCAAACAGAGCGATCATTTAGAGGACTGGGTGCAAATCCTTCTTGCTACAGCCCAATCTGTGGACTCAGGCAGTTTTGAGGCGAAATACCGGGGTGTCCTGAAGGATATTAAATAACCGCTCCTGGCCGTTAGCCCAGCTCTCCGGTGTTGAGTTTCATACTTGGTTTACTTCTGCTTTTCGCTCAGAAGAAGAACTTCGCTTGCCTGGCCTCTGGCTTCCGAGATCGAGCCTACTCGGAAATGGTCAATCCAAGGCGTTTATACACAGAAATTGGCTAAGATCGGATTTTGACTCCTGTGTCCGAAGCTCGTTCTTCCTGGGACATTAGTACAAGACGCAAAAGTTTGTTGAGTGTATGGCGTTGTTTATCGTCGAGCTGGCTGATGGAATCCGTTGCGGAATCGAATCTTGCTTCAGTGGCGTTTTCAATCATGCTCAGGCCGACATCGGTCAATTGGACCAGTACCCGGCGACGATCGAGGGTATCTTTATTACGCTGGACCAGGCCGGCTGCTTCGAGCCGGTCTATTCGGTTGGTCATGGCTCCAGAAGTGAGCATACCGGCATCTGCCAATTCGGTGGCGGCCATGGAATAGGGTTTGCCTTGTCGTCTTAGCGCTGACAGCACATCGTATTGCCACCAATGCAAGTCGAATTGCTCGAGCCGGTCTGAGGCTTTCTCATTGAATATTTTCGCCAAGGCCTGGACTCGTAGGACAACGCCCATGGGCTCTGAATCCAGGTCCGGTCGTTCTTCATTCCAGTCTTTCTGAAGGTCGTCGATAAAGTCCTTACTCATGGGTCCAAGGATAACTGTAATTGCCTTGATATAAAATATCTTGACATAAAGATAAAATAGTTTTAGAAGTAAATTTCGGAAGCGATTGCTTCTTTTGTTGGAGAAACGTTCATGGGAAGGAAAGCAGGAAAAACCCGTCAGCGGTTGGATTTTGACCCCTATGATGATTTCAACGATGGTTATGATGACGAAATTGATATCAGGGGTCTGTCCAAGGATTTTTTTAGTACTGAGCGGGACGATTATTATGGAACGGACGAGAGTTTCTCGGCCCGCCGCAAGATCGAACGTCGCAGAGACATGAAAAAACTCTATTCACAACTTGATGAATGGGAAGAATTTGGAGAACAAACAGACTGGTAGTTTCAAGCCTGTCACGCCGCCGTCGGTCGCCGCAACCAAACTTCTACATACTTCAACAAGGCGACCGGCGGCTTTTCATTCATAAGCTGTGTGGGTGGCCCCATTTTAATCCACCAATTTGATGTCACAGTTTTCGTCTGAGCCAGTTCATGCCGTCTGCGTGAAGTGTTGAACATTACCAGAGCAATGTGAGCAACCGCGGCAAATAGAAACAAACTGCGGGCCCCCAGCGCGGTCATGATTGCCGCACAACTTAATGTCGCTCGCATTCTTAAAGGATCGGTCAGGAAGGACAGCAACCAAGTACGTATCACTGCGCAGTTAATTGAAGCACGGTCAGATACTCACCTTTGGTCGGAGACCTATGATCGTGAACTCGAACACATCTTTATTGTGTGGGACGAAATCTCCGCTGCTGGCCGCTACCAGCTATTAGAGCGGTCAGGGTGCTGCCCAGAATTTGTTCCGCTCACCGCTCAACAACGGCTATAAGCACGATAAAGGGCCTGATAGCGGCTATCGACCACAG
>Ga0316191_10003341_pt1 | contig 11822 bp, 14 predicted proteins | sample Eddworburr2cm_MG_FD_204928 | JGI IMG/M metagenome (GOLD analysis project Ga0316191, IMG submission 204928) | Coastal sediment microbial communities from Maine, United States - Eddy worm burrow 2 cm | ecosystem: Environmental > Aquatic > Marine > Coastal > Sediment | place: USA: Maine...
TCATTCCGGCAGTTGGCCAGCGTAGTGTTGAGCATCAATATCTGAACCCCATGAAATATTATGTTGATTGGCAGATCCTGTAAGCTTTCTTCGGATCAGCCATGGCGTGCAAAATTTTGCCGAAGTCAAATTGATTTTGGCGAAATTTAGATGTGGATCGCAAAGAGAAAAACTATACACTCAATAGGAGTTTTTCTGGAGTGAAATCAGCACCGCCGATGCGGTGCGAGTTAAACCGAAAACCCGTATCTGAGGAATCAATATGCGCTTGCCTAGTTTCTTTCGACTGATTTGTGCGACGGTTTTGGCTGTCTTGTTAGGTCAGCTTCCGGCTCAAAGCCAGGACAAGGGCCCGATTATACATGATGCGGAGCATCTTATACTTTTGCAACAGCACGGTGAGCGCTGGGCAAAGGAAGATGCCGAGATTTCTGCGAAACTTGCGGAAATTCGCAAAGAAAATGGCGGCAAACGGCCAAACATTGTCAACATTCTGCTTGACGATGTCGGCTTTGGAGAAATTGGAATGTCGGATCTTGATGTGATCCGAGGTTATTCGACTCCCCGCATTTCTGAGTTGGCCAACGAGGGACTCTCATTGATGCGGATGTACACCGAACCGAGTTGCACGCCGACCCGTGTTGCCATGATGACCGGCCGTTATGCGGTACGCACCGGCACAACCGAAGCCAAGGCAGTTGTTGCCGGCGACGGTTTATCGGGTTCAGAAATCACTCTGGCCGAGGTGTTGAGTGAAGCCGGATACGAAACCGTGCATATGGGCAAGTGGCACCTCGGAGATATTGAGGAGGCCTACGCGACCAATCAGGGTTTCGATTACGCAGAATTTCCGATCCATCAACAAGGCCAGATGGCGATCATGAACGAGACGGCCGAAATCGAAGGTATGACGATGGGTCAGTCGCGCGCACTCAGGGCGGACACTTTCGAACTTGACAGGACATTCCGTACCAATCCGAACGCCATGGTTTACGGCGTCGTTGGCAAGAAGGGAGGACCGCTCCGGGAGGTCAACTTCAAGGCGGGCGAGGTCTTCACACAGGATCACTATAATCGCATGGAGGAAGGCTACAAGAACGGCACCATCCGCGAACTTGAACGTCTGGCGGGCGGCGACAAGCCCTTCTTTCTGCAATGGTGGCCTCAACATCCACTATCGTTCACGCGAAGCGACATAAAGCAGGCGCAGACGCTGAATGGCGGCCCGATAGCGGAGTCACTCTACAAGGTCGATGGCTGGATCGGAGAGGTTCTCGACAAACTCGAGGAACTCGGCATTGAGGACAATACAATCGTCATTGTAACGGGCGATAATGGCCCGTTCATGCAGTATGCCGACAAGAGCGGGCAGTCAGACCGCATCTATCGTGGCGGCAAGGCGGATCATCTCGAGGGTGGAGTGCGCACAAACTCTTTTGTCCGCTGGCCGGCGGCGATAGCAGCAGGCTCAAAAGTACAGGACATCGTCCATGTAACGGACTTTTTTACAACACTTGCTCGCGTGGCTGGAGCTGAGAAGTACATACCCCGCGATCGTCTGATAGATGGTGTCGACCAGACACCCCTGTGGTTGCTGGGCGAAACCAAAGGCCGTCGCGACTATGCATTCATCTACGAAGGGCCGTTGTTGAAATCGGTGGTCAAACAGCAATACAAGTTCCACATGCCCGCGCCGGGGAGTAACCCAATCGGTGCTCCTATCTTCGACCTATACAAGAATCCACGCGAAGACCGGCCAGGCGATGCCATACTTTATGGGGTCGGTTTTGGTATTCCCTTCGTCAATATGATCAAGCGGCATATGGGTATGAAACAGCAGTATGCAGACCGAAAAGCAGGTCACGATGCGCCTTACGGCGGTATTGAGAACCTGCGACCCGAGACCCTGGAACTGGTTGAGCGCATGCAGATGTTCACGAAGAAAAAGTGATCGGCACGTTGTCAGGCACTGCTGACATTAAGTGGGAAATTTAAATTGATAAAACAAACAAAGTCTGTTTCAGGCTGTCAAAGCATAATGCGAGGCCTGCGTTACGTGGCTGCCGGTGCAATTGGTATAGCACTGTCTGCCGGGTTGGTTTCACCAGGTCATGTGTATGCTGCTGACCTGCCGTCGCCCATGAAGTACGAAGTGACCACAGAATCAGGGTTCGAGGTCTCTATCGTACCGTTCTATTTGTGGTTGCCGGGTATGAACGGGACTGTTGGCGTTCAGGGAACAACTGTGGATATTGATCTGACGCCGATCGACATACTTTCGAATCTCGGCGATTTTCTGGATGCTCTGGACGGGCTGTACATGGGGTCTGGCGAGGTCCGTTATGGTGATTTTGGTTTCGTATATGATGTGTTCTACCTGGATGTCTCATCGACAGCCGAGATTGACCGGACAGTTATAAATGGTGCGGTTGATGTGGCCTTCAGCCAGGTTATGGCAACCCTTCTTGGGAGTTATCGCGTCATGGAAAGCGAAACCATGCACGTGGATCTGCTCGGCGGTGCTCGAATCAACGACATCAAAATGGATATCGATATCGATTTGGGGGGGCCGGGTTTTGAGCTTTCGGACGGGGCGACCTGGGTCGACCCGATGTTCGGGGCCAAAGGCCGCATGGATCTTGACCCAAACTGGTATGCAAACGGGACCGCTCTGATTGGCGGGTTTGGCGTGTCATCAGACTTTGTATGGGACGTCTCGGCAAATATTGGATATCAGTGGAATAACTGGTTCGATATTTATGCGGGTTTCCGCGGCACGGGCACGGATTACAAGTCAGGATCCTTCGTTTGGGATGTGACGCAGTATGGCCCGGTACTGGGCGCTACCATCAAGCTGAACTAAGCTTTTTACTGTATCACACGCGGGCTTGCCCCATCGCCGTTGTTGGACCAGATTTTGCCCGCAGGTCCTCCTACATGGCGAATACCGACCAAAATCAGGAGTACAATATGAAAGTGTTGCAAACGAATTCCGGAAAGAGGCTCAGAGGTGGCGCCGGTGTTATTGCTCTATCGGTGACTGCATGCCTTTGGGGGCTGGTGCCAGTTGCTGCAGCAGATGACGGGGATGCGAAAGTTCTCTTCAAGGCAATGTCTGACTATCTTGTGGGTCAGAAGGCTATTCACTTTACATACGATGCCAGTCTCGAGGTCGTTACTACAGATCTTCAGAAACTGAGTTTAGCCAATTCAGGTTCAGCAAGTATGGCGAGGCCAGACAAATTGCGCTTTGCGCGCAAAGGCGGTTTTCTCGACGCTGAAATAGCCTATGATGGCAAGACTGTTACCGCGTTTGGCAAGACCCTGAACGTCTTTGCAAAAGAGCCGATTGAGGGGACCGTAGACGAGATGATGGACATCTTGAGGTTTGACTATGATTTGAAGGCTCCTGCTGCCGATCTTCTGTCGTCCAACCCATACGAGATCATGATGTCGAACGTTACCGATGCCAGGGATCTTGGTAGTGGCATCATCGGTGGCAAGAGGTGCGATCATTTGGCCTTCCGCACCAGGGACACTGACTGGGAGATTTGGATTGCCCAGGGTGATGCGCCATATCCGTGCCGGTTTACCATCACCAGCAAGTTGATGGCGATGGCGCCGTCCTATACGATCGAGGTGACCAGCTGGAAGGCAGGCGCTGATGTGCCGGCAGATGATTTCAAAGTGAGCACTGGCGATGCAAAGGAAGTGAAACTTGAAGATATGACTGAAGGTTTGGAAATGGCGCTCGACGTCGCCAGGGAAGGTGTTCAATGAAAAAGTTTGCAAGTTTGGCTTTGGTAGCCGGGTTGTTCATGTTTGGTGCCGGAGATCTGGTTTTGAGCAATCTGCCGGGAGGCACCGAGTCGCTTGGCATTATCTCCAAGGCTGAGGCGAGGGTAGGCCGCCCATTGACGCCGGGAAGCGTTGCTGGTGTCGCTCGTCGCACCACACGCCGTCACATCCGCCGTGGGAGGTACTATACCGCAGTTCCCGGAGGCTGTGTCTACGGAACGTACTACGGCTACAGTCTCTACAAGTGTGGTGGTGCGTACTATCAGCGCTCGGGCGGCGGTTACGTCGTCGTCTACTTCTAGCTGACGCGAGTCTGGCGGCGAGGTAAGAAAGCTTACCTCGCTGTAGGTCTTGCTTGAGCCCGACATTTTTTCTACAGCCTTTCAAGGGGTATTCTATGTTTAATGTAGTATCGGCAATTAGTCGTGGCACAGCAAAAGGGGTAAGATTGAAGAGCTCAATCAGATCAATGGCGCTGGCGTTCTTTGCAAGTATGTTGTTCGCACCCGCTGTTATGGCCGCCGACCCTGAACCTTACAATCCGGACCCCAGTGTTCATGGATCATTGACGTTGTATGGTTGGTATGTGTTTCCCGGAGGAGACATTACCATCGGCGACGAGACAATTGGTATCGGCGGTGGCGATGGCAGCATTTTCGACATTCTTGACGGTTTCTTCATGGCCAACGGTGAACTCCGCTATGGGGATTTCGGAGTATACGGCGATGTAGTGTATGCAGGTCTGAGTGACGACAATACCAATAGTGGTTGGGAGCTTGACGCGCTGATGGTGACCGGTTTGCTGACCTATGACATAATGAGGTCATCGTCAGGTTTTGTTCAAGTCGGGGTCGGCGCGCGTTATTGGGAGGTTGATACCGGTTTCTACATTGGTCTAATTGAGAGGGATAGAAATCCCAATTGGGTTGATTTTGTTGGCGGGTTCCGGGGCCAGCAATATCTGTCTGATGCTCTTTATATCGAGGGAACAGCGCTTGTAGGCTTTGGTGGTTCGGACTTTATGTGGGACGTATATGGCGGCCTCGGCTACAATTTCACCTCCAACTTCTCAGGCAGTGTTGGCTATCGCGGCATGGGCGTGAATTATGAGGCTGGGTTAACTGAACTGGATTTGACCCTCCACGGTCCGTTTGCAGCGCTCACCTTGCGTTTCTAAAGTGTTGCGCTTAGTCGGCCTCATATCCTGCTGACTTGAAGAAGTTTCTGCATTCGGCGAGTGTATAGAGTTCGCATATATTGCCAAGCGCTTCACAAATTTTCTCAAAGTTACGAGCTGCGTACTTTCTCAAGATGTTTGGAGTTTTTAGTATGGCAATTCGATTGGGTTCAGATCCGGCGGATATGACGGCAGGAAGAGCAACCATGCCCGACGTGCAGTGATCATTGGTTCAGCCTTTTTGCTTTTGTGAAAAGCAAAATTATCCAGAATAAAGATATAGCCAGGTAACAGTGTCGGGGCTGGTTGGGTATCGACATAGATCTCGAAGATTTGCCTGTTCATGGGTGCGTTAACGATCCAGGGCGCTGTCAGGCTATGACATCGCAGACCGGCAATGAAGGTTTGCGTTTCATGAGCCGCCTCACGTGCCTGAGGCATGGTTACTGTAGGAAATCGCCCAATTAGGTCATGTTGACAAACTCCTGACCCATATTCGCGCTGCCGCGATGTGAATGAACCCGAGGTAGCTGGCTGCGGTTTTGTCGTAGCGGGTTGCGAGGCGTCTTGAGCATTTGAGCTTGTTGAAAGAGCGCTCAACGCGGTTTCTCAAAGCGTAGGTGATGGCATCGACATGGATTGGTATTTTGCGATTTGCCTTGCCGGGAATGACCGGCGTTCCTCCGCGGTTGGTTAAAGCCGCCCAGCTTCGGGCGTCGGATCTCTTTGTCACGCCGATAACCTGGGGGAATCGAAAAGGTCAGCATCTTCTCAACAGTGCGACGGTTGATCCCAAAAATACGCGCAGCTTCGCGTCGGCTCATGCCGTCAATAAGAACAGCGTGACGAACCCGCCCATATAAATCCACGTGCTTCAATCCCGCCCTCCGTCAAAAACGAAGAGCCTAACAGGACAGGCTAATCAGCCCCTCTGCGACAAGAAAATCTCGCCGCTCACGTGGTGCAGTATTCCACCGGCGTTCTCACATTGGACACGCGAGTGATCAGTAGCTCTCAGCTTGGTGCCAAAGCAGTTTGGTGAGGGTCAAGAACTCAGTTCTTGATACCCTTACGAACTTCATTGAGTGTCTGAAAGATCGCAATACTGCTGGGGTTTGCCTTGCTTGCTTTCTCCAGAATCGAGATTGCTTCCTGGCTGCGTCCAAATGCGGCTCGGATCCGGGCCTGCATGATCCAGGCCTGCTCCAACTGCGGGTCCATTTCAGTTGCCTCCTGAAAAGCAGCACTGGCTGCCTCGAACTGCCGGGTAGTCAGCGCGACACCTGCAAGTGCCATCTGCGTTGCGGGGAAATCTGCAGTGGCATTCAGGCTTGCCCTGTATTCGCTCATAGCTGTCGAAAACCATTCAGAATAACGCTTGGGAAGTCGTGCAATTGGTGCGTCGAGCAGGTTGCGTGCAATTTCAATCCGAACAGTTCGCACAGGGTCATCCAGCAATGCGATAAGCCGCACTACGCGGTCCTGCGGATTGGCACCTCGTTGCACACCAATGGCCGCACGACGAACCAGGGGATCGGGGTCGCTGAGATGGCTTGCTGCTGTCTTGGCGGTAGCTTCAGATGAGACCGCTGCCAGTGCGGCTAATGCGCTTGCCCTAACAATCGGAGGCTTCTGCATGTCTCCAGCCAGTGCCAGAAGCTTGCTGGGAACCGGAATACCTTTCCAGGCTATTGCCAGCACATCGGCAAAATGTGGTTGCCCTGTCCGGCTTTGCGGAAACCGCGCTTTGATTTCATCTGCAGCCCATTTGGCTGTCTTGTCGGAATGACAATTCGAGCAGGCATTGGGGACGCCATGCTTCTCGCTCAAATCTGGACGTGGAACCCGGAAACTGTGATCGCGGCGCTTGTCGATGCCCATGTAAATCTCTGTGCGCATGTGGCAGCTCACACAGGCAGCACCAGGCGTCTGGGGTTCATGAAAGTGATGCACCTTGCTGTCATAAGCGGCCTTCTTGAGGCTGGGGAACTTGGGATTGCCAGCGGGTGAGTGGCATTGCGTACAGACCGCATTACCCTCAGCCTTCAATGTGGCTGAATGGGGTTCGTGACAGTTGGAACACCGCACACCCTTCTGGTTCATCTTCGATTGCAGGAACGATCCGTAAACATAGACCTCGTCCCGTATCTGTCCGTCCGGGTGGTAAAGCCCATCCCGAAGAAGTGCCAAACCATAGTGGTTGTCATAGTCAGACCCCGGCACTGGCATGTCTGGATCAATCTGGGACCGCCTGGAGTGGCATACCGCGCACTGCTCCAGCTCCAGAGACGCTTTTGCTGCAGAAAAGTTCATCGTCAGACCCGTTTTGCCGGCATCTGTCCAGACTGACGGATCATAGGTTTCAGGCTTCTCCGCCCAGCCGACGTGAGCCTCGCCAGGCCCATGACAAGCTTCGCAACCAACCCCGATTTCTGCCTGTGTGCTGGCATAGGTTCGTTGCTGGGGGACGTATGCCTTTTTAAACCCGGTGGCATGGCACTCTGCGCAGCGTGCATTCCATGATTTATAAGGTCCACTCCAATGCAGGCCGTTACTGCTGGGCAGTTTCTGATCTGGATAGAGATGGTACCAGCGTTTCTTCAGAGCATCCCAGGCGGTATCCAGCGCCTGTAGCCGTCCGGGTCTCGTTTCAACCAGGTACTGTTGCAGAGGCGAGATGCCAGCCACACCTTTAATATCGTAATCAGTTTGCTTGCCGTCTGGTCCATCCGTGGACACGCGCAACCTGTCACCATCGCGATAGAACCGACTGACAACACCTTTATGTGAAAAAGTCTCGCCCGAAAACGGAGCAAGCACTTTACCGTCTCGAGAATGTGTCCACGCCAGATCATGGTGCGACCCTCGCCAAGCGGATAATTCTTCCTTGTGGCATGCGCCGCAACGCTGAGAGCCAACATAGGCGGGCTCCTTCGCCTCAATAGAATCTGCTCCAGTTAGCAGGAGTAGCAATAGTGCCCATATCGTTGCTGACGCAATGTGCATCGGTGAAGAGGGAGTTTTCAATCTCATGATTATTGGCTTCACCTTTATATTGTTCGTATCGGCGATACAGGTACTCGAGCATGAATGCTCTTCTCATGGCGCGCAATGGCGCTGTCAGAGGAAAATTGGTTGTGGCGGGCAGGGCGGTTTCGTAGCGTCTGGCTATAACCAAACCGAGCCCATTTACATACTTCAAAACCAGTCCCGAGATCATCCGCCTGACGGTGATGATGTACGTCAGGTTTCCACTCTCGCTTCGTAATGTAGAGGACCTGCTGCACGAACGTGGGATCGATATCAGCCACGAAACGGTTCGGTTCTGGTGGAACCGTTTTGGTCCGATATTCGCCGCCGAAATCCGCAAAAGGCGTGTCCAACAGTTCCGAGTCTATTCCAATTGGCAATGGCACCTGGACGAAATGTTCGTGAGGATCAATGGAGAAATTCACTATCTTTGGCGGGCTGTAGACCACGAAGACGAGGTTCTGGAATCCTTCGTGACCAAACGCCGTGATCGGAAGGCGGCATTCAAATTCTTCAGGAAATCAATGAAACGGTACGGGCAACCACATGTCATTGTGACGGACAAACTCCGGTCTTACGGTGCCGCGATGAAGGCCATCGGCATTTCCAACAAACAAGAAACAGGCCGCTGGCTGAACAATCGATGTGAGAATTCTCACCAGCCGTTTACAGTAGCCGTCCTCAAAGGTCTTGGAGACTACTAAGACGGGAATGCGCTTCGCTTCATACGTATCCAGTGTAGTTGTTGCAAGAAATATTTGATTTTCGACAAAGCAGCTTTGGGTCTATTCTGTTGAAAAACTCCAAAATCGCGGAGCCCAATATTTCGCTATCGGTACAGAATACCAAAAACCGCCGCCAAATTCCCGCACCCCGACTCACAGGCGCTTCAGGGCCGCGATAATCGAAAACTCGCTATCCTCTCGGCCAAAATTCCCCAACCATCTCTATGAGGCGGAAATATTTGGGCCAGAGGCAAATAGGGAGTTTTTCAACAGAATAGGTCAGAAACTGACCTTCAACTGACCAAAAGCAACGGCAGCTTCGTCCGGATACTGTTCTCTAATAGGTCAAGGTCTGGCTGCTCTGTCCTGAGCGGAATTTGCCTTCTGGGTGCCTGCGTTCTCTACGTGTTCAGATGGCACTTTACGGGGTGAGCTCCGCCATGCTGCGTTTGTGCAATTGTCCGTCTTGGGCCAGGTGATCTTGCCCGCTTTTGGTGGACGGTTCAAAAAGATCCGACAGACTGTCTTTCGAAGTCACCCGGGCTGATGTTGCCAAGGTAGCCTCGACCATGGCGGGTGTTCCTAGAATGGCTTGATGTAGTTTAGCCAGGCATCCATCCTAATCATGATCTTGCGAATGACGTGTGTGGCACTGACCGAATCCGTGTAAATCGCTGCTGTCCCGTCTGCGCCACCTGGCAAAGTAGCCAGCTCTGGACGCGGTTCATCAAGACGCAGCACGACGGCCATCACCTCGTTTGCAGCGTATAGTGATCCAAGAGATGGTAGCACGCCGCTTGGCGGCAATTGACCAGACATATTCATTGGAATAGCCCTTTCCACCCGTGCAGTGACAACCTCACCGGGTAGGAATGCAAAGGTAACCTCGGCCATTTGTCCTTCACTGACGTGGCGCAAACGCGTCTGGGGTATGGCCACAACAATGCGCCGATCAGCGACGGGCATGAAAGCCATCCAGCTCCGCAACGGCAAGTTGCTCACACGCTGCCCGGGTTGCAGACTCAAACCCAAAACGAATCCTTCGGCAGGGGCGCGAACCTGGGTTTGCTCGAGTTCATATTCGGACTTGCGAAGTTCAGCTTCCAGGCGTGCGACAGTTGTATTGACGCCGTTTATTTCTGATGTGTATGCCAGTCTCGCCTGTTCTGCGTTGGCCTTTGCTCGCGACACCGAGGCTTCGGATGCAAGAAACGTCAAGCGGCGCTGTTCCACATCCTTTTGCGAAAACGGAGTGCTGGCATTGCCCGCCTTGCGGGCGTTTTCATTTGCCAGCCGGTAGCGGTCATATTCGTCCTTTGTCAGGTTGCGGTTTGCTTCGGCCTCCACGACTGCTGCAAGCGCTGCGTCCAGAGCCGCCTTCAATTGTGGCACCGACTGTTGTGCCTCTGCCAGCTGGGCCTGCTTTTGGTCAACCGCAGCCTGGAATGGCACCGGATCGATCTCAAACAGGATGTCCCCTTTTTTCAGTTTTACAAGCGGTTTGACCGGGACACTGATCACCTCCCCGGTGACGTTCGGGACAATTTCAATTACCGCGTTGTAGGTTCTGACCGGCCCGGACGGCGCGCCCCATTGCATCGGGATAAACAGCACGATGAACAACAACAGCCCCCACAGGAGAGGCGAGAGCTTCCAGAAAGTATTGAGCTTGATGACACCAACTTTGACCAGAAGGAAAAGCAAAGCACAGTAACATAGCGTGAGAAATACGATCATTGCGCTGCCTCCGGTGCGTCGCTCGTTTGCTTCTCATTGGACTCTGCATACGCCCAGATGAAGGCAATAGGCATGAGCAAACCAAGCGTGATTGCCCCCCAGTACCCGCACACGGCGACGGCATCAGCCCTCGAGTGATTGCGACTACGTGCAATACGCCCAGGTAAAACCGCCAAAATGGCCCACACGGCGACTGCCGCCACCAGCAAAATGATCAGGATCACCAGTGCAAATATACTCATACCATCCATGTCCCAATATCCAATTCTGAAACGCGAAGAGCGCGTACTCGACGCAAGCCCAAGTTATCAAACTGAGCGTCCGGTGACCACCAGAAGTTAGTCCTGAAGTTGGATCGTCTCAGCCTGCGCGGCGCGTGTGGCATGTCCGTACTGCTCGACAGTGCCCGCAAGAAGCGTTTTGCCATCCGCGCTGTCGGCGCGCCGTTTGATTTTAAGGATGATCTGCGCAAACGCGGTTATCGCTGGGACCCTGGCAATGCTGAACGTGAGAAGGCCTGGTGGGTCATTGTTGATGATGACGAGGCCGAATTGCGCTGGTTGCCTATCCATGTTCGTCTTCCCTCACCTTCAAAACTCCAGTCGCGCCTTTTTGCCCAACCCAGAGCACGTAGCGCTTGACCAACATCTCCCGCTGATGGCCTCTCACGGTACCGCCCTTCAAGACGAGTAACCAGCTCAGCCATCGTCCATGGACGGTCCCGCTGAACAGGTGGCAGGCTCCGCATGAGTTCTTCTATCTGTTGAGTCAGCGGCTTGGTCGCAGTTTTGGCAGTACGTAGCTGTGCAAGTAGATCAGCCTCATTTCTTTCATGGGTCTTTTCAACCGTCGCTCGCAGTTGCACCATAAATTCCGACATGAGCGTGCCCCTAACAGTTAATCAAATCGGTTTCTCTGGTGGTGGTTGGTGTCGACAGGGGTTTTGTCAGTTTTGGCAGTGCCACCCCCATCCCAAAATTTACAATATAACGTCATTTACACAACTCTAAGTATATTGCATACAGCTTTAAGTAGAAATATTGATAATTACTGGTGGGGGTGGCACTGCCAAAACTGCCAAAACTAATTTTTGCCCACCCTTGTGCGTAATCTTGGGGGGTACACCCCGGAATGGCTGCTGTTGGCACATTGCAGACATGGCCTCAGCGACAAACAGCGTCAGCTTTGCCCTCAAAAGCGGACATCGATGCATGTGCAGACTGCTCGGTAAATTTATGAGTACACGCCCTAGTCCACCCAGAAATCCTTGAACCGCTCAGCCGAGAGTTGCGTGTAGCCAACCGTGTTTTGAATATTGCGATGCCCCATGTAGAGCTGGATGGCTCGGGTGTCTT
>Ga0316191_10003343_pt1 | contig 11820 bp, 12 predicted proteins | sample Eddworburr2cm_MG_FD_204928 | JGI IMG/M metagenome (GOLD analysis project Ga0316191, IMG submission 204928) | Coastal sediment microbial communities from Maine, United States - Eddy worm burrow 2 cm | ecosystem: Environmental > Aquatic > Marine > Coastal > Sediment | place: USA: Maine...
TTTCATGGACCAGTTGCTCAATTTTCGGCATGCCAACCTCATCTATCAATGTCATGCTGGCGTGCAGGGCATGTATGCCGGTCATATTCGGACTGCCGCATTCAAAACGACGTGCATTACCGGCAATTTCCCATGTGTGTGTGTCGAAGTTCAGTGCATCCTGCAGCATGTGCCAGCCATATTGTTTCAGGTCTAGGTCGTCCATGTGTTCCCGGCGACAGTAAAACAGGGCAATACCTTCCGGCCCCATCATCCATTTGTGGCCATCGGCCATTACAAAATCTGCCTGACAGGCCTGCACGTCGAATAGTTCAGCACCCAGGCTCTGGATGGCATCGACGCAAAACAGTATCTCCCGCTCCCGGCAGGCGGCACCCAGACGGGTCAGATCGAGTTTTAATCCGCTACCATACTGGACTGAACTGACAGAGAGCAGCCGGGTGTTTTCATCCAGGCAGTCAATAATGGCAGCCTCGGGTGTGTCTTGGTGTGACAGGTCTGCCGAGCAGGTGCTGACGCCGAACTTCTTGAGTGATTCCCAGATTACCCGGTTAGAAGGGAATTCCTGACTGGTAATCACGACCTTGTCACCGGGTTTCCAGAGGAGGCCGTAGGCGACAACAGACAAGGCCTCCGAGGTATTCTTTAACAAGGCAATCTCATCGCTGGAATCAGCATTAACAAGTTGTTGTAACTGCTTCTTCAAGAGGATCTCTATGGCCATCCATTGAGGATAATTTCTGGAGCCAAGGGACATATTTTCAGCTGCGAAATGTTTTACCGCGGTGGCGGTGCGCTGTGGCCAGGGAGAGACCGCGGCATGATTCAGGTAGATGATGGATTCATCCAGCGGAAATTCAGACTCATACATAATGTTCTGCCCACCTTATCCTGGTCGCGGAATACGTTTAAAAATGTGGCAGTTTAATCTATTTGTATGTAATGATTCTGCCCGTGTCTGATCATTTTTAATGTACGCATGAGCAGGATTTTCCCGGGCCTCATTCTGATACTTCTCAAAAGAAAGAATTTTCGTTGCCTGACGCCAGTCGCGGTTGCCGTGTGGATAAGACACAGCCTTGCCGCCAGTCTCAAATTGCTTGCCTTCTGCGGGATGCTTGCTGTGGCGTCAAGCGGTACCCCTGTGCTGGCCGGAGAGATCCGGGTATTTATTGATACGAAGTCCGATTCGTTGTCCGTGATGGACGGGGATAAAGTTGTCAGAACATATAAGAATATTGCCATAGGTCGTTATGGGAAAACGTATTTCAAGGTCAGGGGTGACAATAAAACCCCGTTGGGACATTTCAGGATCGGCTGGAAAAACAAAAATACCCGTTATCATCGATTTCTTGGTTTAACGTACCCGGACCTGCCGGCGGCAGACCGCGCGCTGGTAGACGGGCGTATTGACGAGTCTCAGTGGCAGGCAATCCGGAAAGCATCTGCAGCAGGCGAGGTACCCTTACAGAACACGCCGCTGGGCGGCATGATCGGCATTCACGGAATAGGGGCCGGTGACAGGGCAGTGCACCGCGAGTTTAACTGGACAAATGGCTGCGTGGCCCTGACCAATGAAGAAATCGACGAGTTGCTGCAGTGGGTGAAAATTGGTACTCCTGTAGAGATTCGGTAGGCAGTGACTGGAAAATACTGGTAGCATATGGGCTCGTCGCAGCTGGTCTGTTCAACTTGACAGGCATGTTTGTTGACTACCATGAATTTGAAAGGGTTTTATCATTTAATCAAGGAGATAGAAATGACTGTAAAGACTACAAAGCAGCTGCAGAAAGTGGCGATGATTTCACTGGTTGCCGGGCTTATCGGCCTGACAGGTTGTGCTACCACTGGCGACCGCGACAAGTTGCAGGCGCAAATCGATTCCGTCAGTGCCGAGGCCAGCGCTGCCAGAGCAGAAGCTGCGGAAGCAAAAGCCATGGCTGCTGAAGCCGTTAGTATTGCCAATGAGGCCAATGCAACGTCTGCAGAAACCGAGATGAAAATTGACCGCATGTTCAAGAAGGCCATGTATAAATAAGCAGCCGATAAGTGTTGTTACACAAAGCCCCTTCGGGGGCTTTGTTTTGTGCGCTACAGCTAGCGGCTGATCAGCACGGGTATACCACTTTTTTCCTCAATGGCCTCACGCAGTGCGCTGCCGCTAAGACTTACATTCACTGCGTCGCTACCGCCGCTATTGTTTTCGTCGCCGAGGAAGTCGGAGATAGCATCCAGCACACTTTGCATGTAGTCCTGGTATTTTTCCTCGTCTTCTTCCAGAGGCGGGTGCACTTCCAGAAACAGTGATCCGGCCAGCCAGCCAAGCTTGATGGGTTGGTTGATGAGTTGTACGTCGGTGTTTACCGGGACTTTTTCAAACAATTGTTCGATGTCTTCCGGGTACATCCGCAGGCAACCGTGCGTAACGCGCATTCCAACGCCGTATGGTTTGTTGGTGCTGTGTATCAGGTACCCCGGTATGCCCAGGCGCATGGCATAACGCCCCAGTGGATTATCCGGACCCGGTTCAACGACATCAGGTAGCGGTTCATTGCCTTCTGCAATGGCTTCGTCCTTGAGTGACTGGGGTGGGCGCCATGAGGGGTCTTCTTTCTTGCTGACGATTTTTGTCTTCCCCAGCGGTGTATCCCAGTCCATTCTGCCTACGCTGACCGGGTGGGTAATCACGATGGGCTGCTCGCCAGCCTTTGGTTTTGGGTAGTAATAAAGCCGCATTTCCGGCAAATTGATCACCAGCCCGGTGCGTTTGGTATTGGGCAGGATAAAACGGTTTGGCAGCACAACCTCAGAATTGTCGGCAGGTAGCCAGCGATCGACATCCGGGTTTGCGTGCAGGATTTCATTTTGGCCGATGTCATATTCGCGGGCAATATCGAGCAGAGTGTTTTGTCTGCCGGCAGTTACAGTTTCTATCTGTCCAATAATATCCACATCTGCCGGCGGTAGTATAAAAGTGGTGGCCTGCAAGGGAGCGGCAATAACGATAGCGAACAGCGATGAAATGACTTTTTGCATTGTTGAGATATTAAGGATTGGCATGGAAAAAGACTATTGGAAAAAGACTTTGTTAAAAAATTGACGCGAACAGGCGATAACCTATACTTGAAATGATATTTTCATAATAAAGGGCTGGTTACTATGACATATTATTTAAAATTGTTCTTCATACTTTTCACCTGCGTGACAACCAGTGTGGCCGCTGAAACACTGTATAAATCTGTCAACGACAAGGGTGAGATCACATTCTCTGACAGTCCACCCGAGAATGCTGCCAAGGTGCAAGAGATTCAGATACAGCCGGCACCCACAGAACAACAGCAGCGTGAAAGCATGCAAAGAGAACAAATGATCAAGGCACAGGCTAATGAACTGGGCGCGGCCAATGCAGCGCGCGCGCAAGCGCGAGAAGAACAGCAGCCACAGGAAATTCCGCAAACTGTCGAACCGATTGAGTCATACAACACGGGTAATTATTACCGGAATAACCCGCAGGTTCCGGTCATACCGGTACAGCCATTGCCTGGCCGTCCTGTGCAGCTACCGGCCAGGCCGGTGCAGCGACCGGCACGCTAATCCGGACAATCCTTTAATGCGTATAATGTATATTATGTTAAATACGATATTTGGAGTGGTGTAGCCACCGGGGCTGGTGGCCCCTCTGTTAGGTGTTTTTATCGACTCCTCGCTAGCGCTGTCAGCAAGGTGTTGCCAGCCTCTTCCACAGTATGCCCGAAGGCGACAATGCCATCCTCATGACCACCCATGGAAAAGATGCCTTTATGCCTGACGTCTGATTGGGAATACAGACGCTCGACTTCACGTGACATCTCCGGTGTGCCGTATTCGACTGAGGGGTTTGTTACCGGAATACCCAGTGCTGTTGCCGAATTCCAGATGTCAGGCGAATGCACATGCAGCACTGCGCGAAACACGTTATCGAGATCATAGATAACGCCATGTGTCATGGACTCCGATGAAGGTTTGACGGGCCCTTCCGCCACAACCTGGTTGGTTTCGGCATCATAGGCTGTAACGCACGCATAATGACGATTATCAAGAGCCTCCAGATGCCCCGTTTGTGTGCCACTGATGACGAATTGCCGTTTGCCGCGCGGTTGATCCGGGGCTCCGTTACGTATACTGATATTACCGAAATCACAGCCCTGATAGCGTGCCGGATCCTGACCGATGAGTGCCTGCTCCCGGAGTATATGTCTCCAGCTATTGAGTTCGGTCAGCGCTTCCATCGCAACCGGTGGACCGGCAGTAAAACGCAAATCAAACTTTATGACACCCTCTTTCTCCATAATTACACATTATCCCTGTTGTCCGTCGCGGGTTTGTTTGTCCAGCAGTTGTGGTCTAATCCTTATACAGGAGGTGGTAAACAAGGCCGGCAATCCCGGAAGGTGTCGATAAATTCTGTAGTTAATTACCGGGACATTGCCACAGGTATTCCCCCTTATGACTGGCTGGACTTGGCCGTGTTATGAATTCTTCCAGTTGCTCAGACAGCCGTAGATCTCAGAAGCCCTTTCAGGCAGACCAGTTGCAGTGTACAGGGCGTATTGCCGGTCTACGCGGGTTTTAAACCCGTCAATGCCGTCAATGCCGGTATTCCCCAGGTTGTCGACGCTGACTTCAAAGTGGAGATCCAGTGCCACGCAGAAAAGTTTCTCCAGAGCCTGTGGTTTGGCTTCTACCTCGAAGAACCGGGCCTGTTGTTTGCCCGTCCTGCCGTCGGGTTCATACCAGTAGCCGTAATCGTCCATGCGACGCCGTGCCGGACCGGCAATGCACCAGTGAGCCAGTTCATGCAATGCGGACCGTTCATAATCCCGGGTGAATTGTATTTCTGCCAGGGAATCACTCGCATTTGCCTTGTAAAATGGTTCCCGGAATCCGCCAACCAGACGGGTGTCGTAAGTTAACAGTACTTCCCGGTTCAAATGATCAAGCCAGTCAGTCATGTGTTTGCTGCAGTTCTGCCCTGCTGAAGTTACCTTCCCGGATGAAATTCAGAATCTGCTCAATAACGGTCTCGTCACGCATGATGAATGTATGACCATTGGGGACGGTGAGGAAATCGGACATCTCCTCGAGCTTTGCGCTTTCGACCGATACCTTGCCGTCATCATCCCCGGGTATAACCGGTGAGAACCAGGGATCAGAGGAGCTTACTCCGGTAATAATGCCTATCTCACCCTTGACCGGTCCCAGTTTTTCGGTGAGACCGCCTTTGTCAGTGCCAAGTTGCTGGGCTGCCGGACCCAGTATGAATCGGTAAATGGTGTAATCCTTTAACAGGTCAGCGACTTCGCTGCCATGATTCGGTGGGCTTAGCATCACGATCCTGCCGAGGTTACTGATTGTATTGTGCTGCAGGTATTGCCTGACCAGAATGCCGCCGAGCGAGTGGGTCACAAAGTGGACGGCAGCCGCCTTGTTATGATCACAAAAAGCGAGTCCTTCCCGTATGGTTGTTCCGGATAGTTCCTCAATACTGCCCGATGTTGACGGGTAGCCCTCATTCCAGACAAGGTAATTTCCCCGGGTCAGTGCGTCCTCGATCAGACTCATGGAAAAGGCGGTTCTTCCCAGTCCATGCAACACAATGACGCAATCCTGCGGGGATGAACTGTATGTCGGGAAAGAGGGTGCCAGAAAAACCGAATGCAGCAGCAGACGAAGCAATGATTTCATATTGTTCGCAAAAGGATGCTCAGGCGATTCTGACTCTCACGACGTTCATGACTTCCAGTTCAAAGCCGGAGACTGTTTCGATACCGGGATAATAGGTTAGATTGACCCGTGCGCCCTTAAGATTCCGGTATCGGTCCTTGCGCTTGAATTTAAACGGAGCACTGCAACCCTCGATCATCAGGGTGTTGATAATCCAGTCACCTGCCCTTCTTTGTACATGCGAAGCGACTTTCTGCATGTCAGATTGGGTTAATCCTTCATGCTTCTTTAGCAGATTGTCGATATCTGATTTCATCAGTGAACATGATACAGGGGCGAAATGCATTATCAAGGCATGCATATGCCTCTGGGTGACATGTGGCGATGTATCACCGGAAAAATACAGTTTTCATGACCTGCGCAAAAAATAGGCTCCGGTCGGTAAAGAGCCGAGCTATGATTATTCGCCTGCTGTGGCATAAAAATATTGTCTCAAGCAGGTTCTGAACTGCCTGTTCTGATCTGCTGATGCTGGAGTGTTCTTCCCGGAAAACTGGTGATTCAGTATGCTGCTATTATGCTCGCAGGTGAGTTAAAGGACCGAGATACCTTTTTGACGAATGCGCAATCCTGTTTACCTGATACTGCTTTTCAGCCTGACCGCCTGTGCATCTCCGCAGGTACAGGAAGTGTCAGACAGTACCCGGATTCCAGCACTAACAACATACTTTGCAGAGATGGCAGATGGCTACCGGTTGCCTGTCACTGTATGGGAAGCTGACGAAAGTCCCCGGGCGGTGGTCCTGGCCCTGCACGGTTTTAACGATTACCGCAATGCCTTTAGAGACCCGGCCCGTTTCTTTGCGGCAAACCGTATTACCACCTATGCCTATGACCAGCGCGGCTTTGGTGAAACGCTGCAACGTGGTCTTTGGCCGGCGGGCGGTGTACTGGAAGCTGATGCTGCTGCCATGGCAACCCTGCTTTGTACCAGGCACCCTGACCTGCCCTTGTTTTTGCTGGGTGAAAGTATGGGCGGGGCGGTTGTCATGAACATGTGGCAGAAGGCGCCCTGCATCAAGGGTATAGTGCTGGTCGGTCCCGCTGTCTGGGGCTGGCAGACCATGCCGTTCTGGCAACGCAATACGCTGCGCCTTGCGGCTCATGTCATGCCAGGCAAGACACTGACAGGTGAAGGGCTGGAGATTACGCCATCGGACAATATCGAGATGTTGCGCGCGCTGGGACGGGACCCGCTGGTCATAAAGGAGACGCGCATCGATACGATATACGGTCTTACAAACCTGATGGAAGCCGCGTTACGGTCAAGTTCGGCGCTGGCATCGCCGACCTTGCTACTTTATGGCGAGAAAGACGAGATAATTCCCCGTGATCCGACCTGTGTGATGCTGGGCAGATTGCCAGATATGGCCGCTACACGTTTTGTGCTGTACCCGGAGGGTTACCATATGTTGATGCGGGACCTGCAGGCAGCGGTGGTGCTGCAGGATACGGTGACCTGGATACATGACCAGTCGGCACCGCTGCCCTCTGCCCTGGAGGTGGTTGCCGGTACTGAACGGGTACGGCTGCTGTGTGCAAGCAAATGATAGGTTTTCCCGGATATCCACTGCCGTTTGATCTACGTCAATTAATACGTAAATAGCTGTCCAAATGCCCGGCCGATCCCCCCGGGGGCTAGGAGATCTGCTACGGAATTGCCTATAATGACCATGGACGTTAGCTGGCTTACCGGCTGGCAACGCTGTCATGATTATTGATAATGTTTGGAGGGTATACCATGAAGAAATTTACCAAGCTTATTGCCGTAGCCATCGTTGCCGGTGCTGCCGCCATGGGCGCCAGTACAGCAAATGCCTGGTGGGGCGATGATGATTATTGGGGTGGTCCGTGGGGGTATCCCGGCTACGGTTATGGCTACCCCGGCTATGGTTATGGTTATCCCGGCTATGGCTGGGGTGGCTATCCGGGCTACGGCTATGGCGGCTATCCGGGCTATGGCTACGGCTATGGCGGCTATCCGGGCTATGGCTATGGCTACGGCTATGGCGGCTATCCTGGTTATTACGGCTATAGCGGCTATAGCTATGCACCGGCCGCACCGGCCGCACCGGCAGCGCCAGCCACGACGCCAGCGCAATAATCTGCAGTTGCTAGCGGTTCGGTTTGAATCCTGAGGGCTGAACCGCTATTTGTGCAGTCTGGAGGCGCACCTGCGGGTGCGCCTTTTTTTATACTCTATTGCCTGCTGCGCCTCATAACACTCGTATGATCCCTGCGCGGTATTCAGTAAGGTCTCGCCGTCGGATAATCGCGAAGCGTTGTGCTTGCATCGAATGGCGGTGCCTTTAAGGCCGAACGGTCAATGAGGTCATCCTGCGCGGGAAGTTTGCCCTCCCGGTAAGAAGACAGGGTACGGGCCACACGGTCTGCCTCTGTCGGCATGTGCTGCCGGGCATAGGACAGCAATTCTTCCTCTATGGCTGTCGCCTGTTTGTAGTCACCTGTCGCTGCATAAGCCAGTGCCAGTAACTCCTGGTGTGGCGGTATCCGGTACCGGTCGTTCAGTTGTCGTGCGACTCTCAGTGCCGTTTCCGGGTCCTGAATTGCTGTATCCCGGCTGCTGGCCAGCAGCATGATCTGCATGGCCTGGAAAACAGGGTTTTCAGGAAACTGCCGGATGGCCATTGCCAGGACGGTTTTCTGGGTGGTGGCGGGTGCGTCGCTGAGTATCAATGCACCGAGGTAGGGAATATAGGCGGAAAGATAGCCTGCTTCTCCTTGAATGCTGCTGGCATAGTGCTGTACAGCCGCAGTGAGCTTACCCTGGCGGTAATACTGATTGGCCAGGTAGAAATTTGCGCCAGCATGGTCAGGGGTGTGGTGAATAGCGCGCAGGTAAAAATCTGCAGCCTTGCCGGTATCGCCCTGCTCTTCAGTCAGTACCCCCAGCAGGAACAGGCCCAGCGAGTTATCCGGTTGCAGGGCAACGGCTTCTTCCAGGGCCTGCCGGGCTCCGGCCCTGTCACCGGTTAAATACAGCGTACGTGCATAACTGATACGGGCAGCAACATTATCCGGTTCCATCTCTATACCTTCGGCAAAGGCCTTGCTGGCTGCCGCGTAGTCCTGCCGCTTGATGGCCTTCATGGCCTGCAGGAAGTGGACGCGTGAGCCGATTTTCAGCGCCTCAAGGCTCTCGATTTGCGGGTCCCTGAAGGTGGGTGGTTGATTGCCGAGCATCGCCAGTTGCGCCTTGGCCTCCTCATTACGTTGCGTGGCCCGCAGGGCCTGCGCCAGCGGGTAATGGATGCGCGATGCCGCCGGATCATATTCAAGGGCACGGGTAAAGGCGGTAATGGCTGTGCCGTAATCACGCTGCAACAGGGCAATCTGTCCCAGGCCATAGAGGGCAGCCGCCTCCAGCCCGGAGGTGTCCACGACCTCTGCAAACGCTGTCTGTGCCCGTTCCAGCTGGTTGAGATCAAGCAGGATATTCCCCATCCGAACCATGACGGCCTTGTAGCCGGGCTTGAGTGTCCGGGCATGTTCATAATGCTGCAGGGCTTGCCGGGTACGACCGTCTGTGTCGGCGAGCCAGGCCGCATAATAGACCCAGCGGAACTCATCCGGGGCCAGTTGCATGGCGTTATGATAGCAATCCGCAGCGGCCGGGAAGACCAGATGGGCCTGGTAGAGCCCGCCCAGCTCGCCATAGGCCGTGGCCAGCATGTCTGGCTGCATGGGTTGTTCCTGCAGTGCATCGTTGAGTCGCTGGCGTGCTGCGCTGATGCTGTCACGGGCCGGTTTATCCATGTCCTCGAGGTTGATCTCCGTGATGGCGTGCAAGCTGTCTGCCAGTGATGCAGGCAGGCTGGAGGCGGCATCTCCGGCCAAGACGGGTGCAACGGTCAGCAGGCAAGCAGCAACGGTAAACAACCGGATTCCGGAGGTAAATGACATATGAAACCTATGGGCTGTTGGGCTGATTGATGGTCATCAGGACATCGACCGCGGGAACCGGAACGGTTTGCCGCTGGCCGTCCGGCCACGTAATGAGCAGTGCATCCACCGCGCTTGCAGTACCCAGGCCGAAGGTGAGCGGCAATTCGGACTGCGACAGGTAGCTGCGTGTCGGCATGACTACGCGTCTTTGAGTGACACCGTCAGCGGATAATTCTACAACCGCACCAATGGCGTTTTGATTGGTGGTGCTGCCTGTTAATCTGAGGCGCAGCCAGTGATGCCCAAGTGACTGTTCATTACGGAACAGCACGGCCCGCCGGCCATTCTGGGTGACGACCACGTCAAGGTCCCCGTCATTATCGATATCCGCGTAGGCAGCACCGCGACCGACCATGGGGGTGGCGAGGTCGCCGCTATCGGTCACCGTCACAAAGCGATTGCGGCAGGCCGAGCCGCAATTCCAGAACAACTGCGCGGGTTGTGCATAGCTCTGGCTGGCTTGCACGACATTGATTTCGGCTTCCAGGTGACCATTGGCCTGCAGCAGATCGAGGCGGCCATCCAGGTCATAGTCAAAAAAGAACAGTCCGAAGGTCAGCGCCTGCCGCGAGGCGGGTCCAAACCCCTCAAGGACGGCTTCATCGGCAAAGGGTGGTTGCCCGCCGACAGTCACATACAGTGAACTCATTTCATTGGCGAAGTTGCCAATACCGATGCCGAGGTCCCCGTCATTGCGGAAGTATGCCGCATCGATACCCATGGCGCCGGTGGCCTTGCCATTGCGGTCGAAGGCGATGCCTTCCAGTGCACCGATTTCCTCGAAGCGCCCGTTGCCGAGGTTGTGATAGAGGAAGTTCCGGGTCGTATCGTTGGCTACGAACAGGTCCAGTCTGCCGTCGCGGTCATAATCCACGGGGGAAACTGCCAGTGCCTTGCCTGTCGGTGCCTGTGTGGCAGGGTCGGTGATGATGATGCCTGCTGACCGGGATACATCGCTGAATATTCCCTGCCCGTCATTTCGGTACAGGCGATTGCTGGTACCGTAAAAATGATTGGGTGCACCGATTGCACGTCCCAGGCCGGTGAGGCGGAAGTCGATTTCCAGGTCAGCCTCGCGCGTCCACTGAACGTAGTTGCCGACGAACAGGTCCAGATCGCCGTCATTGTCGGCATCAAGGAATGCTGCTGCCGTACTCCAGTCGGAGGACTGGCCGGCCGTGCCGCTGGCAGCCGTGACATCGCTGAAGTGTCCCTGTTCGTTTCTGAGCAGGTGATTCTCACCCAGTGTGGTGAGGTACAGATCAGTCCAGCCGTCATTGTCGAAATCACCGGCCGCGACACCCATGCCGTAGCTGTCAATGGCAAGCCCGGTTTCCCGGGTGACGTCAGTGAACTGCCCGGTACCATCATTCCGGTAGAGTGCGGTCGTGGGTATGGTGTCCTGTTCATGCCCGGGGAACCAGGTGGAATTCACCAGCAACAGGTCAGGGTCACCATCATTGTCAAAGTCGAAAAATGCCGCCCCGCTCCCGATAGTCTCCGGGATGAGCTTGTCACCGTAGGCTCCGTTGGTATGGACAAAATCGATGCCGGCAGCCGTGGTGATATCCCTGAAGATCACTGCCGGTGGTGCTTGCGGCAGTGCGTTCTCCTCGACCACCGGGCCAGTCACGACAGCCTCTTCAATCGGGGGGGCTGGCGCCTTGTCTCGGTTCAGGTACCAGCCAATACCAGTGCCGATGATGCCGATTCCGGCAATAACGGCAAGCGAGCGGCGAAACCAGTGGCGAATGATGGCCTCGCCGGCCTGTGTGTTGTCAATATGTCCCGTTTGTCTGCTCATAATTGGTTGTCAGCTGATGAAATCAACCGCCTGATTCTACAACCCTGCAGGGGTATGACGATTTGATGTAAATCATTTATTGCTGCATCGATGCCGTGAACGCCAGCGGCGTCTCACCGCGATTCGCATCGGGTATGGTGCCTGCAGCAGTCGCACCCGTGTGTGCCCGGTCGATGACGGTCGATTGAGCTGGTGCCTGGTTAACCGATGGCTCCCTGTCATTTAAACGCAGTCCGAGGTCATAAATGGCGGTGGCTGCTGCAGCATGATCTGCTGCCGGATTTGCA
>Ga0316191_10003344_pt1 | contig 11819 bp, 11 predicted proteins | sample Eddworburr2cm_MG_FD_204928 | JGI IMG/M metagenome (GOLD analysis project Ga0316191, IMG submission 204928) | Coastal sediment microbial communities from Maine, United States - Eddy worm burrow 2 cm | ecosystem: Environmental > Aquatic > Marine > Coastal > Sediment | place: USA: Maine...
ACGTCAGTCTGAAAATTAGGTAAGTTAACTGTTCAGGGAGGAACATGTTAATCATATCCCTTGCTTTTCTGGCGGGGGTGCTGGTGCTCCAGTGGTGTTCCTGGTTGCCGCCGGTCTGGAGCTTTGCTGTCATGGCGCTGCTGGTGCCGTTACTCAGGGTAAAGCTTGTCCGCCTGCCGGTAGTCTTCGTTACCGGTTTCCTGTGGGCAGCACTGCGTGCTGATTTTGCATTGCATCCACAACTGCCATCCGCAATGGAAGGTAAAACGGTGCTTCTGGAAGGCAAGGTGCTTGATATGCCGCGTCAGGTGTCGACTCGGCAGCAGCGTTTTCTGTTCGCGGCCGAACGCATGCACAGTGGCAGTGGCTGGACAGACTTTCCTGCAAAAATCCGCCTGGATGGATACGAAACCGGTTTTAATCCGGCTGCCGGTGAGCGTTGGCAATTCGCTGTCCGTCTTAAACGTCCGCATGGATTTTCCAATCCGGGTGGCTTTGATTATGAGCGCTGGTTGTTCCAGCAGGGCATACGGGCAACCGGCTACATTCGCAAGGACCCGCTACAGAACCGTCGCCTGTCAGCCGGCATGGTGCTGCCTGTCGCACAGCTGCGTAACCGGTTAATGTCGGCTTTTGAGGGAATGCAATCCGAATCGAATACCAACAGCACTTCTTTGTCGATGATACGCGCGTTGACTATTGGCGAGCGCAGTTCGCTGACCAGTGGCCAGTGGGAAGTGTTGCGTGCTACCGGTACCAGCCACCTGATGGCGATTTCCGGCCTGCATATCAGCCTGGTTGCCGGTTTGGTGTTCTGGCTGGTATACCGTGTGTGGTTGCGATCTGGCACGCTTGCGGAAAGGCTGCCTGCGAAAAAAATGGCAGCGCTTGCTGGCCTGCTGGTTGCCTTGTTGTATGCCTTGTTATCGGGATTCGGGATTCCTGTGCGTCGCGCTTTTGTGATGGTTGCTGTGTTGACGCTGGCACTGGTATCGGACCGCTGTAGTTCACTCCAGCAGGCGCTCGGCCTGGCGGTGCTGGCTACTTTGCTGATTGATCCGCTCTCCGTGTTGTCAGCAGGCTGGTGGTTGTCATTCTGGGCCGTTACTGTTATTGCCGGCATGACAGCCGGTCGCCATGGACAGCAAAGCCTTGCGCAAAAATGGCTGTACCTGCACCTGGTACTGGCGTTTGCCATGCTGCCACTGCTGCTGGTTTTTTTCCAGCAGGCATCACTGATTGCACCATTTGCCAATATCGTGGCGGTGCCCTGGGTCAGCTTCGTGGTGGTGCCGGTAGCGCTGGCCGGAACGCTGGTATTTAGTTTGAATACAGCTGCCGGTGAGTGGTTGCTGCAGTTTGCCAGCCTGTTGCTGGATGTTTTATGGCCGTTGCTACAGTGGCTGTCCGGGTTCGAATTTTCACAATGGCACCAGCACGAGCCGCTTGCATGGACGCTGTTGCCGGCAATATTCGGCGTGTTTGTTTTATTAATGCCGCGCGGGATGCCGGCGCGCTGGACTGGTGTGCTGTTATTACTGCCCTTGTTTCTTGTTCAACCGCAGACACCCGGTCAGGGCGAGGCGTTGGTTACTCTGCTGGATGTAGGACAGGGCTTGTCGACAATTGTGCAAACCCGGTATCACGTGCTGGTCTATGATGCCGGTCCGCGTTTCAGTGAGTCTTTCGATACCGGTCAGGCGGTGGTGGTGCCATATCTTCGACACCGGGGAGTCCGTCGTCTCGATACACTTGTCGTCAGCCATGCAGACAATGATCACATCGGGGGTGTGAACTCGTTACTGGCAGCCTTTCCCGCGACGCGTATTCTTTCCAGTGTACCTGACGAGATTGCAGCAGCGCATGCCAGCGTTTGCCGGCGCGGTGAACAGTGGAACTGGGATGGCGTGCGTTTTGAAATCCTGCACCCGGCCGAGGGTGGCGGCCTGACCGGGAATAATGCCTCCTGCGTGCTGCGTATTGAGTCCGAGGGTGGGCAATCTGTCCTGTTGACGGGGGATATAGAGCGCCAGGCAGAACAATTACTGTTGCGAGAGGCTGTCGGGCAGCTGGCGGTCGATGTGCTGGTGGTGCCACATCATGGTAGCAAGACGTCATCGAGCATTGATTTTGTCGAAGCGGTGAAGCCGGGACTGGCGCTGGTGCCGAGTGGCTACCGGAATCGATATGGATTCCCGAAAACCGAGATATTGGACAGATATACCGACATCCAGGCATCAATTGAGCAGACGGGGCTTGCCGGTGCGCTTGCGGTGCTGCTGGCAAAGGATGGCGATGTGCTGAAAATCCATCGCTACCGGGACAGCAAGCCGCGCTACTGGCATGCGGAAAATAAACGTTAATCAGCTGTTTGGCTGTTGCTCCAAATACAGTATGATTTGGCTCGTTCCCGGATTCCGGATAAGCAAAGGATGGTGATGGTGTGCTAGAACTTGTGAGGGCAGGCGGCTGGCTGATGCTGCCGATAATTTTGTGTTCGGTGGTTGCGCTGGCAATCATTGTTGAGCGTCTCTGGTCGTTGCAGGTACGCCGTGTGCTACCAAAAAATCTTGTTGCACAGGTCTGGCGCTGGGAAAAAATCCATCAGCTGAATGACGAGCACATGAAGGAACTGCAGGCCAGTTCACCGCTGGGTTCGATTCTGGCGGCGGGTATCGTCAATCGCCACCAGAGCCGTGATGTGATGAAGGAGAGCATCGAGGATACCGGGCGGCATATCGTTCACGAGCTGGAGCGTTACCTCAACACGCTCGGTACCATTGCTGCTATCACACCACTGTTGGGGTTGCTGGGTACGGTGATTGGTATGATCAAGGTGTTTGCGACCATCACCACCCAGGGAGTTGGTGATCCGGGTGCGCTCGCTGGTGGTATTTCAGAGGCCCTGATTACCACGGCTGCCGGTATGGCGGTAGCCATTCCAACGCTTATGTTCTACCGCTATTTTCGTGGCAGGGTCAGAATGCTGGTGTTAAAGATGGAACAGGAAGCGCTCACCATGGTGGAAATCATGCATGGGCAGCGTAAACCTGTTCCGGCGTCGGAGTAGTCAGGCTATGAACCTTCAACCCGGTGGAGAGGACGAACCAGAAGTCAATCTGACCCCGTTGATTGATGTGGTGTTCCTGTTGCTGATTTTCTTTATGGTCTCTACAACGTTTGAGCATCAGTCGCGCATCCAGATAGAGTTGCCTGAAGCGACTGCCTTGCCTGATGAAATTGAGGAAGAATCAATCGAGATCATTATCGATGCGCAGGGACGCTACTTTATCGGTGAAAAGCAGGTAGTCAACTCCGAGCTGAAAACACTCAAGAGTGCTATCAGTAAAGAGCTTGGTGATCGCCAGGCTGTACCGGTAACGATTCGAGCTGACGCCAGTACACCACACCAGGCCGTGATTACAGCACTGGATGCAACCAGTCAACTCGGGTTGACGAAGATTTCACTGGCTACCTCGAATATTCAGGAAGAATAGCCGGCTGCTGTTGCAGGTTTTCGGGGCATCATGAAGCGGCTGGATTATTACTGGTATGCGCGCAGTCCCTGGCTGCTGTTGTTAACACCGCTGTCACTGCTCTTTCGTATCATTGTCTGGCTGCGGCGCAGTGCTTATCGTCTGGGCCTTTTGCGTAGTCAGCGTGTGTCACTTCCGGTCATCATCGTAGGCAATATCACGGCGGGCGGAACCGGCAAGACGCCGCTGGTTATCTGGCTGGCAGCCTATCTGCGAGAGAAGGGTTACCGACCGGGGATTATTTCACGCGGCTACGGGGGCCGGGCGAGCAGCTGGCCACAGCAGGTGCGTCCGGACAGTGACCCGGCCATGGTGGGTGACGAGGCGGTGTTGCTGGCGGGTGCGACCGGCTGTCCGATGGCTGTCGGGCCTGACCGGGTGGAGACCGCTTCAGCGCTGATAGAATACAGTGATTGTGATGTCATACTGAGCGACGATGGTTTGCAGCATTACGCGTTGCAGCGGGACATGGAAATAGTCGTTATCGACGGCATCCGGCGTTTTGGCACGGGGCTTTCGATTCCTGCAGGCCCGATGCGTGAGCCTGCCAGCCGCCTGAAGGAAACCGATCTGGTGGTGATAAACGGCCTCGGTAGTGGTCATGAACACATTATGCGGATGCGACCGGGTGATGCGCATAGCCTGACTGACAGCCGAGTAACGCGGCGCCTGGCAGACTTTCGCGGCAAGGCGGTACATGCCGTGGCCGGTATCGGTAACCCGGAACGGTTTTTCCAGGCGCTGGATCAGCTGGGTATGCAGCTGGAGAAGCATGTGTTTCCGGACCATTATAAATTCAGCGCGACTGACATCCGCTTCGGTGATGACAAGCCGGTTATTATGACGGAGAAAGACGCGGTAAAATGCCGTTACTTTGCCGGTGAGAATGACTGGTATATACCTGTTACAGTGCAGATGTCGGCGGATTTTTGCCAGCGCCTGGACGAGCTGTTGCAAGCAAGGGTGGATGGTCATGACTAACCGGCAATTTTAACAGACAGTAACCTTCAGGAGCCTAGCGTGGATAAAAAATTACTGGATATACTTGCCTGCCCGATTTGCAAAGGGCCTCTGGTCTATGATCAGGAAGCCGGCGAGCTGATATGCAAACCCGACCGGCTGGCTTATCCGATCAGGAACGATATCCCGGTAATGCTGGAGGAAGAAGCACGGCAAATACCGGCAGATCAGGATCTCTGAGCCGATCGTTAATGGATACCGCATTCAAGGTCGTTATTCCCGCGCGTTACGCATCGACTCGTTTGCCGGGCAAGCCGCTACTCAATATTGCCGGTCGTCCGATGTTGCGGTACGTGCATGAGCTGGCACTGCTAAGTGGTGCAGATGAGGTGATTGTTGCGACCGATGATCAGCGCATCGAGGATGCTGCAAAGGATTTTGGCGCAACCGTCTGTATGACGTCCGCTGCGCACGAATCAGGCACCGAGCGTCTTGCCGAGGTTGCCGGACAAATGAACTGGCATGAGCAGACCATTGTTGTGAATGTGCAGGGTGATGAGCCGCTGCTTCCCCCGGCGCTGATTCAGCAGGTCGCAGAAGGGCTGGCAGGTCATCCTGAAGCGCCAGTTGCCACGCTGGCTTATCCACTCGAGCAGGCAGATGAAGCCGCAGATCCCAATGTCGTGAAAGTGGTTCTGGATAATGCGGGTTTCGCACTGTATTTTAGTCGAGCGCCGATTCCCTGTCGCCGCGATGCGTCAGGTGTTGCTGATTTACTGCCATCCTTGAGGCATATCGGCTTGTACGCCTACCGGGCCGGCTTTCTTAAACATTACCAGCAGCTCCAGCCATCACTACTGGAAGATGTTGAGAAACTCGAGCAACTGCGGGTTTTATGGCATGGACTGAAAATCCATGTGGGTATTGCCAGTGAGATGCCGGGTCATGGTATCGACACAGAAACTGACTTGCAGCGTGTCGAGAAAGTCCTGTTGGCCTGAAACAACAGCAGTTACCGGCGCATTGAAGTTGGTTGCCCGGAAACGCTAAAATCTATTCCGGTTCATATTCAGGAATGGCGGGTAATTAATTGAGCAATAGTATGACTGTTTCAGTACTTTTCGTGTGCATGGGCAATATCTGCCGATCGCCAACTGCGCAGGGTGTATTCGAACGACTGGTTGCGGAACACCGGCTTGCAGACGTAATTGAGATCGATTCGGCTGGTACGCATGCCTATCACGTTGGTGATCGTCCTGACGAGCGCGCGTCTGCTGCGGCCTTGCAACGCGGCATTGATCTCAGCTCGCAGAAAGCGCGTCGAGTCAGTCCTGAGGATTTTAACCGGTTTGATTACGTGCTCGCGATGGACCGGGATAATTATGAAATACTGGCAGCGAGTTGCCCGACCGAATTGCAATCACGCATTCGTCTGTTTCTTGAATTTGCCCCGGAAGAACTTTTGCTCCGTGAAGTACCGGATCCCTACTATGGCGGTCCAAGCGGTTTTGAGCGGGTGCTGGATTTAATCGAAGAAGCTTCAGAAGGGCTGCTGGCACATATACGCCAGCAGCACGGTCTCTGATCTCCGGATTACTCGGAAGAAGCAGTCTTTTCGGATTTGGATGCGGTGTTGGCCGCTACGCCTGCTTGCTGTCCACCGGCCTGTGCATTTGTGACGTCCGGTTTGCTTGCTGCTGCCGCTGGTGTGGCTGGAGCTGATGATGTCGCTGGAGTCGCTGATGTCACAGGCGTTGGTTGGCTTTACCGGGTTTCCGTCGGTGACGCAGGACTGGCTGTTGCCGGTTTTGACGGGCTCGTTTGATTTTGCGGCTGACTCACAGCTGCTGCGCTGCTGGTCGTTGTTGCAGCCGGCCGATTAGCCTGGTTTTCAGCCTGGGGCTTGATGTTACTGGTATTGCCCTGCGGGTCGCTCACGGCAGCTTTTGCAGGAGCGTTTGCCGGTGCCGGTTGCTTGTTACCGTCAGTATCCGGTTTGTTCTGCGCCTCGTTGCCACTGGCTGTCCGATTGCTTTTGTTTGCGTTACGGTTTTGTCCGGAAGAACGCCTGCGCCCACCACGCCGCCCACGTCTTGAACCCTGCCTGGGTTGGTTCTCCGTTGTGCTGCTGTCTGGTTTATTTTCCTGTTTCTGGGTGGTTGCCGGGCTATTGTCTGTTTGCAAAGGTGCTGGTGCTGGTGCTGGTGCTTGCGCTGGTCGTCTCTGGCTCGCCTGCGGCTTGCTGGATGTAGCACGCTTTTGCCCGCCAGGCTGCCGGCCGGATGCCGGCTTGTTGGCTGGCCGGCGATTGCCTTGTGGCTGCCTGCGACGGGTACCCTCGCTGCTGCGTTGCCCGCGGTTTGGCTGTTTGCGTTGCTGTGGCCGGGTGCTCTTTTGCGGTTTGGTCTCTTTGTCGCTACCGAACAGACTGGCGAAGAGGCGCTTCAGCAGGCCCGGTTTGGGCACAGTTTTTACGGCTACGGGGGCAGTGGGTGCGGGCGCGGGTTCGGCCTGCTTTATTGATTTGACGGCGGGAATTTCCGGTCCCGGTTTTTCGCCCGGCAGTGCCGCTGTGATTTCCGGTTCAGCAATCGCTTTTGCCATCGTGTAACTTGCTGTTATCGGCTCATTAATTGATTCATCTTTACGGATACGCTGCACGTCATAACTGGGTGTTTCAAGTGAAGGTGACGGGATCAGCATGACGGCAATCTTGTGGCGGTCTTCAAGTTCACCAAGCAGCTCACGTTTCTCGTTAAGCAGGTAGGTTCCGACGTCAACGGGCACATGAGCAACAACACGCAGGGTATTATCCTTCATGACCTCTTCTTCAATGATTCTGAGTACCGACAGGGACAGGGATTCAACACCGCGAATGGTGCCCTGGCCGGTACAACGCGGGCATACAATCTGGCTTGACTCGCCCAGTGAAGGTCGCAGGCGCTGGCGTGACATCTCCAGCAGCCCGAATCGGGATATGCGGCCAAGCTGCACGCGGGCCCGGTCCATTTTTAGTGCCTCGCGCAGACGGTTTTCGACCTCACGCTGGTGACGTGCCGGTTGCATGTCAATAAAATCGATCACCACCAGGCCGCCGAGATCGCGTAACCGTAGCTGTCGGGCAATTTCGTCAGCTGATTCGAGATTGGTATTCAGTGCGGTTTCTTCAATGTCACTGCCCTTGGTAGCGCGGGCAGAGTTGATATCAATGGATATCAGGGCCTCGGTATGGTCAATAACGATGGCGCCACCGGACGGCAGGGTGACCTCACGCTGGAAGGCTGATTCGATCTGCGACTCAATCTGGTAACGATTGAACAGCGGAACCTTGTCCTGGTAAAGCTTCAGTTTGGGCAGGTTGTGCGGCATAACCCGTTCCATAAATTCGCGGGCTGTGTCGTAGACTTCCTGGCTATCGATCAGGATTTCAGAAATATCAGTGCGCAGGTAGTCGCGCAGCGCCCGAATAATGACGTTGCTTTCCTGGTAGATAAGGAACGGGGAAGGACGCTCTTCAGCGGCTTCTGTGATGACTTGCCAGAGATGGACAAGGTAATCCAGGTCCCATTGCAATTCTTCGCTGTTGCGCCCGATACCCGCCGTACGCACGATCATGCCCATATCTTGCGGGATTTCCATGGTACTCATGGCGTCACGAACAAGATTTCTGTCGTCACCCTGGATACGCCTGGAGACGCCACCTGCACGCGGGTTATTTGGCATCAGGACCATGTAGCGTCCAGCGAGACTGATGAAGGTAGTGAGGGCAGCACCCTTGTTGCCGCGCTCTTCCTTTTCTACCTGAACAATCAGTTCCTGACCTTCGGAGAGCGCGTCCTTGATGCTGAGACGGCCGGAGGCATTCTTGGCGGAGTCGCTGAAGTAACTGCGGGCAATTTCTTTCAGTGGCAGAAAACCGTGACGGTTACCGCCGTAATCAATAAAGGCTGCTTCGAGACTCGGCTCGATGCGGGTGATTTTTCCCTTGTAAACGTTGGATTTTTTCTGACCGCGTGAAGGTACCTCGATATCAAGGTCGTAAAGTTTCTGGCCATCGACCATGGCCACACGCAGCTCTTCGGGCTGTGTGGTATTGATGAGCATTCTTTTCATGTGTTTTATCTCTCTCGCGCTCGACCTGATTACGCACACAGCACTGTGCCTTACCGGTCCCCGGTGTGGCGTATTGCACGACAGGCAAACAAATACCTGTCACCTGAAAAATGCAGGCTAACATTGCTGAAATGTGTTGCTGTACGTAATACACGGGAGCGATTGTTGTTTATGTAATTTATTGATTTACAGCATAATGCTGATGATGATGAAGATTGTCGGCCAGCAAATACGGTCAACACCTTCAGTAAAAAATGGGTCCCCGGCAATCCCTTTGTGCATATAAAGAGTCTGCCGAAGCGGCACTATAGCAACCTTGGTCTATACCCGCAAACAGGACGGGTAATACAAGCGCATGAAACGCTGTAGAATTCGCAACTGTTTCAGTGAATAGCGCAGCCAATGAGCCAGTCAAAGACAAATAACTACCCCAAGGTGCGTCAGGTTAATGTGACGGAAGATGAAGCCGGGCAACGCATCGACAACTTTTTGGCGCGTTATCTGAAGGGGGTCCCGAAAAGCCATATTTACCGCATCCTGCGTCGTGGCGAGGTGCGTGTGAACAGTGGCCGTATTCGCGCCCAGTACAAGGTATGTGCCGGGGATAGCGTGCGTATTCCACCCGTCAGGATTTCTGAATCAAAACCGGTGCATGTGCCGGGTATAAACCTGGAACAGTATATATTGTTCGAGAATCCACGCTTGCTGGTCATCAACAAGCCATCCGGGATTGCGGTACATGGCGGCAGCGGCCTCAGTTACGGCATGATCGAGGCGCTGCGGGCAGAGCGCTCCACGGCGCCATACCTGGAACTGGCTCACCGGCTCGACCGTGAAACCTCGGGTTGCCTGGTGATTGCCAAGCGGCGCAGTTTTTTGCGCGCATTCCATGAACAATTGCAGCAAGGTCAGGTCAAAAAGATCTACCTGGCGCTGGTGGATGGACAGTGGCAAGGTGGCAAGCGGACCGTCGATGTGGCTTTGCGTAAAAACCAGCTGCGCGGTGGCGAACGCATGGTCAGTGTCGATGCCGACGGCAAGCAGGCGATCAGTATTTTCAGGCCGGTCTCTGTTTACCGGGACAGCAGTCTTGTGGAGGTCGAACTGAAAACCGGCAGAACCCACCAGATTCGTGTACACGGCCAGTACATCGGCCATCCGCTGGCCGGTGACGAGAAATACGGTGATGAACAATTCAATCGCAACATGCGGGTTCTTGGTTTGCGGCGCATGCTGTTACATGCGCACATGATTGAGTTTGTTGATCCTTACAATGATGAAACCATTACAGTGAGCTCGCCGCTGGATGAAAATGTCAGGGCTGTTCTGGATAAACTGGAAGCGTAATTGTTATATGTATTTGTACATGATACGGCTCAAATTCGTGTCGAACCTGCGGTAAATGGCAAATGAGTACAGCTATAAAATTGATTGTCTTTGACTGGGATGGCACGTTGATGGATTCCGAGGCGCAGATCGTGTCATGCATACACGCTGCAGCTGCGGATCTTGATCTGGCGCCAATGAGTGATGCGACCGTCAGCAATATAATAGGCCTGGGTTTACGAGAGGCAATTGATACGCTGGTGCCCGGGCGGGATGCGTCGTTTCACCAGGCATTTGTTGAGGCTTACCGGACACACTGGTTTCAGTCAGAAAGTTCGCAGTTGTTTGAAGGCGTCCGGCCGATGCTGGAGGCTGTCAGGCAGCAGAATTTCCTGCTGGGCGTGGCAACCGGCAAGGCGCGGCGAGGGCTTGATCGTGTGTTGACGGATACCGGGCTCGGCGGCTATTTTCATGCAACACGCTGTGCCGACGAGGCGCCATCCAAGCCGCATCCGCAAATGCTGCTGGATTTAATGACGGAACTGGAGGTTCTTCCCGAAGAGACGATAATGGTGGGCGATACCGAATATGATATGGAAATGGCAACGAATGCCGGTGTTGCCAAGGTAGCCGTGCGTTCAGGGGTGCATTCAGCTGAGCGGCTCAAGCAGCATGCGCCGCTGGTATGTCTGGAAAATATTTCTGAAATACCTGACTGGATGCTTGCCACAGGACTGGTCTCCTCTTGATACTTTTGATCTGATAATCGATGACGGGTGAATTTATGTTTAACAAGGATACAACCGGCAGTAATTCGGCTGGCAGTGATGAAAGCTGGCACCGTGAGCTGATCAACCGGCTGGCGTTTGCAGCGGTTGACGAGCAGCGTCGTACACGGCGCTGGAGTGTGTTTTTTAAATTTCTGCTGGCGCTGTACCTGCTGGCATTGCTGATCCTGTATATGCCGACGGACTGGTCAGAATTAAGCCGTACCAGTGCAAAACACACGGCGCTGGTTGACCTGAAGGGTGTTATCACGGACTCCTCAGAGGCGAGTGCTGACAAGATAATCACCGGACTGCGTGATGCCTTTGAAGATGAGAACACCGCCGGCGTGATTTTGCGGGCAAATTCCCCCGGTGGCAGCCCGGTACAGTCAGCCTATATTTATGACGAGATCATACGTCTCCGTGAGCTTTATCCGGATATACCGTTGTATGCCGTGGTGACGGATGTGTGTGCGTCCGGATGCTATTACGTGGTGTCGGCAGCAGATGATATCTATGTCAATAAATCCAGCATCGTTGGTTCGATCGGTGTACGCATGGACAGTTTCGGTTTTGTCGATACGCTTAAAAAACTGGGTGTTGAACGACGTTTGTATACTGCCGGTGAGAGCAAAGGGTTTCTTGACCCGTTTACCCCTTCCAAGCCGGCAGATGTGGCGCATGTGAAACTTTTGCTTGAGAGTATCCATGAGCAATTTATCGCCGCAGTTAAAACCGGGCGAGGTGACCGACTCAAGGATAACCAGCAACTGTTCACCGGCCTGGTCTGGACCGGTGAGGAAAGCCTGCCGATGGGACTTGCCGACGAGGTTGGTAGCTCAGGGTATGTTGCAAGAGAAATTATCGGTGAAGAGGAGATTGTAGAATTCACCGACAAACCTGATCTGTTTGAGAAGCTTAGTGAGCGCATCGGCGTTGCCATGGCGAAGGGCATGGGTGAGCTGCTTGCCGGTAGTGCCGGAACAATACAGTAAGTATCCCCCGGCAAAGCCGGGGGCTTTAGTTTTGTGAGCCGCTCGAAGCGGCATTAACGGAGCCTGCGGCTCCTTGGGACCCCTAAAGGGGTCGGCTACATCAATTTCATTTGATCGACTCG
>Ga0316191_10003345_pt1 | contig 11819 bp, 14 predicted proteins | sample Eddworburr2cm_MG_FD_204928 | JGI IMG/M metagenome (GOLD analysis project Ga0316191, IMG submission 204928) | Coastal sediment microbial communities from Maine, United States - Eddy worm burrow 2 cm | ecosystem: Environmental > Aquatic > Marine > Coastal > Sediment | place: USA: Maine...
CCTTACGCGTCAACACTCGATCCACTCGACGCTGCCAAAGGTCCCTGGTACGAATCTGGTGAGGAAGTGCTCACTCCGCTTGCAGACCTCGACGTTATAATGATGCGTAAAGATCCGCCGTTCAACCTGGAGTACATCTACGCCACCTATTTTCTGGAACGAGCCGAAGATCAGGGTGTCCTCGTCGTCAACCGACCTGGCGCGTTACGCGATTGCAACGAGAAGTTTTTCGCCACGGCGTTTCCCGAAGTCTGCCCACCGCTGGTGATCAGCCGCCGTCAGGACGTCTTGCGGGTCTTTCAAAACGAGCACAAGAATGTGGTCTTCAAACCGCTCGACGGCATGGGCGGCGCCAACATCTTCAGGGTCATGGAAGGTGACGCGAATCTGGGTGTGATCCTGGAGAGTCTGACCGACTTCGGCCAGCAACAGATTATGGGACAGCTGTTTCTGCCGGAGATCGTTGATGGCGATAAGCGCATTCTGTTGATAGACGGCGAACCAATCCCCTACGCCTTAGCCCGGGTGCCGCTAGTTGGGGAGGCACGGGGCAACCTCGCCGCCGGTGGCACTGGCGAAGGGCGCCCTCTGACAGATCGAGACCGCCTGATTGCCGAGACCGTCGGCCCGGAACTCAAAAAGCGGGGTCTGATGTTTGTTGGCATCGACGTGATCGGCGACTATCTGACTGAGGTCAATGTCACCTGTCCAACCTGCATACGGGAACTCGATGCACAGTTTTCACTCGATATAGCCGGTATGCTTATGGATAAGATAGCTTCCAGACTGTAGCGGCAATGGCCAGCGTCGCAATAACCTCAAGAGATCGACTCAGCTTCACACTGTTTCTGGCAGCATCTCTGCACGCTGCCATCATCCTCGGTGTGGGCTTCAGCGCCGAGTTGAACATGCCTGACAGTCCGACGGTCGAGGTCACCCTGGCTCAGTACAGCGATGACCAGGCGCCGGAAGACGCTGACTTCATCGCTCAATCCAATCAGCTTGGCAGCGGCACAGAAGAAGAGATTCGCGAGCTTACTGCGACTCAGGAAGCCGAGTTCTCGGACAGCCAGTTTCGCGAAGTAGTCCCGGAACCTCTACCGGCGATCCCTGACGCACAGCTTGAGCGGCGTGAACTGCTGACCGCGACCCAAAGCGACACCGAAGCTGTGACCACCTCCGAGGAAACACCCTTGGAAGAACTGCTTAGCAGCAGCACCAGCAGCGACCCGACCATCAATGCGCTGGCGCAGGAGATTGCCAGCCTGGAAGCAAGGATTGCGGCAGAACAGCAGGCGCTGGCCCATCAGCCTCGAGTGAAACGGCTCACCAGTGTGTCCACCAAGTCGGCCGATGAGGCCGCCTATCTCAACATGTGGCGGCAGAAGGTGGAGCGGGTTGGCAACGCCAACTACCCGGCTGGTATCTACGGCGATCTGCGCTTGCTGGTGGTGCTGAACTACGACGGTCAGCTCAAAGATGTTCGGGTCTTAGAATCATCCGGTTACCGACAGCTGGACGATGCTGCGTTGCGAATTGTTCGAATGGCAGCCCCTTTTCAGAGCTTTCCGGTGGAAATGCGGAAAAAGTACGATCAACTGGAAATCATCCGAACCTGGAAGTTTTCCCGCGCAGGTGCCCAGCTTGGCTCCTGAATCCTGCCTTAAAGACCAGTTTCTGCTGGCCATGCCAGCGCTCGCCGGCTCTTATTTCGGCGCAACGATCACCTATGTCTGCGAACACAATGATGAGGGCGCAATGGGTATCATGGTCAATCGACCGCTGGATCTGACGCTGGCCGAACTGCTCGATCAGCTCAACATCGAGACCCTGGATAGCAACTGCAGCGAAGTGCGGGTGCTTGAGGGTGGACCGATCGCCTCAGACCGCGGCTTCATCCTGCATACCAACGACCAGCATTTCGAATCCTCGCTGGCTCTCGGCAACACTCTGATGCTGACTACCGCGCGAGAGGTCCTGGAAGCGATCGCTGCGGGCAGCGGGCCTCAAAACTATCTGGTCGCACTGGGCTACGCCGGCTGGGGCGAAGGTCAGCTGGACGCGGAAATGCAGCAGAACTCCTGGCTGAACTGTCCGGCCGATGCGCAGGTGTTGTTTGATACCCCGCTTGCTGAGCGGGTTGGGGCCGCAGCTAAGTCTCTGGGCATCGACTTCAACCTGATCTCCGGCCACGCCGGACACGCCTGACCAGCTTGGCCAGCGTAATTCTCGCATTTGACTTCGGCCTGAAACACATTGGTGTCGCGGTTGGTCAGACGGTCACCCGAAGCGCTTCCCCGCTGACCACACTGACAGCTAAAAACGGCAAACCGAACTGGTCGCAGGTTGCGAATCTGGTCCGACAGTGGCGGCCGAATCAGCTGATTGTTGGCTTGCCGCTGAACATGGACGACTCCGAAAGTGACATGTCGGAGCGGGCTCGCAAGTTTGCCGGGAAGTTGCATGAAACAACGAATATCGAGGTATCGCTGGTGGACGAGCGCCTGACCAGCTTTGCTGCCAGGCAAATCAGCGCTGACGACAACCATGCTCTGGCTGCCAGCCTGATAGCCGAGTCCTGGTTGGGTCAGATCTGAGCGGCCGCGCTGTGTGCCACGGCCCTACGCAGTTCAGCGTCGGTAGCTCACCACTTCAGCTTCATCTTCTTCGAGTGACAACGCATCGGAGCCAGTTCCGGCGTCTGCAGCACTGTCGCCACCCAGCTTGATCATCAGACGCAGATCATTTGGCGAATCCGCATGGGCCAGGGCAGTTTCATAGGTGATTTCGTTGTCTTTGTAGAGCTTGTAGAGCGCCTGGTCGAAAGTCTGCATCCCCTGCTCGGTAGACTTCGTCATCAGCTCTTTCAGCAAATGCACATCGCCTTTGCGGATGTGGTCAGAAACCAGCGGCGTGTTCAGCAGGACTTCAATTGCCGCCCGCCGACCCTGACCATCTACGGTCGGTACCAGCTGCTGGGCAACCATCGCGCGAAGGTTGAGTGACAGATCCATCCACACCTGATTGTGGCGATCACTGGGGAAGAAGTGAATGATCCGGTCGAGCGCCTGGTTAGCGTTATTGGCGTGCAGCGTACACAGGCACAGATGCCCAGTCTCAGCAAACGCAACCGCGTGTTCCATGGTTTCCCGGGTCCGCACCTCTCCAATCATGATCACATCGGGTGCCTGACGCAGAGTGTTTTTCAGCGCGACTTCGAAACTCTCCGTATCCACGCCCACTTCCCGCTGGGTAATGATGCAGCCTTTGTGCTGATGGATGAATTCTATCGGATCCTCAATGCTGATGATGTGACCGGAAGAGTGTTCATTACGGTGGCCGATCATCGATGCCAGCGACGTCGACTTACCCGTGCCGGTCGCACCGACAAATATGATCAGCCCGCGCTTGGTCATTGCCAGTTCTTCAACGATTGGCGGTAGACCCAGATCGGACACCAGCGGAATGTTCACTTCGATTCGGCGCAGCACCATGCCCACCAGGTTGCGCTGCTGAAACGCGCTGACACGGAAGCGGCCGAGCCCCCGGGTGTTGATCGCGAAGTTGCACTCGTGATTTTTCAGGAAATCGTGCTGCTGGTCTTTGTTCATAACCCCCAGCACCACGTCGCGAGACTGTTCAGGCGACAGGCTGGATTTGCCCGCGGCAAACAGCTTGCCGTTGATCTTTAACATCGGCGGCTTACCGGCCGTGATAAAGAGATCTGATGCGCCTTTCTCTACGACGACTCTGAGCAGCTTGTCAAATTCCATACGTCTACCTTTCGTGAGTACCTGGCGCTTAGAAGTTTTCCGGGATCTTGGCTTTTTCGCGCGCGATTTCCCGCGTTACGGTGCGTTTGGCCACCAGATCCTGCAGGCATTGGTCAAGCGTCTGCATACCAACAGCGCTGCCGGTCTGAATGGACGAGTACATCTGCGCAACCTTGTCTTCCCGAATCAGGTTACGAATTGCCGACGTACACACCATGATTTCGTGCGCGGCCACCCGGCCGCCGCTGGCGCGCTTCATCAGCGTCTGGGAAATCACCGCCTGCAGAGATTCGGAGAGCATTGAGCGAACCATGTCTTTGTCGTCCGCCGGAAATACGTCGATGATTCTGTCGATAGTTTTAGCCGCTGAGGTGGTATGCAGGGTGCCGAACACCAGGTGTCCGGTTTCTGCGGCCGTCAAAGCCAGTCTGATCGTCTCCAGGTCACGCATCTCACCAACCAGGATAATATCCGGGTCTTCCCGCAGCGCTGAGCGCAGTGCTTCGCTGAAGCCATGAGTATCCCGATGCACTTCGCGCTGATTGACCAGACACTTTTTGCTTTCGTGAACAAATTCGATCGGATCTTCGATGGTCAGAATATGGTCGTAGCGGTTGTCGTTGATGAAGTCGATCATCGCCGCCAGGGTTGTACTCTTGCCGGAGCCGGTCGGCCCGGTCACCAGCACCAGACCGCGCGGCATCATCGAGACTTCTTTGAAGACGCCGCCGAGATCCAGGTCCTCCATGGTCAGTACTTTTGAAGGTACTGTCCGGAAAACCGCGCCTGCGCCCCGATTCTGACTGAACGCGTTGACCCGGAAACGGGAAACACCCGGCACCTCAAACGAGAAGTCGGTTTCCAGAAACTCTTCGTAGTCTTTGCGCTGTTTGTCATTCATGATCTCGTAAATCAGAGAATGCACTTCGGTATGTTCCAGCGGCGGCAGGTTGATCCGGCGCACATCGCCGTCAACACGAATCATCGGAGGGAGTCCGGCCGACAGGTGTAGGTCCGATGCCCCCTGTTTGGCGCTGAACGCAAGCAGTTCGGTGATATCCATGAGCTGTCCTTGAGCTATCCGGGGCTGGCGTCAGCCGCTGAGTCTTTGCAGAATCATTAGCAGCGCCAAGCCGGCCTTATAGTATTATCTAAGTCCCTGATTCACCACGATATACGGCTTTCACCCTGAAGCGGGTGCTATTTATGAGACGCCGTTGGCACACTGACTTTGCAATCGATCTCGACTACCACAGACTCTAACGATATCGCCCGGCGGGTGGCCGCCGTTGAAGCGAGAATCTGCGCTGCCGCGCAGGCGGCAGGCCGTGACCGGCCGTCGGTAACGCTGATCGCCGCATCCAAAACCCAGAGCACTGCAGCAGTGCAGGCAGCACACACAGCAGGGGTTGCCCATTTTGGCGAAAACTACCTCCAGGAAGCGATCGGAAAAGTGTCAGAGTGCGCTGAAATGCAAATTACCTGGCACTTTATCGGGGCGATACAGGGCAACAAGACGCGTCAGGTGGCAGAAAATTTCGACTGGGTACATACCGTTGATCGGGAAAAGATTGCGCGCCGTTTGAACGACCAGTGCCCGACAGGCAAACGCCTGAACGTATGTCTTCAGATCAACATCGATGAAGACCCCAACAAAGCCGGCGTGCTGCCGGACCAGGCGAGCGGGCTGCTCGACTCTGTGCAGGGTCTCGACAACCTCCGCATCAGGGGTCTGATGACGATTCTGCACCCACAGACCGACCCAGCTAACGGCTACGGGCGGCTGAACAGACTGTTTCAGGAACTCAGCCCCCAAGCCCGGGGTCAATGGGATAGTCTGTCAATGGGCATGAGCGGTGACTGTGAGGCGGCCATTGCCGCGGGTGCTACTCATGTGCGGGTCGGGACAGCAATCTTTGGCCCGAGAAACATCAGCCGATAACGGAAACAACTTTGAGCGATCACAACCCCATCACCTTCATTGGCGCCGGTAACATGGCCCGCAGCCTGATCAACGGGCTGCTGAACAACGATTACCCGGGCAGTGCTATCACGGCCAGCGATCCGCTCGCCAGCCAGCGGGAATCGCTGGCGGCCCTCGGGATCCAAGCGCTCGAAGACAACAATGTCGCCTGCGCGGACGCAGACATCATCGTGCTTGCGGTAAAACCTCAGGTGCTCGGGGCGGTAATCGGCGCGATCTCGACAATCCGACCGGACCAGCTGCTGATTTCAATTGCCGCCGGCGTACCCGTGGCGAGCCTCAGCGCCTGGACATCAGCCGATCAGGCGATCGTTCGCTGCATGCCGAATACGCCAGCATTAATGGGCGCCGGGATCACAGCCCTGTACTCCAACGAGCAGGTCAGTAAATCGCAACGGCAGCTGGCTGAACGGATCCTCGACGCTGCCGGCAAAACACTGTGGGTTGATACCGAGGATCTGCTGGATGCGGTCACCGCAGTCTCCGGCAGCGGTCCAGCCTATTTCTTCTATCTGATGGAGGCCATGATCGAAGCCGGCACCCGCCTGGGACTGGACGCAGCCACCGCGCGCAGGCTGACTATCGAGACCGCCTATGGTGCGGCAGTGATGGCAAGGGAAGGATCCGAAAACCCGACCACACTGCGCCAGAATGTCACCTCTCCGGGTGGCACCACCGAGCGGGCGCTCTCTATACTGGACGCCGCTGGCGTAAAAGATACCCTGAACGCCGCGCTGGCTGGCGCAATGAGCCGATCACAAGAATTAGCCGAGGAGTTTGGGCAGTCATGAACGAGGCGCTGGTTTACGCCATCCAATTCATTTTTTCGATTCTGAGTTTTCTGTTTGTCGCCAGATTCCTGCTGCAGGCCTGCCGGGTGGACTTCTACAACCCCATCTCCCAGGGTTTCATCAAGGTGACGGATCCGCTCCTCAAGCCGTTGCGTCTGGCTATTCCGGGTTTCAAGAATCTCGACCTGGCAGCATTTCTGGCGGCAATGGTCATGGAGATATTGCTGCTGGTCATTCTCAGTAGTCTTGCCGGCCAGGATCCGGGTAACTTTCTACAGCTGACAGCCTTCGGTTTCATTCAGGTGGTTCTGCTGATCATCCGCATTTTCTGGTGGTCGATCCTGATCGTAATCATCGCCAGTTTCATTGCACCCGGCAGCTACCATCCTGCCCTCGGCATGATGCAGCAGATCACCGAACCGCTGATGGCACCCGCACGAAAACTGCTTCCGGCCATGGGTGGCCTGGATTTTTCCCCGATCCTGGTTTTCCTGTTGCTCGGTGTCCTTGAGCGGATTCTGCCGCAAGTCCTGGCTTCGGTTTACTGAGCGCCGACCGGTCACCGATGAACCCGGAATCCAGCGCCAGCTCTGTCGGCATCGTATCGCCGCAACGCTTCCACCACAGTGGAGATTTTCCACTGCAGTGTGGACGCCGCCTGCCCGGCTTTGAGCTGGTCTATGAAACCTATGGCCAGCTGAACGATGAGGCGTCCAATGCGATCCTGATCTGTCACGCGTTATCGGGCAATCATCACGCCGCTGGTTATCACGACAGCAGCGATCGGAAACCTGGCTGGTGGGACAGCTGCATCGGACCCGGCAAGCCAATCGACAGCGACAAATTTTTCATCGTCAGTGTGAATAACCTCGGCGGCTGTCATGGCAGCACGGGCCCCCGAACGATAAACCCGCAAACAGGTACTGAGTGGGGCCCAGACTTTCCTTCTGTCACCGTCAAAGACTGGGTTAACAGCCAGCGTCTGCTGGCAGATCATCTTGGTATAGATTGTTTCGCCGCGGTGGTCGGCGGTTCGCTCGGCGGTATGCAGGCAATGCAGTGGGCAATCGACGCACCAGAACGACTGCAGGCGGCGGTATTGATTGCGAGTGCGGCACGACTCTCCGCTCAGAACATCGCTTTCAACGAAATTGCCCGCCAAGCGATCAGCGCCGATCCGAATTTCGCCGGTGGCCACTATCGTCAACAACACAAAAACCCGGATCTCGGACTGATGCTGGCGCGGATGGTGGGGCACGTGACTTATCTGTCCGATGACGGTATGCGCCAGAAATTTGGCCGCGAGCTCAAGTCCGGAGACATCAGTCTCGGCCAGGACGTCGAATTTCAGGTGGAAAGTTACCTGCAGTATCAGGGCCGGTCGTTTTCTCAGCGTTTCGACGCAAACACCTACCTGTTGATGACGCGGGCTTTAGACTACTTCGATCCAGCCAGTGATTTTGACAACTCGCTGAGTGCTGCATTGGCACAAACCCGCTGCCGATTTTGCGTGATTTCTTTCACCACCGACTGGCGATTTTCTGCCGCTCGCTCAAAAGAAATCGTCGATGCGTTGATCCGCTCAGAGCGCAATGTCTGCAGTGCGGTGATTGAATCAGAACACGGCCACGATTCTTTTCTGCTGCCTATTCCCCGTTACTTCGAAGTGCTCGGTGGTTTTCTCAATCGACTGCATCAGGATTACAGTGATGCGAACTGACCTTGCCATCATCGCCGACCTCATCAAGCCGGGTGCCCGTGTCCTTGATCTCGGCTGTGGCGACGGAGAGTTGCTGGCGCACCTTCAGGAAAACAAACACGTCAACGGTTACGGGCTTGAAATCGACCCGACGAACATCACCACCTGCATTAACAAAGGTGTCAACGTAATCGAGCAGAACCTTGATGCAGGTCTGCAGAACTTCGCAGATGCAAGTTTCGATATGGTGGTGATGACTGAAACGCTGCAGTCCGTGAAAGCACCCGATCGCCTGCTGCATGAGATGCTGCGAATCGGCGAACAGTGCATTGTCACCTTCCCGAATTTCGCCTACTGGCGCTGCCGGGCACATCTGGCACTTCGCGGCAGAATGCCGGTCTCAACACATCTGCCGCACAGTTGGTACAACACACCCAATATCCATCTATGTACCTTCAAAGACTTCGAGCGGCTATGCGCCGAACAGAACCTCAACATCATCGAACGATTCATGGTCGACGCTGGCCACAGCACCCGTCCACTAATTAACCGATTCCCGAATTTTTTTGGTGCCTTCGCCTTCTATCGACTGGGTAAGGAAACAACATGAAACCCGTTACTCGTTTAGTCATGGCCTGCGCTACAGTCTGCGCGGGGCTGCTCGGTGCCTTAGCCCATGCTGAACAAATGCAGCGTCTGGGTAACTGGGAGGTTCACTATGTGCTGATCCCAACCACCTTCCTCAACAAAGACATCGCTGCCAGCTATCAGATCGATCGAGGCCGCGATCGGGCTTTAGTGAACATCTCGGTACTCGACCAGGAGGGCAATCCAGTCATTGCCGAAGTAACCGGTCGATCCACGAATCTGCTGGGCCAGATTCAGTTGCTGGACTTCCAACAGATCATTGAGGGCAGCGCCGTCTACTATCTCGCTGACGTCAGGCACACCGATCGCGAGGTGCTACGTTTCGAAGTCGACATCCTGCCGCCTGACGGCCTGCCCCAGCAGCTCAAATTTCAGCAGAAAGTTTACTGGGACGATCCATGAAGGTTGTTCTGGCCAGCAGTAATCAGGGCAAACTGAAGGAGCTGAAAACGCTGCTTGCAGAAGACGGCTTCGAGCTGGTCAGCCAGGACCAGCTGGGTATCGCACCCGCTCCCGAAGACGGCCTGACCTTTATCGAAAATGCGCTCGCAAAAGCGCGGCATGCCAGCGAACTCAGTCAGCTGCCTGCTATTGCGGACGATTCCGGCATCGTGGTCTCCGCGCTGGACGGCGCGCCCGGCATCCACTCAGCGCGCTATGCCGGACCACAGGCAGACGATGCAGCCAACAACCGAAAGCTCCTGGCGGCACTGGCCGATCAGCCAGACCGACGTGCGCACTACTATTGCGCGATTGTTTTTCTGCACAGTGCCCGCGATCCAGCCCCACTGATCGCCACCGGCAGCTGGTCCGGGCGGATCATCAACACACCAAGGGGCGATGGTGGTTTTGGCTATGATCCCTACTTTCTGGTGCCGGAGCTGGAGGTAACGGCAGCGCAGCTGCCGGCATCACAGAAAAACCAGCTCAGCCATCGAGGCCAGGCAGTACGAGCTTTTCTCGAACAATTGCGCAACAGCAAATGAACACCATGCCGCCCGCTGTGGGCGTCTACGTGCACTTTCCCTGGTGTGTGCGCAAATGCCCCTACTGTGATTTCAATTCACACCCGCTGCGGGGCAACCTGCAGGAGCCCGAATATCGCAGCGCTTTGCTGCTCGATCTGAGCGCTCAGCTTTCCGGCATCAGCAGCACAATCATCGATACGGTGTTTTTCGGCGGCGGCACGCCCAGCCTGTTCAGCGCTGAGACTTTTGCCGACCTTCTCGCGGCTATGCAGCCACAGCTCGCTGTCGACGCAGAAATCACCATGGAGGCAAATCCCGGAACGCTGGAACACAAGCCTCTGGACGCGTATCGACAGGCTGGCATCAACAGACTTTCGATCGGCGCTCAGTCGTTCAACCCGCAGCATCTGGCCAAGCTCGGACGCATTCACAGCGATGGCGACATCGAACAGTCTTTCGCCAGCGCCAGGCAGGCTGGTTTCGATAACGTCAACCTGGATCTGATGTATGCACTGCCAGGGCAGACGGTTGCAGAAGCCATCGCAGATCTACAGCGGGCAATTGATCTGGGTCCCGAACATCTGTCCTGGTATCAGCTGACCCTGGAGCCGAAAACCGAGTTTTACGCCCGGCCACCAACGCTACCGGATGAAGAGGTTGTCTGCGATATCGAGGAGGCTGGTCATCAATTGCTCGCCGAAGCGGGCTATTCGCGCTATGAGATTTCTGCCTATGCGCGCAACGGACGCGTCGCCAGACACAACGTCAACTACTGGTCTTTTGGCGACTATGTCGGCATCGGCGCGGGCGCCCACGGTAAACTCTCTCAGGAGGGGCACATTGTGCGCACCGAAAAGCCTAAACAACCCAGACTCTATCTGGGTGATCCCTTGGCCATTGTGCACAGTCCTATCGCCCAGGACGCTCTGGCGGAAGAGTTTCTGCTGAACGCCTTACGTCTGGTGGATGGCGTTGACGTCGATGTGTTTGCTGTACGCACAGGTCTGGAGATAACGGCTCTACAACCCCAGTGGCAGCAGATGATCGATCAGGGTCTGATGCGCGCAGACAGGCTTGCCGCGACAGGCCAAGGATTGCGCTACCTGGACAGCATCATCAGCAAGTTTCTGAGTTAGTCCGGTTCGACCCCATTAAAAACCGCTCAGCGGCGATGAAACGCGAGATCCCAGACATCATGGCCCAGCCGGGTTCCTCGTGCTTCAAAACGCGTGATGACCCGTTCGTGTGCCCGTTGCGCGAACCCTTCCGCTGAGAAATTTTCCAGTTGCGACTCGCCGCTCAGCACTTCGAGCATCCAGTGCGCATAAGGTTGCCAGTCAGTGGCAAGCAGCAATCGACCACCGGGTTTCAGTCGGGATGCCAACAGTTTAATGAACGCGGGCTGCACCAGGCGGCGTTTTTGGTGGCGCTTTTTAGGCCAGGGGTCCGGAAAGAAAATTCGCACTTCATCCAGGCTGTCCGGATTTATGTTGGCCTCAAAAGCCAGCTCCGCATCGCCTTCCAGCACCTGCAGGTTGTTCAACCCATCGCGCTGGGCGCCAAGCAGCAGGGCACCAATACCCGGTTGATAGACTTCGATGCCCAGCAGATTCCAATCCGGTTGGTGCGCTGCCCAGGACAGCAGCGCCTGGCCCATCCCGAAGCCGATTTCGACACCCATTGGCGCCTCGCGCCCGAAAATTTCCGGCCAGTTGGGCGTTGGTTCGCGCACTGCGTGAACCTGGTCGTCTGCCAGTTCATCCAGGGCTCGATGTTGTCCTCGGGTCATCCGCCCGCGGCGTCGCAGGTAAGTGCGCTGCGGGGGCGATTCAGACACCGTCGATATTCCAGATCGCGACCGCCAGCGCTATCCAGCCAACAATGAAGCTGACTCCACCCAGCGGCGTGATGGGTCCAAACAGCGCGCCGGCTCCGAAACACAGCGCATAAAGGCTA
>Ga0316191_10003346_pt1 | contig 11818 bp, 8 predicted proteins | sample Eddworburr2cm_MG_FD_204928 | JGI IMG/M metagenome (GOLD analysis project Ga0316191, IMG submission 204928) | Coastal sediment microbial communities from Maine, United States - Eddy worm burrow 2 cm | ecosystem: Environmental > Aquatic > Marine > Coastal > Sediment | place: USA: Maine | collected...
GGCTCGCTTCTTCACCCCCTGTAGAATCGCCGCCATGCGAAAGAAACTGAACACCAGGTAGAAGGGCCAGTGGTCGATGCGCTCGAGTCCACATTGGGCGCAGTATTGCGCCACGTATTCCTGCTCTGAGGGGATGCCGAGCACGGCTCGATCGACTCCATTCAAACCCGACAGATGTTTGCCCGGATCCATGCGCAGTTGCATGCACTGGTAGGCGAGATCGGCGAGGGGATGCCCGAGCGTTGACAATTCCCAGTCCAGCAATGCAGTGATCCTGGATTCGCTGGCATTGAAGATCATGTTGTCGAGGCGATAGTCGCCGTGTACCAGCGCTACACGGCCATCGTCTGCAGGAAGGTTGGCGGGCAACCAGTCGATCACCGCATCCATCGCGGCGATCGATTCGGTTTGCGAGGCAATGTACTGTTGCGTCCAGCGGTTGATCTGACGGGCAAAATAATCGCCCGGCTTACCGTAATCGCTCAGACCAACGGTATCGATATCAACCTGATGTAGCGTGGCGAGCACCCGGCACATTTCCTGGTAGGTATCGCGTCGTTCGACTTTATTTAATTCTGGCAGGCTGGGATCCCAGTAAATTTGGCCCTCGATGTATGCCATCACGAAAAACACACTGCCAATGATCGATTCGTCATTGCACAGATGAAAAGTCTGTGGAACCGGCACCCCCGAGCTGGCCAGTGCCTGCATGACACGGTATTCGCGCTCCACCGCATGCGCCGATTTCAACAACTGACCGGGCGGTTTGCGGCGCAAAACATAGTCACCCGAATCGGCGGTCAACAGGTAGGTCGGGTTGGACTGGCCACCGGAGAATTTCTTCGAGATGACGGGCCCGACAAACCCCGTAATCGACTCCGCCAGGTAACTGCCCAGCGTGGCGTCATCGAGTTCGAGTCCATCCATTAGTCCGGGTCATCCGCGTAGCGTGAAATCACCTGTTTACCCAGTGCCATCAAATGTACCTGGTCGGGTCCATCCGCCAGTCGGCACCAGCGCGCATAGTTGAAGGCTTCCGCCATGAAGTAGTCGCTGGACAGGCCGCCGGCGCCGTGAATCTGCATGCAGCGATCAATGATCGTTTGCACCATCACAGGCACACTGGTCTTGCATGCTGCGATCATATCGCGCGCCGCCTGTGCACCGACCTCATCCATTTTTCGACAGGTTTTAAGTACCAGTAAACGCGCCATTTCAATTTCGGCGAAAGAGCGCGCGATGTCTTCGCGCACTGACTGGTGTTGGCTCAGCTTGCGACCGAAGGTTGAGCGTTCTTCTGCGCGTTGACAGGCCAATTCGAGGGAGCGTTGCGCGGCACCGACCAGGCGCATGCAATGATGCATACGTCCCGGACCGAGGCGACCCTGTGCGATTTCGAATCCGCGGCCCGCGCCCAGCAGGACATGATCCAGCGGCACACGCACATTATCGAATAAAACCTCTGCATGGCCGAGCGGCGCATCGTCGTAACCCAGCGTGGTCAAAGGTCTAACCAGGGTCAGGCCAGGAGTATCGGCAGGCACCAGTACCTGCGTTTGCTGTTTATGTCGATCGGCATTGTCGGGGTCCGACTTTCCCATGACGATAAAGATTCGAGTGCTGGAATTCATCGCGCCGGTGATGAACCACTTGCGCCCGTTCAATACCCACTGCTCAGCGTCGCGTTCGATGCGCAGCTCGATGTTGGTGGCATCGCTGGAGGCGACCTGCGGTTCGGTCATCGCATAGCTGGAACGAATCTCGCCGTCCAGTAAAGGCTTTAGCCATTGATCCTGCTGCGCCGTGCTGGCGTATTTCATCAGCACTTCCATGTTGCCGGAATCGGGAGCGTTGCAGTTAAACACTTCGGCAGACCACAGCACCCGTCCCATCATTTCCGCAAGCGGCGCATAGTCGAAATTGCTGAGCCCTGCGACCGGGCTGAATTCGACAAACTGTGGTGGCACAAACAAATTCCACAGACCCTCGGCCCGCGCCAGTTGCTTGAGCTCCTCGACCAGTGGCAGCGGCGCAAAACGAGGGCTGGCCGCTTCCCGTTGTTGCGCGTACAGCCCTTCATGCGGATAAATGTGCCGCCCCATGAACTGCGCCAGCCGGACCTTCAGGTCATTCGACTTTTCGCTGTGTTCAATCATCTGCTAACCGGGACATTGTTGAAATACGCATTCGATGAAAGGAGACAGTTTACTGATATTCACGGCAGGAATTAAGCAAACTATCCCGATTTTTACGATTCGTGGCAGGCGCGATGCGAAAACGGATTCTCGCTGCTGATTTCTAAAGTTGAAATCAAGCGGAGCAAAAGGAAGGCCAAGGACAGTCCACGTCGACCAATTCGACGTATCAACCCTACCCTGATGTCATCGCCACTGAGCGCCATCACTTCGGCCGTGGTGGCATCCTTCGAGGCGTCGTCGGCAAAGATAATTTCCCAATCCTGGCCAGCTAGCGCAGCCGCAACGGCTTCATAAACAGGCCTGACATTGTCCTGCTCATTAAATGCAGGAATTACAATAGAAAGCTTGGGCATTTCGCAGGCGTATACGAGATCAGGACTGCTGTTTCGGGCAATGTACGAGGAGTATAGAAGCGATGATAGTAATCTCCCCGTTATCCCTGTCTAGTTACCGGGCGCAACGGGGGCGGCAAAGTCGACAGTGGCTGGCAAACAATCCCCGCAGATTTGCTCTAGGCCACGCTGGGGGCGCGTATTTTGTGCGCGGGGGATGAAACGGCATGACTGTCACCTGCCAGGCGCCCACGGCGAGACCCAGGGAGATATGCCGAAGCAGGTACTTTCCCTCCAAATCCAGGTCCCATGCTAGCGCGGCATAATCGAGTCGAATTTCATTTCAGATCAGCAGCGGGAGTTTGTGCTGCTGACGAATTCAGTAATCTGTAATCCTGCCTCGCTAGCGGCGCCCGGGATGCCCTGTAGTCGGGTACCTGCGGTGCCGGCCAGCGCGCTGATCATATCGATGCCGCGGATGCCCGGTATTGTCAGCTACCCCGGCAAAGCCGTTTTATCGTGGCCAGATGCTCGCCCTCAGACTGGGTGGCGACCAGTGACAGCGTTGCGGCAAGATTGGTAAGCGCCGGACGCTCGACAACGTAGTCTACCAGGCCCCAGTTCAAGGCTCGCTCGCCGTGAATCCGTTGGCCCCCGAGTAACAGTGCCGAACTGCGACCCGGTCCAATCAACGCTCGCAATCGGTCCATGTCCTGGGCGCCCGGTAAGGTTCCGTTCTGCAAAACCGGGTATGAAAAACGAGCCTGTGGGACGCTGACCCGAATATCACAACCCAGCATCAGTGTCATTGCGCGACCGATACAGTGGCCGTTAATCAGGGCAATGGTCAACAGGGGTAGTGTGTTTAGCGCTTCGCCGACTTCGTCCCACAGCACATTCTGTATATGAGCCCGTCGCGTCGATTCGTCGACCTCGGAGCCGGAGCAAAAGACACGTTCGCCAGCTCCGGTCAGGATCAATGCCCTCAGTTCTCGCTCCTGTAGCGCCGCGGCGAAAATTGCTTTCAGTATCTGCAGCATTTCGATGTTGAGCATATTGGCCTTGTCCGGGCGATTCAGCGTCAGAGTCCAGACTTTTTCCTGCTTATTGCAGATGATCGGATCCGCACTCATGGCATTTCCCGAATAGCTTTCGATGCAGACAAAACCGAGGCTGGACAGGGGCACAGTCCCGACATGTGAAATCTCCTCATTAGGCTGGCGGCAAACTAGACACGGTTGTGAATGTTGGCGGCTACCAGCGTTGTTGCTGATTGACAGAAAGATCGCTGTCTTCACCTACCAATAGTAGAACATGTCTGTGCTTGCGTTAAAGATTTACCAGCGAAATTGTAGCTGGCGAAGGGGTATCCAGTGTCTCCGGTATCCTGAAGTCCAGAAATCAGGCCTGATACCGCAGTATTGCCCACGGCATTACAGTCTTCGTGTGTCCGCGCCGTGTCTTCATCATTCATGGGCTCGACTGCGAGGAGGCGCAGATAGATCAGCAGAAACAAGGCAACGAATTGGCGTATGCTACTGCCGCTTTATTCCAGCCGTCCAAATCCATAATCCTGTTTACGACTGGTTTAGATACTCCGCGACGCTCGCTGCAAGCTGTTGCTTGCGCTCGGGACTGCTGAAACTTGCTTCGATCGCATTTACGCTGAACTGGGCGATTTCTTCACGACTCATCGCCTGCGCCGCGGCCAGGGCGAGAAAATTAGCGTTCATGTAGCCGCCGAAGTAGGCCGGGTCGTCCGAGTTAAGCGTAACGCAAAGGCCCTGGCGTAATAACTCGACCACATTGTGTTGACGCATGTTTGCGAACACGCGCAATTTGATATTCGATAGCGGGCAAACGGTCAGCGGCAGGCGCGTGGCGATCAGTCGTTGCACCAGTTCAGGGTCCTCGACGCAGCGTACGCCGTGATCGATGCGCGACACACCCAGCAGCTCGATAGCATCGTGAATATAGCTCGCCGGACCTTCCTCGCCGGCATGGGCGACAGTAAGGAATCCAGCGCGGCGCGCAGCCGCGAACACGCGGGCAAACTTTTGTGGCGGGTTACCCACCTCGGCCGAATCAAGACCCACTGCAATGATCTTGTCGCGATGGGGCAGTGCTTGTTGCAGTGTCGCCAGTGCCGATTCCTCGTCCAGGTGGCGCAGAAAACACAGGATCAGTTCACTGCTGATACCGAGTTCCTTGCGGCCCTGTTCGAGTGCACGGTGCAGGCCGGCGACGACGGTATCGAAGGCAATGCCACGATCGGTATGGGTTTGCGCGTCGAAAAATATCTCGGTGTGCAGGACCCGGTCCTGCTGGCAGCGCAGCAGGTAAGCCCAGCAGAGGTCATAGAAGTCCTGTTCTTCGATCAGGACATTGGCACCCTGGTAGTAAATGTCGAGGAAGGATTGCAGGTTATCGAATTCGTAAGCGGTCCGAACTTCTGCCGCTGAGCTGAAGGGAATCTCAACCTGGTTACGCCGCGCCAGCGCGAACATCAGCTCGGGTTCAAGGCTGCCCTCGATATGCAGATGCAGCTCAATCTTGGGCAGTGCGCGTATGAAGTCGTCCATGGGCGCATATCTTCGCACAAAACTGGCGCTCGAGTAATAACCCGCGCAGTGGCGGAACTACAACGGGGAAATGGAGCGGGGTACGAGATTCGAACTCGCGACATTCAGCTTGGGAAGCTGACGCTCTACCAACTGAGCTAACCCCGCCTGGGGCTTTCAACAGTTGGTAGCTTACCTCAGGCAAGCGGAAATAGGTAAGCTTCTCGTTATTCCTGAGATAGTGTAATGCTTGCGCCTGTTGGCTCGGGCCCCGCCTGTTTACCATGCTTTCAGCCAGTATTTTTAGTACGCGGGTAGCGGTCAGGGAAAAAGCGCCGGCCAAACATGGATTGACATCGCTTGTGAAAAAACATCAACTTGAACGGATAGATTGCCGGGAAGGAGGGAAAGTGCCTCGCTACAGGATTATTTACCCGTTGTTCCTAGTCACCGTTTTGCTGTGTGGATGCGCGACTCGATCTGCGATGCTGCCGGCGCGCGAGCAGGTCGGCGAATCTGCGACACCGGTGATGATCGCGCTGGAGAGTTATCGCAGTGATGCGAAATTTTTTATCAAGTATCGATTCGGGGAGCAAATTCTTTATGCGGGCGGGGACTGGCAGGACAGACTGGAACTGAGCACAGCGCCGGTATCGGCAGACTATGCCGCCCCGAGCATGGTGCCCATGCAATTCCACCAGCAAGAGCGCTGGGATGCATTACCGAATGACGCGACCTCTATCCCGATACTGGGTGTAGAACAGTGGCAGTTGTTGCGCGATGGCATGCTGCGCGCCGTAGTCCCTGCTAACGGCAAGGGCCTGGTGGTCGATTTCGAGTTCATGCAGTACTTCCTCTACTATGATCAGGACGGGCAGTTTCGCGCGATGCGCCTGCTGGATAAACCAGCCGCCTACTCGGTGCAGGAGCGGCTGGACTTCGTCGAGTTTATGCGCAGTGGTCGCCCTGTTCTGGATTCATTTCTACGCGAGCGCGGTATCAGCCAGACCGAGTTTATCTTCAATACCGGGGATACCGGTTTGTACTCGCTGCCTTTCCTGTACGTCGATACCGAGCGCCACCTGCTGGCGTTCATCCGCAATATACCGCTGCGACCGGTGACCACTACCACGGTGGCAGGTATGAAAGGTGGCCAGGCCTTTGGTCACCTGATGTACAGTCATTTGCTGAACCTGGTGCAACGCCCGGTTTCATCACTCTACCGCCTGTTCTTCGTGGTGACCGACACGGCCGTATCGACCGCGAGTTTCGACTGGACCGCGGCGCTGAACGATAAACCGGTGCCGGCGCTCAGTGATGCGGCACCGATGGACCTGCAGCAGTGGGAAATCGATCTGGATAAGATATCGGGCCGTCCGTTATCCTCCGGCAGCGTGGATGTGCTGGTTGACGGCAGTGCATTCTTTACGCGTTTGATCGACACGGTCAGTAGTGCCAGGCAGTCGGTGCATTTGCAGACTTACATCTTCGATAACGACGACTTTGCACTGGAAATAGCTGATTTGTTGAAGCGCCGCTCCGCCGAGGGCGTGGAGGTAAAGATATTGCTCGACGGCCTGGGAACCATTTCGGGGACCATGTCGAATTCACCGTCATTGCCTGCCGAGTACCTGCCGCCCGCATCGGTACGGCTTTATCTGGAGTCAGGCTCACGGGTGAATGTGCGCCAGAAGGCTAACCCCTGGCTCACCGGTGACCATGTGAAATCAACGCTTATCGATCGCGACATCGCCTTTGTTGGGGGTATGAATATCGGGCGCGAATATCGTTACGACTGGCATGACCTGATGATGGAAATACGCGGGCCGATGGTCGATATTATCGATCGCGAATTCAACCTGGCCTGGGGACATGCCGGCCCACTGGGTGACCTTGGCTATCTCTTCGCGCAGGCCAGTCCCGGGAAAGATCCGGTCGATACAGACGGTTACCCGTTACGCCTGTTGCTCACCGGTCCGGGGAATTACGAGATTTATACCGCGCAGCTCGAGGCGATTCGGCGCGCGCAGCGATATATCTATATTCAGAACGCCTACTTCACCGATGACAGTTTGCTACGTGAACTGGTGATGGCGCGGCGTCGCGGCGTCGATGTGCGTGTTGTGATCCCCATGGAAACGGACCATGGCCCGATCAATCGCAGCAATGTTCTGGCCGTTAACCTGATGTTGAAACACGGCATCCGGGTGTTCTTATACCCGGGATTCTCCCACGTAAAGGCCGCAATTTACGATGGCTGGGTCTGCATCGGATCGGCAAACTTCGATCGCCTCAGCCTGCGCATCAACCGCGAACTGAACATTGCCAGTTCGGCCCCGGAGGTTGCCGGGCAATTGCTGGAGCGATTGTTTGAGCCGGATTTTAGTATTTCTCCGGAATTAACTGAGCCGATCCCGGAGCGTTGGGTTGATCACCTGGTGGAAATTATCGGTGATTACGTGTACTGATGCAGTCCAGGCTTACTGTTTTTCCAGGGCCGCCCTGAAGTCACCGTATCCGGATTCACCCCAGTCGCCCTGGCAGCGGGCGGTACGCTGCAGCAACCAGCCTTCGGCATCTGCGTGACTCAGCAGGTCGACACCGAAATCCTGCGTCAATAGCGCCGACGAGTCGGCCGGGAACGGCCTGGCGAACATGCTGGCCGCCATCGCCAGGCCCGCGCTTGGGCGCGGATGGCCGTCGGGGCGATAATAGTGGCTGGATTTGACCGGGGTGAGCACACCTTCGAGCGTCATCGCATTGGGGTAGGCGAAGTCAAAGTAGTGGATCCGCGCGTCGCAGCTGCGCTGTTTGTGGCGTAGAAATTCGAGCGCCGCCAGCTCGTTGCTGGCGCCAGGGTCGCAGGATTGCTTACGCGTGTGGGTCGGCGTGAAGTAGGCGTAGATATCTACTTTTTTGCCACAGAAGCCATCGATTATGATTTCGAGTTCCGGCTGTTCGATCTGCATCGTACTGTCTTCCACTTCCGTATCCGCCGGTGCCGAGTCACTGGCCTGGCCTGGTTGCGGGAAAATGCGCCTGGCGGTCGGCGTCATGTTGCGTCGCGTCAGGTCGGCCTGTTCATAGGAATCCAGGTAGTCGGGTTTGCTAACGCCACGATCACGCGCCAGGATGGTGGAGATCAGCTTGACGTTGGCGCCCACCGCCCAGCCGCCCAGCGCCAGCGAGTACGCGCGGCGCAAGCCGACGAAACGATTGGGCTGGTGGTCGGCGTCGACGTCGAGTATCGATTCGTCGAAGCCATAGCGAAAGCGCGCGCGGTTTTTCTCGCGATAAAAAGTATTGAGATTGATGATGGCCGCCTGCAAATTCGGATTATCGAGCGCGGAGTCGGCAAAACGGCGTGTCTCGTAAGCGGTGCCACCGGACACGCCGTGATTGAATAGCTTGCGCCCAAGCAGCCGGCTGGTGTCAAGTGGATCAAAGGCGTCGCGCGCCCAGGACGCGCCGAACACCGCGATTTCAGGTTTGATCTCGTCATACAGAATCGGCTTATAGATCCGGCCCCAGCCCGATAGCAATTGTACGATCGCCTGGTTGTTATCCGCTAGCATGTAGCGATAGGCAACCAGGTTGACGGTAGCGACAACAAACGCGATCAACAGCACGAAGCTGCTGAAAACCCACAGAAATCGTTGAGCGAGGCGATTTTTCTCACGATCCTGCACAGGCGGGTTCAACTTGTCATCGTGGGCAGGGCTATTCATGCCAGATCAAAACTGGAAGTAAATGAAGGGGCTTAAATTCGACAGCGCGAACCACGCGACGACAAAAACCCCGGCGGTTGTGAACGCCCAGCCCGTGCTCAATTTGAAGCGCAGCCAGGCAGGTCGCAATGGCGAAACCTCATCGTCGCGGTATTCTTCGACGTGTAGCGCGGCTTTGGTCGCCTGGAACAATTCCATGGTGTTCGGCATCAGCCAGACGATAAACAGGTAGATCGGAAACATCGGCACGATGCCACGTGTCAGATGCGCGACTTCATGCCACCCGGAAAAACCAAGCATGGCGCCTGCCAGACGCAGCGCGGCATCAAGATCAGGGGCGCGGAAGAATACCCAGGCGAAACTCACCGCGAGGAAAGTCACTACCACCGACAGTGCATGCACAATCCAGCCAGGCCAGCGTGGGCCGGTTTTCGATTTTACCGGCGCCGGACGCAGGCGCTTGATGAGTGCGTGCCACAGGTGGTTCACTGCCAGGTAACTGCCGTGCAATATACCCCAGATGACGAAGGTCCAGCCTGCGCCATGCCACAGACCTCCGAGTGCCATGGTCACCATAAGTGCCGCCACGGTGCGCATCAGGCCGTGATGGCTGCCACCCAGCGGAATGAACAGATAATCGCGCAGGAAACGCGACAGCGAGATGTGCCAGCGGCGCCAGAAGTCGCGAATGCTGTGGGCCTTGTAGGGCGAAAAGAAGTTCACCGGCAGGCGCAGACCGAACATGAAGCCGAGGCCGATAGCCATGTCCGAGTAGGCTGAAAAATCGAAGTAGACCTGGAAGCCGTAGCCGATACCGGCCACCCAGCCATCGACAAAACCGACCGCACCACCGTCGGCCGCGGCATTGTAAACCAGGTCGAGGTAGGGCACGAAGGGATCGATGATGGCCGTCTTCTTGAACAGCCCGAAGGCGAATAGCGCGATGCCGATAGCGACATAGTCGGCACGCAGGCGCCAGTCACGTCGCGCCGCCAGCTGCGGCAGCATGTCGTGCTGGCGTACGATGGGGCCGGCGATGAGTTGTGGGAAAAAGGCGATAAACAGGACGTGGTCCCAGAAGCGCAACTGCCGTACCCATCCCTTGTGCGCATCGACCAGCAGGCTGATCTGCTGAAAGGTGAAAAACGAGATGCCGATGGGCAGTATGATCTCCGGAATGTCGAAACCGGTTTGCAACGTCCAGTTAAGCGATTCGACCAGAAAGGCGGCGTACTTGTAAAACCCGATCAGCGCGAGGTTCAGCGCGATACCGAAGGAGGTGAGTGCGAGGCGTATGTGCCGTTCGGGTCCGGCCAGCACGGCACGCGCGATGACATGATTGAACAGGATCGAAGCGATCAGCAGCAGCAGGTAGGCCGGGATCCAGAAACCATAAAAGACAAAAGAGGCCGTAATCAGTATCGCTTTACCCCAGCGCTCGTCATGGCGACCGGCGAGCCAGTAAGCCAGCAACAGGATCAGTAAAAAAGCGAGAAAGGAATGCGATGCGAAAACCATGGGATGCCTGATCGGCTTAACCTGTCCTTACCCGTCTGCAATCACGAGGGCCGCCGGCTGCAGCGCCATTACCGGGGCCTGTATTGAATTGCAGAGATCGGGCCTGGAATTGCCTGTTTAGCCTCCTGTAGTTACTTACGGTGATGCGCTGTGCCCGGCACACTTGCAGCGGCGACAGCATATGATAGCAGGCAGGTATAAAACAAGCGCTGATTGGGAGACGGGTGATTGCAGCAGCCGGGCCTGGTTGCTATCGCCCCGATTGCGATCTGACGATGCTAACAGCGACCTCGCGGTGTGCGCAGCAGCGGTTGACAGGCATTGCCTGGAAATGAACAATCGTGCAAAGCGCGGGCAGGTGCCATTATACCCGCTTCAATATGGCAGACCGCCGATGCCGCGTCCGGGATGCCGGGTGTGCTGCCGAAATCACCATTAGTGAGCGCGATTCACCGCTCATTCAACCGAGGGACATGTAATGATGCTGGACACATTTGACGCCGAGCGCCTGCAAAATTTGCAGCCGGACGAATTATCCGATTCGCTGGAGCGAGGCTCGGTGGTATTTTTCCCGGAAAGTCCGGTGGCCCTGCCCGCGGCCGAGGACCTGGATTTTTTCCGCCAGGAATTGCCGCAGCGGCTCAAGCTGAAGAACATCAGCTTTCACCCCGAAGATGGCAAGACGCGCGGCCTGGATAGCGACGACGCCGAGATGGTCGAGCGTGTCAACCGCGTGCTGCAAACTGTCAGCGACGACATTGCTGCCTTCCTTGGTAAAACCGCGCCGCGTCTTACCGATAACTGGACGGTGGGTACCTGTAGTTTTCGGCCGCTACAGGAACAGGGGCGCGACCTGTCGGCGCATGCCAGCAATGAGTTGATTCACATCGACGCGGGCGCCTACGGTGCTACCCATGGCGACCGCATCCTGCGCTTTTTCATCAACGTCAACCCGGCCGAAGATCGTGTCTGGGCGACCAAGGGCAGTTTTCCGGAGCTGTTTGCCGAGCATGGCGAACGTGCCCAGCTGGGTTACCGCAACGCGGGCCCCGGATACCTGTCTAAGGGGCCGCTTGATCATTTTCGCAGTGGCTTGATCGGCCTTGCCGCGCATGGCATTCCAGTGCTGAGGGTTCTGGATTCTTCGCCCTATGACCGCGCGATGCGCAAATTCCACAATTACATGAAGGACACGCCGTCCTTTCAGCAGCAACAGCAGGGGCACCAGGAATTTCGCTTTCCCCCATTCTCGGCCTGGATGGTTTACACCGACATGGTCAGCCATGCCTGCCTGTCGGGGCAGCACGCCTTTGTCCACACCAGCCTGGTCAGGCTGGAAAACTGTCATCTGCCGGAAATGGCGCCGATCAATATTTTACGCGCCGCCGCGATTGCCGATTAGGGTCGCGGGTTGCGCCAACCACGAGCGGCAAAGGTCAGCGCCAGGCGCGTCTGGACAAAGAAGAGACAGGTTGGGCCTG
>Ga0316191_10003347_pt1 | contig 11817 bp, 13 predicted proteins | sample Eddworburr2cm_MG_FD_204928 | JGI IMG/M metagenome (GOLD analysis project Ga0316191, IMG submission 204928) | Coastal sediment microbial communities from Maine, United States - Eddy worm burrow 2 cm | ecosystem: Environmental > Aquatic > Marine > Coastal > Sediment | place: USA: Maine...
CTGCGCATATAAATGAGTATCGAATCATTACAGGTACTTCTTCGCATTTTCTGACTCGTAGTAAGGAAGCGCGTAAGTATCGCTTCCAGGATTTTGAAGCCTTCCTGTTTTTGTCAACATATCCAATGATTTAGTTAAATTTCCACCATAAGACGCTTTGTAAAACTGCTTCGCGCCCTTCATTGCCCCAAGAATATCATGACGTCGAAATTCATCCATGCCCATGGTAAGATGCAAGTACGCAGCGGCGGCCAGCGCGAGGTCTGACCCGCTCTTTGAGCCCATCCGAACCGCAAAATCAGTTGTAGATAGTTTTGAACCGCCATTTGCTGAAGGCGATTCGCCGCTAACTTGCGCACCCACACTACCGTTGGCTGGCGCGTGTACCGCGATATGTGGTATGTCGAGCTCAGTGACCCCCTGCATCAAGGGTAATAGACTCACACCAGCAAAACCCTCTGGTCCTTCATATTCGACCTCCAGCGCCCCAAGCTTAAAGTTCAGTTTAATCATATCCATTGTGCTTTCTCCTTCTATCAAACAACCGGTATCACAAAGCAGGGCCACTCTGAACATTTCACTTACACTTCCATTACCATCACTTACTTAACCCACAGTCACCCAAATAGGTAAAGCACAATACCTTTAATATATTGATATATATGTTTTTTTATATAATTATTTTGTTTCACTTATATATTCATCCAAAATTGCAATACTAGATAGTAATGATTTTGGATTGTGCTTGGATAAATCTGCGCTATCGCAGCGGCTGCGCTATTCAAAAGGATAGCACGTCGCCCAGAGGCGATCGTACTGCGCAGTTTTGTGTTTTAAGGTGATGGGTTAAGCGCGTGGAGGCAATGCACTCCAAAAACACTCAAGTGGGCCCAATAGTTGTCTGCAACAACCGCTGCCACCCACCGGCCTTTCTCAGCGCGTAAAATGAATGGCTTTAGCCATCCATTTTAAGAGCGCTGATAAACGCCTCCTGCGGGATATCTACTTTCCCGAACTGCCGCATCTTCTTCTTACCCGCCTTCTGCTTGTCCAGCAGCTTACGTTTCCGCGTCGCATCGCCGCCGTAGCATTTCGCAGTTACGTCTTTGCGCATCGCACTGAGCGTCTCGCGCGCGATGACTTTGCCGCCGATGGCCGCTTGGATCGGGATTTTGAACATGTGGCGGGGGATCAGGTCTTTGAGCTTTTCGACCATCGCGCGGCCCCGCATTTCGGCGCGGTCGCGGTGCACCATCGTTGACAGCGCATCCACGGGTTCATCATTCACAAGGATCGACATTTTCACCAGTTGGTCTGTGCGGTAGCCGATCATCTGGTAGTCAAAGCTGGCGTAGCCCTTGGTCACGGATTTCAGCCGGTCGTAGAAGTCGAACACCACCTCGTTGAGCGGCAGATCGTAGACCACCAGCGCGCGCGTGCCTGCGTAGGTCAGGTCTTGCTGGATGCCGCGGCGGTCCTGACACAGCTTGAGCACATCGCCCAGATATTCGTCGGGCACCAGAATGGTCGCCTTGATCCGCGGTTCCTCCAGATGGTCGACCAGCGTCAGGTCGGGCATGTCTGCGGGGTTGTGCAGCTCCATTCTCGTGCCATCCTTCATGTGGATGTGATAGATGACCGACGGGGCCGTGGTAATCAGCTCGATGTCATATTCGCGTTCGATCCGGTCGCGGATGACCTCAAGGTGCAAAAGCCCCAGAAACCCGCAGCGAAAGCCGAACCCGAGGGCGGCCGAGGTTTCCATCTCGTAGCTGAACGAGGCGTCGTTAAGGGCCAGCTTTTCAATGCTGTCGCGCAGCTCTTCGAACTCGGCACTGTCGACGGGAAAGAGGCCACAGAACACAACAGGCTGTGACGGCTTGAAGCCCGGCAATGCCTTGTCGGTGCCCTTTTTCTCATGCGTTATGGTGTCGCCCACGCGCGTGTCACGGACCTGCTTGATCGATGCCGTCAGGAACCCGATCTCGCCGGGGCCAAGTTCGTCGATCACAGTCATCTCGGGGCGGAAAACGCCGATGCGGTCCACATGGTGGGTCGAGTTGTTCGACAACATGCGGATGCGCTCGCCTTTTTTCAGCTTGCCGTCCATGATGCGGACCAGAACGATCACGCCAAGGTAGCTGTCATACCAGCTGTCGACCAACATCGCCCTGAGCGGCGCATCGGGGTCGCCTTTCGGCGCGGGCAGCTTGTGAACAATCGCCTCGAGGGTTTCGACAATACCCTGCCCTGTTTTGGCCGAGACCTGAATGGCATCGGTCGCGTCGATCCCGATCACATCCTCGATCTGCTCTGCCACACGGTCACAATCCGACGCAGGCAGGTCGATCTTGTTCAGGACGGGTACGATCTCGTGATCGGCCTCAATCGCGTGGTATACATTGGCGAGGGTCTGTGCCTCAACGCCCTGGGTGCTGTCGACGACCAGCAAAGAACCTTCAACCGCACGCATGGAGCGGGAGACCTCATAGGCAAAGTCCACGTGCCCCGGTGTATCGATCAGGTTCAGCACATAGTCTTCACCGTTTTGCGCGGTGTAGTTGATGCGCACGGTTTGCGCTTTGATGGTGATGCCGCGCTCGCGCTCGATATCCATACTATCGAGCATCTGCTCTTTCATATCCCGATCCGCCACCGTGTTCGTGGACTGAATCAGCCGGTCGGCCAAAGTGGATTTCCCGTGGTCGATGTGCGCCACGATTGAGAAATTTCGGATATGTGAAAGCGGTACCATAGAGATGGGATATGGTGTGGTTTTAAGGGGCGGTCAAGGTCGCAGATGATGCGACATGTTACGCCATACGCCGCAGCCTCGCGTGAATTATAAAATGACACCGTTTGCCTGTGGTTTTAACGGCTATGAGCCGCATGGTTTTGATAGTTGCAGCGGTCGTGAATACCCCTGTGTTGTCAGACACAACTGGACATATCTGCAACATTTCAGTCAGCTTGAAATCTGGCCCCGTATGCGTGCATTTCATTACGTAGTAAGGCTACATCTAAAGGCAGTCGGCTTAAGTCGTCATTTCAAAGGCAGGAAAATAGATGAAACGCGTTCATAAATTACAAATCACCACAGCCGCTGTGCTGGCACTGTCGGTTCCCACCTTTTCGCTCGCCGATCCGACGTTTGATTTTTACGGGCAGTTGAACTTTGGTCTGTTCAGCGTTGATGACGGCACTGAAAGCGAGACATTCATCACCGACAACGACAACTCGAACACCCGCGTCGGCGCGACCTATTCGAATGATCTGGGCAATGGCGGAACGGTTAAAGGACACTTCGAGACGGCGCTTGGTATTGATGGCTCTGCCGCTTCAACGATGGACAATAACGATTCTGACATTGATCTGAACCGGACAGAGTTGCGCAAACTTGAATTGATCTACGAGACACCCGGCTACGGTACGTTCTACGGCGGCCAAGGCAGCATGTCGGCGGATGGCGTCGCGGAAGCAGATCTTTCAGGCACCACTGTTGTGGCCTATTCCTCGGTATCTGATCTTGCCGGCAGCTTTCAGTTCCGCCCCGAAGACGGCCCGCTTTCAGGAACCTCTATCAGCAACGCATTTAAATCCTACGACGGCGCCCGACGCGCACGGGTGCGCTACGACACACCATCGTACAATGGTTTCACAGGCAGCATCTCGTGGGGTAAAGAGTTGCTAGTCGTACCCGACAAACGTGAATTTACCGATATTGCTGTGAAATACGCAAATGACTATGGCGCGTACAAAGTAGACGGGCGTCTTGGCTACCAGTGGATTAACGGCACCGAAGACGGTGAGACCGATGAGGAGGTCGCATCAGGCTCCGTTGCAGTTTTGCACACGCCTACTGGACTGAACTTTGCGTTTGCATCAGGCGCAGCGGACGAAGCTGATTCAAGTTATTACTATGCAAAAGTAGGCTACATTCAGGATTGGTTCTCGCTTGGTAGTACAGCATTGTCGTTCGACATCTTTGAGGGCTCGGATTTTGATGCCGATGGCTCCGATAGCGAAAGTCTGGCGATCTCGGCAGTTCAACGTGTTGACGCTTACAATCTCGAAGTCTACGCGAGCTACCGCACCTACGAATTCGATGCCACGGGCACAGACTATGAAGATATTGATCTCTTCGTTGTCGGCGCGCGCTGGAAGTTTTAAAACTAGGGTCTGGGCCCGCTGAATGAATTGAACAACTGGGCAGGATGGGTCATAGTTTCGCTATGACATCCTGCCCTTTTTCTTTTCCCCGTCGATTTGCCAGCCACACCATTCTCGCGGGTGTCGTGCTTGGACTTGCGGCGTGTGGCGGAGGGTCAGGGGACACGCCTTTGCCGCGGGCGACAACAGCACAAATCGATTTGGGTTCTGCGCCGCGTTTTGCTCAAGGGCCGGTCGGAACTGCCTGCAAAATTCACAACCGCCAAGTCGCCACCGCACAAAAATGCGGATGTATTCAAGCTGCTGCAGACATGACACTCTCGCAATCACAGCAACAACGCGCAGCACGCTTTTTTGCCGAACCCGAGCTTTTACAGCAGGTCAAATTATCAGACACCCCGCCTGACGAACGCTTCTGGCAGACGTGGGCACGCTTTGCCGAGACTGCGGAGCTGCTGTGTGAAAGCGGCTAGTCTGTGCTTTCCAGCAGATCGCGCGCCCAGAACTGTAGCGGTTTGCCTGTTTCACAACGCTCTCCGATGTCCTTCCATTCGAAATGTGCGACAACGTTTTTCAACGGCCGATAGCCGCGCGCGCGCCAGAAAGGATCAAGCGGGCGGTAATCTGGCGGCCTTGCAGGGTGGTCGGATGGCCGGTTAACTGCGCAAAAGGCGCTCAGACGCTTGCCCTGCTGCCTTGCTACAGTTTCGCGCAAATCGAAAAACCGGTGGCCCACTCCCAGCCCTCGATAGGGCCGCAACAAGACACTTTCAGCGCAATAGAAAACTTGGCTTGCATCGATGTCTGTATGCTGGAACGCGGCGGCAAAGTTATCCGCATGCTCAACAAGCGGCATGCCCGTTGCTGCTCCAACCAGTTTCCCTTGATCAAATGCGCCGATCAATACCGCGTTCGGGGAACTGACAAAGGGTTCAAGGTAACGGTGCTCGTACCGGAGGTCTCCCTCGTAGAGGTAGGGCCATTCGCGAAAAACAATAAGACGCAAAGCTGCCAGGTCAGCGATGGCGTTTTCTAAGGCCGACCCTGATAAAACGCGTGTCTCGGGCGCTGTTATCAATGCTCAATTTGCCTGTCCGAACAGGCAGTCAAAGGCATCCTGTCAAAGGTTGTCTTCAACATCAGTCACGTCAATTCCCAACTGTTCCATCCCGCTTTCGAGATGTTCTGCAAGGCCGGGAATACCGGACAGATAGTTTTCCGTGGGCGCGGTGGCCTCGCGGCGTGCCTCTTGCTTGGCATAATCCAGTTCTTCGGCTGAAAAACTGTCACGCCCGACCCACATAAGTGCTACCAGGCTCGCTTGCTCATCCTCATTCAATCCCGAGATATAATCGGCAAGATGCGTGCTTTCCGGTCCATATTCACGGGTTAAAAGGATAACGCGCGCAATTTTTCTTGTGCTGATCTCTAGCATGTCGCCACCTCTTCTGATCCATGTTCAACTTGAGCGCTTGGCGGGTCAGGCGCAAGGTAAAATAATCGCCATCTGCTGGCGCCCGCAATTGCGGTACCTCCGAGGAAAAGTTTACTCTTGAATAAAACTATATATCTAGTTATTTAGTTTTCATGAATGAGAATCAAACCGTTTCCCGTGCGCTTGCCGCTTTAGGCCATGAGGCAAGGCTGGATATTTTTCGACTGCTGGTAAAAGCGGGGCACGAAGGCATGTCAGTTGGGCAAATATCGCAACACCTTGGGCTTGCAGCGTCTACACTGGCCCACCACCTGCGGACCCTTGTAGATGCAGGGCTGGTTGCCCAATCCAAACAGGGCCGTGAAGTACTGAATTCTGTAAACTTCTCAGAAATGGACCACATCATCACGTTTCTGACCGATCAATGCTGCACAGGCGTGAGAATAACCAAAACCGAAAGCGCGCCTGAACGGGCGCAGGCTTAAAGGACAAAAAAGATGGCAGATATTTCATCCGCACCAAACCCCGGTTTCGTTGAAACGCTTTGGACCAAGCATCGTGTATGGCTTGCATCTGCCATTATACTGATCGTAACAGCGGTCTTTTCGCCGACACAAGCTTTGGACAGCGCCATGTTCGCTGGCAGTGCACTGGCGCATACGGCACCCTTCCTGTTGCTGTCGGTGGGGATCGCCGCATGGGCTGTGGCTACCGGCGCCGACAACCTGATCGCGCGTGCTTTCGTCGGATCGCCATTGTTGATGGTCGCGCTCGCAGCACTTGCTGGCGGGTTGTCCCCGTTCTGCTCATGCGGTGTGATCCCGTTGATTGCTGCCCTGTTGGCAATGGGGGTGCCGCTTTCTGCGGTTATGGCGTTCTGGCTGGCATCTCCGGTCATGGATCCTTCCATGTTCGTGCTGACGTCTGGCGTGCTGGATATAGAATTCGCAATTGCCAAAACACTGGCGGCAATCGGTCTTGGCATCGCAGGTGGGTTGATTGTTCACATGCTGACCGGCGCACATGCACTGCAAAACCCGCTGCGCGAAGGCATAGGGAACGGCGGGTGCGGCGGATCGAAAATCAGGGCGCCCAAACCAGTTGTCTGGCGTTTCTGGTCTGATGCAGAGCGCCGTCAAAAATTCGGGCGCGAAGCGCTGAAAACAACACTGTTTTTGGGCAAATGGCTTGTGCTGGCCTTTATTCTGGAAAGCCTGATGCTGGCCTTTGTGCCCGCAGAAACAATAACTCAACTGCTTGGCGGTACAGGTGTGGGCCCCATCGCATTGGCAACCGTTGTGGGCGTGCCTGCTTATCTGAACGGCTATGCAGCCCTGCCACTCGTGGGCGGGCTGATCGAACAGGGTATGGCACCCGGCGCAGGTCTGGCCTTTCTTGTAGCAGGGGGGGTGACCTCCCTGCCCGCAGCTATTGCGGTCTGGGCCCTCGTCAAACCCCGCGTATTCGCACTCTATATTGCGATTTCTCTGGGGGGTGCCCTTGTCAGCGGCTTGCTGTTTCAGGCTTGGGTATCGGTATGATTGGCGCGATCACATGATTTCGGTAGGCGGGCCAAAGCGGTCAATGAGACGGTCTCGGATCTGATCTCGCGCCTGTCGGTAACTGGCCAGTTTTGCTTCACGGGTTTCACCAAGTCCCGTTGGATCCAGAATGGGCCAGTATTCAACCTCTAGGCTGTAAAATCGTGTCAACTCCAGCGCCCGCCGCTGGCTTGCAGGGCTTAGGGCGATGACAAGGTCAAACGAGCCCAGATCATCGCCCCAGTTTTCCATTTCATCAAAACTACGAGAGCGGTGGCGCGACAGTTCCACGTTCAGTTCCTGACAGACTGCGATGGAAAAACCATCGATCTCCATATCATTCATCACGCCAACGGACTGGACGTAGGTGCCAGTGCCGTACAGTTTTTTCATAATGCCTTCGGCCATGGGAGAGCGCACAGCGTTGTGGTCACAGCAAAACAGGACCGACTGTGGCATCCGTTCCAACATCTATCCGCCGAAGTGCAAGACACAGATCAGGGTGAAAAGGCGCCGCGCCGTGTCGATGTCGATATCGGCTTTCCCTTCAAGGCGTTCCTGCAAGACGCGGCTACCTTCATTGTGGATACCGCGCCGTGCCATATCGATTGTTTCGATCTGACTGGGCGGCAGCTTTTTGACAGCGTCAAAGTAGCTTTCACATATCTGGAAATAATCTTTAACCACCTGACGAAAGGGACCGAGGGACAGATGGAATTCTGCCGCCTTCTCCGCAGCTTCGGTCTCCACATCAAACACCAGCCGTTTTTCACGGATGGCAAGACGCAGGTGATATGGCCCCTCGGGCACAGGTCGGCCGTCGCGCGCCGGCAGCACGAAGGTGTTATCCTCCAAAAGATCAAACACAGCGACTTTACGTTCTTGTTCAATCTCGGGTGTTGGCGGTGGCAAGCCGCTGTCATCAAGCGCGATATGGGTTATTCGTGTCATGGCATTGCTTCTTGGCAAAGGGTTTAACGTCTGTGCTTAGCGTGGAACGGACCCATAGAGCAACCGTTTCAGGGTGTTACTCGTTTAGCTTGCGTAAGCGCGCGGTGACTGACAATCCATGCGCTTGCAGGCTTTCAGTTTTGGCGAGTGTCTCGGCCGCCGGTCCAATGGTACGCAATGCGGCAGGCGTCATACGGGCCAAGGTCGTACGCTTCATAAAATCGAGTACCGAAAGCCCCGAAGAGAACCGCGCCGAGCGTGCCGTCGGCAAAACATGGTTGGGCCCACCTACGTAGTCCCCGATCGCTTCTGGAGTCCACTGGCCAAGGAAGATTGCACCAGCATGCGTGATGTTGGCGCTCAACGCTTCGGGATCGGCGACGCAAAGCTCTAGATGTTCGGGGGCGATCCGGTCTGTCAGCGCAGCGGCGACCACTAGATCAGGCACCGTGATAATGGCGCCGAAATCGCGCCATGATACCCCTGCGATCGCGCGCCGCTCCAGCGTTTCAAGCCGCGCTGTCACCGCGTCTGCGACAGCCTGCCCAAAAGCCGCGTCAGTTGTGATGAGGACGGATTGCGCACTTTCGTCATGCTCTGCCTGACTGAGTAAATCCAGCGCGATCCAATCGGGGTCGTTGTCTGCATCCGCAACAACAAGAATTTCCGAAGGTCCGGCGATCATATCGATGCCAACTTTGCCAAAAACACGTCGCTTGGCAGCGGCAACAAAGGCATTTCCAGGCCCCGTAATCTTATCAACCGGCGCTATGGTTTCGGTGCCATAGGCAAGTGCCGCAATCGCCTGTGCACCGCCAACACGGTATACTTCGTCCACGCCCGCAAGGTTTGCAGCGGCAAGAACAAGCGGATTCAACACGCCGTCAGGCGCGGGGACAACCATCGCAAGCCGCGGCACGCCTGCGACTTTTGCCGGCACGGCGTTCATCAGAACTGAAGAAGGGTAAGACGCCAATCCACCCGGCACATAAAGGCCGGCCGCAGACACTGCAGACCAGCGCCAGCCCAGCGTCGCACCGGTTTCGTCGGTCCATTCTGCATCTTCAGGGCGTTGGCGCAGATGGTAGGCGCGGATGCGGTCTGCAGCCGTTTTCAACGCCTCCAATTCCTCCGCTGGCACGGCGGCAAGGGCGTCTTTGATCTCGGCCTCGGAAATACGCAAACGGTCGGGCGTCAGGGTCAGACGGTCAAATTTGGCCGTAAGCTCGATCAAAGCGGCATCACCGCGTTGGCGCACATCGGCAATTATCCCGGCAACCGTCGCATCCACATCTGGGCTATCTTCACGCTTTGCCGAAAGCAAAGCTTGAAAAGCGGTTTCAAAATCAGGGTCAGTTGCATTTAAAAAGACAGGCATGAGAACTCATTGCGCTATGGGCCGGAGTTTTTATACGTCCGGCGGGACGTTTTCAGATCAAAGAATGGATCAATCAGGATGTGCAGGTGTCTTGCCTGAAGGCGCGACATAAGGTTTCGTCACATCTTTCAGGGTAGCTTCAATCGCTTCGACCGTCAGCCGGATCGCACCATCACCTGCAAGGGTCAAAAGAATATGCCCCGAGGGCGCTTCGGTTTCTGTAAAATCAACCGAGAGCAGGGACAGGATCGTGCTTTTGTCAGACCGGTCCACACCATTTGTCGCCACCGCCTTCACCGCCTCAAACGACAGCATGGATTGTACACGCTCGGGCGATACGGCCCGTGCGGGCCCTTCTTCCCAGCGGAAACGGTTCAAGAGCAGCGCGAACCGGTCGCGCCCGCGATCCCAGATCATTTCTGTCGCCGGAAATACGGCATCCTGTGTCAGCGATGACAAGACGTTCAGGTCATCAACGTCCAGTGCACCAAGATTGAGCGGTGCCTCGCGGCCGTCTTCAAAACGGGCGTCGGTCATGTGTCTGAAATCCTTTCGATGCGCGCGCCAACCTGTGAAAGCTTGCGCACCACGTGTTCGTAACCACGGTCCAGATGATAAACGCGGGCAACCTTTGTTTCGCCTTCAGCAGCCAAACCTGCGAGGATCAACGACACGGAAGCGCGCAGATCTGTTGCCATCACTGGAGCACCCTTCAACCTGTCGACACCTTTGACCGTTGCTGTGCCGCCGTGGACTTCGATATCAGCGCCCATCCGGATCAGTTCAGGCGCGTGCATGAAGCGGTTTTCGAATATTTTTTCTTCCAGAACAGACGTTCCAGTGGCGGTGCACAAAAGCGCCATCATCTGCGCTTGCAAGTCGGTGGGAAAACCCGGGAACGGCGCCGTTGTCACATCGACTGCACGCACATCACCGGCGCCTCGTGTTACGGAAAGTCCCGATGGCGTTTCAGTTACGGTAACTCCTGCAGCATCCAGTTTTTCACAGAACGCCGCAAGCAGATCGATGCGTCCTCCCAAAAGCTCAACTTCGCCACCACAAATCGCCGGAGCGAGCATGTAAGTGCCAAGCTCGATCCGATCGGTGACGACGGTATGCGTGGCCCCACCCAAACGATCGACCCCTTGGATTGTGATTTCTGACGTGCCTTCGCCTTCGATCTGCGCACCCATAGCACGTAAACACCGTACAAGATCGACGATCTCGGGCTCTCGGGCTGCGTTCTTCAGCACGGTGGTGCCCTTTGCCAGTGTTGCAGCCATAGCGAGGTTTTCCGTGGCCCCGACAGAGGCAAAAGGAAAATCAATCACGGCCCCCTTCAGCCGCCCACCTTGCGCTTTTGCATGCAGGTAGCCGTCTTTGAGATCAATTTCGGCCCCCATTTGGGCAAGGCCATCAGTGTGAATATCCATCGGCCGTGCACCGATTGCACAACCACCGGGCAAAGATACAACCGCATGCCCTTCCCGTGCCAGCAGGGGACCAAGAACAAGATTGGACGCGCGCATCTTACGGACGATGTCGTATTCGGCCCGCGTGTTGATCTCAGCATGGCTGGACAGGGCCAGAACCTTGCCGTCTTGCAGTGCGGCCACTTCTGCGCCCAGCGATTGCAGCAACTGCGACATCGTGCGGATATCCGACAGACGCGGCGCGTTCATCAAGGTCAGCGGTTCTTCGGACAACAAGGTCGCCGGCATAAGCGTGAGGCAAGCGTTTTTAGCGCCTGCAATCGGGATCTGGCCTGAGAGGGTACCACCCCCTGTTACAACAATCGAGTCCATGCGCCTATGCGTCCTTATCCTGCCCGGATGTACCCGGTGATGTATCCCGAGGCTCGTTAGCCTGTGCGCGCTTGCGGCTTTGTGCCTTGCGCCGGGACAGATTGGCCTTCAGTGCGTCTTTCAGCCGGTCCTCGCGGTTTTGCGCGGCCGGCGTTGCACTTTTGAGGTTCTTTTTATCTGTCATATGCGCTGTCTACCTCAGGGGCGCCAGAGGGTCCAGATTAGGCTTGCACCGATCTTGGTTTGCGTCTAACACCCACGCGCATCGATGCTGCTGTAGCTCAGGGGTAGAGCACTCCCTTGGTAATGGGTAGGTCCATTCCAAATTAGAGTGTTCGAACATTGAGTTAGCAGTGCGAGGGAAAAACTAGTAGGGCTATAGTAGGGCATCTGCCTGAACGCCCGAAATTGATAGGCTGCTGTAGCTCAGGGGTAGAGCACTCCCTTGGTAAGGGAGAGGTCCGGAGTTCAAATCTCCGCAGCAGCACCATCATTTTCAATGACTTAGCGTGCCTGACACCTCAACACACCCAACGC
>Ga0316191_10003351_pt1 | contig 11811 bp, 10 predicted proteins | sample Eddworburr2cm_MG_FD_204928 | JGI IMG/M metagenome (GOLD analysis project Ga0316191, IMG submission 204928) | Coastal sediment microbial communities from Maine, United States - Eddy worm burrow 2 cm | ecosystem: Environmental > Aquatic > Marine > Coastal > Sediment | place: USA: Maine...
GGCTCGGCTGCGAGACGAGATCCACCGTATTCGTCTGGAGAGCATGGGTCTGAGAGATCGCGAGGCGGGCTAAAGGGCCTTGCGCGCCGCGTATGGCTTGAGTATCGTATGCCGCCCTCCGTTGGGTGGGGTAGCAAGACAGGGCGATTAGTTCAGGGGCCTTAGAGAGGGCACACTGATTAAGTCGGGCGATTAGCTCAGGGGTAGAGCGCCACGTTGACATCGTGGAGGTCGGTGGTTCGAGACCACCATCGCCCACCAGTTCCGTACAGCGCGGATTCCGTTGCAAAATCGCAACGGAATACCTGATTATTTTGAAAAAACAGTCGTTTCCATGGTTGTTTCTTCCTATTTGCCTATATAGAATCGCGTTCCCGCCCTTGCTGAACCGTAAGCGCTTGTTTGCCTGGGTTGGGACCTGTCTAGTTTTGGAGGATTTTGGAATCGCAGCCACAAAGCGTGTACGTCGTAACGAAGAGATTGATGCCCAGGAAGTTCGGGTTATTGACGCGGAAGGTGAGCAAGCAGGTGTAATGCCACTGGCCGATGCCATTGAACTGGCCAAGGGCGTGGCTTTGGATTTGGTCGAGGTTTCGCCAAATGCCGAGCCGCCGGTTTGCCGAGTCATGGATTTCGGTAAATATCTGTTCGAACAGAATAAGAAGGCCCAGACTTCGAAGCGCAAGCAGAAGCAGGTTCATGTAAAAGAGATTAAGTTTCGTCCGGGAACGGATGAAGGTGACTACCAGATAAAATTGCGCAAGCTGGTGCAGTTCCTGGAGGTCGGTGACAAGACAAAGGTCACATTGAGATTCAGAGGTCGGGAGATGGCGCATCAGGATTTGGGCGCAAAGCTTCTGGCCAGGGTTAGAGATGACCTGGAAGAATTTGGTGTTGTTGAGCAGATGCCGCAAATGGAAGGTCGGCAGATGATCATGGTGATAGCACCGAAGAAGCACTAGAATATAATGCAAGAACACGCTTTCTAAGGGGAACGACAACCCTGGAGAGTTTATCCCGCCTGCATCGGCCGAGTTTTCGGTACGTAGTACGGCCAATAAAGTGGAGAAGACAATGTCGAAAATGAAAACCAACCGGGGCGCGGCGAAGCGCTTCCGGAGAACGGCTAAGGGCGGCTTCAAACGTGCCCAGTCGCATCTCAATCACATCCTTACCAAGAAGAAGTCGAAGCGTAAGCGCCAGTTGGGTCTGACCCTGCAGGTTGCGGACAGCGACGTAAAGAGCGTGCGCCGCATGCTCCCTTACAGCTAAGAGGAGATTGAGAGATGGCTAGAGTAAAACGTGGTGTCGTTGCGAAAGCACGCCATAAAAAAGTCCTCGGCAAAGCGAAGGGTTACTACGGCGCGCGCAGCAAGCTGTATAAGACCGCAAAGCAAGCCGTTATTAAGGCCGGTCAATATGCTTACCGTGATCGTCGCCAGCGCAAACGCCAGTTCCGCGCATTGTGGATTGCACGCATTAATGCCGCAGCGCGCCAGCATGGATTGTCATACAGTCGTTTGATCAATGGATTAAACCTTGCGCAGATCGAAGTCGATCGCAAAGTGTTGGCTGATATTGCGGTCCATGATCCAGAGGGTTTTGGTGCGATTGCTGAACAGGCGAAAGCCAGTCTGGCTCAGAGCGCCTAGGCAACCGTTGCAGGTGCGGGGAATTCCGCGCCGTCTCGGGTAAATTCTCATGCGGGCACTGGGCGAGCTGGTTCAAAAAGCGGTATCCGAGATTGATGCCGCTCCTGATCTTGCTGCTCTCGACGCAGTCAGAGTTGGCTACCTTGGTAAGAAAGGTGAGTTAACAGCACGGCTTAAATCCCTGAGTGAGTTGCCGGTAGAAGATCGCCCGGCAGCTGGACAGGCGATCAACAAAGCGAAACAAGAGCTGCAAGGCCGCATCAATTCGCGGCGTGAGGCGCTTGATGCGGCTGCGTTAGAGGCCAAGCTTATCGATGATGCGGTTGACGTCACGTTACAGGGGCGCGGTGCTTCTATTGGTGGGCGGCATCCTGTCTCTCGGGCAATGGCGAGAATTGAGAAGATCTTCCGCAATGCCGGATTTGGTGTTCGTTCGGGTCCGGAAATTGAGGATGATTTTCACAATTTTACGGCGTTGAATTTTCCTGAAAACCACCCGGCGCGTGCATTGCACGACACGTTCTTTTTTCCGAACGGCGATCTTTTGCGGACACACACGTCGCCGGTTCAGATTCGTTCAATGGTCGAGGAAGGTGTGCCTATAAGAATCATCGCGCCAGGCAGAGTCTATCGCTGCGATTCTGACCAAACGCACACGCCGATGTTTCACCAGGTGGAAGGGCTCGTCATTGATCGCGGCGTCAGTCTGGCAAACCTCAAAGCCGTATTGCATCAGTTTGTCGAAAGCTATTTCGAACGTGATGCCGAATTACGTTTTCGCGCCTCGTATTTTCCATTCACCGAACCCTCCGCCGAAGTCGACATTCTGTGGGGCGAGGGCAAATGGCTCGAGATTTTGGGCTGCGGCATGGTGCACCCCAATGTGCTCGAGGCGGCCGGTGTTGATTCCGAGGAATTCACGGGTTATGCGTTCGGCATGGGCGTTGAGCGCCTTGCCATGTTGCGCTATGGCGTGACCGACCTGCGAACCTTTTTTGAGAACGACCTGCGCTTCCTGCGGCAGTTTCGGTAAATGTTATGAAGATTGCAGAATCCTGGTTGCGTGAGTGGGTAAACCCGGACCTCGATACCGAGGCAGCGGCTGAGTTGTTGACGATGGCTGGCCATGAAGTGGATAGTATCGACAGGCAGGGCGTTGGCCTTGAAGGTGTGCTCATTGCCGAGGTTATGGCCGTTGCGAAACATCCCGATGCTGATCGTCTTAGCGTCTGCCAGGTGAATGATGGCAGCAATACACTTGAGATCGTCTGTGGCGCACCGAACGTCGTAAAGGGCATGAAAAGCCCGCTGGCTCTGCCGGGCATTACGCTGCCCAATGGTCTTAAATTACGCAAATCGAAGATCCGCGGCGTAACCTCGAACGGCATGCTTTGCTCTGCCGTGGAACTCGGTTTGGGCGAAGAATCTGATGGAATTATGTCGCTGCCGCCCGAAGCGCCTGTCGGCACAGAATTGACGGATTTTTTGCAGCTTCCTGATGCTGTTATTGACTTTGATTTGACGCCGAACCGGGGCGACTGTTTCAGCGTACTGGGAATTGCCCGAGACCTTGCGGCATTGACCGGGACAGAACTCAAGAACACAGAGGTTGCAGCCGTTACTGCGACGATCAAGGACACTCAGGCGGTCGAGATCGAGTTTTTGGAGGGTTGTCCAAACTTCGCTGGCAGGGTCGTACGCAATATAGATGCTAGCGCCAAATCACCGCTGTGGCTGGTCGAGCGCCTGCGCCGATCAGGATTACGGGCCATTCATCCGGTGGTCGACGTGACGAATTACGTGATGCTGGAACTCGGACAGCCGCTGCATGCCTACGATTTGGGGCTCGTGCGGGGGGCGATTCGACCCAGGCTGGCCGAGAAGGGCGAAAAAGTGACTTTGCTCGATGAAAGAGAGGTCGAGCTTCACGACGACACGCTGGTTATCAGTGATGACAGCGGTCCGATCGGCCTTGCAGGCATTATGGGTGGCTTAAGTACGGCTGTCAGTAATGACACAGTTGATGTGTTTTTTGAAGCGGCGTTTTGGCCGCCGGACTGCATGGCGGGCCGGGCCCGGTCATATGGTTTGCATACGGATGCGTCGTTGCGCTTCGAACGTGGTGTCGATCCCGAGGGCCAGGCCAGGGCTGTCGAGAGAGCGACAACTTTGTTGCTTGAAGTTGCCGGCGGCGAGGCAGGACCCCTGGTGCTAAATACCGCGGCAGATGAACTGCCAAAACGCGACTTGATTCAGCTGCGTCATAAGCGTGTTTCGAAATTGCTAGGTGTCGAAATTGATGCCAAAACAATCACCAAAATTTTGCATCGCCTGGGTCTCTCCGTTGCCACCACGGACGAAGGTTGGGCCGTTACGGCACCAGGCCATCGCTTCGATATCGTTATCGAAGCCGACCTGATTGAGGAAATTGCCCGCGTATATGGTTATAACCAAATCCCGGAGGCCACGGCAATCGCTGCTACGCCGCTTGAAGTGGTCACCGAAAAGAAGATCGACGTTGAGCAGGTAGCAATGACCCTGGTTGCACGCGATTATCAGGAAATTATTAGCTACAGTTTCATTGGCGGTGACGCGAATAAACAATTGACGGGCGTGGAGTCTGTTCTTGTTTTAAGTAATCCCATCTCATCGGAGATGTCGGTCATGCGTTCGTCGTTATTGCCGGGCATGGCTACCGCCGCTGCTTCTAATGCATCGCGACAACAAGATCGCGTGCGCCTGTTCGAAATTGGCAAGTCATTTCACGGCGTACTTGGTGCGCATACTGAGGTCGTTCGAATAGCTGGACTCTGCATGGGCGCGGTCCTGCCGGAGCAATGGGGCGGAAAGAGCCAATCGATTGATTTTTTTGACATAAAGTCAGATGTCGAGGCGGTTTTGGCGCTTGCCGGGGATGCTTCAAATATTAAATTTGTTGCCGCAGAACATCCCGCGTTGCAGCCAGGACAGTCGGCAAATATCTTGCGCGACGGGAAAGGGATTGGTGTCATCGGTAAACTGCATCCCCGCCATTCAAAATTCTTCGAGCTTAAACGCGACGTATTTGTTTTTGAATTGGATGCCGCGGCTGCACTGGAGTCAGAGGCACCCCTGGCAGGAACAATATCGAAATTCCCGTCAATTCGACGCGACATCGCCGTCATTGTTGACGACAAGATATCGGCCGAGGAGCTTATAGAAGTTGTCGCCGCGAGCGCCCCGGCGTTAATTTCGACTGTCAGGATTTTTGACATTTATCAGGGCCCGGGGATAGAAGCTGGGCGAAAAAGCGTAGCTTTAGGCTTGATTTTGCAGGAAACATCGCGCACCCTTACTGACGATGATGCGGACGCCGCGATGACCGCTGCAGTGCGTAAGTTAAAAGACAAGTTTGCGGTTGAGTTGAGAGACTAGATAGCGATGGCACTGACTAAAGCAGATATGGCGGAATCGCTGTTCAACGAGCTTGGCCTCAACAAGAGGGAAGCGCGTGAACTCGTCGACATGTACTTTGAGGAGCTGCGGGCATCGCTTGCAGTTGGGGAGCAGATCAAACTTTCAGGATTTGGGAATTTTGATCTTCGGGATAAAAAACAGCGGCCGGGGCGTAACCCGAAAACGGGACAAGAAATCCCGATTACTGCACGACGTGTAGTTACGTTCAGACCGGGACAAAAACTAAAGGCCCGAGTAGAAGCATATGCTGGAACCGGGGAATAACGACGAACTACCCCCAATACCTGGTAAGCGCTATTTCACGATTGGTGAAGTGAGCGATCTTTGTGCTGTTAAACCGCACGTGCTCAGGTATTGGGAACAGGAGTTCCCACAACTAAAACCGGTAAAGCGGCGTGGCAACCGTCGCTATTACCAACGTCAGGACGTTCTGATCATCCGTCAGATTCGTAGTCTCCTGTATGATGATGGATTCACGATCGGTGGTGCGCGTCAGCGCCTGATGGGTGATACAGCCAAGTCGGATGTCTCGCAAAGTCAGCAGATTATCAAGCAGTTACGGCTGGAACTTGAGCAAGTTCTTAAGATTCTGCGGCGCTAAAAATTCACCTTTCTTCTCTTTGTGGCGACAAGTATCATTGCCGCCATAGAGCAGCGTCGTAGTAGCGCAGTTTTTATCCGGTCGGGGCGTAGCGCAGCCTGGTAGCGCACCACAATGGGGTTGTGGGGGTCGGAAGTTCGAATCTTCTCGCCCCGACCAATATCAACTAAGAAGCCTACATAGCTGGCGCCAGCTTTCGGTCTTCGATGCCGAGCAGAATAGGTTCTGCCGTTTCCCTGTAGATATTGACCTTCGCGTTATAGGCAACACGTGACAACCCATGCTTGTCTCTGATGTGGATGCGACGAATATTGAATTGACCACCACCCATGTGTTCACCCGTCAGGTAACACTTGATCGCCGTTACACGTTCGCCCGAAAGCTCCAGGCCACTCAGCTTTGCAAGATTTCCCTGGGCGCGTTCGAGAAACATCACCGCGTCAAGATTAGCCTGGGTCTGCGCGGGATCGAGCTCCGCGGCCGACACATCAGCCAGAAAGTCGCCGACCAGAATTTGCCCCGGCATCGCGGCATCGATCATGCGTGCTAATTCAATCGTGACATCGCCAACTATGAAGTCATGCATCGTTGGATTAAGCCCTTCGGCTTGGTGAAATTCGTAGCATGCGCCGACGTGAAAACAGGCACGCAGTCGTGGCACAGATTTTGAGGTCGACTTGCTCCTTGCAATTGCATTGTCCGCAAGAACAATGTGCATGAAGTGGTACAAATTTACGTTTGCTTCCAACCCATCATCGCGATTCCACACGTAAAAGCCGTCACCGCTGGATGATCGAGCGAAATTGATACTGACATCTTGCTCGAGCATTTTCGCATGCGCGGAGTTCAGCGAGTACGACAGACTGTTGAGTTGCGTCATTTGCTCAAACGGCGTCAGCAAGCTGAAGCCGACAATATCGAACAACGTGACGGCGCGACTGGCAACATAGTTGATGCCATAGCGGCGTATCATCTTTTCGATGATTTGAGTTTCTACACGGTGCCCGCTTAGGGGCAGGCGCAACGCTACGCGCACCGGCTCAACCTTCAACAAGCGTGCAACTTTTTGCATTTGCGTTAGCGATAATTGTCGCTCACCTGAGATCAGCTCGGTAATAAAGCGGGCAGAGACACGAGCGCCATTACCATCACCTTGGTGTGAGGTATATTCCGCGATCGCATAATGTGGCACGACAAGAATAATCAGGCCATCATCCAGGGGTGCCCAGCTGAGGATATTGTTCTGGCCAAGCGACCAGTGCTTATGCAGGGATGTCTCAAGATCGACAAGATTGCTGCGTTGTCGCAGGCCCATGCCATGCGCCATGCCTGCTAGTTGATCGAGGTATGGAGAAAAATCAGCTATTCGCCGAATTCCGGATTGCGAGAGGTCGTCAAGTTCCATGCGGGTGCCTAATGGGTAGCAGTACGTGCTGCTACCGACGAACGACGTTAATCAGTTCTCATGCATAGCGCAAGTACTATCAAGAAGTGTGCGTATCTGTTTTATATTCGAAGAATTGCTTGTACGGTGCAGCATCGCCATTTTACATAAGAATTCGGTCCGTTAGTGGAGTTAGCGTGATATGAGTCAAGCACCGACGATTGCGGCGATCAGATCGCTTCGAGACGCTCTTGGGGAACAAATCGTGCGCACGCCTGTGCTGCGATGTGCCGCTATCGAGAGCCTCATCGGCAGCACTAGTCGAGTCTACGGCAAACTCGAGTTCCTGCAGCGTACCGGGACCTTCAAGGCACGCGGCGCACTCGCGACCATTGCGGAAATCCCCGCGGATCAACGCGCGGCGGGCGTGACCGCATGCAGTGCGGGCAATCACGCTATCGCGACCGCCTTTGCAGCACGAGAGTTCGGTATTAGCGCGAAGATCGTAATGATTAGCAGTGCCAGCCCCGCACGTGTGGCAGCCTGTCGTGAGTATGGTGCCGAAATTATCCTGGTTGACGACGTACACGAAACTTTTACGATTGCTGAGCGAATCCAAAAAGAGGAAGGCCGCTTTTTTGTCCATCCATTTGAAGGCCAGGCGGTTGCTACCGGAACGGGCATGGTTGGCCTCGAGATTTGTGAGCAGCTCGCCGCATTTGATGCGCTAATTGTGCCAGTTGGCGGCGGCGGACTGATTGGTGGCGTGGCAAACGCGGTAAAGCAGCTGCGGCCCGACGTGCAGATTTTTGGTGTGGAACCGGATGGCGCGGATTCGATGCATCGTAGTTTTGCAGCGGGTAGCCCACAATCCATCGACAAAGTGCGTACGATCGCAGATAGTCTTGGCGCGCCATTCGCAATGCCATATTCGTTTTCGTTGTGTAAAGACAATGTTGACGAATTAGTGCGCGTCGATGACAGGCAACTGAAGCGGGCAATGGCTGTGTTGTATGAAACTATGCAAATCGCTGTAGAGCCGGCATGCGCCGCTTCTACAGCTGCGCTGCTTGGGCCCCTGCGGCAATCTTTGGCGGGCAAAACGGTGATGCTGGTATTTTGTGGTAGCAATATCGACTGGGACACGTTCGCGTCTCAGGCCGACTTTGAGGGCAGCAATGCTAATTGACGATCTAAAGGCTATCGTCGGCAAAAGTGGATGGACAAACGACGCCGACGATCTCGAACCACACCTTTCTGAGTGGCGTGGTGAACTGCAAGGCAAGACCCTCATCATGTTGTCTCCCGAATCGACGGCACAGGTTGCCGAGATAATGCGAGCCTGTCATGCCGCGGGAGTTGCTGTGGTTCCGCAAGGGGGCAATACCGGGCTTTGTGGCGGTGCAATTCCTGATGAATCTGGGGAGCAGGTCCTTTTGTCCATGTCCCGGCTCAACACGATCAGAAATGTCGATGCACAGGATTTTTCACTGGTGGCCGAAGCCGGTTGTATTTTGGCCAATGTTCAGGATGCGGCGAGGGATGCCGGACGATTTTTTCCACTCAGTCTTGGCGCAGAGGGGACTTGCCAGATTGGGGGTAATCTTTCGACAAATGCTGGTGGCATTAATGTGCTGTGCTACGGCACGGCTCGCCAACAGGTGCTGGGTTTGGAAGTGGTTTTAGCCGACGGCACAATCTGGGATGGTTTGCGGTCTCTGCGCAAGGACACGGCTGGCTACGATATGAAGCAGCTGTTCCTCGGTAGCGAGGGGACGCTGGGAGTTATTACCGCAGCCACGCTTAAAATCTACCCCGATCCCGGGGAAACACTCACGGTATTTATGGCGCTCGATAGCGCAGCAAACGCTGTTGAATTATATGCGCAATTTCGCAACAGCCTGGCGGACCGAATTCAGGCTTTTGAGCTTATCTCCGACCGATGCTTGCGTTTTGTTCAGCGTCACATAACGAGTAAAGCGTTGCCGCTTGCAGGGGAACACAGCTGGTTTGTGCTATGTGAGATTGTCGTCGGTGATTCGCAATCGGACATCGAAGCTGCACTTGAAGCAGCGATGGAGAAGGGTTTGATTGCCGATGCCGTTATTGCAAAAAACAAAGCCGAGTCCGAGCATTTGTGGAATGTACGGCATGCGATCTCAGAGGCAGAGAAACCCGAGGGTGGCAACCTGAAGCACGACATCGCAGTACCGGTTGGGCGAATTGGCGATTTTCTCGAAGCCGGAGAACAATTAGTTGCGTCTGTGATGCCCAAGGCGCGTCTGGTTGCTTTCGGACACGTGGGTGATGGCAATCTGCATTACAACATTGCACAGCCAGTAGGTATTGACGTTGCGGAATTTATGGCCGAGGGGAAAGCGCTTACACAGGCAATTTATGAGCTTGTTGCTTCCATGGGCGGGAGCTTTAGTGCCGAGCATGGCGTCGGCGTGCTGAAGAAGGATGCCCTCCAGCAATTTCGCGGCGCAGCAGAGCTCGAACTGATGCGTACGCTGAAAAGGGCGCTGGACCCCAAGAATATTCTTAATCCGGGCAAGGTAATCTGACGACCAGTTCCGCGTGAGAGCTTGACATAAGCGGTAAAATTCAGATGTATATGAGCCCGAAATCCGAAAAAATTCGTGAATCGTTTGTCGATCAGCTGTCGAGCCTCGATGACAGGCTTGATGTCAGGTCCGACTATGTGGAGATGCTTTCCGATATCCAGGAGGGAATTGGCCGCCTGGTTGGCGGTGGCGGTGGCAGTGAGGCAGAGATACGCCGCATTTTGCAGGACCGCTACGAAAGCGGTGATTTGCGTAACGAGACCTTCCAACTCGTCCAATCTATGCTCGATCGTTACATCAGCGAGCAGGCACCAACCAGTCCCGGCGAACATAAGGGTGCAGCCAGAGTCGAGCCACGTGTGATTCCGTCGCCGCAGCCGGAGCCTGTCAAGGCGGACGAGCCACTGATTTCGACCGTAGTTATTCCGTCGCCTCAGCCAGAGTCTGTCAAAGCGAACGAGCCACTGACTTCGACCGTAGTTATTCCATCGCCGCAGCCGGAGCCTGTCAAAGCGGACGACCCACTAAGTTCGACCATGGTCATTCCGCCCACAGATACGCCGCAGGACGACACCGTTGATAGCCGAGTTCAGGTTGGCTCCGTACTGCGCGATCGCTTCATGCTCCAGGAACGCGTCAATGGCGGCAGTATGGGCGTGGTCTACAAGGCACTGGATCGACGTCTTGCCGAAGCTGGAACGGAGTCCGCGGCGGTCGCGATTAAGATACTCTCGCCAAAGCTGTCTCAGAGTGGGCTGGCGCTGCGCGCTCTGCAACAGGAAGCGGCAAAGGGCCGTTGCCTGATTCACCCGAATATCGTGCGGTTTTTCGATTTCGATCGCGATGATGACCTGTACTTCATCGTCATGGAGTGGCTGGAAGGCCGCACGCTTGCGGACATTCTTGACTCGCCGGACTCACGCAGCATCGACACGGAGCGCGCCTTCAAAATTGTGCGCCAGGTCGGCAAAGCACTCGATTACGCGCATCGTTGCGGCATCGTGCACGCTGATGTGAAGCCTGGCAATGTGATGATCATGCCTAACGGTGATGCCAAGATATTCGATTTTGGCGTCGCTCGCGTAAGGCAGAAGCAACTCGACAAGGATCCGCACTTCGATCCGGGTGTACTCGGCCTGCTGACACCAGCTTACTCAAGTATGCAGGTATTGACTGGCGAAAAGCCGTTGCCGGTAGACGATGTTTTCTCTCTCGCATGTCTATTGTATCGACTGATAGCGGGTTACCGGGTATTTGGCCCACGCAATGCGGCGGAGGCAGCTGAGGAGGGCATGAAGCCGCAGCGGCTTGAGAACCTCAGTGATGCAAACTGGCGCGTCCTGAAAAAAGCCTTGTCCTATTCGCGTGTGACCCGGTTCGATTCAATGGCAGACTTTGTCGATGCACTCGACAGTGAAACCGCAGAAGCAATATCCGTAGATATTCCGGTGCCGCAACGATTTAGCGAGTCGCCCGAGAAGAGAGGTCCGGGTCGTGCGTTTGTCGGATTGGTTGTAGTGATCTTGTTAGGCGCGGTGGCTGCCAATCAACTAGGTTTGCTTGATCGGTGGAAAGAGCATTACCTGGTCCAGGATGTCACAGAGTTCCTTAACGAATCGGTTATCGCGGCCGTGACAGATACGCAGGAAATCGCGCCTGTAGAAAGCGATGCCAGCGAAGACCTATTTGCCGAGCCTGTCGATGAGGAGCCGGTGCAAGAATTGGTTGTCGAACCGGCCGCAGGGCCTGAGAGCCTCGAGCTTGAAGCACCCATCGAAATTCTCCAGCCGGAAGTTTTAGAGGACCCCCTGATCGACTTTTCGGCCCTTCCTTTGCCAACAGCTGAATTGCGGATCGGCGCGACAGGTTCCAGTGCGAACTCAGTCACGATCACATTGCGCGAGAACGGGCGCGAGGCGTTTGTCGATTTGATTCGAAGCGATGTTTCTTTCCCATTGACATTGAAGCTCGAAGAGGCCGGTTTTAGCGGTAACCGATCGCCATGGGTTACACGGCAATATTCGTTCTCAGACAATGGCTATATCGAGTTTCCGGTAGGGCAGGAGCGTGCACGAGTCTCGCTGGAGATGATGCCGGACCAGGTACGCGAGGCTGACCAGCAGTCTACATTGCGCATTCGTGAATCGGACA
>Ga0316191_10003353_pt1 | contig 11809 bp, 10 predicted proteins | sample Eddworburr2cm_MG_FD_204928 | JGI IMG/M metagenome (GOLD analysis project Ga0316191, IMG submission 204928) | Coastal sediment microbial communities from Maine, United States - Eddy worm burrow 2 cm | ecosystem: Environmental > Aquatic > Marine > Coastal > Sediment | place: USA: Maine...
AACTCATCAATTGCGAATCCATCTTTCACACCTAGGATGCCCCATTCTTGGCGACAGTCGTTATGGCGGCAAAAAACACCCGCGACTGATGTTGCATGCGCAGGAACTTCATGTGCAGCCCCCTGCACTACCGCAGGAGATGAAATGGATCGCAGAGCCGGAGGAGAATTGGCAATGGTAATGAAAGCAAGGCTTCAACAAATGATATTCTGTATCATGATGCTGATTCCTTTGACGGCATCCGCCGTTAATTGGCCCCAATCCCCTGCCATTGAGGCAAAGTCCTGGGCATTGATTGATGCCCGTTCAGGTCAGGTGCTAAGCAGGCACAATGAGACCGTTCAGCTTGCCCCTGCCAGCCTTACCAAGATCATGACCCTCTATCTGGCTTTTCAGGACATCAAACTGGGCCGCCTTGATCCAAGCGAACGCATTCCAGTCAGTAACAGGGCATGGAAAATTGGCGGCAGTACCATGTTCCTCGAGCCTCGCATGAAGCCAACGATTGAGCAGGTGCTTCATGGCATATCCACCCTTTCCGGCAATGATGCATGTATTGCCATTGCTGAGCATATTGCAGGATCAGAAGGGGCTTTTGTCGTTCGCATGAATGAGACAGCCCAAAGTCTTGGTCTTACGCATACCCATTTTGTCAATGCAACCGGTTTCCCTGTAGAAGGACACCACAGTTCAGCCCTCGATATGGCCAAGCTTGGAGCTGCTCTATGGAGAGACTTTCCTGAGCAGTACAGGCTCGTTAGTGAAAAGAGCTACACCTTTGATGGGCGGACCCAATGGAACAGAAACCGTCTTCTCTGGAGTATGCCTGACTCTGACGGTATCAAAACCGGACATACTGAAGAGGCCGGCTATTGTCTGGTTGCCTCTGCTGAGCAAAACAATACCCGTCTTATATCCGCCGTCTTTGGAACGGAATCTGATAAGGCTCGCCAGCAGGAGTCGCGGACGCTTCTACTGCACGGATTCAGGAATTTCGTCACATTGCGACCCGCAGAGCGTGATATTCGCAGGCAGGCTGAAGTATTCGAAGGCACCAGTGAAAGCGTCTGGTTAAAACCATCCAACCCCATCTGGGTAACCATGCCGAAAGGCAATGAAAGCGCACTCTCTTTCAGGCTTCGCTATGAATCACCCCTGAGAGCTCCGATTCAACAGGGCGATCTGATTGGAACTATCGAAGCTGTTGTCCGTGATGGTGGCAATGAACAGATTCTTACCTCTGTCTCAATGGAAGCATCACAGAGCGTTGAACAGGCATCCTGGCTTGGACGTCAGTGGGACAGGCTACGCCTCTGGTGGCGGGAACCCGGCAACGAAGAGAGTGAAGAGGCTTCAACCGGAGAGTGAATAAGAGGCTTATAGCTTACGTCAACGGCACTTTTCTACCGCTTGATGATGCGTCGATTCATATTGAAGATCGCGGTTTTCAATTTGCTGATGGTGTCTATGAAGTGATTGCCTGCCTCGGTGGAAACTTTCTGGATATAAAGCCTCATCTGCAGCGTCTGGAAAGCTCATGTCAGGCGATCAGGATACCCCTTCCCTGCAGCCTGTCGGAACTGGGATCACTGGTTCAGCAGACTTACGAGAAGAATCCTTTTACCAATGCTATGGCCTACATTCAGGTTACCCGAGGTGTTGCTCCCCGTTCACATCAGGTGTCTGAATCCATGACGCCTTCTCTTATTATTACGGTCAGAGACCTGCCCATGCCCTCCGATGAGAAACTTGCAGAGGGTGCGTCGGCCATCACGTTGAAAGATTTCCGCTGGGGAAGGTGCGATATCAAATCCATTGCACTACTGGCCAGCGTTATGGGAAAACAGGAGGCGGCTGCCAATTGCGTGGATGAAGCTTTCTGGCTTGATAGTGAAGGACATCTGCTTGAAGGCTGTTCAACCAACGTCTTTGCTTTGATTGAAGGCAGGCTTATAACCCACCCGCTGGGACACCATATTCTGGGCGGCATCATGCGCAAGATGGTCATTCGTGTCGCTGAAAAAGCAGCAGTTAAGGTTGAACAACGGCCCTGGAAGCTGAGTGAGAGCGGCCTGACGGAGTGCATGATGAGTAGCACAACTAACGCCCTTCTCCCTGTCTGCAGGATTGATGGCGAGCCTGTTGGTCGTGGCAATCCGGGCCCTGTTGCCGGGAAGTTAAGGGCGATGATTATTGATGAGCTTGAGGTATTGAGAGGCAGATGATTCAAAAGCCAGCCATTAAAGGCGTACTGTTTGATATGGATGGCACACTGGTTGATGCCTTCCCGCCCATTATCAGTGCACTTAACCGTACACTGTCAGAGTATGGAATGGCGACCATGACTCCGGAGGAGATCAAGCGCCATACCGGCCGGGGCGATTGCGGCATGACATCGCTGTTTGGTGAGCATAAAGAGAAGGCCACCATCCGTTTTCTGGAACTTCACGATGCCGACTACCTGAAACAGATTGAAACCATTGAGGGCGCAGAGGATCTGCTCTCCTGGCTCCAACGAAAGGGTGTTCCGACAGCCATTGTTACCAGCAAAGGACAATACCGTGCTGAGGCTCAAATCGAACTGCTTGGCTGGCAGGACTATTTCCAGACGATTGTTGGCAAAATAGATGGTCGAGCTGAAAAGCCAAGCCCCGAGCCTCTGCTCATGGCATGTGAAATACTGGCGCTGAATCCAGCCGAATCCATCATGATTGGAGATGGAACGGCAGATATGAAGGCTGGCAGTCGTGCAGGCCTGTTGACTGCTGGAATTATCGATTCATTTTCCAAGGATGAACTTGAAGACAGTGGTGCATCTATCTGTTTTAATTCATTAATCGATATTCATGAGTGGCTGAGAAAAATGATCGCCTGATAGAGAAGCTCCACCCTTTTCCACTTAGCATCAATACAAAAAAAGCGGCCCCGAAGAGCCGCTTTTTTCCAATCAATCATCTGTAACTGATGGTTACAGCTTGTCAGCCTCTGATGCGAGGTAGGATGCAACACCTTCTGCATCCGGAGTCATACCCTTATCGCCCTTCTGCCAGCCGGCAGGACATACTTCGCCATGCTCTTCGGTGAACTGCAGGGTATCAATCATACGCAGCATCTCATCAATATTACGGCCCAATGGCAGGTTGTTAACCACCTGATGCTGTACGGTGCCATCCTTGTCGATCAGGAATGAGCCACGCAGTGCAACCGTGCCACCCAGAAGGTGGAACTGATCACCACACTCATCTTCTACAGTTGTATTATCGACCAGCACATCATAATCCGCAGCGATCTTCTTGCTTAGGTCGGCTACCAGCGGATAAGCAACATTGCCGATACCACCCTGATTAACAGGCGTGTTGCGCCATGCTGAGTGGGTAAACTGGGAATCAACAGAGCAACCAATAACCTGCACGCCGCGAGACTCGAACTCCTTAATACGGTGATCAAAGGCAATCAATTCACTTGGACACACAAATGTGAAGTCCAGTGGATAGAAAAAGAGAACCACATGTTTCCCTTTATAATCCGATAGTGAAAAACTCTCATTAATCGAGCCATCCGCCATTACTGCTGCTGCGGTAAAATCCGGTGCTTCTTTACCAACCAATACACTCATCTCATTCTCCTTGAAAAAAACTAAAACTGTTCCGTGTCTGCAAGGGATGCCCTTAAAGAATCAGAGTACCCTCGCGGGCTATGGATGCCCCGCCAAAATCAAAACTGACACAATTCCACAGGAAAGTGGAATTGGACGCCAACAGACGCTGCTCAGCAGTGTGAGGCACTGATGCCGAACATCATTTTTGACTTTGCGTTCTGAATAAGTGCAGACGCACTTATTCAGATTTCCCCAAGCTTAACAGAGGAATATCGCGATGCTACCCTATTTGCATCAGGGCTTTTCCGTTTCCGGCAGGCCGACAAACTCAATAAAGATATGTTTGGCCTGTGGTGCCCCTTCTGTCACCTCAGCTTCCAGGGAACGGCGAATCAGATCGATACGCTTCATAAAGTGAACGGCCTGTTCAATCTCTGAAGGACTCATATCTGCAAACAGTTCCTCTTCCCGAAGCTCCAACTCGGCCATCAATACACTCTCTTCCGGTGAGATCACAATACTATTGACGCGCTGTAGGCGCTGAATGCGATCATCTCCTTCCCAGATATTTCTAACCACACTGTCCATTTTTGGATCAGCCACATTGATCAGAAACTTCTTGTTTACGGATGCCAGGAAGAAGGCCAGAAACCCCATCAGAACCCCGATTGCAAGGGCTGCGATGCCATCAAAAATACTGGAGCCGGTATAAGCTGAGATACCCATGCCTACAGCCGCCAGCAGCAGGCCTACGATGGCTACAGAGTCCTCAATCAGGACTGCAAGCGTCGTCGGATCATTTGATTCCCTGAAATAGGCAAAAAACTTGCAACCCTTCTCTTTTCGCTGTCGGTTAAATTCGGCCAGAGCAACCAGAAATGAGTAGCCCTCGACAAGAAATGCGAAGCCAATAATTGAGAACGCAAGAATACTCAGTTCAGGCTGGTGGCCATGTTTGATGCTATCAAGGGCATGCATGACGGTATAGACGCAGCCGATAAAGAAGATGGTCACGGCAGAGACCAGATTCCAGAAATAGCGCTCCTGCCCATAACCGAAGTGATGGTGTTCATCCGCCACCTTTTCAGAGCGACGCAGACCAAGATAGAGCAGTGCCTGATTGGCCGTGTCTGCCAGAGAGTGCACGGCCTCTGCCAGCAGTGCGCTGGAACCGGAAAAGGCAAAGCCTATAAATTTTGCGATGGTTACAGTGCTGTTGCCGACCACAGCAGTCAGAACAGCTTTTGTTGAACCATGTGACATTGGATACTCCGCAGGGTTAGATTAGGCAGATGTGGTCCTACCAGCATCCGGGTTTCAGTGTACACCAGTTCCCTGCCCTGAATGATAACTATATTTATCTGATTGATGTAGATAATTCCGATATCATGGCTGTAGTTGATCCTTCTGATGCAGCCCCGGTGAAAAAGGCATGCGAAGAACTTGGCAAACCCCTGACCCATATCCTCAACACCCACCACCACTGGGATCATACTGATGGCAACAAGCCCCTTAAATCGGCATTTTCCTGTCAGGTGGTAGGTGCTGCCGTTGATGCTGCACGAATTCCCGAAATTGATGTTAAAGTTTCTGAGAGCTCGCAGCTCCAACTCGGTGGGATTGATGTCCGGATTCTGTTTGTGCCCGGGCATACACGAGGCCATATTGCATTTCTTCTGCAAGATGCACTTTTCTGTGGTGATACACTGTTTGGCGGAGGTTGTGGCCGTCTGTTTGAAGGAACCGCTGAACAGATGTGGGACTCTCTATCGAAGCTTGCAGCGCTGGATGATGCCACACATGTTTACTGCGCTCATGAGTACACACTGGCAAACCTCCGTTTTGCCCGCAGTGTCGATCCTGAAAATAGTGCGTTGACGTTGCGAATCAGCCAGGACACGCAGCGCAGGATGAAGAAGGAGCCAACTATTCCCTCTACCATCGGATTGGAGCGATTAACCAACCCCTTTTTACGCCCTGCTGATAGTAAGTTTTGTGCCAGCTATGCAGTAATCCACAATATTCCAGCTGACGCTCTGTCGGCCTTTACCCATCTTCGTGCAAGCAAGGACCGTATCTAATTGCTAAGCAGGAGAAGTGATATGCTACACTCTTAAATAATGCAATAATGAAGCGCATAGTTTATTTTAGTGATGTGCATTACAACGGATCGTAAAAATATGAATATGATTGCACGCCATCAGCAACCATCAGGAGCAGAACATGAGTGATTCAGTGAAACCTATCTTCGAAAAGCACAGCCTGTTTTCACTTCTTCCTGATGATGCCCAGGCAAAGCTGATCGAACTTGGCGAGATCAAACACTACAAGCCTGAAGAGAAACTGATCACCGAGGGAGAGTTCAATCAAAGCCTTTTCCTGATTCTTGATGGACGTGTGCGTGTATCAAATTCCGGTGAGACTATTGCCACAATTGATGGCAATAAAATCGTGGGTGAGATCTCTTCATCAGGCATGAGCTCTCCGGTTGCGGATGTTATTGCAGATTCTGAAGTTAAAGTCGTTGCCTTCCCTATTGATGCGATCACGGACTGCTCAATCGACTATCCCGATTTTGGCGAACAGCTGCGTCATATAGGCATGGGTCGTTTCGCCTAAACGCAATCCTGCCGGCAGGCGCGGGCAAGAAACTCCATATGATCCACTCCGAAAAACAGCTCAGGGCGCCCTCTGTCATGCAGGATGAACGTTGGTACGCCGAAAGCTCCGGCTTTTAACGCCATCTCTGTATTTTCATCAAGCATGTCCCTGCTTTGCCCCATCCACACCTCTGGAAAGTTTTTAAGTTTAAAGACCTGATCCAGCCACCCCTCTTCTGTAGGATCGACGACACCGGACCAGAGGGCATCAAACACCCCCAGACAGAACCCTGCTCGATCCTCACCCTCCAGGACTGCACAAATTCGCATGGCTGGCCTGCTGTCAAAGGTTCCGGGCCTGATCATTTTAAAAGGAAGATGCAGATACGCTGCCCACCGTTTTAGATCTCGGAGTGAATAGACCGCCTTATTTTTGATCATGCCTGGCGGTCTGTTTCCCGAAAGCTTAATCAGCTTGGGAAGATTGACCGGAATCCACTCGAACTGAATTCCGTTGGCTTTGGAAAACGCTTCTATCTGAGAAGCGGCCAGATAACTGTAGGGGCTGATAAAATCGAAATAGAAATCAACCCGCTTCAATCGTTACTCTTTGCGCAGGATCACACATGAGAGCGGAGGCAAGGTTAGTTGAATGGAGTGTTGCTTGTGCATGCATTCAACCGCATCACTGTCGACTCCACCGATATTGCCAATGTTACTACCGCCATAAACTTCTGAATCCGTATTCATTATTTCACGGTAATAACCGGCTTCAGGAACGCCCAAACGATAGTTCTCTCTAACTACAGGCGTCAGGTTCAGTGCAACAACCACAAACCCACCATGTTTATCCCGACGGATATAGCTAATAGTCGAGTTTGCAGCATCATTACAGTCAATCCACTCAAAGCCATGCGACTCAAAATCGACCTCATATAGTGCCGGCACATCCCGATAGAGATGATTCATATCGCGCATCATCAGCTGCAGGCCACGATGCGGCATAAAGTTCGACTGATCCCATGAAAGAGACTCATCATGATTCCACTCGGGCCACTGGCCGAACTCGGTACCCATAAACTGCAATTTTTTGCCCGGATGTGTATACATATAGGCATATAACAACCTTAAGTTTGCAAAACGCTGCCAGTCATCGCCCGGCATCTTACCCGGCATGGAGCCTTTTCCATGTACCACTTCATCATGAGAGAAAGGCAGAATGAAATTCTCTGTATTGGCATACATAATGGAAAATGTCAGTTGATCCTGATGATAGCTGCGATAAATCGGCTCATTCTCAAAATAGCTCAGCGTATCGTTCATCCAGCCCATGTTCCATTTCATGGTAAAGCCAAGCCCGCCAAGATAGGTCGGACGACTCACCATCGGCCATGAGGTGGACTCCTCAGCCATGGTGACAGCTCCGGGATGACGCTCATGCACCAGATGGTTGAACTGCTTCAAAAACTCCACAGCCTCAAGGTTTTCACGTCCGCCGTATTTATTCGGCATCCACTCACCCTCTTCACGTGAATAATCGAGGTAAAGCATGGAGGCCACGGCATCAACGCGGAGCCCATCGATATGAAACTCATCCAGCCAGAAAAGAGCTGATGCGATCAGGAAGTTGCGCACCTCATTGCGGCCAAAGTTGAAGATGTAGGTACCCCAGTCTTTGTGTTCGCCCAGGCGCGGGTCTTCATGTTCATAGAGTGGCGTGCCATCAAAGCGGGCAAGGCCATGCGCATCCTTGGGAAAGTGGGCAGGAACCCAATCAAGAAATACCCCGATACCATGCTGGTGACAGTAATCGACAAAGTAGCGGAAATCATCCGGCGTACCAAAACGGCTGGTCGGTGCAAAATAACCGACTGTCTGATAGCCCCACGAGCCATCAAATGGATGTTCAGTAATAGGAAGGAGCTCAATGTGTGTATAACCGATCCACTGGCAGTATTCGACCAGTTGGTGTGCAAGCTCACGATAATTGAAATATTCCTCACTTCCCTTGCGCCATGAGCCCGGATGAACTTCATAGATACTCATCGGCTTGTCCAGAGCCTGATGCTCAGGCCTGTTGCTTAACCATTTACTGTCCTGCCACTTGTACTCTCTCTGGTTATGGACGATACAGGCTGTTTTCGGGCGTAGCTCCATCTGCTGTGCATAAGGATCCACCTTTTCAAAAACATCGCCGTTTGCGGCACGGATTTCGAACTTATAGACCTCTCCTTCACAGAGTCCGGGAATGAATATCTCCCATACTCCTGAAGATCCCCTGATACGCATCTGGTGCTCACGACCATCCCAGTGATTGAAGTTGCCTACCACGCTGACTCTCGATGCATTCGGCGCCCATACGGCAAAGCCGACACCCGACACTCCCTCATGTTCACGCATATGCGCACCGAGAACCTTATATTTATCAAAGTGGTTGCCTTCAACGATAAGGTGCAGATCGAGCTCACCAAGCAGTGCTGAGAAGCGGTATGGATCCTCTTCCTCCCAGTCATGACCATCACTATTCTCAATTCGGAATCTGTATGGGGAGTCAAAAGAGCCTTTTGAGAGTTTCACCTCAAACAGGTCGGTTCCCTCAACGCGAGGCATCACCTTTGCCCGCTTACCCTCTTCAATAATCCACATCTTCTCCGCACGTGGCTTAAACGCACGTATAACTATACCGCCTTTCGGCGCTTCATGCCTTCCAAGATAAGCAAACGGGTCATATCCCCTTGCCTCGATCACTTCATATGCATTTGATGGTAGATTGATCATAATAGTCCTTGGTTATTATATAGTTGTATCTTTAAACAAAAGCAATTTATCAGGTAATGACGGTCGGTTCACTACGCCCTGTAAGCTCTTTCAGGCGGGAGATTGTAGCTGCCACCTCAATCAGGTCACTCAGAGCCTCCTGTGCATCCAGACCGTGCTTGTCCGGATCACTTTCAAAGGACTCAATATAAATACGTACCGTTGCGCCCTCGGTTCCGGTTCCTGAAAGACGAAACACGATTCGCGACCCATCTTCAAACATGATACGAATGCCCTGCCCGCTGCTGACGCTCTGATCAACGGGATCGGTGTAGGAAAAATCATCACATGCCTTAACAATCCGCTCTCCAAAATTGTTGCCTGGAAGCTTTTCGAAACGTGAACGTAAATACGCCATCATCTCTTCAGCTGCTGCCGCATCCACGCCCTCATAATCATGCCTGGAGTAGTAGTTTCGGCCATAGAGCGTCCAGTGCTCTTTCACAATCTCTTCAACCGGGACTTTACGCACGGCAAGAATGTTGAGCCAGAAGAGCACAGCCCACGGGCCATCCTTTTCGCGCACATGATTCGATCCGGTTCCAAACGACTCTTCACCGCAAAGTGTTACCTTTCCGGCATCCATCAGGTTGCCGAAGAATTTCCATCCTGTCGGTGTCTCATAACAGTCGATACCCAAACGTTCGGCCACCCTGTCAACAGCCGCACTGGTAGGCATGGAGCGGGCCACGCCGGCGATGCCGTCAGCATACCCAGGAATGAGTCGGGCATTGGCTGCAAGTATCGCCAGAGAATCGCTCGGCGTAACAAAAAACCGTTTGCCCAGAATCATATTCCGATCGCCATCACCATCTGATGCGGCACCAAAGTCAGGTGCATGCTCGCCGTACATCACATCAACCAGCTCTTTGGCATAGGTCAGGTTCGGATCCGGATGTCCGCCGCCAAAGTCATCCCTGGCAATGCCATTCATAACGGTTCCATCAGGCGCCCCGAGCATCCCCTCAATGATTGCCTTGGCATAAGGCCCGGTAACGGCATGCATGGCATCGAATGCCATACGGAAATCGCCCGCCAGCAGTTCACGAATCGCATCAAAGTCGAAGATCGACTCCATAAGCTCTGCATAATCCGCAACAGGATCGATCACCTCAACCTGCATTTCCCCAAGTTGACTTGATCCGATCCGATCCAGAACAATGTCATCAACGTCAAGAATCTTGTATTCGCTGATATTTTCTGTGCGTGCAAACATCGCCTCGGTCACGCCTTCCGGGGCCGGGCCGCCGCTGCCGATATTATATTTAATCCCGAAGTCCTCATCCGGACCGGCAGGATTGTGGCTGGCCGAGAGAATAAGCCCGCCATAAGCCTCATGCTTGCGAATGACACATGATGCTGCAGGCGTGGAGAGAATGCCGTCACGCCCGACAAGAGCCCGGCCAAAGCCATTGGCTGCCGCCATTTTCAAAATAACCTGAATGGCTTCTTTGTTGTAGTATCTGCCATCGCCACCGACAACCAGTGTCGAGCCTGAAAAGTCACCAATCACATCAAACACGGATTGCACAAAATTTTCGAGATAGTTGGGCTGCTGAAAAACCTTCACCTTCTTTCGCAAACCTGATGTGCCGGGCCGTTGACCTTCAAACGGTGCGGTTGATTTTGTGATAGACATGACCCCTCCAAACCAAACTTAAACCTTAATGCCGATAGCATACCGTAAAATGAGCCTCAGCGCAGCCCTCTTAAGCGCACCTCTTTCGTAGCCTCAGTGAGGCAAAGATGCTATGGTGCCCCCTTCAAGAAATCTTCTGGGAGGAGTGAATGTCAAAGAAACACATAGAACGTAACATCAGTCACCTGACTGCCAATACAGTCGCGATTGTACTGGCTGGCGGTAAAGGTTCGAGACTTAAGGCGTTGACCGAATGGCGTGCAAAGCCGGGTGTTCCGTTTGGTGGAAAATTCAGAATTATCGATTTCCCACTCTCCAACTGTATCAACTCCGGCATCCGCCGCATCTGCGTTATGACCCAGTACAAATCACACTCACTACAGCGCCATCTGCAACGCGGATGGAGCTTTCTCTCCGGCCAGTTTGGGGAGTTCCTTGAAGTCCTTCCCGCTCAGCAGCGCATGGGTGAAGGCTGGTATGAAGGCACCGCCGATGCCGTCTACCAGAATCTCGACATTATCCGCCACTATGATCCGGAATATATTATTGTTCTGGCAGGCGATCATATCTACAAGATGGACTATGGTAAGATGATTGCTGCCCACGTAGCCAAGGGTGCGGACATTACCGTTGGCTGCATTCCCGTAACCCTGAAAGAGGCCAGTGACTTTGGTGTTATGGCAATCGATGATGAGGACCGAGTTGTTGAATTCGCCGAAAAACCTGCCCATCCCAAACCTATGCAGGATGACCCATCCAAGGCTCTCGCCTCTATGGGTATTTATGTGTTTACCGCCAAATACCTGCGCAGTCGTCTGCTTGAAGACGCGCAGAATGAAAAGTCCACGCATGATTTTGGCCATGATCTGATTCCGCATGCCATTGAGCATGCCAATACATTCGCATTTGCGTTTGTTAATGCCAATACCGGTGCGCCCGGCTACTGGCGCGATGTCGGTACAATCGACGCCTATTGGGAAGCCAATATCAATCTGGCCACACTCAACCCTGAGCTGAACATGTACGACTCGGAGTGGCCGATCTGGACTCAGCAGGAGCAGCTGGCTCCCGCCAAATTCGCCTTTGATGATGATGATCGCCGCGGTATGGCGGTCGATTCTCTTGTCTCAGGAGGTTGCCTTATCACTGGGGCAA
>Ga0316191_10003356_pt1 | contig 11807 bp, 11 predicted proteins | sample Eddworburr2cm_MG_FD_204928 | JGI IMG/M metagenome (GOLD analysis project Ga0316191, IMG submission 204928) | Coastal sediment microbial communities from Maine, United States - Eddy worm burrow 2 cm | ecosystem: Environmental > Aquatic > Marine > Coastal > Sediment | place: USA: Maine...
TGAAAAAGCAGGAGATGGTGAAGAAGGGCAAAGAGGCAGCAGCAACATTGAATCGCACGGCCGTCTACGGTGCAGGAGCCATGGGTGGCGGTATCGGTTGGGTCGCAACCCGAACCGGTGAGGTTGACCTGCATGAGGTGAGTGATGAGGCGCTCGGGCGCGGCATGAAACTGCTCTCAAAACTGGCCAGGCGTGATCCGCAACGATTGCAGCGGATTCGCCCTGTGCTCGATAGCAGCGGTCTGAGCTCGTGCGATGTTGTCATCGAAGCGGTACTGGAAGACCTTGAGGTTAAGAAGAAGCTGTGGGGTGAGGTGGAGAGGCATGTTTCCAAGGATGCACTACTGCTCACCAACACCTCTTCGTTATCGGTTTCTGATCAGCAGGCGGGATTGAAACATCCCGGTCGTGTTGCCGGTCTCCACTTCTTCAACCCAGCACCGAAGATGCCTCTGGTTGAGGTGGTGGCAGGTACCAAGAGCACCAAGAAGAGTGTGCAGATAACGGCTGCACTGGCAGCGCGTTGGGGCAAGTTCCCTGTCGTTGTCAAAGACAAGCCGGGGTTTCTGGTTAATCGCTGTCTTATGCCGTTTATGAGTACAGCACTGCGACTGCTGGAGCAGGGACAGAGGCTTGAGCATATTGATGGTGCATTGAAAAACTTCGGCATGCCAATGGGCGCCATTGAGCTGGCAGATCGGGTAGGTCTTGATATATGCCACCATGTCGGCAGTCATCTCTCCAAGTCGTATGGCGAGCGCATGAGCATGCCTACGTGGTTTGATGCCATGGTTGCTGATGGTGTGTTGGGCATGAAATCCGGCAAAGGCTTCTATCTCTATGAAGGGGAGCAACGTAAGGCATTGAACTCCGGTCTGGGTGACTACCTGAACATTGAACCTGCGCAGGAGAAAGAGTTTGATGCCAGCCTTGCCGATCATGGCGAGGTGATGACGGACAAAGCCATTGTCCATGCCTGCCTGCTACCGATGCTGGTGGAGGCGCTGGCATGCCTCTCAGAGAAAGTAGTTGATAGTGGAGAGCATCTGGATGCGGCGATGATCTATGGTATTGGTTTCCCACCCTTCCGGGGGGGGCTGCTCCACTACTTTGCCACGATTGAGCAGGAGAGTTTAAGCAAGTCGATTGCAGCTTTGGGGATGGATGTCCCATCCAATATTGAGGTGCTTTATGAGTGATGTTGAACGTTGTCCGGGCCTTAATCAGGTCGAGAAGGCGAACTGCCTCTCTGATCTTCTTTTCCATTCACCAACCGCATGGCAGCAGCGACCGATGCTCACGCGTAGAGAGGTAGACGGGACATGGAAGGGGCTGAACCGGATCACCGTTCAACAGCGGGTCTTGCGCCTCTCTGCATGGCTGGAGGCTGAAGGGATCAAGGCTGGAGATCGGGTTGGGCTGCTCGGGCATAACAGTGTTGAGTGGCTGATATCCGATTTCGCTGTGTTGCGATTGGGCGCTGTCACCGTACCAGCCTACTTTACCGATCCAGCTGAAGCGGTTGACTACGTCTTCAATGATGCGGGCTGTAGCCTGATTCTGGCAGAGGCTGGGGAACAGTTTGATAAGCTCAAAGAGATTGATATCCGAGCTGTGCCATTCTCCGGTGGTGAGATTAGTGTCGACAGTGTCTCCCGTGATGAGCAGTGGGATGCAGGGCCGAAGGTTGAGGTTCCCAGTCGCGATGCTCTGGCGACTTTGATCTATACATCGGGTACAACAGGCAAGCCGAAAGGGGTGATGCTGACTCATCACAATCTTCTCGCAGATGTGGCGGCAGGTCTCGGTGGGGTGGCCATTTTCCCTGATGATCGATTCCTCTCCTTTCTGCCGGTTTCGCATGCCTTTGAACGTACTGTCGGCCATTTTCTGGTTGTCGCTTGCGGTTCCGAGATTGCCTATGCCGAGGATGTCACCACGTTGATGCGTGATATGCCAGAGGTGAAGCCGACCGTAATGATCTCGGTACCTCGACTCTATGAGAAGATCTATGCCGGCGTGAATGCCAAGATGGGGGCGTCTGCAGTGAAGAAGTTCCTCTTCGACAAAGCGCAGGCACTGGGTATGGAACGCTTCGAGTTGCGTCAGGATGGAAGTGATCTGACCGGATTCAAGGCGAAGTTGTGGGGGCTGCTTGATCATCTGGTCAATGCCAAACTGCGCGAGAAGATGGGTGGCAACCTGCGTCTGTTTGTATCCGGTGGTGCGGCACTGAGCCCGACCATTGCCCGCTTTCTACTGGCTGCCGATATCATGGTGTTGCCGGGCTACGGACTGACCGAGACCTCACCGGTTCTGGCTGTGAATACACTGAATCGTATTAAGCCGGAGACGGTTGGCAGAGCGCTTCCCAGCGTTGAGACGCGAGTGACCGGTGATGGTGAGCTGCAGGTGCGCGGGCCGATGGTGATGCAGGGCTACTGGAAGAAGCCGGAGGCGACAGCAGAGATGCTGGAGGAAGATGGTTGGCTGCACACCGGCGATATTGTCGAGATTGATGATGAGGGCTTCATTCGTATTGTCGATCGTAAGAAGGAGATCATGGTGCTCAATAATGGCGAGAATGTGCCACCGGCTGTGATTGAGCAGCATCTGGCACAGGATACTGTCATTCTTCAATCGATGGTGATTGCCGATAATCATCCCTATGTTGCTGTTTTGATCGTGCCGGATATGGATGGCCTGACACAGGCATGGAAAAAGAGTCATGGCAGTGCCCTGCCGGATGATTGGAAAACCAATGAGGTGATGCACGGTTGGATGTTGGATCGGATGCATAATGATGAGTCTGATCTACCTAGCTATATGCAGGTAAAAAACTTCAGTTTTGTCGATGATGAGTGGACGCAGGCCAACGGCATGCTGACACCGACATTGAAAGTGAAACGCCGCATGATCTGCGAACTCTATCAAGCTGAAATCAGTGCGCTTTATACGGAAGAGAAAGAGTAGGCCTTCTTAGCCAGTCATTCTGATCGGAATACGGCGAGCACCGAAAGGTTCTCGAAATTCGCCGAAATGACCGGCAATAGACGTGCCACATCGAATGCACTCCCCCTCCGATGAAATGCGGTAGTTAAAGATATCATACCAGTCGCGCACGATCAGCTCCTCCTGACATGATGGACAGTAGGTTGTACCTCCTTCGGTATCGTGGACATTGCCGGTATAGACATAGTGCAGCCCAGCCTCTTTGGCGATCGCCCGTGCACGGGATAGGGTAGGTGGAGGTGTGGGCGGAACTTCCAGCATTTTCCAGTCGGGATGGAATGCTGAAAAGTGGAGTGGAACATCTGCTCCCAGCGCATCCATAATCCATTCACTTAACCTGTAGAGTTCCTCATCCTTATCATTATGGCCGGGAATAAGGAGTGTGGTGATCTCAGTCCAGACATCGGTTTCATGCTTTAGGTAGGTTAAGGTGTCGAGAACCGGTTGCAGATGTCCTGCACACAGATGGTGATAAAACTCCTCGGTGAACCCTTTTAGGTCGATATTGACCGCATCCATATGTGAGAAGAACTCTTTGGCCGGTTCGGAATGAATATATCCGGCTGTTACCGCAACAGTCCGGATTCCCAGTTCATGGCAGGCGATGGCGGTATCGACAGCATATTCGAGGAAGATGACCGGATCGTTATAGGTAAAGGCGACCGATTCGCAGTCATGTTCTTTGGCAGTCTGTGCAATCATCTCAGGCGTTGCGGAGTCGCATAGACGATCCCATTCCCGTGATTTGCTGATATCCCAGTTTTGGCAAAACTTGCAGGAGAGATTGCATCCGGCGGTGCCGAAGGAGAAGACCTTGGAACCGGGATAGAAGTGGTTCAGCGGTTTCTTTTCGATTGGATCAATGCAGAAGCCGGATGAGCGGCCATAGGTGGGTAGAACAATCGAATCATTCTCGCATTTTCGGACAAAGCAGAGGCCCCGTTGACCATCATGCAGTTTACAGTCGCGTGGGCAGAGATCACATTGGATGCGGTTGTCCTCGCCATCATTACTCAACCGATGCCAATAGCGTCCAGGGAAGTGTTTGTTTGGCATCACAGCTCCGTGAACTTCTGTACACGATATCTGTAGAGCATCACGTCGTTGCTCCAGAAGTCGGCAGTCACCCCCGCCTTCTGCTTCAAATGGGCCATAAACATTCTCGGTGTCGGAAGTTGCTCCCACACCTGTGGCAAAAATGTACTGCGGTGGCTTCCGCATTCGAAGATGATGCCATCGATACTCGGAACCAGCTTTGAAAGTGAGTCGGCTTCATCTAAGAATATCATCGGTTCCGGATCGCTGAGAATGGAGATTTCGATGCGGATATTCTCAAGCTCCTCTTTTTCCAAGGGTGGGAAACGAGGGTCCTGAAACGCCGCACCTATGGCATTGGTTTGCAGGTCATTCATGAGTGTAAGTCGGGCACGAAGCGAGCCGATACAGCCACGCAGTTCACCATCCATTTTAAGTGTGACAAAGGTGGCTGCTGGTTCGTTAAGCCAAGGGTGATCGGATGTCTTGGCAAGCGGCGCAAAAATACCAAGCTGTTTGGTGATAAGTGCTCTGGCGATGGAGAGGAGAAGTTCGCCCTGTTCTGGAGTGAGGGGGCTCATTGGTCTTTTTCCTCTTCATAGAAGGCGATGGATGCATAACCCACGACGCGATCGCGTGGTCCTGCAGTGTCGCCGGAGTTGCAGAAATTGATCAGTTTTGGCGTGAGTGGATGGGTGACGAGAGATGTCAGCAGTCCATTGATCGGCGTGGCGCCGCAAGCCTGTTCATGAGAAAGGTGGGGTGATTTGTTAAGGATGGTTTCGACTGTCTCCAAATCCATTCTTTGTGCGCTTTCGTAGCTGTGGAAATGGGAGAGGTCGGAGCTGATGATGATCACTGTCTCTTCACCGCCCCAGAGAAGATCTAACACTTCTGATATATGCTCTGGACGTGCCTGACCCACGGCCAACGGAACCAGTTTAAATTGCTTCAGTTGATGTTGTAGAAACGGCAGATGCACCTCCAGTGAATGCTCAGTTGAATGACTTTCGTTATCAATATGTACGTGATCAAGAGCCATAATCCGATGAATCGCATCTTTATCCAGAGGCACTTTTCCGAGGGGTGTTTCAAACGCGCCGACATCCGGTAGTGCCATTCCTGAAAGAAGAACTCGGTGGGTAGGGCCTAGCAGGACAACGCGTTTCACCCTCTCCGGTTCAAGAAGGGCGTAGGCCGCAGCAGCGGTCGGACCGGAGTAGATGTAGCCGGCATGAGGGATGATCAATGCCTTGGGCGACTTTCGATGTGTGCTCTCATCCACTTCAAATAGCATCGCATCAATGTTGCGATTCAGTGCATCCTGATCATCGGGGTAGAAGGTCCCTGCCACGGCGGCATGACGTACTTTCATATGAATTTATAACTCCTCTCACAATGGCTCACCATAAGTGTAGACCAGTCGAAAGAGGAATGGGTGGTTATTTAAGGTTTCTGACCGGGATACCCTTGGTTGCAAGGAAGGTCTTGGTTTCAGCGATGGTGAAGGTGCCGAAGTGGAAGATGGAGGCGGCCAGCACTGCATCGGCTTTGCCCTCTGTCAGGCCTTCGGCCATATGCTCAAGCGTACCCACACCACCGGAGGCGATGACATTGGCAGGAATCGCTTCAGCCACGGCACGAGTTAATGGAATGTCGTATCCCTCTTTGGTGCCGTCACAGTCCATGCTGGTGAGAAGAATCTCTCCTGCTCCATAATCACTCATCTTTTTCGCCCACTCCACAGCATTGATGCCGGTCGGCTTGCGACCACCATGGGTGAAGCATTCCCAGTGGTCATCAACCTTTTTCGCATCGACAGCCACGACAATGGTGGAGGAGCCGAATCGCTCGGCCGCCTCTTTAACGAATTCGGGATTGAAGATGGCAGCTGTATTGATTGATACCTTATCAGCACCCGCATGGAGCAGGTTTTCGATATCTTTGATCTCTTTAACACCACCACCCACGGTGAGCGGCATGAAGACATGTTCAGCTACTTCGGTGACCATGTGATAGAGGGTATCACGGCTTTCGTGCGAGGCGCGGATATCGAGAAAGCAAAGCTCATCAGCACCCTGTTCGTCATATTTAATCGCTGCCTCGACCGGATCGCCGGCATCGATAATGTCGATAAACTGGACACCTTTTACGACGCGTCCATGCGCTACATCAAGGCAAGGTATGATCCTCTTTGAGAGCATTAAGCCAGTTCCCGCATAGCGGCAGCGAAATCAATCGTGCCTTCATAGATGGCGCGGCCGGTGATGGCTCCACAGATGCCATTATTTACATGAGTTGCACATGCCCGTACATCTTCCATGTTCGACACACCACCGGAGACGATCACCGGGATGGTAATGGCGTTGGCCAGATTCACCGTTTCCTCGATGTTGGGACCGGTCATCATGCCGTCTCGGGCAATATCGGTGTAGATGATGGCAGATACGCCCGCATCTTCGAATTTCTTGGCCAGGTCAACGGCTTTAACATCGGTGACATCATCCCAACCGTGTACAGCCACCATGCCACCCTTAGCATCGATACCGACACAGATCTGACCGGGGAATGCATCACATGCATCGATAACCAGCTGTGGGTTCGATACTGCAGCCGAGCCGAGAATAACTCTGTCCACACCAAGATTAAGAATACCTTCAATCATAGTCAGGTCACGCAGGCCACCGCCCAGTTGTACTGGAATGGTCAGGCGTTCACAGATGCTCTGAATGGCTGGACGATTTGCCGGTTTGCCAGCAAAGGCACCATCGAGATCGACCACATGCAGACGTGTAGCACCCATCAACTGCCACTGCTCAGCCATCGCTGCAGGATCATCACCATAATCGGTAGCATCATCCATACGCCCCTGTTTGAGGCGAACGCAGTGGCCGCCTTTGAGATCAATGGCAGGAATAAGTTCGAATCTATTTATGGATTCCATTTCAGGAACGCCTCCAGCATGGCCAGTCCGGCCTTTTGAGATTTTTCAGGGTGAAATTGAACGCCAACCATATTGTCGCGACCAATGGCCGATGCGAAAGGGAATTCACCATAGGAGCAGACACCGAGAATATCTTCCGGGTTTTCCGGTGCGCAGTAGAATGAGTGGACGTAGTAAACCTGTTGGTTCTCCAGTGGTTTCAGTACTGGATGAATGGGCTTCTCTGATGTAAAGATGATGTCATTCCAGCCCATATGCGGAATCTTGTAGCCACGCTCGGGATGTGATGCAGGAAACGGTTTGACGGTTCCGCGAATCAGATTCAAACCGGCGTGGAGGCCGAACTCACGTGAAGCTGTTTGCATCACCTGCATGCCGAGGCAAATGCCGAGATAGGGCATGCCTTCCGCACACTTCTCTTTGATGGCATCACCAAGAGCTGACTCTTTCAGGGCAGCAGCACAATCGCGGAATGCACCGACACCGGGGAGAACAATGCGCGAGACATTACCCAGTTCTTCTGCCGTTTTCACCAGCTGAACATTACCGCCAACATGTTCCAATGCCTTAGCAATGGAGTGCATGTTGCCCATCCCATAATCTATTAATCCGACTGATTTCATCCGGCTACAGGCTCCTGCCTTCCGCCTTTTGCCACTTCGCAAAAGCGCGGTTTTGCTTCGTTTACGGTCTCATGATATTCGCCCGCCACCCATCCATGGGTGGGGGAGGTGGTTTCGGTCATGCCCTACAGCGCCCCTTTGGTGCTCGGGATGTCCGTGACACGCGGATCGGACTCTATAGCCATGCGCAGGGCGCGGCCGAAGGCCTTAAATACGGTCTCGATGATGTGGTGGTTGTTATTACCACGAATAGTATCGATGTGAAGCGTAATGCGTCCGTGATTGCTCACTGCCTGGAAAAATTCCTTGAACAGTTCGATGTCGAATCCGCCAACAGTCTCCTTGGGAAAGGCGATGTTGTACTCCATGCCCGGACGCCCTGAGAGATCCAGTACAACGCGGGATAGCGCTTCATCCAGTGGCACGTAACCGTGACCATAGCGAACAATACCCCTCTTATCACCGATGGCTTCACGCAGCGCTTCACCAAGGCAGATGCCGATATCTTCAACCGTGTGGTGCGCATCAATCTCAAGGTCACCCTTGGCATCAATGATCAGGTCGATCAGGCCATGGCGGGCAATCTGCTCCAGCATGTGATCGAGAAAAGGGATGCCCGATGAGAGTTGCGATTTACCTGTGCCATCAAGATCAAGGGATAGCTTGATCGAGGTCTCTTTGGTGGTGCGCTCAATAGTTGCCGTTCTGTTTGTGGAACTCATGCCATGATCTCCTTCAGTGCCGATAATAGAGCACTGTTCTCATCCTTGTTGCCAATCGTGATACGAAGACACTCTTTGAGCAAGCCACCGTGCTTATTCATGCTCTTGATCAAAATATTCTTCTCTTTGAGTTGTTCAAAGATGGAGTCGGCGCCCTTCACACGCATCAACAGGAAATTAGCTTGCGATGGGAAGACCTCAATGCCGTCGATCGACATCAGAGCCTCCATCATGCGACTGCGCTCAGCGCAGATATCCATGGCCTGTTTCTCGAACACATCAAAGTGATCAAGAAAGAAATCGGCGCTCGCCTGCGTCAGACTGTTGATATTGTAGGGTAGACGAACCTTGTTCAGTTCACTGATTGTTTTGGCATCACCCAGCAGATAACCCAGACGCAGGCCCGCCCAGCCTACTTTCGAGTAGGTGCGTAGAATCAATACGTTGGGAGCGATCAGTTTGGTGTGGGTGCGATCGGCAAAGGGTAGATAAGCCTCATCAATGATAACCATGCCGCGGAAATTGGTGACAATCTCCTTGATGGTCGCTTCAGACCACATGTTACCCGTCGGGTTGTTCGGGCAAGCGAGAAAGGCGATGGTTGCCTTTTCACGTGCACAGAGTTGCAGAAACTTCTTTGCATCAAGCGAGAAGTCTTTCTCTAAAGGAACTGTGGTCACAGGCCTTTTCAGCCAGCGGGAGACCAGATCGTACATGACAAATGTCGGGGCAGGTGATGCGCAGGCGCCGGGATCAGCAGCCAGTAGAAGCATCTGGATAATCTCATCAGAACCGTTGCCGAGAAGTACCTGTTCGGCTTTCAGGCCATCGCGTGTGGCAATCTTGGCACGAAGGTCATGCATCTCGGCATCGGGATAGCGGTTCAGGTCCACTTCACCCAGTCTGGCTTTCCATGATCGTTTCAGGTCAGCCGGAATTGGGAATGGATTCTCCATGGCATCAAGCTTGATCATGCCGGTGGAGTCCGGCACGTGGTAAGCGGCCAGTGACTTAATGTCTTTACGAATCAATGGAGTTAATCCTTTTCAGCCAGTCTTAGTTCAATGGTCAGGGCATGTGCTTGCAGCCCTTCGCGGTGGGCGAGATGGGAAGCGGCAGGGCCGATAGCGCGTACAGCTTCTTTGGTAGCGCGGATGACACTGCTCTTCTTCTGGAAGTCGTAAACACCCAGTGGTGAAGAGAAACGCGCCGTACGATTGGTTGGCAGTACATGGTTGGGGCCTGCAATATAGTCGCCCAGTGCTTCAGGCACGAAGTGGCCGATAAAGATGGCACCGGCATGTTTGATCATCGGCAGAATGCTGTCCGGATCTTCCATCGCTAGTTCCAGGTGCTCCGGGGCAATAATGTTGACTGCTTCAGCAGCCTCTTCGAGGTTACGGACAAGAATCATGGCGCCGTGGTTTTCAACCGATGTGCGGGCAATTTCAGCGCGCGGTAGGGTCTCTAGATGCTTCTCAACAGCTGCCTCGACAGCATCAAGAAGGGCGGCATCGGTAGAGATGAGGATCGACTGAGCCGCTTCATCATGCTCAGCCTGCGAGAGGAAATCAGCTCCAAGCCACTCGGGGTGGCCACCATCAGCAACCATGGCGATCTCGGATGGGCCTGCGATCATATCGATGCCGCAGGTGCCGAATACCTGTCGTTTGGCTGCGGCGACAAATTTGTTGCCCGGCCCGACAATCTTATCAACAGCAGGAATTGTTTCGGTACCATAGGCGAGTGCTGCGACTGCTTGTGCACCACCAACGGCAAAGCCACGCTGTACACCGGATGCATAGGCTGCAGCTAGCACTAGTTCATTTATTTCACCACCCGGTGTCGGCACCACCATGACAATCTCTTCCACGCCGGCCACGTGAGCAGGCACAGCATTCATCAATACGGAAGATGGGTAGGCTGCTTTGCCACCCGGTACATAGAGACCGACACGATCAAGCGGTGTGATGCGCTGGCCGAGTGTCATGCCAACATCATCAGTATATTCCCAATCACTCTGCTTCTGGTGTTCGTGGTAAGCACGAATACGGTCAACCGCTAGCTTCAGACCGCTGCGGTCTTCGTCAGAGACAGTATTCCATGCTGCTTCCATCTGCTCAGGTGTGATCTCAATGCTTTCCGGTGTGCAGCTCCAGCCATCAAATTTGGATGTGTATTCACACAGGGCTGCATTGCCGCGGTTTTTTACATTTTTAAGAATATCTGCAACGAGGTTTTGGACATCATCACCGGTATCGGTTTCGCGTGAAAGCAGGGCGTCCAGATCTGCACGGTAATCAGTGAGGGTTGAATCCAAGCGTAATATGGTCATAACAGTATCCTAGTGCGTTGTTTTAGTTGGCGCTATTGAGTGCGACAGCCTCGCGAAGCTTCTCAATCATCGGTTGGATGATCGCTTTGCGCGTGGCAAAACTGGCCGGATTAACGATCAGTCGGCTGGAGATGTCATACAGTGTGGTCTCCTCAACCAGTCCATTGGCACGCAGGGTGCTGCCTGTTTCAACCACGTCGACGATGCGATCGGCCATACCAACTAGCGGCGCCAGTTCCATAGAGCCATAGAGATGAATGATTTCAGCCTGTACGCCGTGGCTGAGAAAGTATTGTTCCGCCAGATAGTCATACTTGGTAGCGACCTTGATACGACTTCCCTGCCGTGGTGTTCCTTCTTCAACCAGTGCCTTTGGTCCGCAGACGCAGAGGCGGCAGACACCGATCTTTAGATCCAGAGGTTCAAACACATCGGGTCTGTGTTCCAGAAGAATGTCACGTCCGACAATACCGAGGTCGGCCGCTCCCTGCTCAACATAGGTGCAGACATCGGCGGCACGAATAATCAGGAAACGAATTGGTGTTCCATTAATCTCAGGGCCATCTACCATCAGCATACGCGTGGTCTTCACATCTTCGGATGGAACCAGATTAGCATGTTTCAAAAGTGGCAGAGTGTCATCCAGAATTCTGCCCTTGGAGAGGGCGATGGTCAGAGGTCTGCTGTTTTGATCAGGCGTGGTACTAGGCATAGAGGGGCATCGCTCCGGTAATCATGTGTTCACTGGCACTCTGGCGCTCAATGTTCGCACCCAGCTTCATCAGTTTCTCTTCAATGCGCTCGTAACCACGATCAATGTGATAAACGCGGGAGATGCGTGTTTCGCCTTCGGCAGCAAGGCCAGCCAGCACAAGGCTTGCGGAGGCACGAAGATCAGTTGCCATCACCGGTGCACCGGAGAGCTTAGGTACGCCTTTGACAATGGCAAGGTGTCCATCAAGTTGGATATCAGCACCCATACGAACCAGCTCCTGCACATGCATAAAGCGATTCTCAAAAATGGTTTCACTGATGGTGCATGTGCTATCAGCAACGCACATCATGGCCATGAACTGGGCCTGAAGGTCGGTTGGAAAACCGGGATGCGGCATGGTGTTGATGTTAACCGATTTCAA
>Ga0316191_10003358_pt1 | contig 11806 bp, 15 predicted proteins | sample Eddworburr2cm_MG_FD_204928 | JGI IMG/M metagenome (GOLD analysis project Ga0316191, IMG submission 204928) | Coastal sediment microbial communities from Maine, United States - Eddy worm burrow 2 cm | ecosystem: Environmental > Aquatic > Marine > Coastal > Sediment | place: USA: Maine...
ATAACAAATTGATCTGCCTGACAAAACCATTTCAGGGGAGGCGTTAAGGTAAAAACTGCCATCCGGGATTTGATGGCATGTTAGTGCGCCACAGGACTCGTTATATTATGTAAGATCAGCGCGCCGTGTAATTAAAATATAAACCCGTTGATGTTGATCCATTTGCCGGGTTTGGTTGATTGAAGAGATTTCCGATGTTTATTAGTGTGCTTGAGCTTTTTAAAATCGGGGTAGGGCCTTCCAGTTCTCATACGATGGGGCCGATGATTGCTGCCGGCGCCTTTCTGGAATGTATCGGCAGGTATTTCAAGCAGCATGGAGCCGATGCAGGCAGTTCAATCCGATGCGTTCTCAAGGGCTCTCTGGCATTTACCGGCAAGGGCCACAATACGCACCGTGCAGTCGCGCTGGGGCTTCATGGCTACAGTCCTGCAAGTCTGGCTGGCCAGAACATGGACGATTTAATCGAGCATATCTGGAGCGAGCAAACACTTGCTGTGGAAGGCGGCCAGACTATCAAGTTTACACCGGACCTGGATATCATCTTTGATAAGACGGAAAGCCTGCCGCAGCATCCCAATGGAATGATTTTTGAGCTGCTTGATGAATCCGGTGAAGTATTGCTGTCAGAAACTTATTTTTCCATCGGCGGTGGTTTTATCAGCACGCTTGCTGAAATCAGTCAACTGGTTGCGCCACTCAAGATGGAATCTGCCGCATCATGTCCTTATGCGTTTGATTCAGCGCGTTCTATGTTAAAGATGTCGACAGACAGTGGCTTGTCAATTTCCGGGATGAAGCGAATCAATGAACTCGAATACCTGACAGAGCAGGCGCTTGATCATGGCCTTGATGACATCTGGCGATCGATGCGGAGTTGTTTAGAACTGGGATTGGCTGCAGAGGGTGTTCTGCCCGGCGGGCTTGATTTGCCCCGGCGAGCAAAGACACTGTATTTACAGCTGCAGGATCGCCCTGAAGAAGCCAACCTCAATGACTGGTTATGTGCCTATGCCATGGCAGTGAATGAAGAAAACGCGGCCGGTCACATGGTGGTTACTGCGCCCACGAATGGCGCCGCCGGGGTCATACCGGCGGTGCTCTATTATATTGTCAAGCATGAGCAGGCGGGTATTGAGCAGGTCCGGGAGTTTCTGCTCACCGCCAGTGCAATCGGTGGCCTTATCAAACATCGAAGCTCGATTTCAGGCGCCGAGGTCGGATGCCAGGGCGAGGTTGGTTCTGCGGCCGCAATGGCTGCAGCCGGTCTGTGTGCCATTCGTGGAGGCACCGCTGAAGAAATCGAAAATGCAGCTGAAATTGCGCTTGAGCATCATCTGGGTATGACCTGTGACCCGGTCAAAGGGCTTGTCCAGGTACCCTGTATCGAGCGCAATGGATTTGGTGCCATCAAGGCGTATACTGCGGCCTCACTCGCGATACGAGGGGGTGGTCAGCATTTCATGCCGCTGGATAGCTGTATAGCGGCGATGAAACAAACCGGTAAGGAAATGTCGGAGAAGTTCAAGGAAACATCGCTTGGAGGCCTTGCCGTAAGTATCACCGAGTGCTGAAAAATCAATACATATAACAATGCGTATTTCTTAAGCCATTCCGTAATACATGCAGCGTTGTTTGAATATCGCAGAGCGCCTGAATCATCGCCATGGATAAATAGCGCCAGCCTCGAATGCATTCATGCTCAATGCTATCGAGGCTTTTTTCCGTGATGCCGCGCTGTCGCCGGATCAGAAGTTACTTTGCATTAAATATTGAATATGTCTGCTGATATTATTGAACTCTACAAAGCGACGCGACCGTGTTATGGTGTTATTGGAACCAGTACGTATAGCGCATGGTTCGGATTTACGTTGGGGTTGTGGCTTGAACACTCTCTGTCAAACAGGTTGAATGATCGTCTGTCATGGAACTCGTAATCATTGTATCTACAATTACATCGTTCTTCAGTCATTATATGATTGAAAAAAGCGTTGCTGCCAATGCAGTGAGTGTGGTTCTCGCAACATTGATTACCTGGATGCTGATAGGCGACCTGGCTGCCGATTTTGATGCGACATTCTTGCGCAATATCTTTATCACTGCAGTGATGGCGCTTGTCGTTTCGATGATAGTCGGACTGGTATTCGCCCATCATAAAAGATGTTCATAGCCGGGAATACGCTCATGGGCTGCGCCTGATGAGTTATCGTTAACAGAATTATTCCATGTATAAACAACTCATCTGGATTGCGGTATTGGCAGGCGTTTTTATCTGGTCTGCAATTGAGCCAAGGGACCGGCCTACCTGGTACCTTGAAGTGTTTCCGGTCATCATAGGCGTGGTTGTGCTGGCCGCCACGTATCATTCATTCAGATTAACGCCACTGTTATATGTGCTGATTCTGCTGCATTGTATCGTGCTGCTGGTGGGCGGTCATTACACCTACGCGGAAGTTCCGTTATTTAATGAAATGAAGTCGGTATTTGGTTTCGAGCGGAATAATTACGACAAGATCGGCCACATCATGCAGGGATTCGTTCCGGCCATGATAGCCCGGGAATTGATTATCAGATTAGACATTATTCGTGGCAGGTATTGGCGTGACTTTTTCATTATTTGTTTTTGCCTGGCGCTGAGCGCACTCTATGAATTGCTTGAATGGTGGGTGGCGCTGACCAGTGAGCAGGCTGCCGAGGCATTCCTCGGCACGCAAGGCTATGAGTGGGATACTCAGTCGGACATGGGCTATGCGTTGATTGGTGCAGTCGCCGCCCTGGTGCTGCTGTCGAGGCTGCATGACAGGCAACTGAGGGAACTTCCACAGCACTGGTAATTTCAACACAATGACGAATTCCACAAGCGGCATTGCCGGTCATTTTCCTGTAGAGTCCAGATTTTTACTGGGGTTGCTGGTGGTAACCACAGTCTGTCTTGCTGTTGGTCTGACGACCCCGGTTCTTACACTTGAGAAGTTCTTCATCTTCGATAATACTTTTTCAATTTATTCCGGACTCGTGCAACTGCTGGAAGAAAGGCGGATCTTCCTGTTTGTTATTATATCGCTGTTCAGCGTGGTGCTGCCGATCATCAAGCTGGGCATTTTATTCAGGCTTCTGGCTTCATCTGCCAACACCAGTAAAACGCTGCATCGTTACCTGCATCTGATGCATCAATACGGCAAGTGGTCGATGCTGGATGTTTTCGTGGTGGCCTTGCTGGTGGTTGCGGTGAAACTGGGTGCTGTTGCCAGTGTTGAAACGCACTATGGTTTATACGCATTTGGCATAGCTGTACTGCTCACCATGGTCATCACCGCCCGTGTTATTTACCTGGCGGGCAGAATAGAGCGGGAGTGACAGTCATCACAATGAACAGCGCAGGGTCATTATGAAACAGGCTATTCGTCGGCAAAACCCCGGTGATGAATTCTATATTGCTGAAGGTTGCCACCTCATCGAGGTATCAAACTCAGCGGATGATCCCGATGCGTCCATTGCCCGGGCTCGCCTCGAGCCCGGTAAAATTACCCGCTGGCACCGGCTTGTTGGAATTGCCGAGCGTTATGTTATTGTTCAGGGTCGGGGTCGTGCAGAGATTGGTTCCCTGGCGCCGGCTGAAGTTACTGTCGGCGATGTTGTGCTGATACCGCCAGGGTGTCGCCAGCGCATTGCCAACACGGGTGCGGATGATTTGATTTTTCTGGCGATTTGCACGCCGAGATTCTCGTATGATGCCTATGAGGATATTGATGATAAACCCGGTGAGTAGTAACCACAGGAGATAAAAATGTTAGAAAAAAACCAGTTAGCGCCCGATTTCACGGCCCCGGACCAGAACAATAAGCTAATAAATCTCTCGGAATACAGGAATAACAAAAATGTTGTCCTGTATTTTTATCCAAAAGACGATACACCGGGATGCACTATTGAAGCCAGGCAGTTTACCGGGTTTGCCGACCAGTTTTTCGAGCTGGATACCGTAATTATCGGCGTAAGCAAGGACACCTGCGAAAGCCACCAGGCATTCATCGATAAATATGGCCTCAATGTGATTTTACTGGCAGACACCACTGGCCAGATTTGTGAAAGTTACGGTGTATGGCTGGAAAAGGAAAAGAATGGCGAGAAGAAGATGGGCATTGTTCGATCGACCTTCATTATCGATAAGGGCGGTGTTCTGCAAGACGTGATGTACGCTGTCAATGCTGATGGCCATGCCGGGGAAATCCTCGAGAAAATCAAACAAATCTAGAACAATGCCAGGTTGAGAAATATGAGCTTACTGAAAGATGTTCGTTGTACTGTTTGCCTGATATCAAGTGTTTGCATCGCGATTGCGGTCTCGGCGTGCGCCACTTCACCCGAAGGTCGATCGCAACTCAAACTGTTACCTGACGATCAAATCGACAGTATGGGTGTACAGAGTTTTGAACAAATCAAGCAGGACACACCCGAGACCAAGAATGAAAATATGCGAGCCTATGTGCAATGTATTGCCAACGCAATTATCCCCCAGCTCGACGAAGATAATAATCCAGCAATGTGGGAAGTTCGCGTATTTGCAGATGACCAGGCCAACGCATTCGCATTGCCGGGTAATAAAATTGGTGTTTACGAAGGCCTGTTCAAGTATGCGGTGAACCAGCACCAGGTGGCGGCAGTGATGGGTCACGAGCTGGCGCATGTCATCGCCAAGCATGGCAATGAGAGGGTGTCGGATCAACTGGCTGCACAGGCCGGCATGGCTATCGCAGCGATCGCTCTCGGTACCAGCGATACCAGCGATGATAACAAGGCGCTGATACTCGCCGGTCTCGGACTGGGAGTGCAATACGGTGTGATTTTACCTTTCAGCAGAACGCATGAATCTGAAGCTGATTTGATCGGACTCGAGCTGATGGCCAGTTCCGGATTTGATCCTGTTGAAAGTGTTACGCTTTGGCAGAACATGGCAAAGGCAGGTGGGCAGCCACCCGAATTCCTGTCCACACATCCTTCAAGCGCAACACGTATCAAGGACCTCAATGCAAGAATGCCGCGTGCACTTGAGACCTACGGTAAAGCCCGAGCACAAAACAGGAAGCCGAACTGCCAGCTTTAATTGAGTGGCAATCGAGTGGGTGAATAATAATGTGCTTGCCACAGAGGGCACAGAGAAACACAGAGAATTCTATTCTTACGTAGGAGCGGCTGTAGACGCGAAAAACGCCAGCAACACGGAACCAGGGGTGTGCGTAATACAGAAAAGCAACTCGCCTTCAAGGCGAATAAAATGTTATTAAAAACGATTAGTCGAAATTCGCGGCTAAAGCCGCTCCTGCGAAATAACAAAAACTCTGTGTACTCCGTGTCCTCTGTGGCAAAGTATTTACTGTATCAACTCAGAAGTTTTCAGTAAATGCGTTTTACCCGTCTTTCCCTGCTCATGTCTACAGGTATTTTCTGCCTGTGCGTGGCGAGTACACCTGTAGCTTCCGATTCTGCAGGGGAGCCGGTCGAGTTACGAAAGCATGGGGACTGGTGGCTTGGTCTTGATGCGGGTGCAGGTGCCATACACCTTGAACTGCCCGAAGGGAAAGTCAGCGAAAACAAGTTCTATCTTGGTTTCAGAGCAGAATACGTCCTCAGCCCTGGATTTTTATTGGGCATCGAAGCCAGCGGCTGGCTTATTCAGCCCGGCGAAATTGAATATAACACCAATCCGCCACCGTTTAATTATGAGAGTCAGATAGAAGGGGAAGGGCTGGCGCCAGTATTGCTCACCGCTCGTTATTACCCGTGGGATGATTCCAGCTGGTACCTGAAAGCGGGCGCAGGCTATGTTAGCCACTGGCAAACGAATCAGGGTGTTACTGACAGAGAGAGTGGGGCAGGAGCCATGTTTGGTGGCGGTTACGATTTTGTGATTAACCAGAGCTGGGATATAAACGCTTTCATAAGCTACAGCACCGGCAGTGCCGGTGATGAGGACTATGATGCTATTACTTTAGCGCTGGGCTTTAATTACAAAATCAGGCGTAAATAACAGACCGCCAGCGGCAGTTCAGTAGGCTTTTGCGGGAGTGTCTAACGCTAGTGCAGGAACAGCGCTGTATACGTTGATACATGGCGACCCTTGAAGAATCTTCCATCAAGCATATCTGAAATTGCATTCGCACCCGTTTGACTGCAGTGTAGCGCAACCCAGGCAACTACGTGCTCAGGGACGTCCGAATCACTTACATGTATGCTGTCTATGATGCTCATACTGCAGAAAAGATCATAGACATCTTCAATGGTAGTCCCGCAAGGCAGGTTTCTGACTTGTATAAACATGTTGTTTGTCTCTGTTATTATATTTTTATAACATGAAAATAGAATTTTTCACGTATATCCCCCTTAAATTAATAATACGCCTGCATCATCGATGCCTGCAATTAATCTTATACAGCAAAAACTTGATATGGATCAAGAATAATTCATTTTATTCTCAGCGCTGAAACTCCGGTAGAATCATGGCTTTTATTAATCAGCCTTTTATATTGAATGCGTCAGCAAATTCGCCTTAGACGGCACCGCCTTTTCAAGACAACACTATGGAAGACCCGGCTGATTTTCTGGGGCGGGGCCGTTCTTGTCGGTGTTGTCGCGGCGATCTTTGCCCTGCTCGGGGCGAAAGGTGATGACTTCTACCGTGATATATATGCACAGAATCCGTGGCTGAGTTTCCTTATCACGCCTGCCGGATTGATGCTGGTTGTCTGGCTGACGCGAAAATTCTTCGCCGGGGCTGAAGGCAGTGGCATTCCACAAACACTGATTGCAATCGAGGGCCGGGGAGGCAGGGCACTCGCCGAACAACTGCTGTCTTTCAGAATAGCGATCGGCAAGGTGCTGCTCACGGTCATGGGGCTTTTCTCGGGAGCATCGATTGGACGCGAGGGACCGACAGTGCACCTGGGTGCAGCCATTATGTACTCACTGGGCCGATATGTGCATTTACCGGCGCGATACCTCGAACGGGGCTTGATCATGACCGGCGGTGGCGCCGGGATCGCAGCCGCTTTCAATACGCCACTGGCCGGTATCGTGTTTGCGATTGAAGAAATGGCGCGCTCTTTTGACCGTCGCAACAGCAGCATGATCCTGATAGGCGTCATCCTCGCGGGTATGACTGCGATCTACATGCATCAGGACAATTACAATTATTATGGGACATCACCGGTCGATATTGACTTCAGCTGGGTATGGCTCGGTGTGGTCGTTTGTGGTGTGGTCGGAGGCTTGCTGGGTGGTGCATTCAGCTACGTGCTCATCAACGGCGGGCGTATACTGCGTCCACTCGTGCAGCGGCATTACCTGCTGGTCGCTGCAGCATGTGGTCTGTTGATCGCGCTGATTGGCCTGCTTAGTGGTGGTCATGCGTTTGGCACCGGTTATATCGAGGCAAAGCAAATCGTATCGTGTACGGGCTCAAATAGCTGTGTAGTTGAAACAGGCCTGATGTATCCAATTTATAAAATACTGGCCACCGTGGCTTCGTACCTGAGCGGCATACCCGGTGGTATTTTTGCACCCTCCCTGGCCAGCGGCGCCGGTCTTGGCAGTGACCTGGCGATGCTGTTTCCAGCGGAGCTGGCATCGACTATCGTGATACTGGGTATGGTGGGTTATTTTTCCGGCGTGGTGCAGACCCCGATCACGGCTTTTGTGATTGTGATGGAGATGACGGATAACCAGGATCTGGTGCTTGCTCTGATGGCGACTTCGTTGATTGCATCCGGCGCATCGAAACTGATCTGCAAGAAACCGATTTATTACGCGCTGGCAGAAAACTTCATGACGGCGCATCATCTGGCAAAAAAAGAAAAAGGCAAGCCGGACATATTTCCGGAAGACCCGGGCACCAGGGCGTAGCATCTCGTATTTATTTGCCACTGAGGGCACAGAGAACACGGAGGTTATTATTGTTAATTGAAGGAGCGGCTTTTATCGCGAATATAGGCTAATCGCATTTACACGCATCTTATTTCGCCATCAAGGCGAAACCAAATGTTGGTAATTTCGATCAACAAAGGTTCGCGATATAAGCCATTCCTTGGAAACAGAAAAATCTCCGTGTTCTCTGTGCCCTCTGTGGCAAATATCTTTTCCTCGTCCCTCGTCCCTCGTAACTCGTTACTCGTCCCTCGTTCTGCGAAGCAGAACGTAGACGGCGCCTGTGCCGCCGTCTTTCGGCTGTGCACTGCAAAACGCCAGCACTTCATCGGCCTGTCTCAGCCAACGATTAACCAGGGGTTTGATTACCGGCTCGCTTTGTGAGCGGAAGCCTTTGCCGTGGATGATGATGACGTGCCGGTAACCAAACTGCCTGCATTCTTCCAGGAAACCGGCCAGCTGCAGCCGCGCCTGCTCGACGCTCAGGCCATGCAGGTCCTGGGTGCTGTCAACATGCAGCTTTCCATTACGTAGTTTTTTCAGCACGGATTTCTGCGCGCCGCCGGCGCGCTCGAAATAGAGCTGCTCCGGGCATTCCTGTTCGAGCATCGCTGGTGTGAATCGCTCCTCGAACATAGCGAGTTCGCTTTGTGCACGCTGTACAGGTGGTTTTCTGGGCGCCGGTTTATGCCTGACCCTGTTGTCCGGTTTCAGTGGGGCGACACCGCGCATGGCCTGTCGAAACAGATCATTGTCATCTTCATTATCTTTATCGGATTCGTCGTTCATGCGCCTGTATGCTGTAAGATTAGCCTGTTGTAATTAATAGTTTAAGTTTAACGTGCATATCCTGCTGAGCAATGATGATGGCTATCTCGCCCCCGGACTGGGAGCCATGGCCGCGGCCCTTTCTGAAACCGATACTGTCACCGTGGTTGCGCCCGAGCGTGACCGCAGCGGCTCGAGTAATTCCCTGACGCTGGAAAGGCCGCTGCGTGTGCATATGGCGGAAAACGGTTTTTATTTCGTTAACGGTACGCCGACCGATTGTGTACACCTGGCCATCACCGGCTTGCTCGATGAGGAGCCGGACATGGTTGTTTCCGGCATCAATGCCGGTGCCAATATGGGCGATGACGTGCTCTATTCCGGTACTGTGGCAGCGGCCATGGAAGGGCGTTTCCTGGGCTTGCCGGCGATTGCGGTGTCGATGACATCCTATGATCCGCTTCATTATGGAACCGGCGTCAAGGCGATTGCGGGTATTATCGACCGTTTGCGCGTTGAACCATTGCAGCAGACAAGTATTCTTAACGTCAATGTGCCGGATGTGCCATGGGATGAAATCAAGGGTTACAGAATTACCCGGCTGGGTAATCGTCACAAGTCTGCAGGTGTGATCCGCCAAACAGATCCTCGTGGTGATGCCATGTACTGGGTCGGACCGCCAGGTGCCGCGCAGGATGCGGGCGAAGGTACCGACTTTCATGCCGTCGAGCAAAAATTTATTTCAATAACACCTTTGCAAATCGATTTGACCCGTTATGATAGCCTGCATTATCTTGAAGATTGGCTACATGGTCATTCATAAGCATCGCATTAACTCTCAACAGGCAGCGCTCCATCAGTATGAATAAGCACATTCAGGGCATAGGCATGACCTCCCAGCGCACGCGCGATCGACTGGTCGAGCGGCTGCGTGCGGAAGGTATCCAGAATGAGCGTGTGCTCGAAGTCATTCGTACAACACCTCGTCACATGTTTATCGACGAGGCGCTGGCGCACCGTGCCTACGAAGATACTGCCTTGCCTATCGGGCAGGGACAGACGATTTCGCAGCCTTTCAGTGTTGCACGCATGACTGAAATTATTATTGAAAAAGGTATTCCTGACAAGGTGCTTGAAGTCGGTACCGGATCAGGTTACCAGTCAGCTGTGCTTGCGAGACTGATACCGAAGGTGTACACGGTTGAGCGTATTAACGGCCTGTTGATTAAAGCGCGTGAATGCCACCGCGCACTCCGTCTGAACAATATATTCGCCAAGCACAGTGACGGCTCCTGGGGCTGGCCCGAAAAGGCGCCTTACCCGGCAATCATGGTAACGGCTGCGCCGGAGCATGTGCCGGAATCGCTGCTTGAGCAACTCAGCGTCGGTGGACGCATGGTGATACCGGTCGGCACCGTATCGGGTGCGCAAAAACTGAACCTGATTACTCGAACCGCTACAGGCTATGAGCAGAAGACATTGAACGCCGTGAAATTTGTGCCCCTGCTGGATGGCTCGATCAGATGATATTCAAGGGCCTGTATGAATGGACCATGCGTTGTGCGGCACACCGCCATGCTGAACGCTACCTTGCGGCTGTCAGTATCATAGAATCAATTTTCTTTCCGGTGCCGACTGCTTTAATGGTTGCGCCAATGGCCGTTGCCAGGCCCGAGCGCGCCATACGCATTGCGCTGATAGCAACGGTAACATCGGTGTTTGGTGGCTTGTTCGGTTATGCTCTGGGTTACTATGCGATAGCGGCAATCGAACCGATCATCGAGTCGGCCGGTTACTGGGACAGGTATATGACGGCGCAGGAATGGTTCGGCCGCTGGGGCTTCTGGGCTGTGGTTGTGGCCGGCTTCTCACCGATTCCATTTAAATTGTTCACCATATCCGCCGGTGCATTGTCTATGGCCATTCCACCCTTCCTGTTCGCGGCATTAATCGGCAGGGCGGGGCATTTCTTTCTGGTGTCGCTGTCAATGGCATGGGCAGGCCCAAAACTTGAACCCGTCGTGCGCAAGTACGTCGAATGGCTGGGCTGGGCTACAGTGGCGGCACTGGCTGTATACATTCTGGTGAAAATGAACCAGGGATGATGGTCCGCATCCTGATTGTCAGTGCACTCGTTAGTGGATTGATCGCCTGTTCGAACCAGCGCTGGGATCCTGATGATTACCCGGTTAGATCAGGCGACACGATCTATTCAATTGCCTGGAAATACGAACTCGATCCTTTTGAGCTTGCCCGATGGAACAATATTTCCAGTCCTTACAGGATATATCCCGGTCAGCGTTTGAATATGAAGCCGGGTCAGGAAGCTCCGGCATCACTGTCTTCAAGCTCGCAATCGGGCAGCAGGACAACATCCAGGCCTGACTCGATAACGGTCAAAAAGGGCGATTCGCTTTACGCACTCGCGTATCAGTACAATGTGAGCGCCAAACAACTGGCGTCGATCAACGGGCTTAAATCACCCTATACCATCCATCCGGGACAGACACTAAAGCTTACTGCAAAGAAAACCTATCCAGCGCCAACAGCAACTTCGAGCAAAACAACAACGGCTTCGCTACCGGCCGACAACAGGGATATCAACTGGCAATGGCCGGTACAGGGAAAGTTGATCACTACTTTTAAAAGCAACAAGACGGGCAGGAAAGGTATTGATATTGCCGGCAATGAAGGCAAGGACATCAGAGCGGCCGCTCCCGGAAAAGTGGTCTACAGTGGAAATGGTTTAATCAGTTACGGTAACCTTGTGATTATCAAGCATAACCGTACCTATCTAAGTGCCTATGCACATAACCGCAAGTTACTGGTCAAGGAGGGTGACACCATCAAGGCAGGGCAGAAGATTGCGGAACTGGGTAAGACCGGCACCGATTCTCCGCGATTGCATTTCGAGATCAGGAAAAACGGCAAGCCGGTTAACCCGTTGAATTTCCTGCCTGCTAGTTGATCGATGATATCTAAACCACAAGATGATGTGGTTTAGATTATTAACCTAAAAAAAATGTGAATATATGAAAAAAAATGCTTGATTCATAAAGACATTTAATGCTATAAGTTTTTTTAACTTAAATGTGGGGTTAGGAAACAGCTGTAAGTACAT
>Ga0316191_10003360_pt1 | contig 11804 bp, 4 predicted proteins | sample Eddworburr2cm_MG_FD_204928 | JGI IMG/M metagenome (GOLD analysis project Ga0316191, IMG submission 204928) | Coastal sediment microbial communities from Maine, United States - Eddy worm burrow 2 cm | ecosystem: Environmental > Aquatic > Marine > Coastal > Sediment | place: USA: Maine | collected...
ATCCCGACCGCCCTTGCGCACTATCGTCGTAGCCTGCAACTGGCAACCGGCACGGGCGACACCGCGTGTGTGGCCCGGGTGGCCACCAGTATCGGCCAGCAGTCGCTTGAGGCCGGCGACCTGGCTGTGGCTGACAACTACCTTGCACAGGCCGGCGCTGCCGCGGACAAACTGCCCGACTCCCACGACAAGGCCTACCTGCTGATCCGCATCGCCCGGCTGCAACAGCAACTGGCGGAGGTACTGCCAACGCACAGTACGACACTGAAACGCGCCAGCTACATGGGCCTGCACCAGGCGGAACAGATCGCCGTCCGCATCGGTGATCCGCGCGCAAAGTCCTGGGCATCAGGCTATCTGGGCGAGTTGTATGAATCACAGGGCCGCTTCGACGGGGCCATGGACCTCACTCGCCGTGCGATCTATGCCTTGCAAGGTCTGCATGCACCGGAACTGCTGTTCCGCTGGGAATGGCAGCAGGGCCGTTTGCTGAAGGCAAAGGCCGATAGCGAAGGCGCCATCAAGGCCTACGGCAATGCCATCCACACGCTGCACTCGGTGCGCGCCGAACTGGCCGCCAGCCTCGAGCGCTCGCACCAGTCCTACCACCGCCTGGTCGGGCCGCTGTACCTCGAGTACGCCGACCTGCTGCTGCAGGCAGGCGAGGCCGCGACCGACCCCGTTGAGGTACAGCGCAGGCTGGTCGAGGCACGTGATGCGGTAGAGCTGCTGAAAACCGTTGAGCTGCAGGACTATTTCCAGGATGACTGCGTGTCGCTGGCACGGTCCCGCGTCAAGGGGCTGGAAGAGACACTGTCGCCGCACACCGCGGTGATCTACCCGATCCTGTTCCCGGACCGCACCGACCTGCTGCTCAGCACCAGCGACGGCCTGTCGCGCCACACCGTCCCGGTAACGGCTACGGACATGACAGCCGTGGTGCACGACTTCCGCCGCAAACTGGAAAAGCGCACCACGCGCCAGTATATGCGCCCGGCACGCCAGCTGTACGACTGGCTGATCCGACCGATCGAGCAGGAACTCGCCGCGCGCGACATCGACACCCTGGTCATCGTGCCCGATGCCGCCCTGCGCACCATTCCACTGGCCGCGCTGCACGACGGCCGGCATTTCCTCATCCACAAGTACGCCCTGGCCAGCACGCCCAGTCTGGAGCTGACCGACCCGCGCCCGATCCGCGCACAAAACATCGACTTGCTGCTGAACGGGCTCACCGAACCGGTGCAAGGCTTTCCGGGGCTACCCAATGTCGCGGCCGAGCTGGAGACCTTGCAAACAATGTACGGCGGCCGCGTCCTCGAAAACACGACATTCAGCAGCGACTTGTTTGAGAGTGCGCTGGCCGATCACCCTTACAGCGTCGTGCACATCGCCTCGCACGGCAAATTCGAGGGCCGGGTCAGCGACTCCTTCATCCTGACCTATGATGGCAAGCTCACCATGGACGACCTTGAGCAGTACATCGGTCTCAGCCAGGTACGGGTCGACCAGCCGGTTGAGTTGCTCACCCTGAGCGCCTGCCAGACTGCTGTCGGTGATGACTGGGCCGGGCTCGGACTGGCCAGTATCGCCATCAAGGCCGGTGCGCGCAGCGCGCTGGCAACCCTGTGGTACATCAATGACCAGGTAACGTCGGAACTGATTGCCGGCTTCTACCGAAATCTCGGCAAACCCGACACTACCAAGGCCAGGGCACTGCAGCAGGCCCAGCTGGAAATTCTCGCCGACATGCGTTACCGGCATCCGGCCTACTGGGCACCGTATCTGCTGATAGGGAACTGGCTGTGATGCGTGCGCAATCATTAAAGTCCATGCTCTGCTGTCTGCTGCTCGGCTGTCTGCCGGTCATGCCCGTGCATGCTGCAGAGCAGCCGGAAGCCACGCCACCGCCGTCGTCACTCATCAAAAAACAAGACAAGGCGGCACTGGTGTACAAACCGCCAAAACGCGGCTCGCCGGCCGTGCGCGTCGGTGGTGCCACGCGTGGTGCCGGTGATCCGCTGCCGGTCCTGCATGTACTGGCACCCGATCACATCGGCATGACCGTGCAGCAACAGCCGGTATTTCAGTGGTACCTGTCAAAACCGGCACGGGTGAGATTCGAGTTTGCTCTGGTCAGCGAGGACAGCATCGACCCGGTACTCGAACGCGACTTCGGCACGGTACACAGTCGCGGCATACAGCAACTCGATCTCGCTGATACTGACATCGTGCTGGAACCGGGTGTCCCCTACCAGTGGTCGGTGGCACTGATACCCGACGAGCAGGCCCGCTCCGGCGACGTGGTTGCCAGCGGCATGATCGAGCGAATCGCCGTATCGAAGGAGCTGGCTGCACGACTGGCGGGGGCAAGTGAATACGAGCAGGCCATGGCCTGCGCCGAGGCCGGCATCTGGTATGACGCACTGTCCATGTTGTCGAAACTGATTGCCGAAGACCCTGCAAATGCAACGCTGCGCATGCAACGTGCTGCGTTGCTTGAACAGGTTGGCCTGCCAGCCGTGGGATTGCCGGACGAACGCGTCAAATAGCCCTCACCTGTATAAACACAATCAACCCTGTAGGAGCGCCGCCCCCGGCGCGATTATGATTCATCGCGGCGAAGGCGCCGTTTATGCTCGGCACGGGTGCTCCTACAACCGGTTGGTGGGTTGAACCAGGTATTACGTGACTGATTGCTTACAATCCCAGTGCCATGCGCTGGATGCGCACCAGGTCACCGGCGTTGACCTGCCCATCCGGTATCGGGTAGCTGCCGTTGAAGGGCGCCACATCGGCACGTATTCGCTGGTTATCATCTGGGGTCAGTTGACCGGTGACAATCCGGGTGGCCAGCAGTACGTCTGCCACATCCACTACCCCGTCGTCATTGACATCGCCATTGGCCGGCGTGTCGGTCTGTGACAGCGGATCGCTGTTGTAATACACCTCGTCGCCGTCAATGAAGCCATCATTGTCGCTGTCGGGATTCATGGGATCTGTCTCACCATTATCGACCACGCCATTGGCGTTAAGGTCCTCGCCCGCCACACAAACACCGGCTACGGCGTTTGGCCCGTCACACAGACCATCACCGTCACCGTCCACGCTGTACACATAGGGATCACTGGCATCGGGGATACCATCGCCATCCGTGTCCACGGGGCTCTCCTGCATCAGGGTGATATTACGGATGGTCGTGCCCTGCTCCGGGATGGTGATCGTCCCGGCATCCGCCAGCAGGTAACCGCTCTTCTGCGCCGTCAGGGCATAGGTACCCGGGCCATCGCCGATCGAGTAATCACCATTCGGGCTCAGGCTGTAGGTCGGTGTACTGCCATTAGTACTGCCGGTGCCGACAATCTTCACATAGGCCAGTTCGACACCGTTGCCAGCAGCATCCCTTACCTGGCCAGCCACACTCGTGGTCCCCGAACCACCACCATCAGTCGTCACCGCCAGGGTGTAGTCCGACGGTACATTTGGTGGTGACACGGTATTGTCCAGCGACACCTTTACCTTGAAGGAACCAGCATTACTGGCATCGACGCTAACAAAATAGGACTCCGCCCCCAGCGGATGCTCACCGGCCGGAACATCATCGATGGTCGATATCACGCCATTGGGATCCTTGACGAGCAGCACCACATCGGCCTCGGCACCAACCGGATCCGCAGTGATGGTATAGGAGGCACCATCCGCCGCAGCAAATGTCACCCAATCCTCATCAGCTGTAGTGTGGAAACTGTGGTACTGAACCGGATCATCGACAATGATCGCGTTCGCCTGTGCCTCGATGTTATCTACCTCAAAGCTATCTGCGCGTGTCAGGGTCTCGGTCCACGGCAGTGATACGGCCCCGTCGGTGTCCCTGGCATAAAAGCTCACGGTATAAGTGCCGCCCAACGGGGATCCCAGGCCATATGAATACTCGTAGCGTGTGCCGTTGTGTGTCAACATGACCTGCTCGGGTACGGGATCTGTGCCACCGAAGCCGTCGGTGTCCGGTGGGGTGACCAGCGCCCAGACCTCAGCCAGCGACCCGGTGGTGGTGATGTCATTCGCCCAGAGCGTCACGCTCATCGGATCAGCCGCAGGATCGATAAAGTTATCCACCCCGGCATCACCGATCACCGGATCATCACCTGCCAGCAGGATGCCCGGGCCCAGCGAGTAGTAGAGGATACGGCTGATGTCGTACTTGTCGGATGTGTCGTCGCTGTTCGAGTCCAGCCACGCCTGCTGCTGACCATTGCTTGCTGCAAGCATCGCCCGCTTCGCCAACAGGTGGGCCACCGGTAGCGTTGCACCATTGGCGACGTTGCCGGCAAAGAATTTCGTGTACGAGATACTGCCGTTGCCTTCGAAGTACGCCTTACCGCCAATGGTACTGGCAAGACGGTAGAAGTTTTCCTCCTCACCGGCAGGTGCCGACAGGTGCCCCAGATAAAAACCTGCATTGTCCGCATCCATGACCACGATCAGCTTGCCCGGCAGACTGGACTGCAGAGTATCAAGCCAACCACCCAGCACATCTGTAAACAACCACTCATTCCCCGGTGAGTCGGGGTTGAGGTGGAATCCGGCACCGTCACTCTCGCCAATCAGGTAGACCACCAGGTCCTGTGTGTCCGCGGCTGCCCAACTGGTAAGGTAATAACCGAGATCAGACAGTGTCGCTATGCGATCTATACCGCCAGTCGCCGTGTTACCTCCACTCTGGTACTCGATGTCATCTACCCCGTAGCCCTGTGACAGCAATGCTGTATACAGTGTATCCGCCGCCGCCTGGCGGCCCGTCCAGTCCAGATCAGTCTCCTCACCACCCAGCACGATGATGGCCTTGCGCGACAGCGGCGTGCCGACTGTCACCGTGGTCCGCTGGGGCACAGCCGTGTTGCCCAGCTGGTCTTCGGCATGCACCACCACTTCGTAGGCACCCTCTTGGGTGAAGCCGTCGTAGGTTCCCTGGTAGGTCCCCGGCGCCGTCTCCGCCATGTCAAAACGTGGCAGGTCGGTTACCGGCCTGTCATCCGAGGAGACGATGAAATTCGGCGGCCGCAGCACCGCCCACACACTGTTAATCCCGTCACCATCCGCGACATCAACCTGGACAGTCGCCGTCGCCGTAGCATCGATATTCTGATCGGGAGACACGTTGCTGATCACCGGCGCACTGCCCGCACCCGAAGAAGCCACGCCAATATAGACGTCGGCGACCTCGTCATAATCGACCCCGTCGTTGGCATTGCCGTCACCGTTGGCATCGAGTTGCGGAGTCTGGTTCGTCGGCGTAAAGCCCAGCGCGATTTCTGCGAATTGCTGCGCCTCTTTCACACTGCCGCCATTCAGCACCCGGCCCCAAAAGGCACTGGAAAAAGACAGCGCACCATTACCGGTGAAATAGGCGATCTCGCCCTGGGCGCTGCTGGCGATGACCGTACGGTTGGCGCCTGCGACCGACAGGAAACTGCCTGACTGGCAGGAATCATTGATGATAGTCACCGGCATGGTCAGACTATCCAGCCAGCTGCCGAGTTCGCTGGCCGTCAGCCTGTCGGACTCGCTGGCACTCATACGAAAGGTGCCGGTCGCCGCCGCAGTGTCGAAGCCGCCATGATCGGTCATGTAGATGGTGAGCGCATCCGCATCGGCCGCCCAGTTCATGATGGCATCCGCGAGATTGGCCTTCGTCGGCACCGCATCCACGTCCGGCACATCCCTGCCGGTCAGTTTCAGATCGTCATCGTCGGACAGGTACTGGATCATGTCCGGCGTAAAGCCCTTGTACAGCAGCGTGGTGTAGGTCGTGTTGGCCATGGCCTGGGTGGCACCCCAGAGGGAATTACCGGCATAGGGACCACCGCCCGCGAGTACGATGGCCTTGGGGTTGTTCGCCAGCGGCACGTTGATAAAAGACTGCACCCGGTTGTGCGCCACGTCCGCCACCGTGACCCGGTCGTTGCCTTCTACGGCGACCTCAGTGCGGGTATAACTCTCGTTCGCAGGCAATGTGCCGAGCTGGCCCGGTCCAAACCCGGCCTCACCAAGCTCGGCCAGCAACTCACCCCCATCGGTAAACTGGCGCACGCGATTGCGCCGGCCGGAGATGTAGACGCGATTCTGACCGTCCACGGCCGCGAGATATGGCCGCTCGGACTCTGGCAGACCAGTGGTATCGCCGTCGCCTTGCAGTGCCAGGCTATGCCAGCGGTCCCAGAATGCACCGCCGATAAAACGATGTATCCGGTCGGTATCACGCTCACTGACATACAGGATATCGCCCAGGAGTGGATGCTGCCCCGGCAGTATCCGGTCGATCGGTGAGACAAACTGTCCGGGAGCCGTGCCGCTCCCCCCCAGATCGGATAACGGGGTACCGTCTGCTTCATAACGCTTGATGACCGCGGTGCCGTCCTCTACATAGACACGACCTGAGTTGCCCACCGCAGCGCTGCTTGTGGAACTGAGAGAATGACCACCCAGCAGCCAACTTGCCTGAAAGTTCCAGAGATCGTCGTATATCCACACCTTGTTGTACGTGCGCTCCAGCACGAAAAGCCGGTCGCTACCATCAAAACCCAGGTGATGAATACCACCATAGAACGGCCCCAGGGTTGCCTTTAATACCCCGGAGGGGTCGTAGACACGGAGAATATCGCCGGAAACCGCATACAGGTTGTTGCGCGAATCCAGTGCAAAGTCATCAACCCCCGTCCATCGGTTGACGAACCCGAGGGTGGCATTGAATTTCTGCACCCGGGAGTCATTCAGGTTGTCCAGCACATACAGGGAGCCGGCAGAATCGCGCATGATCTTTCGGGGCCGCCGAAACTGGCCATCCTTATCACCATCACTCCCCCAGCGGCCGAGCCGCTCGCCGTTTGCAGAGAGCTTGAGCAGGCCATGATGAGCAACCTGAGAAGCAAGCAGTCCACCCTTTTGACCCAACGCAATGGCAAGCACTGCATCACCTTCGGAACCTGCCACACCATCCCCGTCGAGGTCATCCCATCTCCCCAGGTAACTACCCTCCAGAGTGAAGACATCCACCCCACCACCGGAGTTAACGAACACCCTGTCACTGGACACTGCGAGGGCAAAGGGAGTCATGTCAGTCGGGACACCATTAACACCTGCCTGCCAGTGCCCCAGATAGGTTCCGCCGGGATCAAAGTACTGAACGCGACTCACAGCAGATGAGGGGATTGTCTCTTCTGCTGTATAGACGCGCCCGTCTGGAGCCAGAGCAACGCCTGTGAGTCCAGTGAAAAGACCGGGATCGGTGCCGGGACCTCCCCATTTATTGATAAACCTTCCATCTGCATCGAATACCTGCACCTCCTGTGAATCAATATTCACGACAAACAACTCGCCAAGCGAGTTGACTGCGATCGGAGTTGTGGTAAATACCTCGTTGAACTTGAAAGCTGTCTCACCAGGAGGCGGTAGAAAAACACCCCGGTATTCACCTTCAATAGTGAACCTCTGGACCCGGTAGACGCCGTTGCGCACATCGGCTACATAGATGATGTCATTCGGCGCCAGAGCCAGCCCGAGGATGTTGCCGAACTCACCCAGCTGACCGCCCAACCGCCCCCAGCGGCTGATCAGCTGGCCGCGCCGGTTAAACCTGAGTATGGTGCCGGTGCCCTGGTTGGCCAGATAAACATCACCGCTAAACGTATTGGTGGCAATGCCGGCCACGGCATCGAAATACCACGGCTGTGACAGCAGCGGCGCCATGCGTTCGAAGCGGTAGCTGCCAACCTGCGGCGGTATCTGGGCCGGATCAGTCAGGTCCGAGCCGTTTGTGTGTTCGGTGATGTTGTTGTATTCGTCACCGTCGGCATCCTCCAGACCGTCGACAACACCATCGCTATCGCTGTCCACAAGCAGCCTATTGGTACCTATGGAAGTTTCAACCGCATCCGGCAGGCCGTCATCATCGTCGTCAGTATCCGCGTTATTGCCGGTACCGTCTCCGTCCGTGTCAGTCCACTCAGTCGGGTCGTGTGGGAAGTCGTCCACGACATCATCGCGCCCATCGTTGTCATCATCCGCGTCGCAGGCATCGCCCTCGGCGTCGTTGTCGTAGTTCCTCTGCGTGAAATTGCTGACCAGTGGACAGTTGTCCACCCCGTTATCGATACCATCACCATCGATGTCCGGGTCACAGACATCACCGAGCAGGTCACCGTCCATATCCACCTGGTCGTCGTTCGGCACGGTGTCGCAGTTATCGACGCTATCCGGCCAGCTGTCGTTGTCGTCATTCGCATCGCAGGCGTCGCCCTGCCCGTCCCCGTCCGTATCGAGCTGGTCGGCGTTGGCTACAGTCGGGCAGTTGTCGTTCAGGCCGACCAGCCCGTCTTCATCCTCATCAAGGTCATAGAAATAAGCAGACCCTGCCTCGGTTATCGAGCCAATATCATCCAGAACCGACCCAACAGCGGCATGCGTGCCGGACAAGGCTACCGAAAATCCATAGTAGTCACCCGAAGCGTAGTCACTTGCATTGATCTGTTGCAGGTACGTCCAGAACAAGCCCTGCTGCTGCCACAAAAATGCAGTGCCAATGTCTGCTGCAGGACTGTTATGAGAATATGCACCCACCATCGCAATACCTCCTTCCAGACTGACGGCGTACCCAAGGCCATCATCCGAGGCCTGTGGAGCGGTCATAGTCAGGGTGGAACAGGTCTGCCAGCCAGCAAGCATCTGGTAGGCACAGATATATGCGGCCCCTTGGTTATTATTTCTGTATGGCGCACCAATAAGGGCATGATTATTCGACAAAGCCACTGCAAAACCGAACTGATCCCCAGACAAAGAACTGCTCTTCGTTAATTTCTCGGTCTGTTCCCAGCCTGTACCGCCGTCCTCGAACACATAGGCTGCCCCGGCATCTGTTTCGATGTCGTCATCATATGGCGAACCGATGAGGATTCTTTGTCCATCAGGCGAAATTGCAACTCCCTTTCCGAAACCGTCACCGCTATCCGGGAAATCAGCCTTGAGCATGGCAACCTGTGTCCAGATAGCCTTTTGTGTTATGACGTTGAAGGTACGCTCGAATACATACGCGGCACCGGCATTGCTACCACCGATATCATCTCTGTAGGCTCCGACGACCAGGGTGCTCCCGGCCAAGTCAAGCGAATAGCCGAACCAGTCGCCGGCTCGTAGCGAAGACCCGGTTATCTCCGCTTCCAGCGACCAGCTCGTGCCACTTCTTCTGAAGATAAAAACACGGCCCTCGTCGCTATAAGTGGTGCCGTTATATCCATAGGCACCTACCGCAGCCAGATTCCCCGAGATTGCAACATCCTGACCGAAATAATCCGAAGCAGCTGGTGATGTCGCGGTCAATTTTGCCTGCTGGCTCCAAATTCCAGATGTATTTTTGTAGAAAATATAGGCGGCACCTTCATCGAAGGCCCCTTCACGCTTAGCACCCATCACTGCGTAGGAACCGTCGATATCCACCGAGTAACCGAAGTGATCCTGAGTATCCCGATCACTGGCGATGAGTTTTTGTTCCGGCAGCGCGTATACCGCTTTTGCCGTCAGCAAAGCGCACAAAAGAAATATCAGCAACACATACCACCTGCAGAACACCGGGTTGTGAGTATCTCTTGCTGACTTGTGCGGAACTGTCAGTTCAGTCAATCTTCGGCACCTCACACACACTTTATTACTAAATTTAATATTTTTCTGCTTAGCACTCGCAAAAAGGCGAGCAATGACTAACGAATAATTCAACAGCACACTTAAGACTGCAAATTATTACCACCAACCCACTGTTTTTATTATAAATATACAACAACGACATAGACAAGACTTGTTTTAATTGTAGCCGAAATAAAATGGAGCGATATACCGGAAACTACGTACTGCCGCTCCAGACCGCTATGGGTCCAGTATGCACCACACACCTGCCAATAGTGGTCTTTGATAACGGAAGGCCCCGCTGGAACAGGACCTTCCGTATTGTTTTCAGCTATTGGAAGACTTTCTTCTTGCCATGCCAACCATGCCGATAAGGCCGGATCCAAACAGCCACATTGCCGGGGGCACGGGTACCGCGGACACCGCTACGTTGTCGAACCACACTTCACCTCCCATGCCTGCAGAGTAACCACTGGCATAGGCACTGAATTGCAATGCGATCTGGTCCACCTGATCGAACGGTATCAATAATTGCGAAGTCAGTTCGCTCATGCTGATGATGTGGTGTTGCAGCACATTGGCAGCCAGGGAATTGAAGCTGCGATCGTCACGTGTAGCAGACACCGATGCCTGGTAAGTGGTGGAGGCATTGCCATAGCGAACCACGCCCAGCACATCTCCAGCCTGATCCAGAAATGCAAATTCTGCCGACGACCCCATGCCATAGAATGCAGAATTTCCGCCACCTCCGCCAAACGAACTCACCTCCATATCGAAAGCGAAATTCAACTCAGGAGAATAGTCGAAGCTGTTCCCTGTATTTACCTCTGTAAACCCATTCTTGTACACATACCCCATTTGGCTGCCATCTCTGGTTACCACATCCGCCACCCATGTAAAGTTCTGCCTGCCGCCAATGGTCTATCGGTTGAGAGTACCGTCTTCGAAGTTATCTATGAAGGCCGCAGATGCCGGCAGGCCAACCGACATCGACAGCATAAGAGTAAACATCGCAACTGATTTTGTTTTGATATCCATGGTTGTTCCCCTGATGTAAAAATGTTCTGATGATTGATTCAGATCAACATGTCAATGCTGTTATGAAACAGGTTAAGGATGTTGTGATTTCGATGCCGTGACGAAATTACATCTGGTTTGTGAAACTTTTACATTTACAGGAAGAGGAAAATCAGCTGGTGCTGCATTACCCAATCGATCAACCCTGTAGGAGCGCCGCCCCCGGCGCGATTATGATTCATCGCGGCGGGGACGCCGCTCCTACAATATATTGGCGAGTTGATTCAGGTACTATCTAACTACTTCTCTACAACCCCAGTGCCATGCGCTGAATGCGCACCAGGTCGCCGGCGTTGATTTCACCATCCGGCACCGGGTAGCTGCCGTTGAAGGGCGCCACATCACAGCGCATAAGCTGGTCGGTCGTCGGGTTCTGCAGAGAACCGGTAACAATGCGTGTGGCCATCAGCACATCTGCCACGTCGACATTGCCATCCTCATTGACATCACCGTTGGCGGGTGTGTCGGTCTGCACCAGCGGATCACTGCTGTAATAGAGCTCCTCGCCGTCATCGAAACCGTCTCCATCAGTATCGGGTAACGTCGGGTCCGTCTCACCACTGTCGACCACACCGTTGGCGTTAAGGTCCTCGCCCGCCACACAGACACCGGCTACCGTATTCGGTCCGTCACAGAGACCGTCATCGTCTCCGTCTTCATCGTATGGATAGGGATCACTGGCATCGGGGATACCGTCACCGTCCCAGTCTTGCGGCCCATCCGGCACCAACACCAGATGCTGAATGGTCAGGCTGTCCTCGTCCGGGTCCGGGTTCTGCTCGACGACAACCGGGACCGGTGTCATGGCCTGGTAACCATTCTTGCTGGCCGACAGATCGTAGTTGCCCGGCCCTTCCGGCAGGGTGTAGCTGCCATCCTGGGTGACCGTCATTGTTGTCGAGGTACCCGTCGTACCCCCGGTACCCACCGCCTTGATGCTGGCCAGCAGCACGCCTGTGCCGGACGGCTCCCGCACCAGGCCGGTGATGCCGGTCTCGCCGGTTCCGCCGCTGCCGGTGGAGACACTGAGTTGATAAGCTGTCGGTTCGTTGTTG
>Ga0316191_10003362_pt1 | contig 11801 bp, 9 predicted proteins | sample Eddworburr2cm_MG_FD_204928 | JGI IMG/M metagenome (GOLD analysis project Ga0316191, IMG submission 204928) | Coastal sediment microbial communities from Maine, United States - Eddy worm burrow 2 cm | ecosystem: Environmental > Aquatic > Marine > Coastal > Sediment | place: USA: Maine | collected...
TGGCGACCGGAAAGACGCTGGAAGAATACGAATCCAGCCAGTTGCTTAACGACTTTGGTTTTCCTGTGAACCCGGCGGTGCTGGCATCTTCCACCGCGGAACTGCTCAAAGGCGCAGAGGGGTTTGAATATCCGCTGGTGCTGAAAACCGCGGAGCCAGGCATTTTGCACAAGACTGACCGTGGCGGAGTGGCTTTGAATATCGGGAACGAAGAGCAGTTGCTGGCGGCTTATTCTGACCTGTCAGAACGCCTTGGCCCACGGGTCATGCTGTGCCCGATGCTGCAGGTCAGCGGCGTGGAAATGGTGCTCGGACTGGTACGCGATGAGCAGTTCGGCCCGCTGGTGATGCTGGGCTTTGGCGGCATCAATGTCGAGATTATCCGCGACGTTGCCTATGCCTTACCTCCCTTCGACCAGGCCGGCGCGATGCGCTTGCTGGATTCTCTGCAACTGCGGCCCTTACTGGACGGACTGCGCGACCGGCCAGCCGTGGATGCCGCTGCATTTTGCCGGGCTGCCGAGCGGTTTTCCATCATGGCTGCGACACTGGGAGATGTGCTCGACGAAATCGATGTCAACCCGGTTGTCGTGCACCCGGACGGCTGCATTGCAGTGGATGCCCTGATCGTTGGGCACACACCCGGATCGTGATAATGTGGGAGGTATCCCGGGAAAGCCGGCAGATTCCTGTTGGCTTCCGCGTTTCCAAAAGGAACTGTCATGAAATTTGAATCCATCATTTATGAGAAAGAGGGCCCGCTTGCCTGGATCAGCCTCAACCGCCCGGAAAAACTGAACGCCATCACGCAGGGCATGGCAGCCGAGATTTTGCTGGCTACCGACATGGCGCAGTGTGATGACGAAGTGCGCGTCATTCTGCTCAAAGGTGAAGGCCGTGCCTTCTCTGCCGGCTTTGATCTCGAACTCGAACCTGAAACCGACCAGACCGAGGAAGAAAAGCTGCAGGCGCTGAAACTCGAGCTTCACCATGACTTTGACCTGATCATGCGCTTCTGGCACAGCCCCAAGCCAACCATTGCCGCCGTGCATACCTATTGCCTGGGTGGCGCCATGGAACTGGCCGTTGCCTGCGATCTGACCCTTGCCGCGCAGGGCTGCCGGTTCGGCGAGCCGGAAGTGAAGTTCGGCAGCGGAGCAGTTGCGATGATTCTTCCCTATTTGTGTGGGCCCAAGCGAGCCAAGGAAATTCTGTTGACCGGTAATGACAGGATCACGCCGGAGCAGGCGGAGGCCTGGGGCCTGGTCAACCGAGTGGTCCGGCAGGAAAACCTGGAAATGAGGGCCCGGGAATTGGCCATGCAGATCGCCCGTAATGACCAGCACGCCGTACGCATCACCAAGCAAGCGATCAACAAGACTCTCGAATTCGGCAAGATGCGCAATGCCCTGAAACACGCACTGGAACTCGATATTGCGATCGAAAGCACCGAAACGGAAGAGTCCCGGCAATTTAACGAAATCCTGCGCAGAGAAGGCGCCAAAGCAGCCATCGATTGGCGGGATCGCCAGCTTGGGAACACGGGACAGGTAAAGCGCCATGACATCGGGTGATCTTCAGAAGGAACTCGACGAATACCTCCAGGCCCATCCGGAGACCCGCTTCATCGAACCGCTGATCGCGGACATGAACGGCATTTTGCGCGGCAAGCGGATAGGCGTCGAAGACCTGGGCAAGGCGTTTAAGAACGGCGTTAACATGTGCGCAGCAACCACCATCCTGGACACCCTGGGCAACACGTTCGACAACGTGCCTTACGGCCTGAACGATGGCGACCCGGACGCCAAGGCCTTTGCGGTTGGCGGCAGTCTCGCAACGGTTCCCTGGGCATCCCAGCCAACGGCCCAGGTGCTGCTGGAACTGGTCAACCTGGATGGCAGCCCCAATGAAAACGACCCGCGCAATGTCCTGCGCCGTGCCCTGAAACCGTTGCAGGAGATAGGCCTGAAACCGGTATTGGCAACCGAGCTGGAGTTTTACCTCGTCGAACACGACGGTAAACGGTTCCTGCCCAGGATGCCCCGGATACCGGGCTCTGATTTACCCCAGCGCGGTATGCAATACGAAGTGATGGAAGATCTGTATGAAGTCGATGCATTCCTGATGGAGATCGACGCAATCTGCCATGCACAGAACATACCGGTGGGTGCCGCGCTGGCCGAGTTTTCACCCGGGCAGTATGAAGTCAACCTGCACCATGTCGACGACCCGGTGCTGGCCTGTGACCACGCCGTGTTGCTGAAACGGGCGGTCAAGGCAGCCGCCCGGAACAATGACCTGGCCGCAACGTTCATGGCCAAGCCTTTCATCGACACGGCCGGCAGCGGCATGCATGTACACATCAGCCTGCTGGACGAGGCGGGGCAGAATGTATTTGCCGGCGAGTGCAAGGACGGAGATTTTTCCAACACCCTGCGCCATGCGATTGGCGGCCTGGGCGAATCCATGCCGGAAAGCATGGCCATGTTTGCACCGAATGCAAACTCATACCGGCGGCATTCTCCCGGAAACTTTGTACCGGCCTCTCCCAACTGGGGACCGAACCATCGCGGCGTCGCCCTGCGGATTCCGCTTTCCGGCCCGAAAAACCGTAGGGTGGAGCATCGCGTGTCTGGCGCTGACGCCAACCCCTACTACGTGGTTGCAGCCATTCTGGCCGGCATTCATCATGGAATCAGCACGAAAAGTGAACCGCGGCCAATGACACCGGAGCGGGCGAAGCTGGAATATAAAATCGAAATTCCGGTTCGCTGGCCGCATGCACTGGATGCGTTTGACGCCGGCACCATACTTCCCCGCTACCTCGGAAAGGACTACCACGAACTTTATTCCCAGTGCCGGCGCGAAGAAGAAGCCAATTACAATGCCGAGGTCCCGATAAAAGACTTTGAGTGGTTTATGCGCGCAGTGTGAATTTTACCGCCAACAAGAGAAATGGCCGGTTCTGCCGGCCTGACTGCTCCGCTGCTCCGAAGGCAGAGGCAAAACCGCTTGTGTTTGAAACCACCCGGGATGCGCTGGCGGCAGGATTCCGGCCCTGCAAAAAATGTCATCCGCTGAAGATGGGCCTGGCCGATCCTCCCTGGATCAGCACCCTGATGGGCCAGGTCGAATCGGATCCCGCCAGGCGCTGGCGCGATCACGAACTCGAAGCGATGGAACTGGACCCGGCTGCGGTCAGGCGCTGGTTCATTGCCAATCACGGCTTCACTTTCCATGGTTACACCCGGTTGAGACGACTGGGGCAGGCCTTGCGCCAGATTCAGCATGGCGAACCGGTCACACAGGCAGTAATAGCCCAGGGTTACGATTCCGAGACAGGCTTCCGTGAGTCCTTCACCAAGGTTTTTGGTGATCCGCCATCAGCCGTCGATCGTGAGTCGTCCGTCTGGATCAACCGTGTGGCCACGCCGCTGGGTTCGATGATCATGGGCGTCTCCGACCAGGGGCTGTGCCTGCTGGAGTTTGCCGAGCGCAGGATGCTGGATACCCAGCTAAAGCGCCTGCGCCAGCGGATGGGACGCGTGTTCCTGCCCGGTGATCACCCCCTGATGCAACAGGTCAAGAACGAACTGGACGGTTATTTCGAAGGTAGCCTTCGCAAATTTACCGTACCGCTGCAGGCACCGGGAACGGCGTTCCAGGAAGCCGTCTGGCAGGCTCTGGCCGCTATCCCATACGGTGAAGTGCGCAGCTATGGCGACATCGCCAACAAGATTGGTCACCCTTCGGCGGTGCGGGCCGTTGGCCGTGCCAATGGCGACAACCGGATCGCGATCATCATCCCCTGCCACCGCGTGGTGGGTGCTGATGGCGAATTGACCGGCTATGGCGGCGGCCTGTGGCGGAAGGAGTACCTGCTGGCCATGGAACAGGCACAGGCTTTTCATCTGACCTGACTTTTGTCACAAGCGGTGGCCGTCATTTTCCGGTAGTCTCCGTTCTGATTTTCCAAAGGATCCCCTCGATGAAGAAATCTGCCATGCGCCTTATGTTTGCCGGCCTCTTGCTCGCTTTTACCATGACCCCCACCCTGGCCTGTGCCGACTGGGTGGAGGAAAGCAATGCCAACACCCTGCAAGTCATGGAAGCACAGGCCCGCCTGTCTCCCGAATCCTTTTCATCGCTGGGAATCGAGTCGGTGGATGGCGAAGTCATGGACCTTGGACCGGACCTCTACGAGCGTGCCCAGGCCGCGACGAAAGACCTGATCGCAGCACTCGAAGAACGCAAAACAACAACGGAAAACCCAAGGGTTCTGCAGGACCTGGATATCCTGATCAAATCGCTCAAGGAGCAGATCCGGACTAACGAACTCGAACACAAGTACCTACTGCCCTATTTCAACCTGTCGCAGACCCTGTACTTCGGATTCCGGTCGCTACTGGACCCGCGGAATGATCCGGCCCGTTTTCCTGCTGCGCTGGATCGTCTGAAAAAATACACCGGGCAGGCTGAAGAATACCGCCCGCTGACCGATCTCGCGCGCGACAGAAGCTCAGAACGATTTGCAGTACCCGGCTTACTGGGACCCTACCAGGGAGAACTGGAAAAAGACCTCGGCAATGTTGAACAGTTCAAAGCGGGTCTCAACAAGGTTTTCACTGAATCCGGGCTGGAAGGCTGGGAAGAGGACCTGGCGCTGCTCACCGGTCAACTGGACACGTATGCTGAGTGGATCAAACAGGAAATCGTGCCTCGAGGGCGTGAAGACTACCGGCTGCCCGAAGAACTCTATGCCGACAACCTTAAAAACTACGGTGTAGACATGGACCCGCGCGAACTGATCCGCATGGCCCAGCTGGGTTTTGCCGACATCCAGATGCAAATGCAGTCCATCTCGGCCCAGATCGCGAAGCAGCGGGGCTACGCTTCGGCAGACTACAGGGTCGTGATGGCCGAACTGGGGAAAGAAAGAATTCCTGAAGAAGAAGTGCTGGATTACTACCGCAACATTCTGAAGGAACTCGAAACCATTATTCGCGACAACGAGCTGGTCACCCTGCCCGATCGCGAGGCCGCCATCCGGCTGGCCACAGAAGCCGAGTCAGCTGCCGCCCCCGTCCCATTCCTGAGTCCGCCCCAATTAATCGGCAATACCGGCCAGCAGGGTGAGTTCGTGCTGGTAACCCATTCACCCAACGAGGAAGACGGTGGTGAAGTCAGCGATTTCGGCAGCCCGGCATCCACCTGGTCGTTGACTGCGCATGAGGCGCGCCCCGGCCACGAGATGCAATTTGCTTCGATGGTCGAAAGCGGCATTTCCCAGGCCCGGGTAATCTATGCCTTCAACAGTGCAAACGTCGAAGGCTGGGGCCTGTATTCCGAAGCCATCATGCAGCAATACCTGAGTCCTGAAGCCCAGTTATTCGGATTGAAGGCGCGCCTGATGCGGGCTGCTCGCGCCTTCCTGGACCCGATGCTTAACCTCGGCATGATCGAAAAAGAGCAGGCGATGGAACTGATCACGCAGGACGTGGGAATTTCCAAAACGCTGGCCAGCCAGGAAATCAACCGTTACACCTTCAGGGCTCCCGGACAAGCCACGTCATACTATTACGGCTATATGAACCTGATGTCGCTACGGGCCGAGGTGGAACTGCGCATGCGTGACCGGTTCAATCAGCGTGCTTACCACGATTTCCTGTTGCAGCAGGGACTGCTGCCGCCGGATATACTGCGGCAGGCAGTGCTCAGCGAGTTTGTTCCACAATAAGAACTACCAACGGTAACCGAAACTTGCCATCAAGGAGCTGCGGGTTCCATTGAGCCCGCCAAATGCGTTGAGGGTCCAGTTTCGGCCGATGTCCTTGTTGATACCCAGCAGGAAAAGGGTCTCTTCCAAATCGATACCGATGCCAAATTCAACCGGATCTGCATTCGGATCAGGGTATATTGTGCCCAGAACCATGCGGTCGGTTTTCTGATATTGCACGCCGGTCAATACCTGCATTCCGATGTCGCCAAAGTCGTAGCCGACCATCCCCAGCATAATCAGGGTGTTTAGTTTGGACTCGGTTTCATTGGTCAACGCCCAGGCGTAAGTGGCGGACGCCGTGAAGATCAGATTTTCATACTGCAGACCGGTCGTCAGGCCAAAGCCCAGCGTACTCCCCGTTGTCGAGGACGGGAAATCAACGAACTCCGGTAAGTCTTCGCCGGTTTTCAGCTTGTAAAGCTTCTGAAAGGTTGGAGTAAACCTCAGCGTCACATCCGTATCCGTTTTCAGACGACCGCCAACGACGCTCAGATTCAGGAAGGGCAAAATCCACATGTCGCCCCGGACCTGTAAACTCGTAATTTTACTGCTGAATTCACTGCCCAGTGCGTCAATCAATGGAATGTCTTCGACCACTGAAAGACCACCGACGGTCACATCGAACAGATCAATATCCGCATTCTGCCAGAGACCGATCAATCCAACGCCATACGTTTTCGGCAACTCGAAGCCCAGCTTGCGAACGTCATCCGCGTAAAATGGTAACTTGCGGCGCAGATCGAGCCTCACGGTCTCGGCCGCATCAAATTCATCGGTGATTTCCTGCCGGGTTTTGCTGGTCACCACAACATCGTCCAGTACATCGTCACCTGGTGTAGCGGCAGCTGACACTTCAGATTCCGGTGGATTAACTACCGGCGATTCAGCAGATAGTTCAGTTTGGGCGACAATCGGCCGGTCAACCGTCGGCTTTGCAACGAACAGTTCATCCGGCGCATGCTGCCACGCTATCTCGCCAAACTCCGCATGGCGGTACTTCAGCATCCGTCCCCAGGTATGGATATCGATCAATTTGCGTTTTTTGCGGAAAGTGAATTTCTCTTCCATCCAGTCAATGACATATCCACCATGTTCATCTACGGCCCCAAAACCCACGGTGGACCGGAAATTACGATTTCGCACGCCATCCCGTTCGATGGTCTGTTCCGCTGTAAATTCAATCCGGTCCAGAACGCCATCGATGATATGGACTTCACCCACCAGGAAAATCAACCAGCGCAAACTGGACGGAACACGCGCCTTGTCGAAGCGAAAAGAAATGACTTCGTGCCCCTCGCCTGCCTGCCGAACCCGGAAACTCTTCGGATCATAGAGGCGGTTTCCCTTTTGCACGTAGTTGTCCTTACCCATCGTGACTTCCAGCGAGCGCTTGTATTCCTTCACGGATGCCAGGGGTTCATGCTCGAATTCGAAATACAAATCGCGGCCATAATCTGTGTAGGGATCGAAGACCATGCGGAACCGTTCGTACCGGGGCACGCCTTCTTTTGTAATCGCCTGGTAATTCATCAGCAGTTCCCAGTAGAGCCCCTGGCTCATTGGGAACAAGGCGATGTCCAGCACACGGGGACTGATGCCGCGGATCGTCAATGGGTCACTGTTGATCGGCCCAAGCAGTGGAGCGTCAGGCTCATCCTGAGAATAAACAGGCGACATCAGCACCATTAGCAAAAGTATCAAAATAAACCGGAAATTCTTATTGAACATCAATCCATTCCTTGTGCACACTCACTCAAGTATCAGTATTAACCGGGATGCCAGACCGCTGCTGCTGTCTTCCACCCCGTATCGGGTATTCCATATGTAACGATAATTTAAATTCAGCGCGAAATACGGGGTCAGCCACCAATTCAAGCCCAGGGAAGCAATATCCATGTCCCCGCCTTCCACGGGGCCATCATTGAGATCCAGATTGGACCAGCGAGTGGTCAGCTCCCAGGCGCCTTTCCCATTCTGGTATACGGATCGTGATACCGGCACGCCGCCAAAAACGCCACTCTTTTTGTTATAGGCCCGCATTTCGCCGGTCATGATCCAGGAAAGACCGATCCAGTAGCCATCGAATTCGGGATTACCCATATGCGGGTTGTCCACGTAGGTCTTTGTGTACTCGGAGCTTAGCCACAGTGGCCCCCGGCGCCAGGACAGTTCCAGGTTCCAGGTCTGCAAGTCATCCGCCGGCAGTAAAACAGAATCCTGACCAAACGATGTATCTACAAACAAAGGGGATTGATTGAACTCCGGTTCGGTGAAAAATCGAAATCCCTCTTTTGCATTGGAGTAGCGGTATCCGGCGCCAAGATGCAACAGACTGCTGTCATCGGTCGTGTGCAAAGGAGCCCAGGTCAGGCGGCCTGCGTACTGTGTCGCGCTTTCCTTGAAGTCCTGGTCGGCATCGAACCAGTCATTGAACACGCCTACACCCCAGGAAGTGTACCGTTCGGGGTCGCTGCCATTCCAGACGATACCCACATTACGCGAAGGCAGCATCGCATCGGAAACAGCACTGCGCTCCTGCATGTGGTTGAAGATCATCGATTGCACCCTTTCGCCGGAAATCGGTTCTTTCTGCTTACCGATGCTCATTACCGAGTTTTTCAGAAAAGGAATATCCAGGCGCCAATCGAACCACGCGATGTTGTCGTCTTCCTCAGTATCAAAGCCTTTGTCAAACGCCTGGGTTGCCCCGAAAATCGTGTAAACCCAGGGCCTCTCAAAATTCAAAGTCCCGACAATTCCAAACCGCAAGCCGCGTATTTCTCCACCGTCGTATTCGGACAGGTCACCGTACCTGCTTTCACTGATCGCATCCTGGTGCATCCAGTTCATCCGGTCCAGCACCACGGCCGCTAAGAAAATTCCGGATACTGCTTTCGTTTCCCAGCGATTCCACCGGCTGGTATCGGCATAATCCAGCGGGACGGCCAGGGGCGGCGGCGTATAAGCAAGCCACCCCGGTTTGATGGGCTCGTCTTCAGATTCATCGTCAAACACTTCCAGCAGACGGTTCTTTACGACCACCCCTTCATGCACAGCGAAACTGGAATAGGACTTCGTGTCCAGCATCACGTCAAAATTCTCGCGCGGGTCTTCCCGAAAAATCAGGAAGCTCGGCGGTTTGCCAATTTCCAGTTTACCGACGACAAACCCCTTGTTGGCGTTAACGATCTGTTCGGCTTCATTGCGGGAAACCTTATCTTCGGTTACGACTTCCAACTCACGCCCACGGATCAGAATATTGACGATTCTGTCTTCAGATTTACCGGAGGGGTCGATCAGGGTGACGTTACGGACCAGGATATTCTCCGGCCCTGAACCCTGCGCCCCGGCGATGGCGGGTGCCAGCCCCAGAAGCAGTATGAAAGCCAGAATTCGCATTTAGCTGAACTGGCAAGCCAGCCCCATGTCGCCGGCAAGCGCATGCAATCGTTTGTCCCGGGTCCACAGTTTAACCGCGCCGCTCAATAGCACTGATGCAATCAGGTGCGCATCGATAAAACCGATCCCGCGTCCCATCAATCGCTTTTTCTCGATCAGGTGGAGTACTTCCGCATCGGTGGCCACTTCAGCCTGGGGCAGGTCTTGCAGAAGTGTCAGGATTTCACCACGCCTTGCCATGTTACCGAGCGCGAGTTCGCCCACAATGAAGGGGTGGATCATGATCCGGGTATTCTGCAGTTCACGCACAAGATTTCTATCCCCATTACGCAAGTGGTCTATCCAGACCGAGGTATCCGCCAGGATCATTTTGTGCCGCTACGTCTGCGGGGCGCCGTTTCCAATCCGGGTTCACTGCCGCCCAGGGCGGCCAGCCTGCGCGCGCTATCGCGCTCGATCAGCGCCTTCAGGCCTTCGCGCAGCAGAGTGGTCTTTTCCCGGATACCCGATATTCGCTGGGCTTTCGCCAGCAGAGTGTCATCAATATTGATGGTGGTGCGCATAAAACTGAATCTCGCTGTTTCTGAGCATCAATAATAACATCATTTGATGTAGTATTTGATGCTTACTCACGGTAGGATTATTCCCTGACCATCCGCTATCATCAGAACGCCAGCCTCGCTCTCAACCCAAAAACCCAAAGCTCGTCATCTTCAGGATTCAACGCCGGATTTTTGATGTACTGAATGTCCGGCGTAATCGCCAGTTCCTTCCACAGCTGGATCCGGTAGAAAACCTCCAGCGTGTGTTGCTTATCGAGGTCCGGCCCCCAGCTGCTTTCATTCGGCCGGCCCCAGTTGTATGCCACCCCCAACTGGTTTCCACCAGGGACTGTCTGATAAGCGAATCCACCAACAATACTTCTGTCCAGCAGGCTGCCCCCGTCATCGGCATAGCCAGCTCTCAGAAAGGTCGTCCAATGTTCATTCACCAGCCGGCTGAACGAGACGTTCGCACCCCAGCCGTCCGGCGTGGCGGCTGCCTTCCGCTCATCAGCGTGCCACAAGGTGAGGTGGACATTGTTCAGAAAGGCAGTTTCGCGGGTTGAGTTCCAGCCGATCTCAAAGTGGCTGAAGTATTCATGGTCGTTGAAAAAAGTATCGAAGCCATCGCCCGGATTGGCCGGATCCGAGTTGCTGTCAGCGAAGCCGGCAATCATGTACAGGTTATCGTTCAGGTAACCACCCAGCCCCAGGCCAAGACCTTCGTTCGGCACGGGCATCGACGCTGAACCGGTGGAAAAAGCGAAATTGAAATACCCGGTCCAGGGGCTGGCCAGCATGTAGACATCGACGTAGTCGGTGACATCAACGTAGCCGCCGACAAAAACGAGGTTGCCGCCTTTCATGCGCTGGCGCCAGTACAGGTTGGTCAGCCGGGCCCCCTGGTCGCTGAACGGTGGTAAAAACAGGCCCACGTAACCCAGTTCGAAACCCAGGCTTCCCGGCGGGATATGGTTGCCGTAGGCATGCCGATGTTCCACTTTCCAGATCAGCGCGCCCGAATTGCCTTCGCCGTCGCTGGTAGCTTCCCAGTAACCGAAGAAGCGGTACATGCCACCAAATGCATCGTCTGCTCCAGGACTGTCATTGGCCTTCAACCAGGCAAAGGAGTAGTCCCCTCCCAGGCTGATGCCTTTTTCTTCCCGGATGCGGTGCTTCCAGTCGAAATAACCTCGCGCGAAATTGCTCGGAAACATCGGAGTGACCTGGTTGGAATCGATGTGCAGGCGATTTTCGACCTGGTCCGTGCTGCCCAGGTTGCGGCCAACTCCTATTTCGGTGGTCTTACAGGAATCCTGTTTCTCCTCCCCGCACTCTGGCTCTGATTCAGCCAACGCAGAGGCAGGAAGCAGGCAGGCAACAAAGATGCCTGTTAGCAAACGCTGCCTGCTTCCAGCAATCATCACTCAGTAGCTACCTCGAACTGTTCCAGCGCTACCGTAAATTTCTCATGAAACTCTGAATTTACCGCGTCTCTCTGTTCATTGAGCCTGGCGTAAACGTCGAGTATGGACTGGGAAACAGGGCCTTCGGTCATTTCCATCATATTGTGCAGCCAGATCATCTTGGTGAAGATCTTGGCCGGCTGGTTAATGATTTCTGCCAGCGTTCGGCCCACCGGAACATACGTGGCCTCATATTCATCAGCCAGTTGCGCCAGCACCGCAGCCTGCTCTTCTGCAGCCTTGATCTTCGCCTTGCTTGCGCCTGATTTCTTCATCGCTTCGACCTTCGCTGCCGCATCTTCCTTGACCTTCAACGCTGCCAGGACCCCCTGAGTACTGGCTTCAACGTTCTGATACAGCTCCATCCAGAAGGCAAATTTCGCATCGGTCTGTTCGCGGGAATACGGTTCATCGGGATTGATGAACAACTCGAAATCCTGCGTTTGCGATACGCCATCTACCGTGAGCCGGACCTGGTATTCGCCCGGCTTGGCGAAAGGCCTGATGTTGGTAGCCGGCCGCCCGGGTACCGCGGTGATGATGGGGTAGCGCATATCCCACACAAAACGGTTCAGGCCGGACTCGTAGGAATAATCGCCATCACCTGCCATCTCC
>Ga0316191_10003363_pt1 | contig 11799 bp, 8 predicted proteins | sample Eddworburr2cm_MG_FD_204928 | JGI IMG/M metagenome (GOLD analysis project Ga0316191, IMG submission 204928) | Coastal sediment microbial communities from Maine, United States - Eddy worm burrow 2 cm | ecosystem: Environmental > Aquatic > Marine > Coastal > Sediment | place: USA: Maine | collected...
GCCGCAGCGAAGCCGTAAGCCAATGATTAGATGGTGGCCAAGGGTGTAATCGAACTGCCAACACGCGGATTTTCAGTCCACTACTCGTTCTCGGACCTGGCTGCTACAGCAACATCCCCGTCCACATCGATCATGACGCTCAGCAAGATCGGTCGACAACAGACCTGGCAATCCTCCACGTACTCCTGTTCTGGCAGCGAGCCATCAACAAGGATGTCGATGTGCTCACCGCAGTAAGGACAGCTGATCGTCTTTGGAGAAATTTCGTTACTCATGATTGTTAGGCCACCCTGTCCACAGACACGAAGTTCTCATTATTGAGGACTTGCTCCCCGTCCCACCGGTACGCCACGAGCTTCCCTCCATTCTTCGCTGCAACGCTGTAGTCCAGGCATGCCACATTCGGCGCCAGGATCGTGGGCTCCGCGTCCATCCAGTAATGACCAACAAATACGGGCGGATCTTCGTGTGAATACTGAATCAGGTGGTCTGCATCTATCGGATCATCAGGAATATGTGTCAGGGCAGCGTCCGGCCCCAGGAATGTTTCGACATAGGTTTTCGCCGTCGCGTCCCACCATTTCATGCGAATGTGGTGTCGAAGATTATTGTCTTTGTCCGGGAACGACTGCCCGTTCGGTAGCTCAATCTCCTTCCCTTTGAGCAACGTCTCCACCGCTTCGAATTCGTCGCTCCCCTTGGTCGACGCGCGCACAAGTAAGTCATCGTCGAGATATTGGTTAACGGTCGGATAGCGCCCTCGCAGGAACTCGATCAACCGATCGTCCCAGCAGGCATGCACGACACGAATGCCCGGCAGGTTCAGCCAGAGCGGCAGCGTCCGAAACCACTCGATCATCTCGGCGTAATCACCGGTGCCCGCAAAGGCGTCGAGAAATGCCTCGTGTTGGCCGCGGTGCTTGTCCGAGTGGTCTCGAAGATGGCGCGAATGATCGTCCGGATCGGGGGTGAACCAGGCAATTGCGTTGAACTCATGATTGCCCATGACTGACAGTGCGGCACCGCCATCAATCATCGGCCGGACGATATCCAGTACGCCCCGTTGATCGGGACCTCTGTCAATGAAGTCACCAAGGAAGATGACCTGCCGATCAGGGTGGCGATATACGCCGCCCAATTGCTGGTAACCGAGCTTGCCCAGCAACTCGACCAGCGGCTTGCTGTAGCCGTGTATATCGCCAATAAGGTCGTACTTCATGGAAAAACCGCCGCAATGTCTCGAGCAACCCCCAGTTTAGTCTTGTTAGCGCTGCTTGCCGAACCTCTTTCAGCGCGCATAGGTAAATGTCCGAGCAGTAAGATTGCGGGCTTTCGAATATAATTGGTGCGCCGGGGTTGGAATCGATATGAGGGGAACGAAGATGCCTACCCAGAAACTGCAAGACTACCTCGATCAGCACGAGATCCAGTACGTCACGATCAGTCACTCACCTGCCTACACCGCCCAGCGCATAGCGGAGTTGACCCGGATACCGGGCAAGGAGCTCGCAAAAACCGTCATTGTGAAGATCGACGACGAGTTGGCGATGGCCGTATTGCCTGCATCGCGTCGCGTGAATCTCCGGCATCTGCAAGAGGCCATCGGCGCAGACGAGGTCACGCTTTCCAGCGAGGCGGAGTTCAACGAGCTGTTTCCAGACTGCGAAGTCGGCGCCATGCCACCATTCGGCAATCTCTACAACATGGGTGTGTACGTCGCCGAGCAGTTGACCGAGGACGATGAGATCGCGTTCAACGCCGGTTCGCACTCCGAACTCGTCAAGATGTCGTATAACGACTTTGCGAATCTCGTAACGCCGCAGGTCGTCTCGCTGACCTGAGTGCCGAATAGACCGGCGCTCTGATCCGAAGTACGGGAGTCTTCGGATAGCGCATTCGTAAAACCTTCAATATCGACGCACCCTGGTCCGCTGTTCTTCAGCATTGCAAGTTCGGCGATTCGGCGTTCTTTTGCGATAGACTCTGCCATCTTTCAGCCGAATTACGTCGGTGGAAATCTGCAATTCTATTGAGCTTCAGGCATATTGGCCCCGCTACTTTGAGAGAGCTTTATAACAAGTCATGCTGATATTGATATTGACCGCCTTCCTGTTGATCGCAGTGACAATCGTTATCCACGGAATCGGTACGATGACGTGGTTGCGTTATCTGCTGGCTCGTAACGCGTCGGCAGATGGCCGCATCCGCCCTGCAAAGGTGCTGAAAGTCCTCATTAGTACGGCGCTCGTACTCATTACCCTGCATATCATCGAGATTCTCGTCTGGGCGTTTGCGTACATCATGGTGCTCCCGGATGGCGAGCTGCAATCTCTCGAGTCCGCGTTTTACTTCTCGGCCGTCACGTTTACCACGCTGGGCTATGGCGACATCACGCTCAGTTCGGACTGGCGGATACTGAGCGGACTGCAGGCCATCGATGGCATACTGTTGATTGGCTGGACCACGGCGTTTTTGTTCGCCGTACTGCAACGAGCCTGGACCTACCCGGGCGAAAATAACAAACCTCAGAAATAAGGACCTCGCCATGCAAGACTCCGTGCCTCCCGCGAATGATGTAAACCTGCAGCGAAACCTGATGACGTCGTTCATCCAGATCGCGGCGCTCGTGATTCTCGTCAGCTATTGCCTGGACATCGTCGGACCGTTTGTCAGCCTCGTAATTTGGGGATTGGTGCTCGCCGTCGCCATCCATCCTTTGCATACCAGGCTGGCTGCCGCGCTGGGCGGAAACGAGAAGCTGGCTGCCACGGTTATAACAGTGATCGGCCTGGCGATCGTCTTGGTACCCGGCTGGATAGCGACCGAGTCGATCATTACGTCCATCACGACATTCGCCCAGGCAGCCAAGTCCGGTAGCCTGCAGATTCCACCACCGAACGAAAATGTCGCAGATTGGCCGCTGATCGGCGAACGCGTGTATCAGACCTGGAGCGCGGCTTCAGTCAATCTCGCAGAGACAGTGAACAATTTCGAACCCTCGCCGCGCGAAGCGAGCATGTGGCTGGTCGGCAAGATCAGCTCCTTACTGGCCGGTCTGTTGGCATTTGGCGTGTCCGTCATCATTGCCGGAGTAGCGGGCCTGTATGCAAAGAGCGGCTACGAGGCGAGCTGCGCACTCGCATCGCGAATCACCCCGCAACGTGGACAACAGCTCGTTGATGTGTCGATTGCGACGATTCGCAGCGTGACCAATGGCGTACTCGGTGTGGCCGTCATACAGGCCGCGCTGGCTGGTATCGGCCTGGCGGTAATGGGCGTGCCGCACGGCGGCATTATTGCCGGTATCGTCCTGGTAACCTCAATCATCCAGGTCCCGGCATTGCTTATCATTGTGCCTGTCGTCTTCTGGGTGTTTTCATTCGCTGCGCCCGTACCTGCGACGATCTTTGCGGTGTACATGTTACTCGTGGCGCTCAGTGACAATGTTCTCAAGCCTATCTTGCTGGGACGTGGTGTTGATCTCCCGGCTTTGATTGTCCTTATTGGCGCCATTGGCGGGATGATCCAGTACGGTGTCATCGGCCTGTTCCTGGGCGCGGTTATTCTTGGTCTCGGCTACACCATACTGACCGACTGGATGCGCCCGTCTGACGATGAAGCGTCAGTTCCTGAGTCCACCTAACGCCTGAACATGAAGCCAGCTATTCGCGTCTCACTTTATTTGTCGTGGTGTTTGTTGAGCGCATGCTCCGCCGTGGGGCCGGAGTACGTGTCGCCCGACTCGCCGCTGGGTCCCGACTGGTACCAGGCCGAGCGCGCCGGCTTCGAAACCACGGCGGCCGAACAGGTGCGATGGTGGCAGCAACTGCATGACCCGGTTCTCGATCAGTTGGTGGAGCTCGCGCACACGCAAAACAACTCATTGAAAATCGCCGGCCTGCGCGTGCTGGAATCGCGAGCGCAGCTGGCCATTGCCACCGGAAATCAATACCCGCAATCGCAGGCGGTCGCCGGCGATGCCACGGCGGTGCAGGCCAGTGAGAATGCCGCCAACACAGCGGCCGGTGATCTGAGCTTTACGCAGTACAACGTCGGCGTCGGTGCATCGTGGGAAATTGATTTCTGGGGCAAGTTTCGCCGCGGCGTGGAAGCGGCTGACGCCGCCTACCTGGCATCGGTCGCGGGTTACGATCAGGCCATGGTGCTGGTGACAGCACAGGTGTGCAGCACCTACCTCGCAATTCGCACACTCGAAGAGCTAATTCGCATTACGCGTGACAACATTGCACTGCAGCAGCGCAGTTACGACATCGTAGACGTGCAGTTTCAGAATGGCTCTACGTCGGAGCTCGATGTCCTGCAGGCTCGAACCCAGTTGTTGAGCACGCGGGCGTCGATACCGCAGCTGCAAACCGATCTCTACCAGGCGCAGCATGCGATGAGCACCTTGCTCGGATTGGCGCCAGCCGATATCCGCGATCTCCTGGGTAGCGCAAGCTCGATGCCGAAAATTCCGGAGGTCGCGGCGCTGGCCCTGCCGGCCGATATCTTGAGACAGCGCCCGGACGTGCGTCAGGCCGAGTATTTTGCGATGGCGCAAAATGCCAGCGTTGGTCTCGCCGAGGCGAACCTTTACCCGAGTTTTTCATTAAACGGTTCACTGGGACTTTCCGCTGCCGGCAATACGGACACGACCCGCACGGGCGACAGCGGTATCAGCCAGTTGTTCAGTGCGGACAGCATTACCTACGCAGTGGGGGCGAGTTTTGTCTGGCCGTTTCTGAATTACGGGCGCATCCGCAATAGCGTGCGTGTACAGGATGCGCGCCTGCAGCAGGCCCTCATCGCCTACAAAGAAACCGCACTACAGGCCGCAAGAGAAGTCGAGGACGCGATAGTCGCGCTGGAAGGCGCGCGACATCAGGATGACCTGCTGCGCCAGACCGTCGACACTGCGCAGCGTTCCGCCGAGGTCGCGCAGTTACGATTTAACGAAGGCTTCGCCGATTACCAGCGTGTCCTGTCAGCGCAACTGGCTTTGTTTACGCAACAAAGTCGCTTTGTGTCCAACAAGAGCAACGTCGTCGGCAGCTATATCGCGCTCTACCTGGCGCTGGGCGGTGGCTGGCAGGTACGTTACGAATCCGAATTGTTTGATGCTGAAACGCGTGAAGCATTGTCGGAGCGAAGCGATTGGGGCGACCTGATCGAGTCAACCGAAAGCGCTGTTAGTGGAAAAACACAATGACTCAAAATGAGCAGGCCGAAGAACCCGATGTAGTTACAGCCGAAGCGCCGGAGAAAGACCCTGTGCGGAGCTGGACGATCCGCATACTGGTGCTCTGCATTGTTATGTTGTTTGCGTATCTCGTCGCGGATCGCATTACGCCGTTTTCTTCCCAAGCCCGTGTGCATGCGCTCGTCGTGCCGATAGCTGCGGATGTATCGGGCACCGTTACAGAGGTGGCGGTCAGGAATAATCAGTTCGTACAAGCCGGTGAGCTATTGTTTCGAATTGACGATGAGCGCTATCGCTTCGCGGTGACGAGTGCCGAGGCAGGCCTGCAGTCCGCACGCCAGGCGACTGGCGCATCCGCCGCGAGCGTCGATGCAGCCGAGGCCGGTGTTCGTTCGGCGCAGGCTGCGTTCGTGCGTGCCGAGCAGGATGCCGTGCGGCTGCGTCGCATCAAGAACCAGGATTCAGGCGCCATCTCGGATCGCCGCCTGGAACAAGCGGAAGCGTCGTTGGCGGTTTCCCGCCAGCAACTGGCCGCGGCACGCGCCAATCTCGAACAGGCACGACAAAACCTCGGCGACCTGGGTGACGCCAATTCGCGTATCCAGCAGGCACAGGCCGCACTTGAAACCGCACAGCTAAATCTCGAGCGTACGAAAGTCGTTGCCCCTGCCGCCGGTGTCGTTACCGATGTACGAGTCGATCGTGGCAATTTTGCTGGTGCCGGCGCGCCGCAAATGACATTCATCTCTACCGACGACATTTGGGTGCAGGCAGATTTCACTGAGAATAACCTCGGCCACGTCGACCAGGGCGATCCGGCAGGCCTTATTTTTGACGTCTTCCCCGGCAGGGTGTTTAAAGGCACAGTGCGCACCACGGGCTTCGGCGTAGCCGTCGATAGCGCACCACTCGGCAGCCTGCCGACGATTAATAACAACCGCCAGTGGTTGCGTGATGCACAGCGTTTTCCGGTCGTCGTCAGTTTCGAAATGTCGCCGGACGACCTGCGCAAACTGAAAGTAGGCTCTCAGGCATCAGTCACTATTTATGCGAGCGACAACTGGTTCTTCAACGCGCTCGGCAAATTCTACATGCGGATTGGAAGCATCCTGTCGTATGCCTACTGACGTAGCATCGCCTGCGGTTCCCGGACTGGCGATCGCCAACACGCGAGTCCTGCGTCTTGCTTTTGGTACGGCACTGTCCCTCTGGATTTCCCAGGCGGTCGGCTGGAGCATTTCCTACATAGCGCCTGTGATCACGATGTTCCTTCTCGCGATGCCCATCGCGCGACCCAAGGCGAAATTTTTTGTTGTCGTTGTTCTGGCCGTGCTCGTCAGCGTCTATGGCAGCTTTCTGTTCCTGCCGTTACTCCTGCATCAAAAAGCGGTGGGGTTTCTGCTTCTCGGCCTTGCCTTGTTCCATGCTTTCTATTTCTCGGCCAAAGGCGGAGCAGCAGTAGTTAGCACGCTCATAACGATCGGTCTTGCACTGACCGTTGCGGTTGGCTCGGTCTCAGTGGACGCATTATTAGCTGTCGCTGGCGGATTGACGACAGGTGCGGTTGTTGGGGCTCTCGTCGCTTTTCTCAGCCACGTAATCATTCCCGACCCACCCCTCGAAAATCAGGGTGAAGCCAGGCAGGAAGCGCCCGCTGCAATTCCGCTGGCGGTAGCACGGCGCAACGCGATGCGAGCACTAAGCATCGTGCTACCGATCACGCTCTGGTTCCTCGTATCGGTAGCAAGTGCCAGCAATATGGCCGTGATGATCAAGGTCGCAAGCATGGGACAGGAGGCTGCCAATCAGAAAGCGCGTGATGCGGCGAAATCACTGATCATGTCGACGCTGATTGGCGGTATCGGCGCCGTGATCGCGTGGAACTTACTGCGTATCTGGCCCTCGCTGACCGTGTACACCTTGTTGATTGCGCTCGCCGGATTGCTGTTCGGGCCGCGGATCTTTGCGGGTCGCGGATTACAGCCGAACGGTCCAACCTGGTCCTATGGGTTCCTGACCATGATCGTTGTCCTGGCGCCCGCCGTATTGGACGGTGATTTCGGTAGCAGCGCCGACGCGCGTTTTTATGATCGCTTGTTAATGTTCATCTGGGCGACGTTGTACGGTGTCGGGGCGATCTACCTGTTTGAGGTGTTCTGGCCGCAACGAAGCCCGACGCCCGTGGAGCCGCGATAACGCACAAAAAAAGGCGGCGCATCAAGCGCCGCCTTTAGTTTCCTGCAAGATCAGATTCGTTTTAGAAACGATCCAGCGTCATTACTTTGGTCCATGCAGCAACGAAATCGCTGACGAATTTCTCTTCTGCTCCGTTCTCTGCATAGACTTCTGCGATAGCGCGAAGCTCAGCATGTGAACCGAACACGAGGTCTACAGGCGTCGCTTTCCATTTCAGCTTGCCGGTAGCACGATCATGCCCCTCGTAGACGCCATCCGATTTCGACGACTTGGTCCACTTCGTCGACATGCTCAGAAGGTTGACAAAGAAGTCGTTGCTGAGCGTTCCTGGCCTGTCGGTGAACACGCCATGCTTGGCACCGCCCACGTTCGCATCCAGCGCACGCATGCCGCCAACCAGGACGGTCATCTCGGGAGCGGTAAGCGTCAGCAAGTCGGCCTTTTCAACCAGCATTTCGGCCGGTGAGTGGACATGGCCTTTGCCAAAGTAGTTGCGGAACCCATCGGCCATCGGCTGGAGCACGGCGAACGACTCAACATCAGTCTGTGCCTGGCTCGCGTCGGTACGACCCGGCGTAAACGGAACAACGACATCCTGCCCCGCTGCTTTAGCTGCCTTTTCAATGGCTGCAGCTCCGCCAAGAACGATAAGGTCGGCAAGCGAGACCTTCTTGTTACCGGACTGTCCATCGTTGAAGTCTTTCTGGATGCGTTCCAGACGCTTCAGCACTTTTTCCAGCTCTTTTGGATTGTTGGCTTCCCAGGTGTTTTGCGGCGCCAGGCGAACCCGCGCACCGTTCGCACCACCGCGCATGTCGGTGCCACGGAACGTTGAGGCGGATGCCCAGGCGGTCCGAACCAGCTCTGACACGGTCAGCTTCGAATCGAGAATTTCAGCCTTCAGCTTCGCAATGTCACTGGCATCGATGAGGTCATGATCGACGGCCGGAACCGGGTCCTGCCAAAGCAGTTCTTCGGTCGGCGCATCGGCACCGATGTAGCGGGCGCGCGGACCCATGTCGCGATGCGTCAGCTTGAACCAGGCCCGGGCAAATGCATCCTCGAACTCTTCGGGGTTTTTCAACCAACGCTCGGTGATTTTGCGGTACGCCGGATCAAACTTCAGCGACAGGTCCGTCGTGAACATGATCGGTGCGTGGCGCTTGGACGGATCGTGAGCATCGGGAACCAGGTTCGCTCCAGCGCCGTCGGCTGGAATCCACTGCGTGGCGCCTGCCGGGCTCTTCGTCATCACCCAGTCGAAGGTGTAGAGGTTCGTAATATAGTTGTGTGTCCAGGCAACCGGGTTGACGGTCCATGCGCCTTCCAGGCCGCTTGTGATCGTGTCAGCGCCTTTACCGGTGCCACACTTGTTTTCCCAACCGAAACCCTGCTTCTCCAGGCCTTCCGCTGCGGGCTCGGGACCCACACAGTCAGCCGGAGGTGCCGCGCCGTGCGCTTTGCCGAAGGTGTGACCGCCCGCTATTAGGGCAGCCGTTTCTTCGTCGTTCATGGCCATGCGACCAAACGTGTCGCGAATATCCTTGGCGGCAAGCAGTGGATCTGGATTGCCGTTGGGACCTTCCGGGTTCACATAGATCAGGCCCATCTGGACGGCAGCAAGCGGTTTCTCCAGCTTGCGATCGCCTTTGTAGCGCTCGTCCGCGAGGAACTCGTTCTCCGGACCCCAGTAGACCATCTCGGCCTGCCAGTCGTCCTCACGGCCGCCGGCAAAACCAAATGTCTTGAAGCCCATGGATTCGAGCGAGACATTGCCCGCCAGGACCATGAGGTCGGCCCACGAGATGCTGCGACCGTACTTTTGTTTTACGGGCCAGAGCAGGCGTCGTGCTTTATCGAGGTTTGCATTGTCGGGCCAGCTGTTCAGCGGCTCGAAACGCTGCTGTCCGCCGCCAGCGCCGCCGCGTCCATCAGAAACCCGGTAGGTTCCGGCGCTGTGCCACGCCATGCGAATGAAGAACGGACCATAGTGACCATAATCTGCCGGCCACCAGTCCTGCGATGTTTTCAGAACGACCCCAATATCCTTCTTCACGGCATCGAGATCCAGGCTGGCAAACGCCTCGGCGTAATTAAAGTCTTCGCCCATGGGATTCGATTCAATACCATGGTCGCGAAGCGGGCTGAGGCTGAGATTTTCAGGCCACCAGAATTGATTCGACTTGGGCTCGCCTTGAGCAAAAGCCGAACTCGCTGGGGCCACTGCCGACATCGCTATGGTTAAAGCGACCAGCAGCGGGATGGTTTGTTTACGCATTGTGCTTCTCCTTGAATAAGAATGACTGCGATACCTGTTACATTAGAGCGCAATTAGATCCATCTAGATAATGGAATATTTATATCGCACTATTCGATTCTTTCGATGATTAACTCTTGTTCCCAAGATCGCATTCCGCGGCATTCCATGAGAAATTAGAGACCATGACCAACTCCCGATATCCACACCTCTTCGCCCCACTCGACCTGGGTTTCACGACTTTGAAGAACCGCGTGCTCATGGGGTCCATGCACACCGGGCTCGAGGACGGCAACAAACATGATCGCCTCGCGGCCTACTTTGCCGAACGAGCCCGGGGCGAGGTTGGTCTGATTGTTACTGGCGGTTACGCGCCGAACCGGGTTGGCGGCGTCAAACCATTCGCGGGAAAACTTTCTACCCGCAGTGAGGCGAAGAAGCATCAGCAGGTTACCAGCGCAGTGCATGCCGAGAACGGCAAGATCGCGATGCAGATTCTACACGCCGGACGTTATGCATACCATCCATTTGCGGTCGCACCTTCGAAGATACGTTCACCCATCACGCCATTTACGCCGCGAGCGCTGTCGACCTCAGGCGTCGAAAGACAGATACGCGATTTCGTGCGCTGCGCGCAGCTCGCGCGCGAGGCCGGCTACGACGGCATCGAGATCATGGGCTCTGAAGGCTATTTCATCAACGAATTCCTCGTTACACACACCAACAAGCGTACCGATCAATGGGGTGGCGACTACCCACAGCGCATGCGCCTGCCTGTGGAGATTGTTGAGCGGACCCGTGAAGCCGTCGGCAGTGACTTCATCATTATTTACCGATTGTCCATGATCGACCTGATTCCCGACGGCAGTAACTGGGAAGAAACGGTCATGCTCGCAAAGGCTATCGAGTCGGCCGGTGCGACCATCATCAATACGGGCATTGGCTGGCACGAAGCGCGCGTGCCGACCATCGCGACGTCAGTGCCGCGCGGCGCCTTCGCCTGGGTGACAAAAAAGATGAAGTGCGAGGTCAGTATCCCCCTGGTTACGTCCAACCGCATCAACCTGCCAGCCACCGCAGAAGAAATTCTTGCCGATGGCTGCGCGGACATGGTCTCGATGGCCCGCCCCCTGCTCGCCGACCCCGAGTTCGTTCGCAAATCGCGAGAGGATCGCGCCGATGAGATCAATGTGTGCATCGCCTGCAACCAGGCCTGCCTCGATCACACCTTTGCCAACAAGATGAGCAGTTGCCTTGTAAACCCCAGGGCCTGCCACGAGACCGAACTCAATTACATCAAGGCACCGACGAAACGCAGGTTCGCGGTGGTCGGTTCCGGGCCGGCGGGAATCTCCTCTGCCCTGGTGCTGGCCGAGCGTGGCCACGACGTGGACATGTACGAGGCGGCCAGCGTTATCGGCGGTCAATTGAACATGGCCAGCATGATCCCCGGCAAGGAAGAGTTTCTCGCGATGCTTGATTACTTCCGCAGGCAGATTGAGCTCAAGGGCGTGCATGTGCACCTCGACACGCGCGTTACCGCCGACGACCTCGCGAACAAGAACTACGACGAGGTCATCATCGCAACCGGTGTGATGCCGCGAGATCCGAATATCGAGGGTCAGGATCACCCGAAGGTGCTGAGCTACATCGATGTGCTGCGTGATCACGTGCCTGTCGGCAAGCGGGTCGCGATTATCGGCGCCGGGGGTATCGGTTTCGACGTCGCCGAGTTCCTGTTGCACGACGGGCACTCCCCCACCCTGGATCTCGACGAATGGCTGGCCGAATGGGGTGTCGTCGATCCTGCCGAAGCCCGGGGCGGTCTTTCACCAGATCGATCCCGGCCCGACCCGGTACGGGAAATAACGCTGCTGCAACGCAAAGCCGGCAAACACGGCGCCAATCTCGGCAAGACCACTGGCTGGATTCACCGTGCGACGCTGAAGATGCAAAAGGTCCAGATGATTGGTGGCGTCAACTATGAACGTATTGGCGATGAAGGCCTGTTAATCAGTTACGGCGACAAACATGAGAACCCGACCTGGATCGACGTCGACAACATCATCATGTGCGCCGGGCAGGTGCCGCTTCGCGAGTTGCAGGAACCGCTGCAAGCTGCAGGTATCCGAGCGCACGTTATCGG
>Ga0316191_10003364_pt1 | contig 11799 bp, 17 predicted proteins | sample Eddworburr2cm_MG_FD_204928 | JGI IMG/M metagenome (GOLD analysis project Ga0316191, IMG submission 204928) | Coastal sediment microbial communities from Maine, United States - Eddy worm burrow 2 cm | ecosystem: Environmental > Aquatic > Marine > Coastal > Sediment | place: USA: Maine...
GCCCGATTGATTTAACTGAAAGCGGCCGCAAGAAAGAGGGCTGCGTAAAGGCCGCCGAACAAGCAGATACAAGCGATGAAGTCCTTGAGTATCTCAAGACGCTTCCGGCGGCGTTCCTGCCGGTCGATTTCTGCTTGCGTGAGAAGTCGAACGAAAGTCTTATTCATCTTTATCCTCCATAAGGATTTGGCGGTCGAGCCACTCCATGAGGCTACGCAAGGCATCGTTGGCCTCGTCATCGCGGCCCACGGCTTGCATGAGAAGGAAGAATTCGAGTTTGAATTTCGCCTGCTGGGCGGAAAGTATTACTTTCATCCTGCGAACTCCTTGTCCAATGTCTGGGTGCCCAGCGCCCAGCGGGGTTCTTCCGGTAGGCTTACAGGCTTCGGTTGATACGCTTGCAATGCAGCGTATATTGGCGATGAATGGGGTGTCTGGTGATTGGGCATTAGATGGCCTCCTCGGGGACAAATGCGGCTGTGGACAGTGCGTCGTCACGGCAAGTGGTGAAGTAGTCTGCTTCGGGGCGGTGGACGCCGGCGTAGTAAAAGCGGACCCGATATTCGTCCCAGCCTGTATCCCGATAAACTCGGGCAAACCCGTCTGAGCGGTTGATTGTTTTAAGAAGGTATAAGGACATCTTTTGGTCTTTCCTAGTGGGGGGCGCGGCGGCCCCTAGTGGGTGGGTTTAATATCGACGTTAATCATCAGATCATCGTCCATGGTAAATTCGGCCCGCAGATGAACCGAAAGCAACGCCAAGAGTTGTTGCTTATATTTCGCGGTCTTTTCATTCTCACCACATTCATTTGTATACACGGTGAGTATCTCAAGCATTTCTTCCACATCCTTTTGGCCGAGAAGCCATCCGGGAACAGTAACATCAGGGAATATTGGCATTTGGTAAACTCCAGATTTGTCCTTTTAACTTATCATATATTGGCCCGGCGGTCAAGGGCCGCGTGCAGTGAGATCGCGTCGGCGGCCCCCGGACCTGCTGGGTGTGGGAGGGTGGCCTGCTGGGGTAACCGGGGGATCTACGAAACGGGATTTCCGGGCGTGTGTATTCCGTGATGCTGCCATATTAAAGCCTCGATATGGCATTTTTCCTTCTGAAATACTGAAAAAAAAAAAAATTTAGTAAACTATAAGAAGGAAGGTTCGGGCCAGCCTGATAAAAAGGGCATTCCCCGCAGGCTAAGGAAAAGGGCCTCTCGCCCAGCTTGCGGTATGGCGCGACCCAAAATGTATACCGCCATACAAACCCCGCCACATACCATGTCCGAAAATGCAAAACGTAGATACCCCGGCTCCCGTAGAACACCACCCTCCCACATTCAGTCCATCCCCACGGGCTGACTCCGCTGACGGCCCGGCTGACTCCGCTGACGGCGGTTTTACTCGAATGTTAAGGGTTTTCACATTACTGCGGGATGCAAAAGCTGCATGCCACCTATGCGCCCGGAGCATATATATCGAAAGTTTACATGCAAAAGCTGCAAGACAGATATGCATGCCGAGCATATATATCAAAAGTTTATGTTGCAGTTTTACACGTGCAAACATTCGCATAATACCTACGGTTGTGCGCGGGAATGTTAATCAGCTTTACATCCGCGCAGCCGATCCCTTGGCGTCACCTCTCCGCGGGATTTTAACCGGGCGTCTTGCTTACAGTCTAGCATGTATTTCTGCCATATGTAAACCCTAAATCGACACAACTAGCCTAAATTTATTATTGAAACAATTATCACAATACGCCTCTTGGGGCTTGAGCCGGGTCTTGACAACCACCATATTTGACGGACACGAAGCCGACAACGCAAGGAAAGACCACGATGCAAACGCTTGAAGATCTTATCGCCACCGCGCAAGGTTACCGCCCTACACGTCCGTATGATGCCGAGTCGATGTTCGGCACGGAATATGAAGGCGACGCCTTCGACGTTGAAACGGGAACAGATTCGCATGATGCAATGGCCCACATTGTGGATTGTGATTTTGACGCGGCAATGGACCAACTCGCCATTGCCGAATATCAGACCGCCCTTATCGACGCGGACTGGCTGTGATTGTCGCGGCATGGATATTCCGACCGAGTATCCATTGCGCGGCAATCACGCCGCATAGCAAAGGAAAGACCAATGACCAACTCGATCAATCTTAAAGGCTTTACCGTCACGATGCGCGCGCAGGGCGTGGTCAAGGAAATCGCACTGACCGACTTCCACGCGGATACCATTGACGCGATCCTGACCTACGGGACGCGGCGCTGGTTCCAGGACCATATCAATTCGCAGGCCAAGCTCGCCCGCGACAATGGCGACGACATCGACGCTGACGAACTCTTCGACGCCCGCCTCGCACAGGCGGTGTCCGGCGAAATCACCGTGCGAGCCGCGTCCGACGCAGACCCGCTTGACGCATACCGTATCCGCGTTGTGCGCGGTTGGCTGCGCGGGGAAGGCAATGCGGCGAAAAAGCTCAAGGCTGCCTACACCGCCATCCCTTCCGACGACCAGAAGGCACGCAAAGATTTCTTGCTTGCCATTGCCGCGAAGAATGCGGAGCACGTCGAGTCCGTCGCGGCCGAAATGCGCGAACGCGAACTTGCCAAGCGGGCGGCCGTCGCAGACTTGGACATCGCAATTTAACCCGAGTCAAGCACAAAAGGCGGGCGGCGGCGAGCCGCCCGTTTTCTGTTGCAAAAAATCCTCACAATCCGCCGTGGCGTTATTAGTCGCTAATTTGTGTGGGGTGAAATTTTAAGCCATACTTCCGCCATTTCCAATCTTTTTTCTTCCAGAAACTGAGGGCCATATATGATACATACCGCTTGCAGGGGGCCATTGACCGCCGCTGGGGCCTAGAGTATAGTGTCTGCAAGGGCCGCCGCATTGGGCGGAGAAACGCGGATACGACCATATGAAACTGGACCTTAACATAGATCAACTTGCGTCACGGGGCCGCCGAGCGGTTCCTGTGGACTATGATATTGTCCGGCCACTCACGGAAGCCGACATGGCGCTTATGGCTATCGCGGACGCCGGTTCCAAACCGCCTGAGTTGAAGCGGATCACTGATCGACATCATCAGCTTGCCCGCCTCCTCGCCTCTGGCATGAAGCCCGGTGAGGCGGCCCTGCAAGTCGGCTACGATGTAAGCCGCGTTTCCATCCTGATGAACTCACCGGCCTTCCTAGAGCTACTCGCCCTCTATCGGAAAGAGGCCCGGCAGGAATTCGTTTCGGTCCTCGAGCACATGGCGGGAATTTCCCGCGATGCGGCCCTCGAACTTCGGGAACGCCTCGAAGAGTCACCGGAACGCTTTACCGTCAGTGAACTACGCCAACTCCTCAACGACATGCAGGATCGCGTAATGGCCGGCGGCATTGAGGCCAAAGACCTTCCCGAGATCATCGAACTTGTAGCGCCCAATGTCCTCCAAAGCGACGATTGAGCTACCTCCGAAGCTGATCCCCGTTTTTCAGGGACAGTCGCGTTACCGGGGTTCCTACGGGGGCCGCGGATCAGGCAAAACACGCTCATTCGCCCTTATGACTGCAGTTGACGGCTACCGGCTGGGCCGTGCAGGGATCAAAGGCTCTATGCTATGCGCCCGCGAACACCTCAACTCCCTCGACGAAAGTTCGATGGAGGAAGTTAAGCAGGCCATCGCCTCCCAGAAATGGTTGATGGATTATTACGAGATGGGTGAAAAATTCATCCGCTCCCGAGATGGCCGCATCAAATACATCTTCAGTGGTCTGCGCCACAATATCCAGGGCATCAAATCGAAGGCCCGCATCCTCCGCGCGTGGATTGATGAAGCCGAGGCGGTAAGCGAGGCCGCGTGGCGGACGCTGATCCCTACAGTTCGTGATCAGGCCCCGGATGGCGTATGGAAATCCGAGATCTGGTTGACGTGGAACCCGGAGGCGGAGGAATCCCCCACTAACCAACGCTTCCGGGTCTCACCTCCGGAGAACTCAAATATAGTCGAACTTAATTGGCGAGACAACCCCTGGTTTCCCGGCACGCTGGAAGAAGAGCGGCTGAACGATATGCAAAACCGCCCAGACACTTACGACCACATCTGGGAGGGCGCCTATCTCGTCATCACGGACGCCCAGATCTTCAAAGATAAGTTTGAGATCGACGAGTTCGAGCCCCGGCCGGATTGGCATGGCCCCTACCATGGGCTGGACTTCGGCTTCAGTCAGGATCCGACGGCCGCCGTTCAGTCCTACATCCACAACAACGTCCTTTACATTCGGCGCGAGGCCGTCAAACGGAAACTTGAAATTGACCAGACGCCACAATTCCTGGCCGGTGAAATCCCCCAGATAGCCATGCACCAAGTTCGGGCGGACTCAGCCCGGCCGGAAAGCATTTCCTATCTCCGACATCACGGAATGCCACGAGTGCAGGCCGCGAAAAAGGGTCAAGGCTCGGTTGAGGACGGCATCGAGCACATCAAGTCTTATGACCGCGTGGTAATCCATCCTGATTGCTCGGAAACGGCCCGCGAGTTCCGGCTTTATTCATATAAGGTCGATCGGCTGTCCGGCGACATTCTACCCAAACCCCTGGATATGCACAACCACTGCATTGATGCCCTGCGCTACGCCCTTGAGCCAATGATCCGTCTCAAGACGCGGCCGCGAGTGAGGTTCCTGTGAAACTTCCATTCTTCTCATCTCCCACTGCGCCCGAACAAAAGACCTCACGCGGCTGGGCGCTTCATTTCTCAAACCTAGCCCCGGCAACGTGGTCTAAACGGAATTACGAGTCGTTCGCCCGCGAAGCCTACAAGATGAACGTAATTGCGTATTCTGCAATCAACCGGATCGCTAACGCGGTGGCCTCAATCGAGTGGCAGATACGTTTACCCTCCGGGGAACTCGTCTATGACCATCCGTATCTTGATCTCGTCGCCCGCCCGAACCCAAATCAGTCCGGCTCCGAATGGTGGCGCGCCCGCATCTCGTATCTGCTGCTTTCCGGCAACCTCTACGACGAACTGGTCCTAGACAGCCGTAACCGCCCGGCCGAGTTGTGGCCACTGCGCCCTGACCGCATGACTATCATCGAGGGGACAACCGGCCTGCCCGCTGGCTTTATCTACAAGGTCGGGCAGCAAAAGATCCGTTACGCCGTAGACCAAACTACCGGCGATGGCCCCGTTCGGCAGACTAAGCTATTCCACCCAACTGATGACTGGTATGGAATGTCCCCGATTGAGGCGGCCGCCTTTGCCGTCGATCAGCATAATGAAGCGATGAATTGGGTTCAATCCCTACTCCAAAACTCCGCTCGCCCGTCCGGCGCTCTCGTTGTAGATAAAGATGCGGGCCTTTCCGACGAAGAGTTTAATCGCATCTCAAACGAACTCGAAAATAAGTATTCCGGTTCATCTAACGCGGGCCGCCCAATGCTGCTTGAGGGCGGCATGGATTGGAAGGCTATGGGTCTGTCCCCGATGGACATGGAGATCCTGCGGTCTAAGGAAAGCGCCGCTCGAGATATTTCGCTGGCCTTCGGCGTCCCGCCCCTCCTGCTTAACATTCCCGGCGATAATACCTATGCCAACTACCGTGAGGCGCGGCTGGGCTTCTACGAGGACACCATCCTTCCCTTTATCGGGTATCAGGTTGACGAACTCAACGACTGGCTTTCCCCGCTATTCCGCGGCGCTCGGCTTGAGCCGAATAAAGACCGCATCGAGGCTATCGCGGACAAGCGGCTCAAACAGTGGGAAATGGCCGATAATTCTGACGACATCACACTGAACGAAAGCCGCCAAATGAAAGGGCTGCCGGCTGTGCCGGAACCACTCGGCTCAATGCTTATGGTTGAAGTCCGCGCGCAGGCTCGTCAGCGGCCCGAAACTGAAGCGGCCGAGCGCGAAGTCAACGAAACCTTGAAAGAGTTGGGCTATGGACGCAATGGTTAAACAGAACCTGGCCCTGCTTGACGCCGTTGAGGCGCGCATGGCGCCGAACCTCGAGAAAATCCTCTTCGCGTCCATTGTCGATATGCTGCGGCAGGCGGAAAGCGGTTTTACGGCCTTTCAGATCCCGCCTGAATTTCGGCGGCCCCTGATCAATACTATTTCCGCGATTTGGTGGCAGGCGGCCGAAGGCCAAATAAACCTGATGGCCGATACCTTCAAAGAGGGCTTCCCTACACTTACCCATAAGGATGACCGTCAGAACGAAGTCGCGCGGCTGGTCGATGCTTACGCATCCAGCTACGGTTCCCGGCGGGCGGCCCAAATCCTTACTACCACGGAAAAGCAAACGCAGGCGCTTATCCGGGGCGGCATGGCCCGGGGCGAAAGCGCGGCCACCGTAATCAACTCGGCGCTTGAGTCCGCACCAGCTACCGCCGGACTCCGCTCCTTGCTTATCACTCGCACTGAAAGCCACGCGGCATCTCAGTTCGCGGCCTTCCGGCTGGCCCAGCAGTCCAATATCGCCCTCAACAAAATCTGGAATACGACCGTTGATCAGCAGACGAGGCGGCTGCCGGAAAACAACTTCGACCATCTAATAATGAATGGACAGGAAGTGTCCCTGCTGCGGGCCTTTCAAGTTCCAACTAGCGCGGGAGGCGTAGAACGTCTGCAATATCCAGGCGATCCGTCTGGCTCGGCGGGTAACGTCATTAACTGCAGGTGCATTCAAACCTTTCGGCGGCAGGAGTAAAAACATGGAATATCAATTTGCCGATTTTGAACTAAAGGAAGTCTCTGAGGCGGGCCACTTCTCCGGCTACGGTTCAGTCTACAATAACGTAGACCGGGGCGGGGATACTATCATGCCCGGCGCTTTCAAAGGCGCGCTGGAAAAATTCCAGTCCGGGAAAAAGCCTAAGATGCTGTGGCAACACGATCCGGCTAACGTGATCGGCGTCTGGGATGCGATGAAGTCTGACGACCGCGGCCTGAAACTCGAGGGCCGCCTCCTTACGGACATCGGCAAAGCTAAGGAAGTTCACGCGCTTATGAAAGCAGGTGCGCTGGACGGTCTTTCCATCGGATATAAAGCACTTGACTACGATTACGAAACGAGCGACAATGGCCGTGTTCGTAAGCTAAAGGAAATCGAACTTTGGGAAGTATCAGTCGTAACTTTCCCGATGAACGCTGAGGCGACGGTGACTGACGTGAAGCAGCTCCAAACCCCTCGCGATGTCGAGCGCCTACTGCGTAAAGCAGGGGTTCCCGGCACTTTTGCCAAACTTGTAAGCCTGCACGGCTTCGAGGAGGCAACAAATCGCCTAACGCAAGATCACCGGGACGGTGACGAGGCAGAGGCAAAGGCCGCAATCGAAAGATTGCTCAATGAAGTCAACGGGCTTAAGGAGATAATCAATGCCTAAAGACGATCTGGACCTTACTGCCGTCACTGAGGCGGTCGCTGAGGTCAAAAAGAACTTCGAGACCTTCAAGGACAGCGTGTCCGAAGAGGCCCTCGAGAAAAAGCTGCGGAATGCGGTTGACCCGCTTCTGACGGAGCGCCTCGAGAAGATCACGGAAGATCTGAACGAGAAGCAGGAACTCATCGACAAACTCTACACGCAGCAGCGTCGCAAGACGATCTTCGTGGACGGACAGCAGGTCGATGAAGATGAACTCGATGCCAAAGCCCTTAATTGGGCTAAGCTGAACATGCGCCGCAAGGGCGAGGATATCGCTGACTACGGCCACGAACAGGTAGCGGAATACAAAGCCGCGTTCCTCCGCTATATCCGCAAGGACGACAAGGTGCTGTCCGGCGACGAGTCTAAGGCCCTCTCGGTCGGCTCTGATCCCGATGGCGGCTACGTGGTCTACCCGGATATGTCAGGCCGCATTGTCACGCGCTTGTTCGAAACCTCGCCGGTCCGTTCTTACGCATCCGTGCAACTGATCTCCACCGACGCGCTCGAAGGCATCCATGATGTTGACGAGGCGGCTTCCGGCTGGGTATCGGAAACGGGCGCTCGGACGGAAACTGCAACACCGCAACTCGACGTTTGGCGCATCCCGGTTCACGAGCAGTATGCGGAGCCTCGTGCGACGCAGAAACTTCTCGATGATGCCGCGATCGACATGGAGGCCTGGCTTGCGGCGAAAGTTGCCGATAAGCTGGCGCGGACCGAAAATACCGCGTTCGTCTCTGGCAACGGCATCGGCAAACCTCGCGGTTTTCTGGACTACGGTGACTTCACCGCAGCCGGTGTGTCGCAGATTGGCGCAGTCGAGCAGTTCGATACTGGCGTGAATGGCGGCTTCGCAGCCTCCCCGAATGCCGGTGATGTTTTCATGGATCTCGTCTACGGCATGAAAGCACGGTATCGGGCTAACGGCGTCTGGGCCATGAACCGGACTACGCTGGGCGCGGTCCGCAAACTGAAGGACGGCGATAACAACTTCCTGTGGCAGCCTTCCTTCCAAGCAGGTGAACCGGCAACGCTCGCCGGCTACGCCGTCGCCGACTTCGAGGACATGCCTGACTATACTACGACCGGCGCACTGGCCATCGCTTTTGGCGATTGGGCAGCGGGCTACCAGATCGTGGATCGTCAGGGCGTGCGGGTTCTTCGTGATCCCTACACCGCGAAGCCTTACGTCAAACTCTACACCACCAAGCGGGTTGGCGGAGATGTCATCGACTTCGACGCTATCAAGCTGATGGCGTTCCAGGCCTAATCCAAGAAAGGAGAAATGAGAAATGCCTCAGCGCGATCTCAAAAATAACGTTCAGATTGTCCACCTTGGAAATCTGTCACTGGCGGGCGCTACCCCGGCAGCGTCTGATTGGGTGGATACGAAAGGGTTCGATACCTGCACTTTCATGGTGGTGAGCAATACCATCACTGATGCAGGGACGGCCGCCGGCTACAGCTTCGAAATGCAGGAAAACGATGATACGACTGACGCCGGGGCCACTGCGGTCGCGGACTCGGAAATCATCGGGCTTGAAACGGAGTTGACGGAAACTTCCGATACGGCAGATGACTCGGTTTCCGGGTTTATCGGCTATGCCGGGAATGCCCGCTATGCCCGCCTGCAGGGAACCGGCACGACCGGCACCGCAGCCGATGTTTCGGTTATCGCTATCCTGCACAAGGGCGCCCAGATGCCGACCGCCTCTTCGGTGGGCACTTCGGTGGCCGCAACCTAAGCTAATTGGAGGGGCTTCGCGGCCCCTCCACCCCCATAGGAGATTAACATGCCTGACGTCAAAATCACCGCGCCCTTCATGTTCCAGAATAAATGGTTCTTTGAGGGGGATCGGGTAAGCGGCGACACCGCTGAGGCTGCGATTGCGGCAGGGGCGGCAGACAAACCGAAAAAGGCGCCGAAAAGAAAAGCCTCGAAGGCCGCGCCGGAAAACAAGGGAGAATAATAATGACCACTCAGGGATCACCTAGGCCGCAGATCACTGTAAAGGCCCTCGTAAGGGACGCAAACGGGAAGCCGGTTGTTGACGGAGATCCGCGGGCCCTCCACCCCTCAATCATCAATGCAATGAGCATGGATGAATTTTCCACCGCCTGTTTGGAATATGATGAAAGGAACTCCTAAATGGCACTGACACTTCCTAACAACGTTCGCAGCGCTATGTGCGATGCAATGGTTGACCTTGTGGACGCTGGCGCGGGCGCAGGGACTTGTGAAATCAAGTCGGCGGCATCTCTTGTCGCGGGCACGAACGAAATTGCTACGATCACTTTTGCCGACCCGGCTTTTGGCGCTGCGACGAATGGGGTGGCTTCGTTGGCCTCGGCTATGACCGACGACACCAACGCCGCAGGTGGCACGGCGACTGCCTTCACTGTGTTCGACAGCAACTCGCTGGCCGTTTGGCAAGGCACGGTTGGCTCCGGTTCCGGCGACATCGACCTGTCGTCCACGACAATCGGCGCAGGTTCTACCGTTTCTATCACGTCTTGGACTGTCACCGTTCCGGCGTCGTAAATGGCGCCTGTATACGACAAGGCAACCTACGACGCACAATACAGCGTGCGAGCGTGGGATCATGGGGTGCGGGATCAGTCTCGCATCCCGCGCCACCACTACAACTGGTTCGTGCAGACGCAAGGGCCGTTTGCTAGACTCAAGCGGCATGTCACCGCGCTTACGGCAGGCCCCGGCTGGGCACAGCTTTCCGACATCGCAATCATCGGCGGCGGCTTTGGCTGGACTGCCGAACTCCTGCTTGAAATAGATCCCACGCTGAATATCATCAACGTAGAAACCTCGCCGCACGTCATCAACACGCTTGCGACAAGCGAGGAAGCCGACCTGCGGCAATACCTGATTGATGACGGCTTCGACCCAGACAATATCAATTTTCTCGTTGATCCGAATGACTATTCCCGAACACTGACAAACGCCGAGGCATGGGCGTATTGGCTTCGTCCAGATGGGGTTAGGGGGACTACGACTACCTTGGATAACGACCTCTCGACTAATGGTCAGCGTAGGGAAATCAGGACTACTCTGGGGGGTAACGTAGATGCTCTTGTCACCGAGATCACACTGGATGCTCTCTCTACAGAAGCCGAGATTGACAATTTCCTTGACTACGTTGAGAAGACCCGCCCGAACCCTGCTTGTGCGGTCATTCACCTGATCGAATACACGCCACGCACCGACTTGGGCTATATCTCTAAGACGCGAGAGGAATGGGGTATCTACCTGACCGATCGGGGTTATGGAAATCACTACGTCATGGCTACCGATGGAAGCTATCAGCGCGCGGATGGGGCTGTCTAAGTGGCGCTTCCTGTAAGCATAACCGACGCCACCTTTCCAAGTGTCAGCATCGGCAGTCTTGGCCCGTTCATTTCGAGCGGCGGGAATGTGTATTTTATTGCACGGGACGGCAACACGGTAGGCCGCATTCAGGCTTACAAGGCAACCGACCCGACAAGCGCGTTCAGCCAAATCAACATTTTTGCAGGCTTTAGTAACACTGCGACTATTGCGGCAATTTCGTGTTCTCAAGACGGCGACACAATCCACGTTGCATTTCAGACCAACGGGGATTCCGGCGCTAACGCTTGGGAGGTCGGGCATTTTGAGTTCAGTATGTCCACCGACACTGCTGGAAGCGTCACGTCGCTTTACTCCCCAACAGACTCCCCCGACTCTACCAACGTAGACATTGCCCGTCGTTCTGATGGGGATGTTGTCGTTGTCTATCACGGTGAGAACCCGTCCACGATGGGCGGCACCTATCAGGAGATTGCTTACTCTCGCCGTGAAAGTGGTAGCTGGACGAACGGGGTGGTTGTCGCCTCGACGGGTGGGAAGAATGACAACTATCTGTATCCGCAGATTGTCATGGGGTCGAGTGACCAGTGCCACTTTGGCTATAATAGGGACACCGATCTTGATTTCTATCTTCGTGCCCTATCCAGCACTAACACTTTAAGAACGCAACGAACGCAAGCCGCCTCCATAGAGAATGCCCTCGGACGCGGTAAATTTACGCGATCCTCTACTGAACAAATTGCATTCTTCTTTGATAGCTCCACTGGGTCCGGTCAGCGCGAAATACGTTTTGACCATTTTACTGACGATAGTAGCCCTTCAATTACGTTGACTAACGTAAGCTCTGCCGCGCCCGACAACGCGCCACTAACAAACTCTTATGCGGTTGATGCAGAGGATACAGGACAGCCCAGCTACTTAGGTGCAGCAGTTGCAGCAACAGATTTAGTTCGTCTTGACACGGACTCTGGCGGCACTACTTGGTCTGTTGAGGCCGCAGATATAACGACAGGAACGCCTACTGCGGTT
>Ga0316191_10003365_pt1 | contig 11798 bp, 11 predicted proteins | sample Eddworburr2cm_MG_FD_204928 | JGI IMG/M metagenome (GOLD analysis project Ga0316191, IMG submission 204928) | Coastal sediment microbial communities from Maine, United States - Eddy worm burrow 2 cm | ecosystem: Environmental > Aquatic > Marine > Coastal > Sediment | place: USA: Maine...
AGTTGTGAAGGAAGAATCTGAATGGACATAGATAAAAGGGGCAAGGACTGAAATGGCCGCGACTTTAAAGAATCCTGCCACGGAAACACACGGAAGGACACGGAAGGACACGGAAGTATCCGTTAAGGCAATTTTTTCTTCCGTGTAATTCCGTGTGTTTCCGTGGCCGATTGTACGTTTATTTTGATGACACAGCTTAAGCAAGCACCATTCGGGTAAGGACTGGATTTGCTCATGATACCGCCAGGACGCCCTGCAGAGAAGCAGGAAGACTGCTGCGCAGCCCAATCGGTGACATGCAGGCTCCCTGACTCAATAGCGGAGGCCAGGACGAACTGTTCGGGGATTTGGCTAGCTACCGCGGAGCGGTGGAATACGCAAGGTATCGCCGACTCGCAGAGTATCGGACTTGAGGCTGTTAAAACCACGCAGGCTATTCAGGCTCACCTGGTAGGCCGCGGCGATGTCACTGAGCGTATCACCGCGCTTGATGGTGTGTTTGCGAGCCACTCGCAACGTGCCCGGCGGCGGGTGGTTGTCAAAATAGTCACGAACACCACTCAGCATGGCCCGCGCCAGCTTCGCCTGGTGCTGCTTGCTGCGCAGTTTGTTCTCTTCGTCAGGATTGGAGATAAAAGCGGTCTCGACCAGAATTGAGGGGATATCCGGTGATTTCAATACCACGAAACCGGCCCGCTGCACATCGGACTTGTGCGTTTTTCCAAGCCGCTTCAACTCACCCAGCATGTTCGAGGCAACCTCGTGACTGGCGGCTATGGATGCCGACTGCGACAGATCCAGCAACACGCTGGCGAGCACATCATCCTTGTCATCGAGACTGACACCACCGGCGAGATCGGCGGCATTTTCCTTGGCGGCGATCCAGCGGGCCATTTCCGAGGAGGCCCCGCGTCGCGACAGCACGAACACGGATGAACCACGCGCACGATGGTCGCGGAAGGCGTCTGCATGGATGGAGATAAACAGGTCGGCATTGTGCTTACGCGCCTTGTCCATGCGCTGACGCAACCCGATGTAGTAGTCCCCTTCACGGATTAACACCGGCCGCATACCGGGTTCTTTCCTGATCAGCTCGGCGAGCTGCCGGGCAATGTCCAGAACGACCGTCTTTTCACGTGTGCCGCGTCGCCCGATCGCACCAGGGTCTTCACCGCCGTGCCCGGCGTCAATGGCAATCACCAGGTCGCGGGCAGCCGTGGGGGCGGCAGCCTTTACCTGTACCGGCCTGGCAGTCTGGCTGACGGTTTGACTGGCAGTCCTGGAGACCGTTTTGTTACCCGTCCCATCGGCGTCATAGAGATCAATCACCAGTCGGTGTCCATACTGGTCATTGGGTTTCAGGCTAAGCGTCTGCGGCCTGGCGGCTTGCTTCAGATCGAGCACGATGCGCAGCGTGTCCTTCTTTTTCTGCGCCGCGCGTACCCCTTTAACGATGCCGCCGGAGACCTGCTTTGTATCCAGGGACTTTGCAACACGCGCAGACGTCACGTCGATGACAAGCCGATCCGGATTCTTCAGGGAAAAGATATTATGGGTTGCGGAACCGCTGGTATCGAACACCACGCGGGTATGATCAGGTGCGGCCCATAGCCTAACACCTTGAAAATCAACAGCCCCGGCAAAGACTGTGGCTTGAACGGCCAGCCAGAGAAACAGTCCTGTTAGCAGTCTTTTCACGTGACGTTGTGAGTATGATCCCATAGTCATTTCAGGGGATTCTATCCATAACCCGGGGGCGAATGCAACAAATACTGTTTAAACTCTTCGGGATAGCGTCAAAACATGAACACTAATCGAGATGACACACCTAATCGCTACAATCAGGCACTCTCAAGCCCCTTGAGCAGCTGTTTTCCTGCCTCGCTGGCGGGTACCAGTCGTGCCTCGCGACCCTCACCGGAATATTGCATATAAATAGTCAGATCTGCAGGCGGCAAGACGCCGTTACCCCGCTCCGGCCATTCAACCAATAGCAGCGCCGGCTCTGCCAGCATGTCACGCAAACCCAGCCATTCCAGTTCTTCCGCATCCGCAAGGCGATACAGGTCCAGATGGAATACCGGGCAGCGTTCGCATGCATACGGTTCAACCAGCGTATAGGTCGGGCTTCTGACCTTGCCGGTATAACCGAGCGCATGAATAAAACCACGCGCCAGTGTTGTCTTGCCGGCGCCAAGGTCACCCATTAAATGCACCACTGCCGGCGTGACCGAGTCCGCCAGTCGAGCACCCAGCTGTTCCGTGGCGGCTGCGTCGGCCAGTTGACACTTCATGACGCGTCCGCGGAACCATTCAGAACTGCGCGCAATGCGGCAATGATATCGCGCGCCATCAGGCCACGTTCACCGCCCCTTGCGGCAATATCACCGGCACAGGCATGCACGCACACACCGGCCACGGCGGCTGCATCAACTGCCATCCCCTGCGCAATCAGCGCAGCAATGACGCCCGCCAATACATCACCGCTACCCGCCGTCGCCATGCCCGGATTCCCGGCCGCACACACCAGCGGCGCGCGAGCGTCTGGCTGGATAAGGGTACCGGCCCCTTTCAACACGGCCACACCGCCGTATTGTCGTGAGATCGCATGGGCTGCTGCAAAGCGGTCGGCCTGCACATCGGCCACTGCCTGATTCAGCAGGTGCGCGGCTTCTCCCGGGTGCGGCGTCAACACCTGCCTGTCAAAACGTGCGGCATCACCGGCAAGGCCATGCAGCGCATCGGCATCGATGACCCGTGGCTGCGGGGCCTCCAGCACAGCCGATAACAATGACCGTGCCCAGACAGAGCGGCCCAGACCAGGGCCGATTAATAACACATTGGCCGATCGAATCAGTGGCTGGAGCTGCTGCGCCGAGGCCACACCGTGACACATCAGTTCCGGGCAAGCCGCCGCAATCAGCGCAGCATGCTCTGGGTGCGTCGCAACACTGACGCGCCCTGCACCACTGCGCAGCGCCGCCTCTCCGGCCAGTCGCGCGGCACCCGTCATACCGTGATCACCGCCGATGACCAGCACATGCCCGAAGTGGCCCTTGTGCGCGCTGCGCAAGCGCGGTGTTGCCAGTGGACCCAGATCGGCCTGTCGAACCAGTGTCGCCGCCATCGGCACCTGCCGGAGGATGTCCCCGGAAACGCCCAGGTCCGCAAAGCTGATGTCGCCGCAATAATCTGCCGCGGCACCGGTATACAAGCCGGTCTTGCGGCCAATGAATGTCACCGTCTGTTGTGCCTGAATGGCCACGCCCGCAACCGCGCCGGAATCCGCCTGCAAGCCACTCGGGATATCCACCGCCAGCACCGGGATGGTGGCCGCGTTGATGGCATCAATCGCGGCACGCCATAAGCCCTCGAGCGGCCGGTCAACACCGGTCCCCAGCAGGGCATCAACAATGACCTCGCCGGCTATCGGTGCATTCGGCCTATAGGATTGAACCTGTCCCCCTGCCGAGACAAATGCAGCACGCGCCTGCCGCGCATCCGTCTGCATCCGTGCCGGCTCGCCCAGCTGATACAGCTGCACCTGCCAGTGCTTCTCCAGCGCCAGGCGTGCGATGATAAAACCGTCACCCCCATTGTTGCCGGCGCCACAGAACACGGTCACTGAGCGTACTTCAGGCCAGTGCACGCGCAATATCGCCCAACAGGCCTCAGCGGCACGTGTCATCAGTGTGTAACCCGCTATGCCCGCATTTTCAATCGTCAGGCGATCCAGTTCGCGCACCTGCGCAGCGGTGTAGAGGGGATGTGATTGAGGTTTTGTATCCGTCATCAGGAAATTGCCGCAATGAAACACGTAAGCCCGGATCGTAGCACCCGCAGGAGCGGATCGCATCCGCGAATGTAATGGACTATGTAATCGCGCTTGCGAAGCGCTCCTCCTACGGTATATTTAGACGCAATGGGCAGTACCAACACACACACACCCGATCCGGACCTTGATTACCCGGCGCTCGCCCGTCACATCAAGCACTGGGGTCAGGAGCTGGGTTTCCAGCAGGTCGGCATCAGTGACATCCGGCTGGATGAGGATGAAACGTTCCTGTTGCAGTGGTTGCAGGCCGGATATCACGGTGAAATGGATTACATGCAACGTCACGGCACCTGCCGCAGCCGCCCGGCCGAACTGGTTCCCGGCACCGTGCGCGTCATCTCGGTGCGTATGGATTACTGGCCAGGCGGGGCACGAGCAGTCGGCGAGGTACTGCAAGACGAGTCACTGGGCTACCTGTCTCGCTATGCACTTGGACGCGACTACCACAAGGTACTGCGCAAGCGCCTGCAACAACTGGCAACAAAAATCGAAATCCATACCGGGCCGTTCGGCTACCGTGTCTTTACCGACAGTGCACCGGTACTGGAAAAGGCCCTGGCTCAACAGGCCGGGCTGGGCTGGATTGGCAAGCACACCAACCTGATCAACGAGCGGGCCGGGTCGTGGTTTTTTCTCGGCGAGCTGTATACCACGCTGCCAATACCGCCGGATATGCCCGCAGACAATCACTGCGGGCATTGTCAGAACTGTATCGATGCCTGCCCGACACAGGCCATCATTGCGCCCTACCAGCTGGATGCACGGCTGTGTATTTCCTATCTCACCATCGAGTTACGCGGCGCCATCCCCGAGCAGCTGCGAGCACTGATCGGTAACCGGGTCTATGGCTGTGATGACTGTCAGCTGGTGTGCCCGTGGAACCGCTTTGCAGGTCCGAGCGCTGAGCATGACTTCACCCCCCGTCATGGCTTCGACAGCAGTGAACTCGTGAGTCTGTTTCTATGGGATGAAACAGCATTTGAGGAAAAGACACGCGGTAGTGCCATTCATCGCATTGGTTACCAATGCTGGTTGCGCAATATCGCCGTCGGCCTCGGGAATGCACCGACCACGGATGCGGTGGTTGCTGCATTACGCGCCAGACAAGACCACCCTTCAGAACTGGTACGCGAACATGTGGGTTGGGCCTTGCAACAACATGGACAATAATCAGGTGTCTGTATTGCCGTGGGAGCGGACCGCGTCCGCGATTGTCTTCAGGAGATGGAATCGCGGACGCGGTCCGCTCCTACACCTTGTTTTTTAGCTTCAGGCCCTGCTCATAGAGCACATTCTTCGACAGCCCGGTAATCCGGGCGGCCAGTGTGGCAGCCTGTTTCAATGGCAGCTCCGACAACAGCACCGCCAGTACCTGCTCGGACGCCACATCAATTGCCGCCGGGTCACGTGGCGCTGCACCCTGCACCATGACGACGAATTCACCTTTCTGCTGCTGGCTGTCTGCCTGCAACTGTTCTAGCAGCCCGAGCAACGATCCTGTCAGCACGGTTTCAAAGGTCTTGGTCAACTCGCGGGCAAGGCTGGCTGCACGATGATCACCGAGGCAATCAGCCATGTCGGCGAGGCTGGCAGTTATGCGGTGACTGGATTCGTAAAACACCAGCGTCGCGGTTTCCGCGGCCAGTCCCTGCAGGCGCTGCCGGCGGGCAACCTGTTTGGCCGCCAGGAAGCCTTCAAAGACGAAGCGGTCGGTGGGCAACCCGGCCACTGACAGGGCCGCAATCAGCGCCGAGGGTCCCGGTACCGGGACAACCCTGATACCCGCCTGGCGGGCGCTGCGCACCAGGTGAAAACCGGGATCACTGATCAGCGGGGTACCGGCATCCGATACCAGCGCGACATCCGCTCCAGCCGTCAGTTTCTGCACCAGCCGGCCCGTGACATCACGCTCGTTATGTTCATGCACGGACTGCAGTGCCGTGCCAATGCCATAATGCGCCAGCAATTTCTTGCTGTGACGGGTATCTTCAGCCGCGATCAGTGACACCGCCTTGAGCACCTCGAGGGCACGCGCAGAGATATCCTGCAAATTACCAATCGGGGTAGCCACGATATACAACACCCCGGGACGATTATCTGACATGCTCATGGTGGAAGTCTCCTGGCGCTCCTTCAAGATGATGATAACGGATGCCGGACCAGAATAGGCCAGGCGAAAATCTTTACTAATAGCCACGGAATCCACGGAAGAACACGGAAATATTTCTTGTAATGCTTTTATTCTTTCGTGTTCTTCCGTGGATTCCGTGGCTACATTATTACCCTATTTAATGGTAGACGTTGATTCGGCTTTTCAGTAGAGTCTGCGGACATTCACCAATAGTGTTTTCAATGCAGCTTTCCGGTTTTTACCCCGCCACAGTGTTGCGCCACGCACTCACTGCCCTGTTGCTGGCGACCTTCATTGCCGGCTGCAGCACGTCGACTCAACGCAGCGTTGCAACCGTCACTCCCGTACAGCAGCAGGCGCGCGAACTGGAAGCCAGCGGCAACTATGCGGGAGCCGCGCAACTCTATATCACGGCCGCCTCCCGGGCCACTGCCGGCAAAGAACAGCAGGCACTGCAACTGCAGGCCGCTGCCAGCCTGATTCGCGGCGAAGATTTCGCCGCCGCCAGGCGACTCCTGGATGAGATGCCGCCGACACTGGCGAGCGGCGAACTGCAGCAACAATACAGCGTCAACAGGGCAGCGATTGCCCTTGACGAACAGCGCCCGGTCGAGGCACTGGCCTTGCTGGACACCGTACCCGCAGGCGGGGCCTATGCGGTTGACTTTCACCGTCTGCGTGCCGAGGCTTACCAGCAGGAGCTTCGCTATTACCTGAGTGCCCGGGAGCGGGTAGAACTTGACCCCTTGCTCACGGATCCCGAGGCACGACTCGACAACGAGTTTGCCATCTGGGAAACGCTGAACCGACTGACCGATGCAGAGTTGCAGCAACTGCGCACGGCTCCGCCACCGGATCCGCTCAGCGGCTGGATGGAACTGGTCGAGCTGTCACGCCTGTACCTGCAACAACCGGATGCACTGGCGGAGGTAACGCCGCACTGGCAACAGCGTTACCCCGGCCACCCCGCCACAGAGGCGTTCATTCCGAAACTGCTCGAGAGCATGTCACTTGCCGGTCAACCGCCCGCGCAGATTGCACTGTTATTGCCATTTAACAGCAAGCTGGCCGAGGCCGCCGCTGCCATCCGCGATGGTGTGCTCGCGGCCTACTACGACACGCCGGATACGACCCTGCAACCGCGCCTGCAGATCATCGACAGTGGCGACACCGCCGAGACCGCGCTGGCTGCCTACCAGCAGGCGGTGCTTGATGGTGCGCAATTTGTCATCGGGCCGTTACGCAAGGAAGCCGTACAGGCGCTGGCAAATCAACCGCAACTGGCAGTGCCGGTACTGGCGCTGAACCAGCTTGAGGAACAGACGCTGTTCAACCCCTCGCTTTACCAGTTCGGTCTGGCGCCCGAGGACGAAGCCCGCGAGGTTGCCCGCCTCGCCTGGCATGAAGGCTATTCGCGTACCATTGCACTGTTACCGGACAGTGAGTGGGGGGAACGCGTCTATGCCGCGTTCGCCGAGGAATGGCAGAGCCTTGGCGGGGAGATACTGGATGTCCAACGCTACGACAACAACAAGACAGACCATGGCAAAACCATCAGCGATTCGCTGCACCTCGACAGCAGCAAGGCGCGCCACCAGCAACTGACACGCCAGCTGGGTATGAACCTGGAATTCGAGCCGCGGCGACGAGAGGATGTCGACTTTTTCTTTATCATCGCCTCACCGAACCAGGCACGCCTGATTCGACCCCAGTTGAGCTTCTACCGCGCCACCTCACTACCCGTCTATGCCACTTCCAGGGTGTACAGCGGTCAACCGAATGCAGCGCAGGATGCCGACATGAATGGCATTGTCTTCTGTGACATGCCCTGGACACTGGACAATGATTCGAACTGGCAACATCTGCAGCAAACGATTAATGATTCCTGGCCGGCAGCAGCCAACCGCTACGCCCGCCTGTATGCGCTGGGTATCGATGCCTACCGCCTGGTGCCCTACCTTGGCAATGTCAACGCCGGCATGTTCGGCGCCTACCGCGGCGTGACCGGCAACCTGACCCTCATCAACCAGGGTCACGTCAGCCGCACCCTGCGTTGCGCTGAATTCAGGCACGGTGTCCCGGTGCTGCTGGAACAAGGCAGTGACAATGCAATACAGAAACACGGACCAGCCATACCCTAGACGATGGACACGTTGACACGCGGCAAGGATGCCGAAGACCGTGCCTGCCGCTACCTGCAGGGACAAGGTCTGCACTTGCTGCAACGTAACTATCGCAGCCGGCGTGGGGAAATCGACCTGATTCTGCAGGATAAAGACAGCCTGGTATTTGTTGAGGTACGCTACCGCAATGATCCGCGGTTCGGGTCAGCACTGGAATCAGTCAACCGGCACAAGCAAACAAGGCTCATCGCCTGCGCACGACACTATATGCAAGCACATCCGGACAGCAGCCAGCAGCCCTGCCGCTTTGACGTAATATCCATCATGGGGTCAGGGACCACTATCGAGTGGATACCGAATGCCTTCAGCGCCACGGAGTAATGTATGGATAACAGAGACCCCATCGAACGCATCAAACAGAATTTCGAGGACAGTATCCAGATCAAGCAACAGTCGTTGCAGGCGCTCGCAGCAGTAACGGCACAGGCGGCCGCACTGATCGCACTGGCGCTGGACCAGGGCGCCAAGATACTGAGTTGTGGTAATGGCGGTTCTGCCGGCGATGCGCAGCATTTTTCATCGGAACTGCTGAATCGTTATGAGATGGAACGTCCCGGCCTGCCTGCGGTCGCATTGACCACGGACACTTCGACACTGACCTCCATCGCCAATGACTATGATTTCGGCCAGATTTTTTCCAGGCAGGTGCAGGCACTCGGTAACCCGGGCGACATCTTGCTGGCCATTTCTACCAGCGGCAATTCAGAAAACGTCTGCAAGGCGGTGGCAGCTGCACAGCGCTGCAATATGCCGGTGGTTGCGCTGTCCGGACGTGACGGTGGCGACATGGCCGCTCTGCTGCAAGCGTCAGATATAGAAATTCGCGTACCGGCACACTCCACGGCACGCATACAGGAGGTGCACCTGCTGGTGATTCATTGCCTGTGCGATCTCATCGACCAACACTTTGCCTCACGAGGGAACTGAACGCATGCAACCCATCCGCACGCTTCTCATCTTCATCCTGACAGCTAACCTGCTGAGCGGTTGTGCAGCCGTTATTGTCGGTGGTGCTGCCGTTGGCGCCAGTGCAGTACATGAGCGTCGCTCAGTCGGCGCCATGGTGGATGATGAGGGGATCGAATGGAAGGTCAAATCCGCGATCAACGATGATAAATCCCTGAGCAGCCAGAGTCATATCAATGTTATCAGCCTCAATGGCGTGGTACTGCTGGTGGGACAGACACCCACCGAAGCGTTGCGTCAGCAGGCGACAAACCTGGCCAAGGGCGTCGACAAGGTGCGTATTGTGCACAACGAATTATCAATCGCCGCACCCAATTCCTACATGACGCGCACCAGTGATTCCTATATCACCTCCAAGGTAAAGACCAGTCTCTTCAATGTGAAGGGGCACGAAGACTTCGACCCGACCCGCGTCAAGGTGGTCACGGAAAACGGCACCGTTTACCTGATGGGTATCGTCTACCGCTCGGAGGCTGACGGTGCGGCCAAACAGGCCAGCCGGGTCGGCGGTGTGCAGAAGGTCGTAAAATTATTCGAGTACCTGGATTAGTCACCGGGAGCGCAAATGCTGAAGCTATCCATCATTTTCCAGATTATTCTTGCGGCATCGCTTGCGGATTCAGCCATTGCCGACACAACCATCAGGCTGGGTGGCAGTGATGATGCCTCGAGGACCGTCATCCAGGTAAAGGACCACATGGCACGCATGTCTCAGTCAGGACAACCAGGGCATGTATTGTTCGACAGATCCCGCCATGTGGCCATTTATGTAGACCCGGTCAAGCAGGAATACCGTGAAATAGACCAGCAGCAACTGGACAAGTACGCTGAAATCATAGCCATGCTGCGCCAGCAGATGGAACAACTGTCGGTGCAGATGCAGAACATGCCGGAGGCACAGCGTGCCTTCATCGAGCAACAGATGGGCATCCCTGCCGGTGGACTGCCGGATCTTGAGGTCATGGGCACGGAGCAGCGCGGTTTCCATGAGGTCGCCGGGTTCAGGTGCCAGTTGCAGGTATTGTTGCGCAACCGGCAACCGATTGGCGAAGTCTGCCTGGCTACCGCGGCCGATGCAGGCATGTCGGAGAATGACTTTGCCACCCTGATGGCGATGATGAATTTCATGCGTGAACTGGCCGGCACCACCCAGAAAATGATCGGTGAGCTGGGTGAAAATAGCCGCCTGTTACTGAGTGGCCTTCAGGGTGTACCGGTCGCCATGAAGGATTACCAGAACCAGAAGGAATACCGGGTGACCGAGGTCTCGAGCGAGGCAATCAGTGCAGACCTGTTCAACCGTTACCGCACCTACAGCAAGCAGGACCTGCTGCTGGATATGCCGCTGCGCTAAACAATAATGACATCGGCAATCTGCAGGAGCGGCGTCTCGACGCGATTGGCCTCCGCCGGAAAACCATCCCGGATCGCGCCGGGGACGCCGCTCCTGCACGATATTTATTACAGCCGGGTAAGACCACGCACGAAGCCACTGCCCGTCAATGGATTAATAGGTAAACGGCGAACTCATATTCAGGGATATAGCCTTGTAAACACCGTTTGAGCTCCACTTGAATGACAGGCCAACGTGCTCAAAGCTCAAAAACCAGAGCTTCATCTTTTTGTTGCCCTTCCCCAGGGCGACACCGAGTTCCCACTGGTCATTGACTGACTCGACCACATTTTCCTCGACGTGAAAGTTGATTTTGTCGAACAGGTAATTGTAGGTGATATGCCAGTTCAACCAGGCCTCATCATACCCCAGTGTCATACCCTTCAGGGGATGGTCAAATTCAAAACCGGTCATGAAGGAACCGTAACGCCCGCGCTTCCCGTATTCGGGGTTGTAGCCGGCATAATTAACGGCATTCAACAGCGACCAGTTGGACTCGCCGCCGCCCGGTTGATAGCGACTTTTCAGTCCACCGTAATAAATCCAGGCCGAATCCCCGGTTTTAACCTCTGTGCCCCAGCCAAGGTTGGCATATGGGCGCAGGTACCACTTCTCCGTCACCGGAATCTCGACCTGCACGCCCGGTGTAAAACTGACCGTGGAGTAATTTTCAAAATCGGTAAAATCATACACATCATCGAGCTTTTCCAGGCCGAAGGACAACGGGTACTGGATCTCCAGGCCGAGGGTACGTTGACCGTCTGCACTGAACGCGGACTCGCGCAGGGTCTGACGTGGCGGCACTCGAAATATGTACACGCTGCGGTTGTCATCGACCCGGTACCAGCCGGTGCCAAAAAATGCCCCCATGGCCCAGTGAACCTGCCGGGCCGGATCTTCATCTCCCTGCTTGTCAGCATCTTTTGCCAGCACTTCAGCACACAACACGAACAGCAGGAATATCAGCGCCAGCAGGGCTGCAGCAGGCGCGCCAGCGCAACAGGATCGATGCTGAGATTCCATGCGGCAATAATACACACGGATTGAATAGAGAAGTACAGCCGCAACTGCGGCCGGCCCCTGCTACTTCTTTACATGCCGCATTAGGCGCTGTTTACGCTTCTGCTGGCGCCCGGTGAGTTTGTTCTTGCGTCCCTTGTAGGGGTTATCGCCGGTCTTGAACTCGATCCTTATCGGTGTGCCGGTCAACTTCAGCGCTTCCCGAAAGGCATTGACGAGGTAACGTTTATAGGTGGCCGGCACGCGCTCCGTCTGGTTGCCGTGGATCAC
>Ga0316191_10003366_pt1 | contig 11797 bp, 9 predicted proteins | sample Eddworburr2cm_MG_FD_204928 | JGI IMG/M metagenome (GOLD analysis project Ga0316191, IMG submission 204928) | Coastal sediment microbial communities from Maine, United States - Eddy worm burrow 2 cm | ecosystem: Environmental > Aquatic > Marine > Coastal > Sediment | place: USA: Maine | collected...
CCTCACAGTCGACAGCGCGGTAACACTCGCGGCGTGGTTCGGTGTATCCGAAACGATTATTGGTCTTTTCGTTGTCGCAATCGGCACGAGCATGCCGGAGCTGGTGACATCGATAATTGCGGCCATGCGTAAGGAGTCAGATCTCGCGCTTGGAAACGTTGTTGGTTCGAATCTTTTTAACTCGCTCTTCGTACTTCCGATCGGCGCACTCATCAGGCCAATTCCAGTTCCCGAAGGCGGACTTCTTGATCTGGCTGTATCGTGGCTGCTCGTCGCCATTTTGATTCCGTTGTTTATATTTGGTAAGGCCCCCTTGAGCAGAGGCGTGGGCGTCCTGTTGCTATTGCTCTATTGCAGTTACGCGATCATCAGAGTGGCATAGGACTATCCTGAAGTATTGCCAATGAGGAAACGCACCGAATGACATCAACCACCATTAGTATCATCGCCGTTGTCGCATTATTACTGGCGAATGCGTTTTTTGTTGCCGCAGAATTTGCGCTGGTCAAGGCGCGGCCGTTTCGGCTCCAGCTCGAGGCTGAATCTGGCAGCAAGGCGGCGGGGCTCACCGTCCGAATGCAACAAGGCCTCGAGTCCTACCTGGCGTCATGCCAATTGGGCATCACGATGGCGTCACTGGGTCTCGGCTGGATAGGCGAGCCCGCGGTGGCCGCGTTGCTGGACCCGGTATTCCAGCAATGGGCGATTCCAGACCAGTTGATTCATCAGCTGTCATTCCTGATCGGTTTTCTGGTTTTCTCGTCTCTCCACATCGTCCTTGGTGAGCAGGTACCTAAAGCGTTTGGTATTCGACGCCCGGAACCGGTTTCCATCTGGATTGCCTACCCACTGTTCATTTTTTACCTGTTCTCGTTTCCGCTCACCTGGCTACTGGATCGTGCCTCTCGGGGGGTGCTAAGGCTGTTTGGCGTAGCGGAAGGAACGCATGGCGAAGTGCTGACGGCAGCGGAGATTAAGGAGGTTGTTGCCACTTCGAGAGAACACGGTGAGTTATCGAAGGTTCGTGCATCGATGCTAAAGAACCTGATTGAGATGGATGATCGGCCCATTGGCTGGGTCATGATCCCGAGGTCAAATACACAAATATTGAAATTGAATGACAGCGAAGAGAGCAATCTTCGTGTCATTGGTGAAACGCGCCACTCGCGGTTCCCATTAGCCGCGGCGGACGGCACAGAGAATGTGCAAGGTGTCGTACTCGTAAAGGATTTGCATCAGGCCATGATGCAAGGTGATGCCAGTCCAGTCAGTCATTTGCAGGATTTTTGCAGAGATGCGATCGTGCTGCCCGAACGACAGACCGTGTCGCGTGCATTCGAGATGTTGCGGTCCCGGTCCGAACACATGGCCATTGTCGCAGATGAGTATGGTGAGTTTTCGGGCATCATCACGATCGAAGATCTACTGGAAGAAGTTGTCGGTGAAATCAAGGACGAAAAGGACCAATCCAATATTCATTACTTTCTGCAACGTAATGATGATAATTCGTGGCTCGTCGACGGTGGTATGACACTGGCAGATGCGCAGCGAGAGCTTGGGCTGGACGTCCCAAGAAGCACCGAAGTGAATACACTTTCCGGATTGTTTATGGAGCAGTTGGGGCGACTTCCGCAAGTTGGTGATGTGCTCGATATTGGCGACTTGCGCCTCAAAGTCGAAGTCGTTGAGGATCGCCATGCAAGTCGAATTCTGGTGTTGCGCTAGTTACTACTTTTCAACCGAGTACAGCACGTCGATCGACTGGTTCTCTCCAGCACCGGCCTCCAGCGATAATCTTTGCGATAATTTGTAACGCATCAACAACGTGCCGAGGCGACTGAATACGCCGTATGAATAGCGTGCATACAAACGAGGGTTAATTTGTTTTCCGGCGATCAAAGCGGTTGAATCGCCGCCATCACCGGTCAAGGACAACTGATCAAGACCAATGTTCTGACCGATCTGTTCGGTAAATCGAGTCGCTTGTCGTAATCCCAGTGCTACAGCGGCACCGGATAATTCGCCGCCTTCCGACTGTGTTGCCTGATTCAACGGTCGCCCGATCACGAGGTAGGACAGCGCATCCGCGCCCGCCATGCTTGGTTCCGAAAATACCGTTGAAGTCAGGTTCTGCGCTCTGCCGCGGAGGTAAATGCCCGCCGTCACTGGGCCGTCAAAGGTGTCGATGACACGTATGGCCTTGACGTCGACGAGCGGGTCGTCCAATGGTCCGGTGAAGGTCAGCGTGCTGCCCTCGCTGATCGTGAGTTTCTGGCCGTAAGCGGCAAATACTCCGTCTACAAGCGTCACACGACCCTCAGCTGTTGTGGGCCTGTCCGCAGGCATTCGTAGCAACAAGTCACCCTCCAGGAGTGTATCCAGGCCCAGCGCGGCGACATGTACCTGCTTGCCGAGCGTCAAACGGGCCTCACCTGAGACTGGCATTGTCCGTCTGACGGGTTCCTGGTCTCCGAGAACAGTAACGTCGGCCGAGACTCGCACGGCGTCCTTCGGAATCTCCGGAATGACAAAGTTCGCGCGTGGCACGTCGGCCTGGCCATTGAACTGCCAACCCTCTGCATTTCCTGCGATTGTCAGGTCTGGCGTGGCCCAAAGTTGATATTCCGGCCAGTTAATCAGGGCGGCGTTATCGCCGCTCAATGCAATCTGTACCGAACGCGTAGGTTGGGTCAGATTTTCGAAGCGACCATCAATGACCAGTTTGCCGTCGCCGGCTTTTGCCGAGCCGGCCAACACTGCTGTGCCGTTCGATGCACCGGAAATAACAATCTCAATTTTCTCAAGCGGCACGTTCATGGCGGGTACCAGCAAGCCACCATCCCGCCAGCTGACGGTGCCAGCGAATTCGGGTGAATTTAGTGGCCCGTCTGCCGTGACGTCGGCAGAGATCGTACCTTTGAACGCATCGATCTCGGGAATGACCGCAGAGACCCAGTCCCACTGCTCGCCCTGCATAGTAAATTTCGCATGTAGCGGGGCATCTCGGGCAAGTCGGGAAAGCTCAAGATCAAGTTGGCCGTTGATACCAGGGTCGATCGACAACCACGCTTTGGCGACGACGCCACCGTCGCGCAGTTCGGCCTGCAACTCTGCGCGAGCCACGCTGACGTTGGTGGGTTGATCGTTAAGCTCTGTAACCTGCACCACGGTATTCGACTGCCGCCACGCAATCGAGCCGTTCCACAAGCCCGAGCGCTGCGTCAGGTCGATGTCGGCACTCGCGAGACCAAGCAAGGTCAGGTTCTCGGGTAGCCAGGGATTAGCCAGCTTAAGCGGCAGGTCGACGATGGTTGCAGCAAGCGTAACCTCGTCAGCGGTGGTCACGAATCGCCGCACCTGTATGCCGCCATTGTCACCGGTCCAGTCATGCGCAGCGACCGAAACATCATTGCCTGCGACATCAAAATCGAACGGCTGTGAAAGGTGCCAATCGCCTGAGTTTGGCTCGGTGATTTGCGCGTTTCTTACGGTCCCGCTGATAAAATTTTCATCGCGACGAATTTCGCCGTCTGCGTGGATGACTGCTTCAGCGACGGTCCAGTCCAAGCGGACAAGCAGCTGCTGCCATTGGCCTTCACCACTAATCTCGAGGGAGCCAAGGTTCGCATCGCCGTGGCGAATCGAACCCAGCGATGCCGACATATTCACTGCTTCGAGATCCGATTCGCTACTGCGAATCTGCAGCTCATCGATAAACCACGCGTCGAATCCAAGCTGCTGCGCCGACAATTTACCGCTGAAGTGTGGACTTTTGCTCGCTCCGCCCAGGCTTCCGTTAATCGTTGCTGCGCCCGATAGGCCCGGCCACAGTTCGGCAAGTTGCGGGGCATCAATGAGCAGAGATAGCTCGATCAGCTCGCCGGCTGATCCGCCTTCGACCCGTAGCACATTGCTGCCAATCTGGATTTCACACGCGCGACATTGCAGTTTCTCAGCGGCAAGTATGAGGTTGCCGGTTGCTTGCGCAGGTTGATCATTAAGGACGCCAGTGACTGACAGGTCGGTAATCGTCACCGTATTGCCAGCGTCAATGCTGACCAATGCATCTGCAGTAAGCTTGCCATTCAGTTCAGCGAGATAGGCGCCCGGGTTTATTCCGCTGGCATGTACCTGGGTTTCAACAAAGAATACCGGTGCCCAAGCTAATGACCCGGTCAGTTCCGCATTAGCCTCCGGGCTTTCAATGTGTGCCGCAAAGGAAAACAGCTGTGCGGTATCCCCTCGCGCTGTTCCTGAAACCTCTAAAGTTCGGTCGTCCAACACTGTCGCGGTGACGTCGTAGTCCGCCATATAGTTATCGGCAACACCGCGCAGGTGCAGCGTCCCCGAACTTAGCTCCGCCTCACCAAACGTCCAACGATCCCACCTGATGTTGGCGTCGAATTCAGGGTCCACATTGTGCAGTATCTGTAACGTCCCCGAGGCTGTCGCTGGGTAAGGCCCTGCGACCGATTGCTCAAACCTGAGATTGGCGAGTGACTCGGCGATCGAACCACTGCCCGACCAGCTGTCGTCCAGTCGCCTCCAGGCAACATTCGCACTGGTCGGTACTTCACCGGCAAGTGTCGCTCTGATCCGTGTCGCGGACACAGCGGTGTCGGCGAATACTGCTGACAAGGCACGTACACTTATCGACTGACCGTCGACGTGCGCATTTCTGACAGCGGCGTCCAGGATTTCCAGCGATTGATTTTGTTTTGAATACTCCAGCTTTGGAATATCAACTGCATCGATCGAGATGTTTATCGGCAGTGCTGGCATCGACAGCTCGAATGGAATCGGCGCTGCGGGCAGCGCAGCAAGGTCACGATATCTGATCGCATCTGCTGCGACGGTTTCCAGTGTGAGTCGACCTGCTGCGAGTGTTGCCCAATTGACCTTGAGGCGTAGATTGGTTGCTTCCAGCTCGCGGTCCGGATCGCGGTAGCGCAGGCGAGTGAAATCCAGCCCGCGCCACAATGTGCCGGCGAAGTTGGGCGCATCGATCGTGCCGGCAAGTGCAGCGTTGGCACGTGCAATGGCCCAGCGCGTGCCTGCCTCGGTATCGAAAACGACCTTGAATGCGATACCGAGCAGCAATACCAGCGCCAGCATTGCGGCGAGTCCGGTAACGGTCCATTTGAAGATTCGTGGCATCACAGATCCGGGCCGAGGCTGATGTGAATGCGGTAATTCTCGTCGGGGTTGTCCAGCGGATGTGCCACATCGAATCGAATCGGGCCAACCGGCGAATACCAGCGGGCGCCAATGCCAATGCCGGTCTTCAGGTCAAAGTCCGAGTCATTAAACGCATTGCCAATATCCACAAATGCGGCGACTGCCCACTGCGCCCTGAACAGGTAGTCGATTTCGAGGCTTGTAGCGAACAGATGGCTGCCGCCAATCACCTCGCCGTCGGCGTCTGCTGGCCCCAGGCTCTCAAATTCATAGCCTCTTACACTGCGATCGCCACCCGCAAAGAACCGCACTGATGCTGGTAACTCGGAAAGTACATCTTTTCGCGTGAGGCCAAGGTCAGCGCGTGCCAACACTCGGGTTTTCTCGCCCAGGGAATGTACCCACTTAGCCTTGGTACGCAGTTGCAGAAAACTGGTATCTGATCCCAGTGAATCGCTCGCGCCGCGAATATCAAGACTGAATCGATAGCCGTTGTTTGCCCTGCTTAGCGCACGACCCTCAGCCGTTTCCCAGTTTGTACCAAAAATAACGAGCTCGCTGTTGGTGTCCTGGTCGGCAATGATGAAATTTTCATACTCATAATCGATATAGCGTGTCTCGAGCCAGGATGAACCTATGTTGCGTGAACGCAATATGCCCAGCTTGTACGTGTCACTCTCACTCGTATCCGTTTCTTCATGTCTGGCACCGGCTACGACGCTGAACCACTCCCGCCGCGGGTCACTGCGTGGCCAGCGGTACGCAGTGTTTAATTCGGATCGCACCGGGGATAAATAGAGTTTGCTTTCAAACTGGTGTCCTTTGTCGTTGATGCGTCGATCGGCGTAGCCAATCCGGGCATGTGGGCCGGTATCGGTCGTGAAGCCGAAGCCAATGGAGTAGATGCGACGTTTGGCGGCGAGCAAATTGACGGTAACAGGCACGATCTTCTCGCTGGTGTTTAGCGGCTCGGTGATGATGGATACGGAACTGAAATAGCTACTGCCGTTGAGCGCCTCATACAGATCGTTAATCGCTGTAGCGGAATACGGATCATCCGCCTTGATGTCGGTATAGCCCTGCAGCAGGCGTTGTTGAAGTATTCCGTCGCTAAAGGACACCGCACCGAACTTGTATTTCTCGCCACTGTTCAAGCGCAAGTTGATATCCGCCGCATTTGCGCGGCGATCAACGCTTACTTCGCTGCGTTCAAAGTCAGCATCAAAATAGCCGGTATTGATGGCAGCCCGAAGCATCGCTGCTTTGTAGCTGTCGTACAAACCATGGTTCAGGATCTCGCCGCTGGCAGGAGCTGGCGTCTGCAAGCGGGACCGATAATCCGGGTCCGATTCGGCGTCTCCGATCACGACAACATCGGCGGCGCGTATTCGAACCGGATCGCCCACCTGCACGTCAAATTGGGCGCGCCAGCAGTCCGCACTCCAGCTCAGTTGCTTGGCAATTGTCGGTTCGTAGTAGCCAAGGGCCTGTAGCGCTTCAATGATGTTTTCGTCGGCGCCGCGAAACAGGCGTTCAACGCGCCAGTGCGCCGAATCACAGCTGGTCGAAGTCAATGGCAGCATGGCACGAACATTGACCTCCTGCGCCTCATCGAGGCCGGAAAATTCGGTCTCAGCTGCCGCATATCCACAGCCGAACAAGACGAGTGTGACCACAGTAGCCATCCAGGCCAGCGCCCGAAAGGCAGGTGTACGCGCGTAGTAGTGGGATTGCATAAATGCAGGCAGTAAAATCATATAGGTAAGGCGAATTGTGACATGATCAGGATATGGAGACACTTAAGACAATTTGGAGCTACCCGTTGTTCCAAATAGGGGATGGGACGCAGGTCCATGTTGGGCAGCTGCTGCTCGTAGTGGCGGTACTAATCGTCGGTTACGTGCTTAGCAAGTTGATTGAACGATTCATTCAAGGCCGGCTAAGAAAGATGGATTTACGCGCTGACGCTGCGTACGTCCTGCAACGTGTCATTTTCTATGCCTTGCTCGTCATCGTGGTCATGACGGCGCTGAGCCTATTGAACGTGCCTTTGACGGCGTTCGCCTTTGTCTCGGGTGCCGTGGCAATCGGCGTAGGTTTTGGTGCGCAGAACGTTATCAACAATTTCATCAGCGGCTGGATTCTGCTTTTCGAAAAGCCGGTGCGGATCGGTGATTTTATTGAAATCGATAATCATCAGGGTGTCGTGCAGCGTATAGGCAATCGATCGACGCTGGTTCATCGCACCGATGGCGTGCATCTGCTCATTCCGAACAGCCAAATGCTCGAACGTGTGGTGGTCAACTGGACGCTGGTTGATGAACGTATGCGGACGATCGTGCGCGTTGGAGTTGCTTATGGTTCGCCGGTCAAGAAAGTTGCCGAGCTAATTCTGCAGGCCGTGACGGAGCAGTCTGATGTTCTCAAGGAACCAGCTGTATCTGTCGTCTTTGAAGATTTTGGGGACAGTGCGCTCGTGTTCGATGCCTATTTCTGGGCCGATGTCGGTGGCGAACGGTATTTGCGACAGATTCGCAGTGCTATTCGCTTCCGTATTGACGAACTGTTTAGAGACAACGGCATTGTCATCGCCTTCCCGCAGCGTGATTTGCATTTGAATACGCTGTCACCGCTTGAAGTTCGCGTGATGGAGCCGCGGAAATGACTAAATACACTCGTAAGTTCAGCGTCGCATTGCTGTTCGACGGTAAGGGTGGCGCGCGCGAATTGAGCGACGACGAAGTTGCCAACTGGACCGAGGCAGATGGGCTACTGTGGGTCGATATCAATCAGGGCAACAAAAAAGCGCAAGACTGGTTGATGCGAGACAGCGGCATCGACCGTCAGGTCACTTCAATCCTGATGGCAGGTGAGACGCGGCCTCGCTCACTGGTTGAAGGCGGTGGCCTGATTATAGTTATGCGCGGCATCAATATGAATTCCGGAGCGGTTCCTGATGACATGGTTGCCGTGCGGATTTGGATTGAGAAAAACAGGGTCGTTACGTCGTGGCGCCGCAAAGTACTGTCCATTAGTGACGTTCGAGATGCACTGGACGAAGGCAAGGGACCTAAGACGGTCGGCGAATTTCTCGTGGATCTCACGGGTCGACTTTCCGTTCGCATCGAATCGGCAGTTGAGAATATCGAGCAGATGATCGAAGAACTGGATGGCAAACTGTCGGCCGGTGATATTACAACGGTGCGCGGGCAATTGAGTATCGTCAGGCGTCAGGCAGCTGCGATTCGCCGCCACTTATCGCCGCAGCGCGACGCGCTCGAAAGGATGGCAAGGTCGACGACCGGGGTTTTGTCGGACAAAGAGGTATTTAGCCTGCGCGAGGAGGGCGACCAGCTCACGCGGCACATTGAAGATCTCGATCTCGCTCGAGAAAACGCACTCGTGACTCAGGAAGAACTCATGAACATGGTCGCGCTCGAACAAAACTCGCGCATGTATCTGTTGTCGGTAGTGGCCGCCATATTCCTGCCGCTGACATTCCTTACCGGCATGCTTGGTATGAACGTTGCCGGCTTACCTGGTCTGGAAAACCCGAACGGTTTCATGATCTCAACTGGTATTATGGTGCTGTGCGGCATCGGTCTTGCCGGCTACTTCAAATGGAAGAGTTGGATCTAGTTCGGATCACGGTTGCCGAGCACGACTGTACGAAGTAGGTCCGCCAGCCGCTTGCGCTCGCTCTTTTTCAGGTCTTTCAGGCCATCCCGCGCCGCATCCAGCCGCACCTGAATCGCCTCGTCAATGGCGCGCCTTCCCGACCGTGTCAGCTGCACGATGACGCTGCGCCGGTCTGTTTTGCCGGCCTGACGTCGAACCAGGCCGCGTTGCTCGAGGCGGTCGATGCGGTTGGTCATGGCGCCAGTGCTCAGGCCGGTCTCTTTTGCGAGCCCCGTCGCCGCCAGCGCGAATGGCTCGCCCTGACGCCGCAGTGCCGACAATACATCATATTCAAAAAGCTCCAGGCCAAGAGGTTCAAGGGCCTTAGTAGCCTCGCGGTGGAAGGAGCGATATAAGGTCATGACACGAATGACGACGCCAAGCGAGGCTGTATCGAGCTCGGGCCGCTCGTCCGACCATTGGTCCAAAATGTCGTCTATGGCGTCTTTTTCCATAAGTGATACCTGTTACTTATTTTTATATAAAAATACTTGACATCAAATAAAAATGTCAGATACTTCGGCAAACTACAACATGTTTTGGGCGGAGTCTGAACATGGCCACACCAGCACAGGATCTCAAGCACTATCACCTGCCACGTAGAATCAGGGCCGAAAGGGCTTCTGATAATGGCTTTGCTTGCCGCTTGTCACTGGCCGATCGAATCGCCAGCCTGCCCAATATTCATTCTGTTGAGGATTCTACCGACACCCTACCATGTCGTGTGAACGTCTACCTTCAAGCGCCGAGCGCATCGATTCGACGTCAGCATGACGCGCACTTACTGTGCACTATTGGCCGTGATGGCGTCCATGTTCATGGCTTGCGTGAGTGGGATCGCCACCAGGTGCTGCGCGGAGGGTGGGGCAGGTTGGAACGCGATCATGTGCTGTTTTTTTTGCCAAGAGATAGCGAGGAACTTGAAGTGTGCTGGGGGATGTTGCAGCGCGCGTACCAGTATTTATCAACCGTCTCGGCAGCGGGCCCATTAGTGCGAAGAACGGACCCATCGGATCTGCCGAGATTTTCGAGAACGGCCCTACAGTAACAGGAGAACCTGAAATGCGTCCTTTCTATGACGAGTTCGACGATTTCGATTTCGGCGATGACGATGTAGTGAGCAAGATCATGCGCGAGCAGGAACGTGAGGAGCGCCGACTCGCCAGTAAGCGACGTCGCGGATCAACGAAGAAGCACAGGCATGAGGCATTTGAGCCGCAAGATGACTTCAGTGACGACGATGACTTCGAAGTTTACGACGACTATGATGACGAAGAATTCGATACTTACTCAGGACTGGACCTAGACCGCTAGGATCCATTATTTAACGAAAGGGCGTCGTGATGGCGCCCTTTTCTGTTCAGCCTTTACCGCGCGTTCGCGTGCGTCCCTCCTTGGCATTTTTTACGATGAACTCGATGATCATGCCGGCGACATCTCTCTGCGTGGCATTTTCAATGCCCTCCAGACCTGGACTCGAATTGACCTCCATCACGACGGGGCCATGCGCCGATCGTAGCAAGTCAACGCCGGCAACATTCAGTCCCATTACCTGAGCAGAACGCACGGCTGTGAGTCGCTCCTGCGGCGTGATCTTGATGAGTTTTGCAGAACCACCGCGGTGCAGGTTGGACCGAAATTCGCCTTCCTTGCCCTGGCGCATCATTGCTGCCACGACCTTGTCGCCAACCACGAGACATCGAATATCTGCACCGCCGGCCTCCTTGATGAATTCCTGCACCATGAAGTTGGCCTTGAGGCCGCGAAAGGCCTCGATCACGCTTTCCGCCGCCTTGTTGGTTTCGGCAAGCACTACGCCAACGCCCTGAGTCCCTTCAAGCAACTTGATGACGACCGGGGCGCCACCAACAAGCTTGAGAAGATCGTCGGTATCACCCGGCGCGTTCGCAAATCCCGTGACCGGCAGGCCGATACCTTTGCGTGCCAACAGTTGCGATGCACGCAGCTTGTCGCGCGAGCGCGTGATCGCGACGGACTCATTGACCGAGTACACGCCCATGACCTCAAACTGGCGCACGACAGCAGCCCCATAAAATGAAACAGAGGCCCCAATTCGCGGAATAATCGCGTCGATGCCTTTTATGGCTTCGCCGTTATAGTGAATGCTGGGATTGCTGCTGACGATATTCATGTAACAGCGTTTGTGATTGATAACGGGCATTTCATGCCCGCGTTCTGCTCCCGCCTCGACGAGGCGGCGCGTTGAGTAAAGACTCTTGTTGGTTGACAGAATCGCTATTTTCATCGGGGCTCCTGAACGTTAATCTGCGTGCTCGGCGGCAAACTCTTCGAGCTTGTCTTCGACGCGGGAAATACTTTTGAATGCGGCGACGTTGAAAAGTGCGTCACCCTCATGAGCCAGCGGCAAATTGCTGCGGCCGATTACAATACCATCGAAGGGCGCCAATGCCCATTCCTCGTCCTCGCCAAGCGGGTCCCCGACAATAGCCAGGCGCTGACCCTCGACGACACGCGCGCCAAGTTCCGCCTTGTGGCTCACAACGCCGCTCGAGGGGGCGCGGACCCAGCTGGTGCTGTCGGCGATGACTGGGTTAATGGGCTTTGTCGTCTTGCTTGGCGGCAGCATGCCGATTTGTCGCATGACTTGTATCACTCCACGCAACCCTGCGCGAATGCTGACTTCATCAAAGCGAAGGGCCTCACCTGCCTCGTAAATGAGCATCGGAAATCCGCGCTCAGCGGCGCAGGCGCGCAGCGAACCATCGCGGATATTCGAATTCAGCACGACCGCGGTGCCAAATGCTCTCGCCAGCGTAAGCGTATCAGGATCGCCAATATTGGCGCGGATTTGCGGCAGGTTGGAGCGATTAATGGCGCCCGTGTGCAAGTCAATTCCGACATCGGCTTTTGCAACAATCTCGCTAAGAAAGGTATTAGCCAAGCGCGACGCGATGGAGCC
>Ga0316191_10003373_pt1 | contig 11789 bp, 11 predicted proteins | sample Eddworburr2cm_MG_FD_204928 | JGI IMG/M metagenome (GOLD analysis project Ga0316191, IMG submission 204928) | Coastal sediment microbial communities from Maine, United States - Eddy worm burrow 2 cm | ecosystem: Environmental > Aquatic > Marine > Coastal > Sediment | place: USA: Maine...
CCTATTGTCAGCTGACACTGTTTGCATTGATTGTCTTTGTCCTTCCGTTACCTGCACAAAGAACTTATGATCAATCTTGCTCAAATCCAGCATGGATGACGTACCGGCATAGCCATACTGGACAGCAATTTCCCCTTTTAAATCTGGCAGAAACTGTCCCAGTGCATTCTGCTCTGCCATCAGCAGTGATTGCCCAAGGCTTGTCTGACTCCATTCGGGAAAGCTAAACATTATCGATTTTTCTTAATGATATGTTACTCATCGGCGACATATAACAAAACCTGATGAAGATGCAGATAATCATATTAATACGCATCGATGAATATGAATTACCTTATATATAAACAATAGCTTATATATCATACTTCAATTATTTTCTAGAATATAATTCTGGATTAAGCTAGACTATTTACTATACTGAATATTGCGTCGATACAGTCTATGCTGAAATCGCGAAAAAAAATATGGCTAATGGGCAATTTCATTTGACCTTAAACAATGCGGAACCTAGACTGCACACCAATGATAAAATCGATGACAAACAATACTCTTCTTGCCCTGCTAATTTCAGGCTTATTTATCATCGGTGGCTGCGCCACCACGAAAGAAAAAAACGCGGAAAATAGCCCAGAGAACCGTTCACTCTCTTCATATTTCGATTATGGAGACGACGAAGCCTCGGCATCATCGCGTCAAAACCGGCAAGCATTAGAACCGCTAGAAGTTCGCGCTGCGCCTAAAGTATATCAGCCAAAGCCAGTTACTTTTACAGCAGAGGATTACCACGACCTGTGGGACCGAATTCGTGCGGGATATGACTTACCATCTATACAGAGCAAGCATATTGCAGAGTACGAACGATGGTATTCCTCAAGGCCGGAATACATTGAACGCCTGATCAAGAGATCTACTCCATATTTGTATTACATCACTGTTCAGATAGAGCAGCGTGACATGCCAATGGAAATCGCCCTGTTGCCTGCAATTGAGAGTGCCTATAAACCTCATGCTATTTCCAGCGCGAAAGCTGTTGGCCTGTGGCAATTTATCCCTGCTACAGGGCGTCATTACGGCTTGAAACAGAACTGGTGGTACGATGGTCGCAAGGATATCTATGCGTCAACCAATGCGGCCCTGGATTACCTGGAAAAGCTAGAAGCCGACTTCGATGGTGACTGGTCTCTGGCTCTCGCAAGTTATAACGCTGGCGAAGGGACGGTCTCACGCGCCATCAAAGCCAACAAGCGGGCCGGCAAGCCAGCCAATTACACTTCCCTGAAACTCCGCGATGAAACTAAACGCTATGTGCCAAAACTCATCGCCCTGAGTAATATTATCAGGAATCCTGAAAAATATGGCCTGAAGCTTGCCAGCGTACCAAACAAACCCTATTTTGACGTCATACGCATGAACAGCCAGATTGAACTTGGTGTGGTTGCAGATGCAGCCAATATTCCGATGAAAGAGCTGGAAATGCTGAATCCCGGCTTTAAACGCTGGGCAACAGACCCAGCAGGCCCTCACCGCCTGTTAGTCGCCGCCTCCTCGGCAGAAGTGGTAGCAGATGCCATTGCAGGAATACCTCAAAAGGACCGCGTTCGCTGGGCACACTATAAAGTCAGAAAAGGAGACACGCTCGGTGCCATTGCCCGTCGGCATGGCATCACCGTTTCCTCGTTGAAAAAAACGAATAATCTCAAAAGCAGCAGAATTAGTATCAACCAGGATCTGCTCATCCCCCTGTCCAGAAATTACCGCAAGAGTAATACCCCACAGCAGACCGTCACTGCTTCAACAGGGAAAACCGCAACATCTGCAAAATCCAAGCAAAAACCAAAAGTAATATCAGTAAAAAACGGCGATACCCTGTGGTCCTTGTCTAAGCGCTATAAGGTTACCCTTAATGAGCTAGTCAAATGGAATAAAATAAACACAAACGACCTGTTATTCAGCGGTCAGAAACTCAAAATCTGGCGTTACTAAAACGCTCAAATCACTTTCAGCACCTAGCGACACCATTACATACCCCGTATAATTACTGCTTCTTAAATAGAGGCTCCTCAAGTGATGCGGTTAGTACTCCTGTTATCTATATTCCTGACGCTAAGCGGCTGCAACACTCTTGTCAGTTCTGCTACTAAGGACCTTGCGGATAATCTCAGCCAGGCAATCCAGAACCAGAATGACCCAGATACTGTTCGTCAGGGTGCTCCAGCCTACCTGATAATGATCGACAGCTTTATCCAGGGCTCACCGGATGATACAAGTCTGCTGATTGCTGGTAGCAGTTTATATGGTTCCTATGCCGGTGCATTTGCCACTGAAGACCCAGATCGTTCCAGACGCTTAACTGAAAAGTCCCTGCAATATGCTTTACACGCACTTTGCGTTGAACTGCCTGATTTATGTACTATTTCACAAGAACGCTTTCCCGAGTTTCAGCAGATTTTGCAAAAAACAGGAAAAAAAGATCTACCAGTTCTAAATGCATGGGGGGTCGCATGGGCCGGCTGGATTCAAAGCCGTACCGATGACTGGGCTGCTATCGCCGACATCCCTAAGGTCAAGGCCATTATGCAGCGTGTCGTCGATCTGGATCCAGCCTGGGACAATGGCAATGCTCAACTCTATATGGCAGTGTTAAATGCCTTCCTGCCTGCTGCCATGGGCGGTAAGCCCGACCTGGCCAGGGAATACTTTGAGCAGGCAATTGCTCTCAGTGAAGGCAAGAACCTGATGGCCAAAACGCTGTATGCCCGCTATTATGCGCGCATGGTCTTTGATCGTGAACTGCATGACAACTTACTCAATGAAGTCCTGTCAGCTCCTGCTGCCTCACCGGGAATGACGTTGATTAACACACTGGCACAAGAACAGGCGCGACAGTTGTTAAATGAATCCGAAGAATTCTTTTAATACCTGCTTTGCGCAGTTATCTATAAATACTACCGTCACAAAAACACTCAGATTGGAAAAAACACTATGTCTCTTTTTCAAGGATCTAAAAGCATAATATTAATTTCCATAGCAATCATTTCGCTGGTCTCATTTAGCAGCAGCCATGCTATGACTCTAAAAATCGCAACATTAGCACCCGATGGAACAACATGGATGAAAAAGATGCGTGCTGCGGCCACTGAAATTGATAAGAAAACTGAGGGTCGGGTTAAATTTAAGTTTTACCCGGGCGGTGTCATGGGCAATGACAAGAGTGTAATGAAGAAAATCAGGCTCGGACAATTACAGGGTGGCGCCCTCACCGGTGGCAGTCTCGCCAGCATCTATCCAGACATGCAAATCTACAGCCTGCCGATGGTATTCGAGAACTACGAAGAAATTGACTTTGTGCGGCCGATCATAGACCCATTGTTAAAGAAAGGAATGAAAGAGAAAGGCTTTACTATTCTTGGTATCTCAGAAGGTGGTTTTGCATACTTGATGTCGGACAGTACGGTTAAGAATATTGAGGATCTTAAGAAGAAAAAGCTGTGGATCCCGGAAGATGATGTACTTAACGAAGCATTATTCGTAAAAATGGGTGTATATCCAGTAACATTGCCGCTGGCCGATGTTTATACCGGTCTGCAGACCGGCCTCATTGATACCATTGGAGCAACACCTACCGGCGCCCTGGCGTTTCAGTGGCATACACGTATTCGCAGCGTCACCGATGTGCCACTGCTGTACCTCGTTGGGGTGCTCGTTGTCGACAATAAACGCTTCGACAAGATTTCACCTGCCGACCAGAAAATTGTTAAAGACACTGTAGCAGAGACTTTTGCGGAGATGGATGCCGTCAATCGCAAAGACAACGACAGCGCCCGTGAGGCGTTACAGAAAATGAGTACAGAATTTGCCCGCCCTGATAAAAAGGAAATTGCCTACTGGAATACCTTTGCAGACGAAGTCATTGAAGAGACGGGTAATAAAGCGGCTTCTCCCGAACTTTACGAACAGCTTAAAGAGCTACTGGCGAAACAGCGCGCGAAAAACTGATACCTCTGCAAAAAGTGAACGAGACAGCGCAACAATCCATGCTGCACAAAAGTGTTCGAGTCCTCCATAATATCGAGGATGCCCTGCTTGTCATAATCTTGCTCAGCATGGTGACTCTGGCTTTCAGTCAAATTATGATGAGAAACTTCCTGGGTACTGGAAGCATCTGGCTGGATCCGCTATTGCGCGTTCTGGTGCTCTGGGTGGGCCTACTCGGGGCATTGGTAGCGACTCGACAGAACAAACAAATCAGTGTTGATGTGCTTACACGTTTCCTACCCCCTCGGTTAAAAACTATAAGCGATATTATTACCCGTACATTTGCCGCCATTGTCTCGGCCATCATTGCCTGGCATTCATTTCTTTTTTTGATTGATGAATGGAACTCCGGGGTGATGGCCTTCGCATCCGTACCTGCCTGGCTTCCAGAATCGATTATTCCCTTTGGTTTTTCTATTATTGCGCTGCGCTATACCATCCAGGTCATTGCCCTTGTTGGCAAGGGCTTAAGTGGAGAAAACAAACAGTGATAATCGCTCTGGCTCTATTATTTCTGACACTGCTAGGCGCGCCGCTTTTCAGTATTATCGGCGGCAGTGCAATGTGGGGGTTTCACAGCGAGGGAATTGACCTGCAAGTGGTGACGATAGAAATCTACCGGCTGGCAGAGATGCCAATACTGCTGGCGATACCTTTATTTACTTTTGCCGGCTACCTGCTCGGCGAAAGCCAGGCCCCAGCGCGGATGGTACGCATGGCACATGCTCTGCTCGGGTGGATGCCTGGTGGACTGGCAATAGTTGCCTTGACTGCCTGTGCTTTATTTACCGCATTCACTGGTGCATCCGGTGTCACTATCATTGCACTGGGTGCACTGCTATACCCGGCTCTGCAACAGGCAGGCTACCCTGAACGATTCAATCTCGGCCTGATAACCACCTCGGGCAGCCTGGGACTGCTGTTCGCACCATCATTACCGTTGATACTTTACGGCGTGATTGCCCAGCAGTCATCACTGGATACGCCTGTAAATATTGATGATCTGTTCCTTGCTGGTATCCTGCCAGGCCTGCTGATGGTGGTATTGCTATCAGGATGGGGCATGTGGAAGCAGCCTAAGGGACAGTTGTCAACGAAACTCAATGGCATGGAAATCATCTCGTCAATTCGAGAATCAATCTGGGAAATCCCATTACCGATACTGGTACTGGGTGGTATCTACGGTGGCTATATTGCAGTATCAGAAGCTGCTGCAGTGACTGCAGTTTATGTTCTGATAGTTGAAGTTTTAATCAAACGTGAAGTTAAATTACGCCAACTGCCAGAAATCATCCGTGAGTCTATGGTTCTGGTCGGGGCAATAATTCTGATTCTCGGGGTATCACTGGCATCGACTAATTATATGATCGATGCACAAATTCCGACAAAATTATTTCAAAGCATCCATTCATTTATCGACAGTAAGTGGACGTTCCTGATCGCATTGAACATCTTCCTGCTGGTTCTTGGCATGATGCTGGATATATTCTCCGCATTGATCATCATCATTCCGATTATCTTACCTATAGCAGCCGGCTACGGAATTCACCCGGTGCATCTTGGTATAGTTTTCCTGGCAAATATGCAGCTTGGTTATTTCACGCCACCTGTTGGTATGAACCTGTTCATAGCCAGCTTCCGCTTTAACAAACCGGTGATGGAACTGTATATTGCTACCTTGCCATTCTTCTTTATCTTGCTTTTTGCCGTCCTGATTATCACCTACTGGCCAGCCCTGAGTCTGGTATTCCTTAGCTCAAACCAGTAACCAGTTCAAAATATTTCATAGGCCAGAACCAGTGCATCTTCCCTGCCATTGCTGTCAGGGTAGTAGTCTCTACGTAACCCAATTTCATTGAAACCGAGCTTGTCGTAGAGGTGTATAGCAGGCATATTGGAAACTCTCACCTCGAGAAAGATTGACCCCATATCTTTCTGCCTCGCCTGATTTATCAGATATCTAACCATTTTTGCCCCCAGCCCATGCCCCCTCGCTTCACGCTGTACGCATAGATTCAATAAATGACATTCATCAACGATAAATTGTGATACTGAATACGCCAGTATCCTGTCATTCTGTTCATAAAGCATTGCTGTGTACTGGTTTTCCAGGCAATCACTGAAAATACCTTTAGTCCAGGGGAAGTCGTATGACTGCTCTTCAATTGCCATCACCTCTGACAAATCAAGCTGTCGCATCGGGCGAATGCCTGCGGTGTGACTCCGCTGCGTCAAATCAGGGAACTCTCCAATAGCTGGTGCACACGACACAGGTCTTGCCAGGCCTGTGCTTTCTGTTCTGGATTCCTTAACAGGCTGGCCGGGTGGTAGGTAACGACGACTGGAATATCAGTACCAGGCAGAACGTTTCTAGCTTCTCGCATTTTATAGACAGGTGCCTCTGTTTTTAATAAGCGGTGAGCAGCAAATCGGCCCAGAGCAAGAATTACTTTTGGTTTCACGGTATCGATCTGGGCAGTTAGAAAAGGTGCGCAGGCCTCAACTTCTTCCGGCTTTGGGTCGCGGTTATTTGGTGGCCGACACTTCAGCACATTGCATATAAACACCTGGCTGCGGTCAAAGCCAATAGCAAAAAGCATCGCGTCCAGCAGTTTACCTGCCTTGCCGACAAAAGGTTTTCCCTGGCGATCCTCCTCTGCACCCGGTGCTTCGCCGATTAACAGCAGCTCAGCCTGCGCTGTACCGGTGCCGAAGACGGTCTGCGTCCGACTTTTACTCAAGTCGCAAAGCCGACAGTTCTTAACCTCATTCTGCAATAGTGTGAAAGCTGTCACAGCATCACTGTCTGCAGGTCTTTCTAACTCTTTTGCTGTAGCATTTGTAGATATACCTGATGCGGTCGATTTAGAAACCTCTGCAGGAACAGATGCACCAGCAGCTCCGGTATTATCCCGGAGCAACCAGACATCAATACCCATATCCGCAAGAATCTGCTTTTGACGGTCTGCCATTGTCATCATCGTTTAGATCGGCGGCTGGCTTGATTGTGGATGAGCCCTGTCCAGATCTACTTTCATCTTGTTCATTGCATTCAGATAAGCCTTGGCGGAGGCGATAACAATATCAGTATCAGCGCCTGTGCCATTGACAATTCGCTGCTCTTTCTCAATGCGAACAGTGACTTCACCCTGTGAATCAGTACCAGTAGTGATGTTATTGACGGAGTAAAGCAACAATTTACAACCACAGTCGAGGATTGCTTCGATGGCCTTGAATGCTGCGTCGACAGGACCACCACCGGGCATGGATGCAGACATATCCGTGCCGTCAACATTTAAGGTCACCTCAGCCATAGGCGTTTCACCTGTTTCAGAACAGACTTTCAATGTCACCAGTTTAACCGTTTCATTGTCCTGTTCTGTTGACTCTTCGGTCACCAGTGCCTGCAGATCTTCATCAAAGATCTCATGCTTCTTATCAGCAAGTTCCTTGAATTTAGCAAAGGCAGAGTTCAGCGATGATTCTGAATCAAGCTCTATACCCAACTCTTTCAAGTGAGTGCGGAAGGCATTACGGCCGGAGTGTTTACCCAATACCATTCGATTGTGGGCCCAGCCAACATCCTCTGCGCGCATGATTTCGTAAGTCTCACGCTTCTTGATGACACCATCCTGGTGAATACCCGATTCATGAGCAAACGCGTTAGCTCCGACAATGGCCTTATTCGGCTGCACCGCAAAGCCGGTAATATTCGAAACCAGGCGACTGGTCGGGACTATCTGTGTTGTATCAATCCCCGTTGTGCAGTCAAAGACATCCTGACGGGTCTTTACAGCCATGACAATTTCTTCCAATGCCGCGTTCCCAGCCCTTTCACCCAGACCATTTATCGTGCATTCTACCTGGCGCGCCCCATTGAGGACGGCGCTCAATGAGTTAGCTACTGCCATGCCCAGGTCATTATGGCAGTGAACAGAAAAGATCGCCTTATCTGAATTCGGAATGCGCTGGCGCAAGTTGGCAATCAGGTTGCCAAATTGTCCCGGCAAGTTATATCCAACGGTATCTGGAATATTAATAGTACTGGCACCAGCATCAATGACAGCTTCAATCACCTGGCACAGGAAGTCCTCTTCAGATCGCCCTGCATCTTCCGGAGAAAACTCAACATCATCAGTAAATTGACGCGCAAACTTTACTGCCCAGACTGCACGCTCCAGCACCTGCTCTGGAGTCATATGCAATTTTTCCTGCATATGGATAGGTGATGTTGCAATAAAAGTGTGGATGCGGTTCTTTTCCGCAGGTTTTATCGCATCTGCTGTAGCCTGGATGTCACCTTCGATAGCACGTGCCAGACCGCATACACGGCTATCTTTAATCACCGATGCGACGGCATGTACACTTTCAAAATCACCACGGCTTGCTGCTGGAAAACCGGCTTCAATAACGTCTACCCGCATACGTTCGAGACTGCGCGCTATACGCACTTTCTCATCACGGGTCATCGACGCTCCGGGGCTTTGTTCACCATCACGCAATGTGGTATCAAATATAATCAAGGAATCGCTCATTTTCGTATCCTGAATCGCTAGCGGCAGCTGCGCTTAAAGTTAATCACAGTGCCAAGATTAACATGCACTCCATGTAAAAATGGAGTAAAAAAATAAATCTATATTGTCTAGAGTATATGCGCTGAACTAGCGCAGTAGCAGAGAGCTGAGGAGAGCGAGGCTGGCAGACAAAGACGCTTTAGCAACGGGTGTTGCTGAAACAAAATACTCTGAATTAATCTTATCTACCTGTAACATGGCTTAACTATGGCATAGAGAAGATTCTTTATGCAACATATTTATCATACAAGCTACACTTTCTTTCTCGGGTAAAAACTGGACATGTAAGACAAAGGTCGAGTAGGCAATACTCGCTGGTTCTGGGACAACAGCGGTGTTGATATCGAGCCATGCTTAAGTGTCTTTCTCTACTATTTCGATGTCATCTGCATCATTAGTAAAACAGTTTTTGCTGCCTAGCCAGAAATACTCTGTTACCAAATAAATGCAGTCGAACAAAACCAAAACTGGGAACTGACAGAGACATAGATGATTGTCTGAAAATTAAAATTAACCGTAATTTATTATCATTCGGACTTGCCTTCGGAACTTCTCAGCGGAATGTCAGGTTGCTGGTTAAAATAACCATTGTCCTCAATAACTGCCAACACGGCCTCATCTGAGTCTGTCATGAATAAAAGTGGACTTTCATACATAGGACGTCTGACGAATTTAATGTGCCAACCAGATTCAGTCATTCGATTGTATGTAAAAATTTGTGCAGCGTTCAAATATCCCAGCGGGTCTTCGGGAATCGGATTAATTCCTACCCTCTTTTCTTCATATTCCATAACTTATCCTGTAACCATTCTCTGGTAATAATATCCAGAGTAGCGGAATAAGGATTGACGGCATCCGCCAAAATTTTGACTCAAAAATAATTTATCTGGCCAAGTTAACATATATGAATTTTTTATATTCTGTAAATCAACATGGCGTTTCGTAGCCTGGAGTAGCTGTTCAATCACATTGAGGATCAGCTTCAAGGCAAAATGTGAAGTTTCTTTAAACCATACAAAATGAAGGTTCGAAATCAGTATCTTACGATTATCAGTACTTGAAATGTACCTCTTCAACCACATGAACAAGACGCCGACGACAACAATCTCCGTTGGTAGCTTCAATATATCATCATCGCTTAGTTTTTCTGATGTCACCGTTAGTCTTTAAACCGTTGATTGCTGGTTAAAATAACTATGCAATAGTTGTACCATCTTGAAATATCAAAGGCTTAAATACGTAAAAGTTAGCGCCTTCTATCAACGTGTAAAATTACCTGACATTATATAAATCATAACCAATGAATCAATGCCATTAAGCCAGTGTTATTCATTCAACCATGGGTGGAATCATTGATTACGAAATGTCTCAGCAGGGTTAATTCAAGCCACTAAGAATAAAATAGACACGCTGGGGATTCGGCTGGACTAGCATAACCCTGGACAGTCTTACAGCTTGCCAGCGTAGTAATACCAGTGACAACCCTTGACATTGGTGAAACTGTGGAATGACATATTTATTGTCAATGATGCGCTCAGCATCAAGAGTCACTCTATCCAGGGCAAGAAAAGTATCATTGAGTTTCGCTCAGCCAGGGGTAATTCCTGGCATGTGGCCACCACGAGAGATTATCTATGAAATAAAACCAACTCGTGGAAATCATGCTTTGGCCATGCATTATGTCCTACGTAGTGCAATGTCGGGTTGCTTGTTAAGAACACCATTCGCCTCAATAAGCGCAATTGTATTCTCATTTTCGTCAGTCATAACACAGACAGGCCGTTGAAATGATGGGCGTCTTATAAATTTAATATGCCAACCGATTGCCATCATCCTACGACATGTAAAGACTTGTGCTTCGTTCATAAACTTCAGTGGATTATCGGGTACTGGTTTTAGCCCTTTTCGATTTTCTTCACGCTTCATTTAACCAGATTTCCTCTTTTGATCCGCATAAATTCCAAAAATTAGCAAAGAATGGTCTTTACTAATCAATCTAGAATTAAATCTTATGATTGTTGCAAATAATTATCTGCAAATTAACTTTGTTTCCCATGCCATACGAATTTCTGTTCAAGCCCATCTCCACTAATTGAAACAAGAGCTGCGACTTTTTTTCTTTATCCGGGGTATTCAATCTATCTCGTGAATGATAGTAACTAAAGAAACTCACCTGGGTGGTTCTACATCAACTTTTTTATTGTCAATTAGCGCACATTATAGGGCATTTTTTATCGTGCAACATCAGTCTTGAGAATGCAGTTCAATAACATATATACACATATTTCTATCACTATTTATTACTTAGCAGAATGAAGAAACCCTGTTGACTAGGATATTTAATATTCATTGCAGATTAAGATCAGTAATATACTTTTAAATGGCCAGGATCAATCTGAATCTGAGTAGCACTGATCTGATGATGCTTGCATTGTTAAAGAACCAGCCCCATTGACTTGACCAGAGGTCGCCGTTTTGACAGGACGCTAAGCGGGTCACTAAAAGTCATCTTTGCAAGCGTTCTTCTCACCTGAAATAGTCCTGGCTTGAATGGCTTTACAGCAACAAATATATTGCTAATTATATGATTAACATAAGAATAACTGAAGAATACAAGTTCTATTATGCGAGCAAATCCACACATCTTTTAACGATGGTTCTGTACAACCGTTATAAGTGATGAAGACCATTCAGCTGCATAAATGATCTAGCAAGATCATAACAATCATAACGCAGATATGGCCTCAGACACTTTCTGAAGACGTCCACGCACCTCGGCAGCCAGTGCTGCAACACCCGGGTTATCGACCAGGGCTAATACGGCAGATGGGTCCATGAAAGAGACAGTTACACTTCCGTTTTCCTCTTCCCTGACAACAACATTGCATGGTAGCAATACACCTATATCCGGTTCTGCTTCCATTGCCTGGTTAGCAAGCACAGGATTACATGCACCAAGAATAATATAGGGTCGCTTATCAATATCCAGTTTCTTTTTCAGGACAGCGCTGACATTTATTTCAGTCAAAACACCAAATCCCTGCTCCTGCAGTGCTGCCGTTACCGAAGCAACAGCCTCGTCATAGGATTGATTAATTGTGCATGAAAAAGCGTACATCATATTCTCCTGTATGTTTATCTTCTAATAATTGTGACAGGCAGTGTTGCCGTCTGCCAGTA
>Ga0316191_10003374_pt1 | contig 11787 bp, 10 predicted proteins | sample Eddworburr2cm_MG_FD_204928 | JGI IMG/M metagenome (GOLD analysis project Ga0316191, IMG submission 204928) | Coastal sediment microbial communities from Maine, United States - Eddy worm burrow 2 cm | ecosystem: Environmental > Aquatic > Marine > Coastal > Sediment | place: USA: Maine...
AGCCTTAAAGCAAACCCACTATAAGGTATATGAGACCGGGTTTTTGAGTGTTAACCAGCCACTTCGGTATCAAAGCACTGAAACCTGCCACAACCTCCCTCACCATTTATCCTGCCAGATCAAAGATGCGGTCCGGAAGTGTGTCAATGCCATGTTAAAGATTTTTAGAGAATGTTTCGATCCCCGCAAGGATTTTTTAAGGCCGTCGATGCAGCTGGCTGACGACATTTTCAGCCAGAGCATTAAAAAGCGTTGAAAACATTCACCGTATTAACGAGATTATAAGGTTGAAGACATGAGCGATATTCCACTGACATTTCCCCATATTCTCCTGGAAAACGCCCGGAAATTTCCTGCCAGCAAGATCGCCATGCGTGAGAAAAACTTTGGTATCTGGCAGTCTTATTCCTGGCAGGATTACCTCGACCAGGTCAGGGATTTTGCCCTCGGATTGGTTGCTTTGGGTTTCAAGAAAGAGGAAAAAATGGCCATCATCGGGGACAACCGGCCCCAGCTCTATTGGGGTATGGCCGCCTGCCAGTGTCTGGGAGGAGTGCCCGTTCCGCTTTACCAGGATGCGATCCACAAGGAACTTCAATACATTGTTGATCATTCAGAGTGCAGATTCGCCCTGGCCGAGGATCAGGAACAGGCCGATAAGCTCATGCACTTGAAAGAGGAGGTTCCCCGGATCGAGTATATCATCTATGATGATCCCAGAGGGCTAGGTAACTATAAGCATGACTGGCTGGTTGCCTATACGGATGTTCAGGAAATGGGCCGCAAGTTCGACCAGGAAAACCCCGATTATTTCATAAATGTGGTCAATGAGGTAAAGCCAGACGACATGTCCATCATTGCCTATACCTCGGGTACCACCGGTAATCCAAAGGGCGTCATGATCACCCACCGCATGATCGCTGATTGTTCCCGCGGGTTTCTTGAATGGGACAACCTGGATGAGACGGAAGAAGTCATGGCCTATCTCCCGATGGCCTGGATCGGAGACCACATCTTTTCTTACGGCCAGGCCCTGACATCCGGGTTTACCGTCAACTGCCCGGAAAGTACCGACACAACCTTCCATGACCAGAAGGAGATCGGACCCACCCATGTCTTTGCGCCCCCCCGGATCTGGGAAAATATCCTGACCCAGATCATGATCAAGATAGAGGACGCCGCCTGGATCAAACAGAAAGCCTTTCACTACTTCATGAAAGTCGCCAATCGCGTGGAAAAGAAACGGATCGCCAACGAATCCGTGCCGCCGGTTGACCAGGTTCTTTACGCAATCGGTAAGATCCTCATTTACGCTCCCCTGCTGGATAATTTAGGCATGCGCAAAATCAAAGTCGCTTATACCGCCGGTGAGGCCATCGGCCCGGAGATCTTCGAATTTTACCGATCCTTAGGCATCAATCTGAAGCAGCTTTACGGTATGACCGAGAGTTGCGCCTATATCTCCATGCAAAAAGATGGGGACATCGATTCCGAATCCGTGGGCCCGCCGGCCCCGGGCGTGGAAATAAAGATCTCTGACAGCGGAGAGGTGATGTACAAGGGGCCGGGCAATTTCATCGGCTATTATAAAAACCCGGAGGCCACGGCCGAGACCATGGTGGACGGGTGGCTGCTGTCCGGCGATGCCGGTTACATGACCAAGCGGGGACATCTCAAGATCATCGACCGCGCCAAGGATGTGAGCAAATTAAACAACGGCACCCTGTTTGCCCCCAAATATATTGAGAACAAACTGAAATTCAGCCCTTATGTCAAAGAGTCCGTGGCTCACGGAATGAGTCGGGATTTTGTGGCGGTCTTTATTGATATTGATTATGGCGCTGTGGCTAACTGGGCCGAAAGGCGCCATATCGGTTTTACCAGCTATACCGACCTGGCCCAGAAGCCCGAAATTTATGACCTCATTTACAACGAGATTGTGCGGGTCAATAAAAGCCTGAGCCAGGACGAGCAGCTCAAAAATTCCCAGATCAAACGCTACCTCCTGCTGCACAAGGAGCTGAACCCGGATGACGGTGAAATCACCCGCACCCGCAAGGTGCGCAGGCGCTTTGTGGCCGAAAAATATGCAACCCTCATCGAGGCGCTTTATGGGGGCAAGGACAATGTGGACGTGGAGGCCAAGGTTACCTATGAGGATGGCCGGACCACTACCATGAAGGCCAATCTCAAGGTTCGTGACGTGGAAACCTATTGACGGAGAAGATGCTCTATGAATGAAAAAAAGGAGCCCCTGCTGCGCGCAGAAAATATCAGTATCTCTTTTGGGGGTCTGAAGGCCCTCAATGATGTCAACCTGGAGATCTACCCCGGCGAGATATTGGCCATTATCGGCCCGAATGGCGCCGGCAAGACCACCATGCTGAACATTATCAACGGATTTTATAAGCCGGATGAGGGCCGTATCTTCTTTGAAGGCAAAAAGCGCACAAAAAGAATGAAACCGGACCATATTGCGGCCCAGGGAATTGCCCGGACGTTTCAGAATCTGGCTTTGTTTCGCGGCATGTCGGCTCTCGGCAACATCATGATGGGGCGGACCATGAAGATGCGTGCCAATCTTTTTTCTCAGGCGCTGTACTGGGGATTCAGCCAGAAAGAGGAAATCGAGCACCGCAAGGCCGTAGAACATATCATCGATTTCCTTCAGATCCAAAACATCCGCAGGACGCCGGCCAGCATGCTGCCGTATGGATTGCAAAAAAGGGTGGAGTTGGGAAGGGCCCTGGCGGCAGAACCCAAGCTCCTGCTGCTGGACGAACCCATGGCCGGCATGAATCTGGAAGAAAAAGAAGATATCGCCAGATACGTTTTGGATGCCAATGAAGAATTAGGTTACACGATTGCCCTGATCGAACATGATATGGGGGTGGTGATGGATATCTGTGACCGGATTGCGGTGCTGGATTTCGGCCACAAAATTGCCGAAGGGACTCCTGAAGAAATCAAGTCAAACCAGAAAGTTGTTAAGGCCTATTTGGGCGAAGCAGAAAACTAAAGACAGTGAGCTAAAGTTAGGCACTTCAGATCATTTTAAGTATTTTAGGCATTTAAAAAACAAAGGAGATTTCATATGACCTTTTTCTTGGAGGTATTGGTTACCGGGCTTATGGTGGGCATCATGTATTCCCTGGTGGCCCTCGGGTTTGTCCTCATCTTCAAGGCATCGGAGGTCTTTAACATGGCCCAGGGGGCCATGAGCCTTTTTGCAGGCCTCGCGCTGGTCGGATTCATAGAGCAGTATATGCAGCTCCCGCTGTGGCTTGCCCTTTTAGGCACCGTCGCTGTCATGACCGTCTGGGCCTATGTCATCGTGTTTGTTGTCCTCAAACCCCTGGTGGCCCGGCCACCGCTGATGCTCTTCATGGCCACATTCGGCGTGATGTATCTCTTGGAGGGTATCGGGCAATCTATTTACGGGACCCAGGCCAAGGGGCTGAATCTGGGTATTCCCGACATTCCCCTTGAGGTCGGCGGCATATTCCTCAGCACCTTTGATCTCTTTTTTACCGGCGTGGCCGCCATTCTGGTGGCCGGGCTGGTCTGGTTTTTCCAGAAGACCAGGAGCGGCAGGGCGCTGAGGGCCGTATCCGATGACCATGAGGCGGCTCTGTCCGTGGGTATCCCGCTGTTAAAGGCCTGGACCATCACATGGATCGTTGCCGGTGTGGTGGCCACCGTGGCGGGCGTGGCCTGGGGATCCCGTCTGGGTGTCCAGTTCAGCATTTCATATATTTCACTTAAAGCGCTGCCCGTACTGATTATCGGCGGGCTTGACAGTATCCCCGGCGCTATCATTGCCGGCCTTATCGTCGGAGCCGGGGAGAATCTGGGTGAGGTCTTCCTCGGCCCGTATGTGGGGGGCGGCATTCAGACTTTCTTCCCCTATTTGCTGGCCCTGGTTGTCCTCTATTTTAAACCTTACGGTCTGTTTGGCAAAGAGATCATCGAGAGAGTTTAATGCGAAGTCGGAAGTAGGAATGCGGAAGTCGGAAGACATAATTCAGAAGGTGGAATTTGGAATGCGGATTTTGGAATATTTGATTTTCTTTGACAGCATCAACAGGATTAACAGGATAGTTTTTATTTGTGGGCCTTTAGCCGGAAAGCCGAAGCAATAATTCTGTAAATCTTGTCTGAAAAAGAAGTGGAGCCGATTTATGTTTTATCGAGAATGCAGCAATTTCAAAGATAGTTATGCCAGTGATATGGCCATCTTTCCGATTCCGCTGGACCGCTGGGGATTCATCGTTATGCTGTTTATGGCCTTTGTCATCGTCCCCTTGTTTGCCAGCGAGTACTTTATCGCCAACATCATCATCCCCTTTTACTGCTTTTCCCTGGCCGCTTTTGGTCTCAATCTGTTAGCCGGATATGCCGGCCAGGTCTCCATCGGACACGCCGCCTTTATGGCGGTGGGCGCATATGCCTCATTTAACCTTTACGGCCGTCTCGGTGTTCCGCTCATCCCCAGCATTCTGGGTGGCGGCCTCATTAGTGCGGCCGTGGGGACGTTATTTGGCCTGCCGTCCCTTAGAATCAAGGGATTTTACCTGGCCATCGCCACACTGGCATCCCAGTTTCTGATTGAGTGGGTTATCGTACACGTTAAGTGGATCAGCGGCGGGGTTTTCGGGACCATCGAGGCGCCGAAAATGTTCGTATTCGGATTTGCCATCGACACAGCCGTCAAGAAATACTATCTGGCCCTGTGTATCATGGCCCTACTCATGACCTTTGGCAAGAACCTGGTGCGCGGTCAGTTGGGACGAAACTGGATGGCAATCCGTGACGTGGACTATGCCGCCGAGATCATCGGGGTGAACCTTTACCGGGACAAACTGACCGCCTTTGCCGTCAGCACCTTCTATGCCGGGGTGGCCGGTTCCCTGATTTGTTTCTGTTATTTAGGGGCAGCGAATATCGAAGGATTCGGCGTCATGGTTTCCTTTGCGCTGATGGGCATGATCATCGTCGGCGGTCTGGGAACCGTCCTGGGGTCATTTCTGGGGGCGGGGTTCTTTGTTATGCTGCCCATCGCTATCAATCAGTCTTTAGGATCATTTATGGAGGTGGTCCCGGCGGATATCCTCGCCAATATCGAATCCATCATATTCGGCGGACTGATCGTCTTCTTTCTGATTGTGGAACCCTATGGCATGGCCAGGCTCTGGCACACCATAAAGGAAAAGATGCGCTTGTGGCCGTTTCCATATTAGCTGAATCGTTGATTTGTTAATGGAGTGAGTCGTTGATAAAACAAATGAGAACTTGAAGCTAAGTTGAATCATTAACCACCAAAAAAGGAGGGAACAAGCATGGTACGTAAATTACTTTCTGGCATTGTTGCATTGATCTTGGTAGCGGGTTTTATCATGGTATCAGTTCAGGCAATGGCAGCCGAGGAGAAGAAGCCGGAACAGTTCGTGGGTATTTTGGCCTACCGGACCGGCCCCTTTGCAGCGGGCGGCAGTGGCTGGAGCAGCGGCAAGGAAGATTTCATGGCGCTCATCAACGCACGCGGCGGGATCGCCGGCAAGATCATGTACAAGTGGGAAGAGTGTGAAACCGCTTACAACACGGAGCGGGGCGTGGAGTGTTACAACCGCTTCCGGGACAGAATGGCCATGGTTCATCCCTTGAGCACGGGCATCACCTATGCCGTGATCCCGAAGGCCACCGAGGATAAAATCACGGTAATCTCCGGCGGGTACGGCCGGGCTGATGCCTCCGACGGCCGGGTATTTCCCTATGTCTTCACCACGCCCACCAACTACTGGTCCCAGAATACAGCCAAGATTAAGTTTATCGCAATGCAGGAGGGCTGGGACGGAAAAGATATGGCTACCATTGGCAAGTATTTGAAAGGATTGAAGATCGCCAACCTGCACATCGACATCCCTTACGGCCAGGAGACCAAACCCATTCTGGACGCCATGTCCAAGAAATTCGGTTTCCAGGTCAGGCATTTTCCGGTGCCCTGGCCCGGTATCGACCAGAAGGCCCAGTGGATGGATATTGCCCGGCGTTACAAGGCGGACTGGGTCATCAACCGCAACTGGGGGGTCGCCTGCACCGTGCCGCTGAAAGAGGCGGCCAGGCTCGGCTTCCCCAGGGAAAAGATGCTTGGCGTCTGGTGGTGCGGCTCGGAAGAGGACGTGCTGCCGGCCGGACCTGCGGCCAAAGGCTATCGCAGCACCGCTTTCCACGGAGCCGGTCAGGATTACCCCATCGTCAAGGAGTGCATTGAAAAGGTTTACGGCGCCATGAAAGGCAACATCTCCTTCACGCGCGTGGGATCCGTCTTCTGGAGCAGGGGATTTGTTGCCGGAATAATTGACCACGAGGCGATCCTGACGGCCCAGAAAAAATTCGGTGTCAAAGTCTTAACCGGCGAAGAATTCCGCTGGGGCATGGAAAACCTCAATATCACCGCGGAACGGATCAAAGAAATCGGGGCCGAAGGCCTGATGCAGCCCGTGAAAAACACCTGGGAAGATCATGAGGGCGGGGGAATGGTTTTCATCCAGCAGTGGGATGGTCAGAAGTGGGTGATGACCGGTGATGTCATCTCCCCCATGAAGGAATTCGTCCGGGGAATGATCGAAGAATCGGCGGCCAAATACGCCAAAGAAAAAGGGATCACACCCAGAACTGCCCCCTGAGTAATGATTCTAACAAAGCTGTCTCAGGGGTAAAGGGTAGGGGATCGTGAAAGCCCGTCCGCCAGCTTAAGTTATGCGCCGCTTGCACACGTGGTTCTCAATGGCAGGCGCATCGCATGCTGCTGGGGACGGGCTCCCCCATCCTCCGGCTAAAGGTAATCCCATCCTTGCACTGAAAATACGGGGGTGAAAAGATATTTATGGCTACGGAACAGACGCCTTTACTCAAAGTCAACAATATTGAAGTCATCTACGAGCACGTCATTCTGGTCCTGAAAGGGGTTTCCCTTGATGTGTACGAGGGACAGATTGCCTCTCTGTTAGGAGCAAACGGGGCCGGTAAGAGCACCACCCTGAAAGCGATTTCCAACCTCGTGAAGGCCGAGCGTGGCGAGGTGACCAAAGGGACCGTGGAATTTGACGGAAAGCGCGTTGACAAACTCTTTGCGCCCCAACTGGTGAAAATGGGTGTTATCCAGATCATGGAAGGCAGGCACACCTTTGAGCACCTGAGCGTGGAGGATGATCTGCTCACCGGCGCCTATACCCGGGGTCGTGACAAAAAAGGGATCCAGGACGCCCTGGACAAGGTCTACCGGTATTTCCCGCGCCTTAAAGAACGTCGTAACGTCAAGACCGGCTACATCTCCGGCGGTGAGATGCAGATGTGCGCCATCGGACGGGGCCTCATGGCCAAACCCCGCATCATGCTGTTGGATGAGCCTTCCATGGGGCTTGCCCCGTTGCTGGTAGCAGAGATCTTCAACATCATCAAACGTTTGAATCAAGAAGAGCAGGTGGGGATGCTCCTGGCAGAGCAAAATGCAGTCATGGCGCTTAATTATGCCGAGTATGGCTATATCATGGAAAACGGCCGGGTGGTCCTGGATGGGGATGCCGAAACGCTTAGAGAAAACGCCGATGTCCGGGAATTCTACCTGGGCCTGACGGCGGTTGGAAAGAAAAGCTACCGGGATGTGAAGCACTATCACAGAAGGAAGCGCTGGTTAGCTTAAAACCAAATTTAAACTAAAAGTGGCTTCAAAATCTCAGATCAGGTTCAAGGGCCAAAAGTGCCTAAAGTGAACTAAAATGACTAAAGTGCCTAAAGTTAAGGCGTCGCTGCGCTCCATCATTTATATTAAATAGACAGAATTCAACAACTTTAGTCACTTTAGATCACTTTAAACTTTAGCTCACTTTTTTGTTATGGGGCCGGTGGGAAAGAGAGTGAAAAGGTGGTTCCGCCGGAATGATAACAGTCTTCTAACCTGGTGCAAAATTCACATGCATTGATCCGTCCCGGGCAAATATCATCTTCTTGCGGTATAAATTGACATCTGGCAGATGTCATCTCGATGTCGAAATTATACCGCGCCGAGAATATTTTCATCCGTAACAAGTCTGCTCCTTTCCCGCCGGCATTGAAATCGAAAGGCTTTTTGGTTGAATAATCCATCGTGTTCAGGGTGGAGAAGAAGCCATCAAATATCTGTTTTTGATTCTCTTGCGTAATGCCGACACCGTAATCGCGCACCACCAGCTGCGCACCGGTGTCCTTTCTCCGGACAATCACCTCTACCTTGCCCTCATCGGGAGTGTTTTCGATCGCATTTTTGATTAATCCATCCACCACCTTTTGCAAAGCATCAGGGGGTATATAGATAGGGGGTGTGGGCTCAAAACCGCTTGTGATGTCCACCTGGCGGTGCGCAAATTGCGGATTAAGATCCTCCAATCTTTTTTGAACAACCGCATCCAATACGATTTTCTTGGCAACTATCTCTTTGGGGCCGAATATTTCCTCAATGCGATTTCTGATATGTCCAATGACGGGGCCCTCTCCGATTTGCTCAGCAATGAGAACCTCCAGCGCATCGGCACACTGATCCAGTATCGAAGAGAGCAGATCATAAGCCTTGTATTGCTTTTCCTGAATGATGTCATCCACCTGGTATTGAATGCCCATGATACGCTCGAGGTTTCTTTCGGCCCTTGCCATGGTGCGTTTCCAGCTCTTATCCGGAAGGATTGCCAAATTCTTTGCCACGATTTTTAAGGAGCTATCCAGGACAGAGATCGGTGTTTTTAATTCATGGGACAAGTGGTGAAAAACCTTATCCTTGGCCCTATTCAAGCTGGTTAACTCTCTGTACGCTTTCTTTAGCTCCTCGGAAAACCTGGCGTTTTCAATGGAAAGGGCAACGGTTGCCGCTATCAAGCTCAAGAGCTCAACATCTGTCTGTTCAAAGGAGCCTTGCTTTTTATTGATGGCAGTTAAAACCCCAATAATGCGATCCCGGCTCCGCAACGGGGCTATCAGCAGATTTTTGGTCTTGTATCCGAGTTTCTTATCTCTTTCTGTATGCAGAACGGCGTCTTTAGAGGTATCGGAAACGATCATCGGTTCCCCGGACCGGATCACCTGACCGGCCATAAGTTCATCGATCTGAAAACGAATCTCTCTGACCCTTTTCTGGGTGGCGCTGTCATCATAGGCTGCGCCTGGAAAAAAGAGTTCCTGTTGCTCCTCATCCAGCAATATGACCACACCGCCCTCTGTACCCAACAGTCGTTTGACCTCAGTGCTGATATAATCCAGCAGTTCCTCCAAATCAGGGTATTCCGGCAACGCCATGCTGATCCGCAGCATGGCCTCGTTGTTGAGGGTGATTCTCTTTTCGCGGGTAATATCCCTCACGATGACGAGTTCCCCGGCCGGTTGGCCTTGGACATCCGTAAAGATGGTACCTCGCATCACCACATCCCGCAGCCTGCCATCTTTTGTCAGCCGTTTGGTTTCGTACCGTAGGATGACTTTTTCATCGGAAAGCTTTTTGACCATCTCACCGGTCTCTTGCTTCAGATCAGGAGGGGTGTAGGGGATGAGTTTCCCCTCTAATTCGGCAAGGGTCCAACCGAAGGTTTCGGTGAATGCGGGGTTCAGATAATCGACGCGACCATCCAAGGTGAACACCACGATGGGATACGGCGCAAAATCGAGGAGGGTTCTTAAGCGCCGCTGTGATTCGCTGAGCGCTTCCTCTGCCCACTTGCGCTCACTGATATCCTGCAAGGTCTCAATGGCACCGGTGATCTTGCCTTCTTCATCTTTTAGCGGAGCTGCGGTAAAGAAGATCCATCTGCCTTTTTCCCCCAGGTCCGGGAAAAAACCTTCGGCCTCATAACCGCCTTCGGTAACAGATGATTTCCAATAATTGCCGCCGTAATACCGGGTAAGTTCTTCCTCTGTGGCATTATCCACGATTAAATCAGCCATCACCGGTCTTTGAGCCGGATAAAAGGCCAACCACTGTTTTCGTGTTCCAATGAGTTCGTGGGCCGCAATGCCAGTGAGATTTTCAAACGCTCTATTGCAATGCGTAATGAGGTGCCGGCTATCAATAACAAAGGTTGGAATGGGGCTTCCCCGCACAATTTGGGGATAATCCGGCAGTTGTTTCAGGTCGGCAACCTGTTGCGCAAGTTCCTCGTACGTTGGTTTTTTAGCCATTAGGGTATTTACAGGATTTTTTCGAGCTCTTCTTTTGAAACCTTGAATGTATCGTCGAATTCCCGCCAGAATTTTTTATCTTTATTCTGCCACCCGCTTCCGAATCGATTGTCAAAAAAGGACTTCAAATGGGCAAACCAGTTGCCTGACTTCTCTACACCCTTTTCCTGGGCAGTGAATATTTCTTTGAGATAGAGGTCTATCTCACTCATCTTTTCCTTGGGGATATAAGACTTGGCGCCCAACTTGATTGAGCCCACCAGGTTATCGGGATTTAGACCGTGGGCGGTGAGCATCAACGCCGGAATCTTTCGATCGATTGCAATCTCCAATAGATCAAATCCCTTAACTCCCATGATGTCTAAGATGGCCGCATCGTAGAGCTTAGTTTTTAGAAGCGTGCTGGCCGATTCAAAGGTGGCAGCCGTGTCAATATCACACTCGTCAAGCAATTCCTGCAAGGTTTCCAGAATATCGGGTTCATCATCTACCACGAGAATCTTTTTCCCTTTTAAAATATCTTCGCTGGCCATGATTACGATTCCTCCTTTTTTCTAAAACCCGTTGAATTTAACAAATCAGCGCATTCAAAAAATGAGAATACATAATGATATAAAGTCATATACGTTCTACTAAACGCAACACACGAAACACCAAACACCTGATGAATTCGACTCTTTACGAATTCATCACTTTTAGATAAAAATATGACAGTTTAGGGATCTTGACAAATATATTCTGCATTCATTATGATCTTTTTATTTAAAGTAATCTGCGTTAATCTGCGTAATCTGCGGATATTATTTATCTGTGGATCGCTTTGAGCATGAATTTTTTATTTATAAATTTAATCTGCGGACCCGGCAAATGCCTATCTACGAATATCAGTCCTTAAACCCTGACAAAGGTTGTGATTACTGCCTTGATGGATTTGAGGTGTTCCAGCAGATCAATGAAAAACCCCTGTCTAGCTGCCTCCATTGTGGCCAGCGAGTTAAAAAAATGATCTCCTGGTGCCATTCAGCGGTCATGGAGGTATCCCCAGAACATATCAGCACGGAAAATAAGATAAAAAAATACGAAAAGTCAGGAATGTGGAGTCACGCCGCTGAGCTGGCTGACAAACACGCTGAAAAAATTAAAGACAAAAGCCTTAAAACGAGAGCTCTCGAGAATTATAAGAAAGCCGGATACGACGCCGACCGCCTTGCCAGGCACTCAAAATTAAAGAATAATGATAAATGAAATAATTGAGGGCTTGGAGAGTTTTTATTCAAAGCTTTTCATTCCCGCGCAGCAGATTGTTTCTTAAGGCACAATATCATATATTCAATGATCGTCATGCCGGACTTGATCCGGCATCCCGCAACGTAACACTTTTAAAAAACCCTGGATTCCGGTTCAAGCCCGGAATGACAAAACAGCAGCATGCATCGTTTTTGTCAATTACGACACAGCCTGCTGCGCGGGAATGACGGGAAAAACTCCCCGACTGTCTTATTAAAGCGCCAGTTCCTCAGCCAATAAAAAAGGCCTACTGCTCGCCCCCATGCAATTCTTTGATCTTGGCCCTATCTGCCGAACCGT
>Ga0316191_10003375_pt1 | contig 11786 bp, 10 predicted proteins | sample Eddworburr2cm_MG_FD_204928 | JGI IMG/M metagenome (GOLD analysis project Ga0316191, IMG submission 204928) | Coastal sediment microbial communities from Maine, United States - Eddy worm burrow 2 cm | ecosystem: Environmental > Aquatic > Marine > Coastal > Sediment | place: USA: Maine...
TTACATAGAAAACCCGGCGGGCAGGCTCCATTTGCTCCAGCCGCTTTCTGTGTTTTCCGCACATCTGCTCCTTTTCCGCCTGCGCTTCCTTGCGTTCTTCGCGTACTTTGGCGATGTCTTCACGTCGCTGTTGCGCAGCAGACAGCGTTTCCCCTGTGGAACCGGCTTCAGCCGATGCGGATGGAGCATCCGAGTTGTCCTCGTTTAGCGGATAGGCGCCGGTTGTCCCGGGACGGTAGGCGTCATCAACATTGATGATTTGAGAGCCGTCGTTGGCTGGTGGTCTGTCGCTGAAATTGAGCGTCCCGCTTTCATCGGTCCACGAATAAACCTCTGTCGCGGCTGCAGTGTTCAGCCACGCACAGGAGGCCAGGGCGGCAATTATGAGAAGAACTTCAGTGCGGTAAACGCCAAGTTCTTTTTTCCAAAATCCTCGTGTCATGGGCATTCCCTGCTATCAACCAGTTTTTCTTATAACATAGACGCAGTTTATCTGCCTTATTCGGAAGGCAGCCGGGTGCTATCATGCGGTGTATGAAATTGAAGAGGATTTGGCGTGGAGCCAGGTGAAAAAATGGTACACAAAGGCGTTTTCCTGTTACCAAACGCCCTGACGACCGGCGCCATGTTCGCCGGGTTCTACTCGATCATTGCCGGGATCAACGGTCATTTTGTAGCTGCCTCGGTTGCGGTCGTTGTGGCGGGTTTGCTGGACGGTCTCGATGGCAGGGTGGCACGCCTGACCAACACGCAAAGTGAGTTTGGCGTCCAATACGACAGCCTTTCTGACCTGATCTCTTTCGGGCTGGCGCCGGCGTTGCTGGCTTTCAACTGGTCCCTGTCTTCCATGCGCGACATCAGTCCGCTGGCTGGAAAGCTTGGCTGGCTGGCAGCATTTCTCTTTGCGGCATGCGCTGCCCTGCGCCTGGCCAGGTTCAATACCCAGGCCTCATCCGCAGACAAGACATATTTTCAGGGCCTCGCCTCGCCGGCGGCGGCCGGAACCCTGGTTGCCACTGTCTGGTTTTTCACGGACCAGGGTATTTCAGGTGAATCGGTGCGCTGGTTAATTTGGTTTGAAACGATTGTGCTTGCCCTGTTGATGTTTTCCCGGGTCCGCTATTTCAGCGGCAAATCCTGGCCGAGGGGTGATCGGATTCCTACCGGTTTCCTGTTTCTCGTCGTGCTGGTTTTTGTTCTGCTGGCAATTGACCCGCCTACGGTAATGCTCGTGATCGGCGTTTTGTACGTCGGATCCGGCCTGGTCATGACCCTGCTGGGCCGGCAAGCGTGGAAAAATCGCAAGGCCAGGCGCCTGGCCAGTAAAGCCGAGTCATCAACACCGGATGACGCCGAAAAATGATCGAGTCGCGGCGGCTCGCCTATCTCGATGCCATGGGATTCGACATCTGGGCGGCTAAGCCGCCGGAACCGGAGCTCAATCGCCTGGTATTGCAAGCGGGGGACGGCGATACGCTGCTGATCTGCGAGAGGCCCGATCTCACGGCCGGCCGGTTTGCCGCAGATATAGCCAGGGTGCTCGCAGGGGGCGTAGTCTGGGCCTGGCCTGATGCTGCAGGTAGCCCGGATAGCCCTTCGCTTGAAGAGGCCGTCGGCCAGTGCCTGTTCACCCGCGTCGTTTTGTTCGGAAGGGGGCTGCAGCGGCAGATATTCAAGGGGGATATCCCTTTGGTGGTCGGATCGGCCCGCATCCTGGCGACCGACGGGCTGGAAGAACTTGCCGTCAGGGGCAGCGCCAAGCTGGCATTCTGGAATCTGCTGTCCGGACTGAATGCCGGCAACCCGGCAGCACTCAGATGAGTGCAAATCCTGCCGCGCTGTACCCGTTGATTCGCCGTCTGGGTGCGGTGGACCTCGATCGCATCATGGAAATGGAACTTGCCGCTTACCCCTATCCCTGGACACGGGGTATTTTTGCGGACTGCATCCGCGTCGGATACGACTGCTGGGGTTTGCAGGCAGGCACGAACCTGATCGGTTACAGCATTCAGACCCGTGCTGCCGGAGAGAACCATCTGCTGAACCTCTGTGTTGCACCTGAGTGTCAGCGCCAGGGGTACGGGAGTATCCTGCTGGATAACGCGATCCGCCGGGCTCGTCTTCAGGGCTGCAGCTGTGTATTTCTCGAAGTCCGATCCAGCAACCGGGCAGGGATCGGGCTGTACCGCAATTACGGCTTTGTCCGCATCGGCGAAAGGCCGGATTATTATCGCTCCGACCAGGGCAAGGAAGATGCCATAGTGATGCGGCTTGAACTCGTCCCTTAGCCTGCCGCGGTGCAGCGTATTTCAGTCTCGCAGGGACTTCAGTTGCCGAATCTGAACATGCAGGTTCTCTGCGTTAGCTTTGTGCGCCACCAGCCGTTCACGTTCCTGTTCAACCACGGCCTCCGGAGCGTTTTCAACAAACCGGCTGTTTCCCAGTTTACCTTCCGATTTTCGCAAGTCGGCGTTTTCGCGCTCAAGCTGCCTGGTGAGCCTGGAGAGCTCTTCTTCGACATCCACGAGTCCCTTCAGGGGGATCAGGATTTTCAAGTCGCCAACCAGTGCGACAGCGCATTGTGCGGTGTCGGCGCTTTCATCCACCCAGTTCGATGACTGGATGCGGGCCAGCTGACGCAAAATGCCGGCGAACCGTTGCTGGCGGCTGCGGTCTGCAGCGTGGCCTGCCTGGAACAGCACATCCAGCGCCTTGGCCGGCGGCAGGTTTAATTCGGAACGGATGCGGCGGACGCCCTGGATCACGTTTTTTACCCATTCAACATCCTGCTCAGCAACGGCGTCGGCCGGTTCCGCCTGCGGAAAAGCCTGCAGCATGATGCTGTCGCCGTCTATTTCCAGCGGGGTCTTCACCCGCTGCCAGATTTCCTCGGTAATGAACGGCATGATCGGGTGAAGCGTGCGTAAACAGGTCTCGAGAACCGTCAGCAGGGTGTTGCGGGTGGTGGCTTGCGCTTCCTCGTTTTCGGACTGGAGCATTGCCTTTGCGAATTCCAGATACCAGTCACAGTACTCATTCCAGATGAACTCGTAGAGTGCCTGGGCTGCCAGGTCCAGCCGGTAATCACCAAAATGAGTTTCTACATCATTGATCATCCGGTTCATACGCGAAACGATCCAGCGATCAATAACGCTGGGCTCAGCTGCGGCTGTCACCGGTCGATTATCCGTTTGCATCAGAACAAAACGGGCTGCGTTCCAAAGCTTGTTACAGAAGTTGCGGTAACCCTCGATGCGTCCCAGGTCGAACCGGATGTCACGGCCGGTGGTGGCCAGTGCAGCGAACGTGAAACGCAAGGCGTCCGTGCCGAACGGAGGTATCCCGTCAGGAAACTCCTGCCGGGTTGCCTTGTCGATGGCCGGAGCCATCTGGGGCTGCATCAGGCCGCTGGTCCGCTTAACGATCAGCTGCTCCAGCTCTATCCCGTCGATCAGGTCCAGCGGATCGAGCACGTTGCCCTTTGATTTGGACATTTTCTGGCCATGGCCGTCCCGGATCAGGCCGTGAATGTAAACCGTCCTGAAGGGTACGTCGTCCATGAACTTCAGCCCCATCATGATCATTCGGGCCACCCAAAAGAATATGATGTCAAAACCCGTAACCATCACGCTGGTCGGGTAAAACCGTGCGAGGTAGTCTGTTTTTTCCGGCCAGCCGAGGGTCGTGAACGGCCAGAGAGCCGAGGAGAACCAGGTATCAAGGACGTCTTCATCCTGCCGCAGGACCACGTCGTCTGAAAGGCCGGACCGGCGCCGGGCATCATCTTCACTGGTGCCGACATGGATTTTGCCATCCGGGTCATACCAGGCAGGAATGCGGTGTCCCCACCATAGCTGCCGGCTGATGCACCAGTCTTCGATGCGGTGCATCCAGTCGAAGTAGGTTTTGCTCCAGTTGGCTGGAACAAATTCGATTCTTCCCGTCTCAACGGCTTCAATAGCAGGTTCAGCCAGCGGTGCGATTTTTACATACCACTGGTCTGTCAGGTATGGCTCGACTACCGCGTGTGACCGGTCTCCGCGCGGGATCATAAGCTTGTGGTCTTCGATTTTTTCCAGCAAGCCCAGTTTTTCGAGATCTTCCACGATCCGCTTGCGCGCTTCGAACCGGTCCAGGCCACGGTATTGTTCAGGTGCGTTTTCATTGAGGCATGCATTGATGTCGAGCACGTTGATCAGCTCGAGGTTGTGCCGTTTGCCGATTTCATAGTCATTGAAATCATGGGCGGGAGTGATTTTTACACATCCAGAACCAAATTCCGCATCGACATACTCGTCAGCAATTACCGGAATGGTTCGCCCGGTCAGGGGCAACTCGAGCTTCTCGCCAACCAGCTCGCTGTACCTGTCGTCCCCCGGGAATACGGCGACCGCCGTGTCACCCAACAACGTTTCCGGGCGGGTAGTGGCCACTACCAGGTGACCGCGACCATCCTTGCGCGGATAGCGGATATGCCACATTTTGCCTTGCTCTTCTGCAGAGATGACTTCCAGGTCGGACAATGCCGTATGCAGGACCGGATCCCAATTTACCAGCCGTTTACCGCGGTAAATGAGACCTTCTTCGTAGAGCGCCACGAACACCTGCTGAACGGCCCTGGAAAGCCTTTCATCCATGGTGAAGCAATGATTGGACCAGTCTACCGAGGCGCCGAGCCTGCGCATCTGCATGCCGATCGTATCGCCTGAGTGCTCCTTCCATTCCCAGACCGCATCAACGAAACGTTCGCGCCCCAGGTCATGACGGGATTTGCCTTCCGCCAGGAGTTTTCTCTCAACCACCATTTGGGTTGCGATACCGGCATGGTCAGTGCCGGGTTGCCACAACGTGTCCGCGCCCTTCATCCGCTGCCAGCGCGTCAGCGTATCCATGATGGTGTCCTGGAACGCATGGCCCATGTGCAGGCTGCCGGTCACATTGGGTGGGGGCAGCATGATGCAGTAGGGGTGGCTGCCGCCGGCCGGCTTGAAATAATCGCTTTCTTCCCAGTTCCGGTACCAGCGCTGCTCAATTTCGCGGGGATCGTAGCTCTTTTCCATTTTTTACGTCACTTCCCAATCTTGTGGCTCACCGGTTCCAGGCCGATGGCGCGGTACTCACGAAATTTCTGGCGCGAAGACAGGCGCCTTTGCTCTTCTCCCGGGACAATTTCCAGCAGGCGCCGGAACCGGCCAGGTTCCGGCACAGCATGATCCGTCAGGTTGATCACGAGATCGCGCCCGGCAGGAATCCCGGCGCCATGTGTCCCGATACATACGGGTACTTCCGGGTCTGAATGCCCCCTGGCATGAGGCAGGAACCTGCCGGCCGGAAAGTCCCACATGACCTCGTCCAGGGCCGCCGCATCATCTTCATCGGCGGTTAATACGGCCACCAGGTGGCCTTGCTCCCATGCCATCATGGCCAGCCGGCATGCCAGGCGTTCGGCTGATTGCCCGGGACGGGCCAGCACATAGAAATCAACCTGGCAAGCTTCGCTCATTATTCTATTTTGCCCTATCCACAAGGTACTGGGCCAACAGGCCTACGGGTCTGCCCGAGGCGCCGTCATCACTGCCCCATTTCCATGCAGAACCGGCGACATCCAGGTGGGCCCAACGCTGGTTTTCCGCAAAACGGGACAGGAAGCAGGAAGCAGTCAGTACTCCAGCCGGCATTCCACCGACATTTTTCATGTCGGCGAACGGGCTGTCGAGTTGCGACTGGTATTCCTCCCAGAGCGGCAGTCTCCAGGCCCGGTCTACAACTGAATTACCAGCGGCGACCAGGCTGTCGGCCAGTTCGTCGTCGTTGCTGACAAGACCGCTGGCATGGTGGCCCAGTGCGATGACGCAGGCGCCGGTGAGCGTTGCGACATCGATGATCACGTCGGGATTGAATTTTTCGCTGTAAGTGATGGCGTCACACAAAACCAGGCGGCCCTCGGCATCCGTATTCAGCACTTCGATTGTTTTTCCGGACATGCTGGTTATCACATCACCAGGGCGGCAGGCGTCGCCATCGGGCATGTTCTCCACGGCAGCTACAATACAAACCACGTTCACCTTCAGCTGCAGTTTGACACAGGCCAGGAAAGCGCCAATCACGCCGGCTGCCCCGCACATGTCGTATTTCATCTGCATCATGTTTTCACCGGATTTCAGAGACAGGCCGCCGGAATCGAAGGTGACGCCTTTTCCAATCAGTACAACCGGCTTCGCGTCCTGTGCGGCGCCTGAATACTTGAGGACGATCAGTCTTCCCCGGTTGGCGCTGCCCCTGGAAACGCCAAGAAATGCGTCCATCCCGAGTTCGGCCATTTCATCCTCATCCAGAACTTCCAGTTCGATGTTGTCATGATTTTTGGCAATGCCGGCCGCTTCCTGGGCGAGATAAGCGGGGTTGCAGATATTGGGCGGCAGGTCACCCAAAAATTTGGCTTTTTCAAACCCGGCGGCGAAAGCCGCTGCCTGATCGAGGGCAGCCTGCATATCGGGCCCTCCCTGGAATGATGCTGATGTCAGCGGCGCTGGAGAGTCGTCTTTGAGGGGCTTGGTCGTCGTGTACATATAGTTGGCGCGGTGGATGGCCAGAGCGGCCTGCTTGAGGCGCTGACTTAACTCCACATCTTCAAACTCGAGTTCGTGCAGACAGACATGGCAACTGCTCAGCGGGTGGTCGCGCAGAGCCTTGCCGGCTGCGAGACAACCCCGGTCAAAACGGGCGAGGTTCAGCTTTTCCTGTTTGCCAAACCCTGCGACCAGGATCCGTGTCGCGGCGAGGCCCGGCAGGTGATGCAGAAAAACGGTTTTGCCGAGATTGCGGTCGATATCTCCGCTATCGAGCATGCGGCTGATGGCCCCGCCGGTTGCTTCATCGATCGCTTTTGCGGCAGTAGACAGGGGTGCGTCCTCGGTCACGCCGATAACGAGACACCCTGATTGCCTGCCGACCGGCGGGCTGTTGTCCAGCTTCATTTTCATTCATGAGTCCTTCAAATGTGGTTTGCGCGGAATTGGATTCCGGAAAATTCGAAAATATTAAACCGCTCATTCTACTAGAATTTTCTGCTCAATTAGCGTTTCATTTTTGATTGCGCCGAATACTGATAAACTGCACTACCAGCCATCTTTCCACTGCTCGACGAGGTCACTCTGAATATTCTGCAGAAGTATATTTTCCGGGAATGGCTCTGGACCTTCCTCGCCGTAACCGTGATATTGCTGGTTATCATGATCGGCGTCGCGCTTGGCGAGTTACTCAATGCCATAGCCGGCGGGCGCATTCCTTCCGGTCTGCTGTGGACACTGATCGCGCTTAAGATGCCACAGCTGCTTGGCACGATTGTTCCCCTGAGCATTTTTATTTCCGTCATCTGGGGGCTGGGCCGGTTTTACCGGGACCAGGAAATGTCGGTAATGAGATCCAGCGGGTTCAAATGGCAAATGATGTTGCGGCCATTGTTCAGCCTGCTGATGCCGGTTGCGGCGGCGCTTCTTGTGCTGGGCCTGTTCGCTGCGCCGCTGGCAGCCACGGCAACGCAGCAAAAGCTACTGGAAGCGTTCAGGAATGCAGCAGAATGGGGACTGCAGGCCGGAAAGTTTCATGTATTGAAAGACGGCGACCTGGTGCTGTATGTCGAATCGGTGGAAAAAGACGGACGAACGTTAAACAACGTGTTCATTCAGCTGAGACAGGACGATCGGGAGCAGGTCTGGAGCGCGGAAAAGGGGTATTACTGGCTGGACAAGGAAACCGGCGGCCGTTTTCTCACGCTTGAGAACGGCCAGATGACGGAAGGGGGAGATCAAAGCCTCGACTTCGGAATCATGCGATTCTCACGCAATGATCTCAAACTGCCGGAGCAGGAGGAACGGGTCAAGGCTGATTCCATAGAAATGAAAAAGAGCGTCGATATAATGTTTTCTTCCGCGCTCGAAGACATTGTCGAAATCCAGTGGCGGATCGCACCCGCCCTCGTTGTTTTTGTGCTGGGCCTGATGGCTATCCCGCTTTCTCATTCTCCGCCCAGGGAAGGCCGGGGCGGACGGGCCCTGATTGGAATCCTGGCTTATATGGTCTATGTCAATACGCTCTATATGTCCCGCAACTGGCTGCTAAAGGGCGACATGCCCATTGCCATTGGCTTGTGGTGGATTCATCTGCTCGCACTGGTCATCACACTGATCTGGTTGCGGCGCCAGGGCCGCATGGTGGGGATGGGCTGACGCATGGTGAAGCTGGTTGACTTTTATATTGGCCGCGCAGCCTGTCTGGGTACCCTGGCTGTCTGGTTGGCACTGACTTTCCTGTTTGTGCTGATTGACCTTCTTGACGAGTTACGCGCCGTGGAAAATGACTACGGGACGCTGGACGCCCTTTGGGTTGTAGCGCTGACAACACCGCGCCTGGCTTACCAGATTTTTCCGGTTTCGGGCTTGCTGGGCGCACTGGTTGGTGTCGGTGGGTTGGCGGCGGCCAATGAACTGGTTGCGTTCCGGACTTCGGGAATCTCGAGGATGCGCCTGGCTCTTGCGGCCCTGGCAGGGACGATGTGGATCACAGTGCCGGTCATGATTATGGGCGAGTGGGTTGCTCCCCCGGCTGAACAACAGGCGCGGGCATTCAGGTTAAGCGAACTCGTGGGGCAGGCGATTATCGGCGGTCCGCGGGGCGTGTGGATTCGCGACGGCGCTGATTTTGTCAATATCCAGAGACCGGTTCTGACAGCAGATCGCGGGCAGCAGTCTGTCGATTTCAAAAGCGTGATTATTTACCATTTTTCTGACGAGGCGGACTTGCAGTCCATCCGGCGCGCGGAAAGTGCGACCCACGACGGCAGTCGCTGGATGCTCGATGATGTCACCACTGTGAGCTTCTCAGCGGAAGGGGGAAAATCGATCCATGCCGGGCAAATGGACTGGATAACGGAAGTGAAGCCCGAATTGCTGGAATCCGCAGTTTCGCGGCCTGATTTGCTGGCAATCAGAGCGCTATGGGAATACCTCGGTTACCTCGAAGAGAATGGTCTGGACGAGACGATTTACCTTGCGGCCTTCTGGGAAAAAGTTCTTTTTCCTCTCACCGTAATAGCTCTTGTCCTGGCCGGAATGCCTTTCGTGTTCAGCCAGGCTCGTTCGCATAATGTTGGGGTGCGTCTTTTTTTTGGAATGACTCTCGGCGGCGTATTCATGATAGCGAGCAGGTCAATAGAGAAGTTTGGCGCCATTCACAGTTTTCCGCCAGCCCTGACTATTTTGGTTCCGGCCCTTGTGCTGGTGATTGCAGCGATTTTGATTCTGCGACGCTCAGTCTGAAACAGTTCAATACCGAACCAGCCTCGTTCCGCTCAGCATGTCGTGCCACGTGCGTTTTCCTGAATCAGCGAGCGACCATAAGAAACCCGCACCGGCAGTGGCGGCCGAAAGCAGGGAGGCAAGGAACCGGATCGAAGACCTGCCCCAGCCCGGCCGGTTTCCGTTTGCGTCTTCAATCCTGACCCGCCAGGCCCGCATGCCTACCGTCATGCCGCCCTTGTGCCAGCACCACGTCAGATAGGAAAACCACACGGACACCAGGTATAGCGTGTAAACCGGGTCTTTCAAAGCGGTTTGCCCGCCAAAGCCAACGAAGATCGCCAGCAAAGCGGCCAGCATCAGCAGTGAAATAACGACCACACTGTCGTAAACCATGATGGCCAGTAGCCTGAGCAGGCCACAAGGGCTTCCGGAAACTGGCATTTCACTATCCACAATGGCGTTGCAACCTGAACGACTCAATTGGTTTATTATCGCTGAATTGCTCTCGATTGTGGCATTGAACCGGCAGGTTCGGTTATATTCTCGGGCCCTAAAAGAAATAATTACTTTTTATTTTTCTTTCGGCCGACACTACACTCATTTGATACATGCAAATCTGGAACAGGCTATGCCAAAAAATCTAAAACAGCGATCCGCACTGGTGGCTCTCAGCACTTGCGCCCTATGGTTATCAATCAGCATGGTGTCAGCGCAGAGTCTGGATTCTTCCGTGCAGGTTGAGAAACAAATCAATGATAAATCAGCCACGTCTCAGACCAGGGTCTCGAGCCTGGCACGGCAGACCCAGGACCTGTTGACTGAATACCGTTCGGTCGTCCGTGAGACGGAAAGCCTGATCATATATAACGATAACCTGGAAAGGGTGGTCAACGACCAGAGAAACGAAGTTGAGTCGATCAACCGCCAGCTTGCAGGACTGGAAGAAACCAACCGCGGAGTGGTGCCGTTGATGCTGGAGATGATCACGGCGCTGGATCAAATCGTGGAGGCTGATGTGCCCTTCCGAATTGAGGAACGGCGGGCCCGTGTTGAGCGGTTGCGCGACATGATGGACCAGGCAGAAGTGACAGCCTCGGAAAAATATCGACGCGTCATGGAAGCGTACCAGAGCGAACTGGAATTTGGCCGCACTACGGAAGCTTATTCAGACACACTGCCAACCACCGGGCAGACCGTTGATTTTCTGCGCGTAGGCCGGACGCTGCTGGTCTACCAGACTAGTGATAACTCGGTGACCGGCTGGTTCAACCCGCGAAGCCGGGAGTTTGAACAGCTGGATGATGACCGGTTCCGGTTAGAGGTTAAAGAAGGCCTGGCCATCGCCAGGAATGAAAAGGCGCCGAATCTCGTCATGCTGCCCGTACCGGCACCGGAGGCAGCGCAATGAAACAAATGATGATCATGTTATTGGCCGCAGTTTCCATCACAGCCAGCCTGCCGGCCTCGGCGCAGACACTGGACGAACTGGCCCGAATCGTTCGCGAAGCAGCTACTACTGAAACCCAGATCAACCAGGAACGTGAAGCCCGGTTTGTTCGTGAACGGGACAACCAGAGAGCGTTGCTGGCGCAAGCGCGACAGGAACTGGCCAACGAGAACGCCCGCTCGGACCGCCTCCGGACGGAATATGACCAGAATGAGCGCGCGCTCGCGGAGCTGGAAACCACGCTGGCGGAACGCATGGGCAACCTCGGTGAATTGTTCGGCGTCGTGCGCCAGGCTTCGGGCGACGTACAGGCGGCGCTCGATGACTCCATGGTCACCGCGCAGATGCCGGACCGCACTCTCTTCCTGTCTGAACTGGCGCAGCGCCGTGAACTTCCGACCGTGCCTGAATTGCGGCAGTTATGGTCCGCAATGGTCACTGAAATCGCCGAGTCCGGCAGAATCGTCCGGTTCTCGGCTCCTGTCGAGCGCACCAGCGGCCAGAAAGATACGCTTGAAATCGTACGTATCGGTGTGTTCAACGCCGTTTCGGACGGCATTTTTCTCGACTGGGACACCAGCAAGAGCAGGGAGAATTTGATTGAGCTGGCGCGCCAGCCGGCAGCGCGGTTCTCGGGAATGGCGAAGAATCTGCAGGATGCTTCTTCCGGAGAGATTGTTCCGATGTCAGTCGATTTTACCCGCGGCCAGATACTGCGGGCCGTGGTGCAGTCCAAGACTCCGATCGAACGGGTCAGGGAAGACGGCGGACCGGTGGGTTACGTGATCATCGGCGTGGGCCTGTTCGGCTTGTTGATGTGCCTGTGGAAAGCGTTCTCGCTCTTTTCAACAGGCAGCAAGATCTCCCGCCAGATGAAAAACCAGCAGGCCAACAAGAAAAACCCGCTGGGCCGGGTACTGGCCGTTTACTCAGATAACCCAGAAGCTGATATCGAAACCCTGGAACTCAAGCTGGATGAATCCATCCTGCGTGAGACCGCGCCGATTGAAACCGGCCTCAGTTTCATCAAGGTACTTTAT
>Ga0316191_10003376_pt1 | contig 11783 bp, 11 predicted proteins | sample Eddworburr2cm_MG_FD_204928 | JGI IMG/M metagenome (GOLD analysis project Ga0316191, IMG submission 204928) | Coastal sediment microbial communities from Maine, United States - Eddy worm burrow 2 cm | ecosystem: Environmental > Aquatic > Marine > Coastal > Sediment | place: USA: Maine...
CCGTGATGACTATTGGGCGTTTCAAATCCACATAGATTTGCTTGCACATCTCTATCATGGACATGGATTCATCGCTTCTTGCAAGTTCCTGATAACGGGCAATTAAATGGATGCCGTAATCATTAGCTATGGCAATGAGCATGATGGGCATTAATATGGAGATCAGGGATATTTGCCAGCCCAGCAAGGCCATAACACCAAAAGAAATGACAATGCTCATGGCTACCACAATGAAAGGCATATAGACCCCCTTCCATTCCCTAAAGAAGAAATAGAGCATCCCAATCATTAAAAAGAGGGCCAGGGGAACCAGTACCATCATATCACTCTTGATATTTCCAGAAATGGAATACAGTATATAAGGCAATCCCCCTATAAGAACCTCTTCATTTCCCGGATGTTGATCAATCACAGCCTGTATATCTTCAATGACTGCATCGGGAGTATCCGTATTCTTGGTCAGTATAAGAGAAACCAGACTGAAATCTTCCGAAAAGAACCGGCTTGCCATTGGATTTTCTTCAATTCTGCCCTTAAGTGAATTATAATCTAATGCATCCAGAGACTCTCCATCCAGAAGAGGGTCCATTAACATGAAACCATCGACGTAAGTAATCTCCTTGGCATCGAAGGGGGAAACACAGCTGGAGATACCCTCCACCTGGCAAAGATCCTCGCTCAATACCCTCAACCTCTCCAGGGTAGTTGGATTTACCACGTCGTCGGTACGAAGCATCACCAGTATCATCTCGGTGCTTCCAAAAATAGCGTCGAGCTCCTTCAGATAGGCCTTGTTTTCCAGGTGATCGGGGACATATTCGTCCAGATTGGGGTTGATATCCAGCCGCGGCAACATGAAGCCGGCAAGCACGGTGATCGCAATGGATGCAATTATTATATAATTGCGGTATTTAATGATACGTTCAGGCATTGGGGGTAATGTGCTATTCTTTCTCCTTGGCTTTCTCTTTCACTTTCTCTTTCACTTTCTCCTGTGCTTTTTCCTTGGCTTTTTCTTTCTTCTTGGGTTTGAACAAGCCTATGAATTCTTTAAAAAGCGCCTCAAAGATAGTATAACGCAGCAATTGTATATTACCCTTTATCTTGATTTGATTAACATCTATCTTCTGACGGGTCTTTTCACCGGCATCTTTTAATCCCTGCAGGTCCCTGGCATCATCGGTTTCAAGATCGAGAACAGTGACAATTAGTCTTGCAAAGAAGTTGCCCAAAAGAGGCGTCTTCGTCCTGAATATCTTAACAATCAGCAGAATGATGACCAGGATATATGTCCCTCCCACAATTACGTAGCCCCAGTACTCCCCAGGCATTATATTGTTCAAATATCCAGCAAATGCAAAGGATGAGAATACTACCACAATCAGCAGCAGGGTAGCCAGCAAAAATACTGAGGCAATGATCCCTAAAAACAGCGCAAGCTTTTCAGATTGTTTGATGGAAAATAGTTTCACATATTCCTTCACCAGACTTTCCGTGTCCTTGGAAATATCACTGACTTGCTTCTTCAGAGTCGCCATAATTAGATTCAATGGTGGTTAATATATTCTCAATTCTCTCCTTGAGCTGTTCCGACTCTTCGGTATTGATGTTTTCAATCTGTTCAATCACCTGTGTCAGGGTAGCCATATGCTTTGAAAGGCTTTGTTGCTTGCCCCCTGATCCCCAGATGTAATTGCCGAGCACCAGCCCTCCCATGGCTCCAAATGCAAGAGCTGCCAGAATCTTATAATTTTCATTATCCATAGATCAAAAAATAAACTCAAATGTACTGAAATATGTCAAATGTACTGAGCTACATACTTCTATCTCTCCACTATGGGTGTAAAAAAGAAGAAGAAAAGTAGAAGAAGTGCTCTTATTAGCGAAAAGAAGCCTTAGAAGTCGTAGTAGAAGAGTAGATTCACCCGGTTGGCGGTTCCTTTGGCACCGCCTTTGTCCCTCCTGAATGCATAAATGTATTCTGCCCCTACACGAGACCCTTCCACAATGGACCAAAAAGTATTTACCCGAAAATTGTCTCCCTGGTAATAAGTTTCATTGGGAGTAAAACTTGCTGTCTGCAGATACAAGGTTCCATAGGTGAAATTGGAAAATACCTTGTCATTCCAGTGGTGCTCATAGGTAAGATATCCTCCCCAGGTGAATGGTAGAGAGGCTAAATTTTGATCCGGATTATAAAGCAGATCCATTCCCTGACCCGCCAGATCGTGAAAAAATCTTGCAATGGCCTGACCACCGGTTGCCTGTAGATACCACTTTCCCCCTGCCCAGGAATCTATCACTGATGAAAATGATACCCCCCATCCTGGCCTATATACGATATTCCCTTCCGAGGATCTTCCCGAAATGATAGGAAGAATCCCTGATAGTTGCATGGAACCCCAATCCGCCCTTTTCTCGATTCTTGCCGTAATATCAGGAATCAACTGAAATGATTTTACAGCCAGGGTATCCGGAAGATTAATCTCTGGCGTAAAATACTCCAATCCCAAAGTTAGTGTAGCACCAGGAAGCAAGTTCATCATGGTATACCTGATCTGGGGGGTTCTGGCCAGAATACCCCCGGTGGGTCCAGCAAAACCCACAGTGGCCGGAACAGAGGAAATTGAAGAAAAGAGGCTCCAGGTCTGGCCGAAGAGGAATCTATCGTACTGACCGTAGGCGTGACGAATGCGGAACCCATTCACTCCTGCAAAATCGGTTTCCAAACGTATGAATACATTGCCGCCTGGCGTATATCGTGTGACCTCAAATCCCAGACGGCTTTGAGACAGTCCGTTAAAATAATTGGGCAAGCGCTGATGTGCATCCCCAGTAGGAATCTCATAGGTGATGAGGCTGTTCTTGGAAGAGAGATCCATATCATCATAAACCACCAGGTACCTCACCGATCCCAGAATCCTCAATTGCATTTTAGAATCGGGAGTCACAATAAACAAGCCACGGTCCTGTCCAATATCCAGGGCTGCATCCTCAATAATCTTGGTGGAATCCATATGCAGGGAATCCATCCCAAAATCAGAACCTATCGTGACCCTGGACGAATCCGGATCCTGGGCATGAAGCGGGCGTGAAAAAAACAGTCCCAGCAATAGTATACATGTAAGCAGTAGTATTCTACGTTTTCCTCTCATGGTGAAGCCTGGCCTTTTCAGGAAACTCTAATTTCAGATATTTTTTCCAAAAGAAGCTTTAATAAAGAGTAAAATCCATAAATTTAATGGAGATAAATTCCAGACCCATGAAAGATATCATTCTCAAATTCCTGGATGACAAGAAAGTGGCCATTGTAGGTGCTTCCAATAACAAAGACAACTTTGGTCGCAGCCTGATGGAAGAACTAAGCAAAAAAGACTACCAGGTATTCCCTGTCAATCCGAAATGTACGGAAGTAAAGGAGGTGACTTGCGTTCCTACTGTCAAGGAGCTTCCCAAGGATGTCGTCAATATAATCCTGGCTGTCCCGCCCAGCCTCACGGATGAGATCATCGATCAGTGCATAGGCACTCCCATTAAGCGTGTTTGGATGATTCGTGGGGTGGGCAAGGGTGCCTATACCGAGAGTGCCCATGAAACATGCAAGGAGAACAATATTGAGGTGGTATATGGCTTTTGTCCTCTGATGTTCTTGGGGGAAGGAATGCATAAATTCCATTTCTGGCTCCGGAAAAAATTTGGGAAACTTCCGGCTGAGTTTCAATTGGGAGTCAACTGAATCCTGTCATCTTCTCCAGAAAAGTGGCGAGAAGAGAACCAGCACGGTAAAGAGTTCCAGCCGCCCTACCAGCATGAGGAAGGAGAGGAACCATTTGCCAGCCACATGAATCTCGGAATAATTCAGGGCCGGTCCCACCTTGCCTATACCCGGACCAATGTTCCCCAGGGTGGCAGCCACCGCTCCCACGGCAGTATTAAAATCGGTGCCCAGAACTGACATAATGGCCATGGATATTACACCAATAATTCCATAGAAAGTAATAAAGGCCAGTACATTGGTCACTACCGACTCTTCCACGGCCATTCTATTGAGTCTTACCGGGATCACCGCATTGGGATGAATCATTCGCTTAAGTTCCTGGGTGGAATTCTTTATCATGATCACAATGCGCATGATCTTGGGACCTCCACCGGTGGATCCTGCCGATCCCCCGAAGAACATCAGAATAAATATCAGTACAATTAGCCAGGGGGTCCAGCCAAGATAGTCGGCCGTGGCGTAGCCCGTGGTGGTAAGGATGGATACCACCTGGAAGATGGAATTTCTGAAGGCAGCTTCAAGACCTCCCCCTGAAGTAAAGAACAATCCGGTCGCAATCACCAGGGTAAAACCGCCAATGAATCCCAGGTACCATTTGAATTCTTCATTCTTCCAGATCTTCCTGAACTTGCCGTGCATGGCCAGATAGCTGAGGGTGAAGTTGGTGCCTGCGAGGAACATAAACAGGGTGATCACATAGTGAATGTAGGGGGAGTTCCAGTGGGCAATGCTTGCCTGTTTGGTCGAATATCCACCTGTGGCCATGGTGGTCAGGGAATGACAGAAGGCATCAAAGAGTTTCATCTCTCCGGCCCACAGGAGCAGTGTTTCCGCAATGGTAAACACCAGGTAGATGAACCAGAGGCGCTTGGCAGTATCCTTCACATGGGGATGAAGTTTGTCAGGAGTGGGACTGGGAACTTCCGCTGAGAACAGCTGCATGCCCCCTATTCCGAGGAAAGGTAAAAGCAATAGGGTTAGCAGGATGATACCCATGCCCCCCAGCCATTGAATCAGGCTTCTCCAGAACAAAACGGCATGAGAAAGCTCCTCGATGTTGTTCAGAATGGAGGCCCCCGTGGTGGTAAATCCCGAGATGGTCTCAAAAAAGGCATCACTAAATCCGGGTATGGAGCCTGTAAGCAGAAAAGGCAGGGTTCCAAACATGGAAAAAAGGATCCAGGCCCCGGTAACAATGACATATCCATCCCTGCGGTTCAGTTCAATGGTAGTGTTTCTCACAGGCAGATAGGCCAGCATACCCACAGTGCCTGTGATGGCACCGGAGAGAAGGAATTGCCAGGCATCACCTTCCCTGAATATAAACGCCATGGGGATGGCCAGCCACATGAAGAATCCTTCAGTGATCAGGATCAGACCGAGGATACGAAAGATGGTCTTTGGATTCAGCATGGATCTGTTTAGTTGAAAAACTTTCCAATGGTATGGATGACCCCCGGCAGAGCGAAGACCACCACCCGGTCGTAGGGCTTGATAATTGTATCACCGTGGGCAATAAAAGCATTCTTTCCCCGGATGACTCCGCCTATGATCGCTTCCCTGGGAAAGTCTATTTCAGAAAGGCAGCCCATGGTGGCAGGTGCATCGGGTTTTACCTGAAACTCCATTACTTCGGCTTCGGTACCCGTCAGGCATTTGATGCTGCTTACTTCCTCCGACATGGTAAATCTGAAAATCCGGCTGGCAGTGATCAGTTTCTTATTAATTATGGTATCCACACCGATGTTTTCGGCCAGGTGAATATAGTCCATGTTCTCTACCTCGGCAATGGTCCTTTTTACTCCCAGGTGTTTAGCCAGCAGGCACGACAGGATATTGGTTTCTGCATTGCCGGTCACTGCGATAAATGCATCCATTTTTTCCAGGCCCTCCTGCCGAAGCAGCTCCATGTCGGTACCATCTCCGTTAATCACCAGGGTATTGCTTAATTTATTTGAGAGCACAAAACTCCTTTGGCGGTCCTTTTCAATGAGCTTCACATAGTGCTGTTTCCCAAGGGAATCAGCTGTTTTTCTTCCAATACGGCTTCCTCCCAGAATCATGATGTTCCGCACTTCAAACTGCTTCTTCCCGGAGTACTTGTATAGATGCTTGAGCCCTGCCTTGTTGCTGATCACATACACCAGGTCGCCAAGCTCAAAGCGGTCATCGCCTGAAGGTACTATGGTGAGCCCGTGTCGGGTGATGGCTACAGCCCTGTATTCCATTTTTTTATCCCCGGGGGTGAGCTCCCGCAAAGTCAGGTTGATGATGGGAGCATCCTCATCCAGCCTAATTACATACATATGTAGTTTCCCCCCGGAAAACTCCACTACCTCTGTACTACCGGTTTCAGAAAGGAGGCCCACAATCTCGCGGGCAGCAATTTTTTCGGGATAAATCATGTAATCGACCCCCAGGTTCTCAAAAATTTCCTTATTGGCCGGTAAAAGGTACTCCTGGTTGTCAATCCTGGCGATAGTCTTCTTGGCTCCCAATCGTTTGCTCAGTATGGCCGAGTTCACATTGACATCCTCTGAAAAAGTCACGCTGATAAATAGGTCCGCCTTGTGAATCCGGGCTTCCTTCAGATGGGCAATTGAATTTGCATTCCCCTCAATGGTCAGCACATCCAGGGCGCTGCCAACTGCTTTCAGACGTTCGGAATCATTATCAATGATCACCAGGTCGTGCTCTTCGTTGCTGAGCATTTTGGCCAGGTGTTTCCCCACCTCGCCTGCTCCGGCAATTACAATATGCATGATAAAATAAGGATCAAGAGGCAAAATAACAGATAATTGTCCAATTGAACGAACGGATAGCTTTTTTTTTACCATCTTTTGACGAAGGCTCCCTGCCTTTCAGTATCGTGAATCGGGAAAAGAGATGCATACATTCTCTCTCTGTACCAGCTGCGATTGGATCCATCCATGACCAGCTCAAGGGCCAGATGCTGAGACAAGAACTCCAGGTTATGGACCCTGGGTTCGCCCGACAAAAGCATAAAGTCGGGCCGATTCCCTCCAGTCTCTGCACACTCGGACAACATTTTTACCAGGAGAGTGCCATTATGTGCTCCTGTGACCACCCAGAACTCTATCTGGTCATTCCCCACAGACCAGAGTCCCTCTGCCAGTTTCATGCATGCTGATACCGATCCATGTATATAAGCCGAATCCCCGATTTCATATAGGTGGTTTTTGTATACCTGCCTGCTCCAGGCATCTGACCTGTACTTCTGCATGTAAGCAAGAGATGAACTGTCGCTGTACCAGCAGTAATGATCCACCCGCACCCCCTCTCTGAGGCTCACCATGCTTGCACCTCTGAAATGACAAAGCACCAGCTGGGAAGTCCGCTTGCGGGAATTGATGGTCCAGGCACTCCAGAACATCATAAGGGAAAATACAAATAAGCCCAGATAGCCTGGCAATCTGGATCGCCCTTGCACAGCAAGCATTGACAAGCATAGGAGAAGCATCCACAGGACCAGCATCACGGAACTGAGCTGCCTTTCTTCCAGTAAAGCCCCTGGCAAGGAGGCAACAGCTTCCATGCTAAGGTTCATCAGATGTGCCAGTGTGGTGAGTATAAAACTGAATGCTTTCTCAAAAACACCCACCAGGATGAATGGAAGCGAAGCGGTAAATACAGTAATAAGCAGGCTCAGCATGGGTACGGCTATTATACTGGTGAGAAGAGAATACATGGGAAGCTGGTGAAAGTGGTAAATCACCAGCGGTACTGTAAGCAGCTGTGCGGCCAGACTCACTGTGGAAGCCTCCCAAAACCACCTGAGAATTCTGCTTTTCAGCTTGAACAGGCTCCTGAATTTTGGGTAGAAGGATACTATCCCGAGAATGGCTGCATAGGAAAGCTGAAAACCAAGCTCCATCAACCTGGAAGGCTGAATTACCACCAGTATCATGGCCGAGACAAAAATGCCATTCAGGGCATGGGTCCGCTGTCCCAACATTCTTCCGATAGAAAAGAAGGAAAACATAGTCACCGATCTGCACACCGAGGACGAAAAGCCGGTCAGCGAGGCGTAGAACCAGAGCAAAGCAAGTACAGTCAGGGTTCTGTACAATTCACTCCTTGCTTTCCGGACCATCCATCGGGTAGCACCCTGCAGCACCCACCAGATGAGCCCCACATGCAAACCTGAAACTGCCAGAAGATGCATTCCCCCGGCTGCACCATAACTCTGACGCATATCCCCGGTGAGGGAGGCACGATCGCCCAGGCAAACCGCCTTCAGTAGAGCCAGCTCCTCTTCCCCCCCCTGCCATGTGTCAGAAAGGATATGACGGATATAATAAGAATCGATCTTTCTCCGACTTGTACATAATTTTCGGCCGGAATGCAGTGGATCCCCGTCCCGGGAGCAATAGAAGCGGTACCAGCAGTCCTTTCGATGCATGATGGATTCGAAATCGGGACTGCCCGGATTCCCGCTGTTCCGGATGGGGGCCAGTTTCCCCGTCCACTGCCAGCTTTCCCCGGCCCGTGGAAGCAGGGAATCAATTTCAGGATCCAAATATACCTGCAGAAGAGTCTCGCACAGGTAGCTTGTATCTGATGTATACAAACTCTGAAGAGCCAGCACACACCGCAGGGACTGTCCGCTTGTGGGTACTTCTTTCACCACCCCCCTGACGATCACCCTTTCCCCCACCGGAAATTTTGGATCGACCGGCCGGGCGATTCCTTCCGTAGCCATGCCCAGGATAAAACAGAGCGTGAATACCAGGAGGCAAAATATCCAGGGATGAGAAAGTGCCTTATTGTGGGTTTTCAGGAAGAGAAATAACAGGCAAAGCCACCCCAACAGGGTCATTATCACCAATCCCACCGTGGAAACGGGAATAGGGATCAGGCTACCTGAGAGTACTCCCGCAGCCAATGGAATAAGGACCTTAAGCACAGGGATTCTTCGAAGATCGAACATCACAAGCTGTTTGCACTTTCATGTTTTCATGCGCTGAAAAAAAAAATATCTGTTATTCTTCGATTTTTATTTGAACCTTTCATGGTTCTTGATAGTTTTATATACCAGAAACCGTAAACTATATTTAAAAGCAAATGGCTACACTTACAACAAAACACATGGGAGTCACCCTCAAGAATCCCTTGATCCTGGGTGCATGTAATCTTTCCAACAACCTCGACAAACTGAAAGAGGCCGAAGAAGCAGGGGTATCAGCAATGGTATATCGCTCTCTTTTTGAAGAACAAATCCAGCTGGAAGACAATGAAATGTCCAATCAGCTCGAAGCATATGACGATCGCAATGCCGAAATGATCAATTTGTTTCCGAAGATTGAGCATGGGGGCCCCAAGGAACATTTACATAACCTGCAAAAGGTGGTCGAGGCCCTCTCAATTCCCGTATTCGGCAGCCTGAATGCCGTCTATAAAGAGTCCTGGGTGGAATATGCCAAATTATTGGAAGAAACTGGTGTTGCCGGCCTCGAACTCAACTTTTTCTCGGTACCCCGCGATTTTGACAAGTCTGGTCATGATGTGATCATGCAGCAGATCGAAAATTTGAAAGCTGTTAAAGCAGCTGTTAAGATTCCCGTAAGTGTGAAACTGAGCCCCTTCTATACGAATGTTCTGAAAACCATCAAGGACATGGATGCTGCCGGTGCAGATGCATTTATCCTGTTCAACAGACTCTTCGAGCCGGATATTGATGTGGAAGCTGAAAAGCATGTTTCGCCCTGGAATCTGAGTACGCATAGCGACCACCGCCTTTCCCTCCGCTACATTGGTCTTACCCACGGCAACATTGGTGCAAGCGTAGCAGCCAACAATGGGATTTATGAAGGAATCGATATGGTGAAGATGATCCTTGCAGGTGCCAGCGCCATTCAGGCAGTCAGCACCTTCTATCACAATGGAGTGGGCCATGCCGCTGAAATGCTGAAGGAACTGGAAGACTGGATGAACCGCAAGGGCTACGATAACCTTGAAGCCTTCAGGGGCACCCTGAGCAGCAATGCTATCAATGATCCCTTTGTTTACAAGCGTGCCCATTATATTGACATGCTTTTGAAATCGGAAGAGCATTTTACTCCTTTCATTTAGAAAGTAGTATAGCTGGAAAAATCAGATAATGAGGCTGTCCCGGTGGGGCAGCCTTTTGTTTTTACTTCCTCAGTTGTTTCATGTTGCTTATCAGCTTTCCGCACAACCTGAGAAACTCCATTTTATCTTCTTCACTAAAATCATGCATGACTCGCCTGACATAAGAATCATTGGAGTCATTGATGCTTGTACATACCTCATTGCCTGAACCGGTAAGGTTGAGCAGGGCCAGGCGCCGGTTCTCCTGGGGAATGACCCTGTCTACCATCTTGATGTTTACCAGGCCATCCACTGTACGGCTTACGGTACTCTTATCAAGTGATAGGTTCCTGGCCAGGTCGCTAACCGATATTTCGCTGTTCTTTTCTATTTCCAACAGGGTGTGACATTGAGCCACACTTATCCCGTTGCAGCATGATGCGCTGTTTTGGAGATCTATTTCCCGGTCAATTTCGCGGAGGATCTCTCTGAATTGCTCTATGAATTCTTTTTTCATGGTTTCTTCATTAATTTCTGATTGGATCAGCAACACGAACTGCTCCCTCCACAATCACAGGTGGGTTCTCCTCCTTTCAGGAATCCTGAAATAACCGCAGCAGCACAACCTACCCCCTGTTTCACTTTCAGGGCTCCTGTAACACAGTTTATTTCACAGGCACCACACTCAATGCACCTGTCCCGTTGGACCACCTCTGCTTTTTTACCAGACATCCTGAATACATTGTGAGGACATACTTCGATGCATAAGCGGCACCCGATGCAAAGGGCAGGATCGTACTCAAGGGTAACCACATTCTTCAAATATTTCTGGGTATCCATCTTAAACAAATTTTGAAATTACAACAGAGGTCAATCCAATAAATGCCATAGCAATTTGTAAGGGTACAAAGAGTCGCATCTCTTTCCTGACCCCGCTCAAGGAAGTATAGGTACTTGCTCCGGTGAAATTCATGGTGAGAAAGGAGGAAATGGCACCTGAAATAAGGAACCATCCAAGCAGGGCTAATATGGGTATCTCAATCGGGCCAAGAAATGCCAATACAGCAAAAATGGAAAGACCTGCCACCAATCCCTTCCCTCCGAAATACCTGAATGGCAAAACAGGTAAGAGCAAGGGCGCCAGCAGGGCACCGCTAAAATAAGCCACCAGCAAATACAAAGCGGCTTTCAATCCTTCCCTCCACATTAGTTCGAAAGAATACCCTGCAGAGTTCAGACCCGACAAGGCAATGAAGAAAAGCACAAGCACCAATAAATACTTCAAGGAATTAGCCACTTCAACAGGTGCCAGTAACAACCTGTCCTTTAGTGTGAATTGTACCGATCTGACTTCTTCGCTTTTCTTATATCCGGCTGCAAGGTATTCCCGGATATCATTGGAGCGTACCGGTCCAAATTTTACTGAGAATGCAGTGGCCTCCTTTACTTTGTGGGCTGAAACTCCGGGAGCACCCAGCTGAGGAACAATCAGCCTGTTGTGAGATACATACAGGGATAATTGAGATCCCTTCACCTGCCTGATCAGTTCATCCGTTCCAAAGGTGCCCTTACCAGCTGCACACCAGACATTGATGCCATAGGTTTCCAAAACCAGTATCCAGGCATCCAGGCCATCCAGACTCCGTCTCACCACATCAAAGCTGAGTTTATAGTTGGCTGTTACGATGACTTCGGAATCTTTTCCGGGACGACCAAGTCTGTACAATCCGGGTTTGACCCTGTATCGGTTTCGTCCCATAGAAAACCTGACACGCAAGGCGCCCAGATGATCCTTTAGTACCCATCTGGAGTCAATTTCCGGGGGTCTGATAAGAGATAGATTTGAATAGTCCATGAGGGTTTCGTATTTAAACTGTTGCAATATACAACTATTGCATTACGAAACAAAGAAATTCAAAAATATTTTAGAAAT
>Ga0316191_10003377_pt1 | contig 11782 bp, 16 predicted proteins | sample Eddworburr2cm_MG_FD_204928 | JGI IMG/M metagenome (GOLD analysis project Ga0316191, IMG submission 204928) | Coastal sediment microbial communities from Maine, United States - Eddy worm burrow 2 cm | ecosystem: Environmental > Aquatic > Marine > Coastal > Sediment | place: USA: Maine...
GGTTTCACCCCCCCCCCCCATGACTTATGCTGCGGATTTGTAAAGGTCAAGAAGAAACTTGAAACCGGGCAAACGCTTTTCCTGCAGGATAATAGACGCACAATTCGAGTTCGGGTGGTAAAAAATATTCGCCCGGATCGCACCGTCCGTCGACCTATAAAAGAAATGATTTAGAAAGGAAAAAGGAGGGAAGTATGAAAAGCGAAAAATCAGATAATGTCAGCCTAATCATTATTAAAATTGTGTAAGACGGGTTCACTCTTTGAGAAGAATGCTAACAAGGAATCCGGCTGCCACTGAGCCTGTGATGGTAAAAAAAGTCAATAGCAGCACATAGACCCATCCGAAATAAGAAATCATAATCGGCAGCAAAAACGGCTTAACTGCACGATTACCTAAAAAAACAGCAATCAACGAATTCGACGCCCCTTTTTTCCGCAATTCCTTCAACAGGGGATACCAGGCGTAAATGGGCCCCATTGAGATAATACCGGCGGCGGCTGAGAGTATGATACCTCTGCTGCTGGGTTCTTTGCCGAGAAATCTGACGATATGCGTCGGTTTTAGAAATAGATTCATAAAAACCATGAGGCTGAAAACCAGGCCTAACGGTACCATGAGGTTGAACAATATGCGGGTGCTGCCGCGAAATGCCATTGCTGCCCCGGCCGGACTGATTACAAAAACAATTCCATAGATCATCAGAACACTGCCGGGAAAAATCAATTTTTTGAGGCCGGATCTTTTATCGGCAAAAATTCCATTTCCCTCTGTCTTCATTGATTCCACACTGAAAAAACGTAATAGGTTACCACTGTCAGAATAGATATAGCCATGCACAGGACTATAGACAGGGCATTTCTGATAAGGGCAAATTTTTTACCCAGTGCCGCCATCTCCGCCGGCAACTGCACCAAACCGATTGTCACCCACGCCGTAATGAAAGCCGTCATCGCAAAAAGACTCACACCCTGTTCCAGCATTTCGCCCCCGATGACATAGGAGTTGAGGGGATTGCCTGCCAGAATACTGCCGAGACCGGTCCCCAAGAGTGTGTCCAACAGGGCGTTTCCGGAAAAAATTGATGACAGCAGGTCTTTTGAGATGAACGCATTGAAGAGTCCGATGAGCAGGACCACACCGACAAATATGGGCAGGAGGTTTACTATCTGAATGCCGGATCTTTTCAGTGCGTTCAGCAATGCGGCTCCGGTAAAATCAGGTTCGTCCATACTTCGAGCGGGGATGGCGTCAGCCTGTTTCCGGTATTGCGCTACCGCTTCTGCCACGGTTCGTTTGACTCCGGTTACAACGTCAATACCGTTGTCTGTAAGATACTTCATCGCCGTCGGGCTGCAGTAGCCGGTCATGACCGTGTCAACCTCTTTACTGATGGCTATCACCACGGCCTGCATGCCGGCCGCTGGTTTCCCGGCAGCCCCTGGATTGGGTATCGCCTCGATTTCCATGGTTTCAGGATCGACGATGATCAGGTATTGAGAGATTCCAAACCGCTGTGCCACTCTGGCGTTAAAATTTGAACTATCAGATGAGACGGCTAGTTTCAATATAATGTCCTTAATTGTGAATCCTGTGCCCTCCAGAGACAGATCTAAGACATTTTTGCCAGAACTTTTCCGCCACCAAGCCACAAAATTAAATAAGAGCCAAAGGTTTACCTTTGTGTCTTTGCACCATTGTGGTGAATAGAAACATATCATTGAAAATCCATATACTTATTTAACCCCAAAGCTTCCAAAATAGAAAAATTTCAAAGTCATAATAGTTTCGTAATTATCTTAACTTGTCAGCAATTCCGCAAGCTGATAATTTAAGGCTTCAATATCAGCATCGTTGGGATGACCATCGGCATCCGGGGCATCGGCAAGCCACACCGGCGGTTCAGGTTTTTGCGACGCTTTTTTAAGAACCTTCGGATTTAATTCGCCCTGGCAACTATAGGTGCCCCGGATATCAGATTCAGGGGCCAGGGATTTTGCCAATTCCATACCATTGATGGCATGATCCGAACCGGCACCTGCCCCATGGGTCGCAAAAAGGAAAAGCGGTTTTTTCCCGATCTTGCCAAGATATTCACTGGATTTCGGATCGGGTTTGCCGCCCATAAACCAAAAGCCTAAGTTGATAAAATCATAGCCAGCAGGATCAGGCGCCTCATCGACCGGGTATATTGCCTTATCGCCGGGCAACATTTCAAAGACAGCTTCTGCCAGTTTATGGGTATTGCCAGTCTGACTTGAATACACAACCAAAGATTTCATGGCCTGTTCTCCTTTTACCCTTACATCTTAATTTAGGTAATAATCAATTCACCATATCGGTTCTGATATCATCAATTCCGGTTTCAGGAGTGCAGTTTTTCTGAATCTGATCGATTCGATCATCCATCTCCGCAATCAGAATATGAAGATCTTCGATATTAGGAAGAAGTTTTTCTTTTTTATCGCCGGGCAGCTCTTCCATCTTGCGAACGATATCATAAACGTTGGCCTTCCAGGCAGTAAGTTTCCGCCTCCATAGTTTTACAACAATTTACAGCTTTCATAGTACTCTCAAATAGGTGTCATTTACTATTAAATTTGTTAAGACTGTCTACCTCGGCCTTTTCCGGCACCTCGGCCTTTGCCCTGACCCCGGCCGGCGCCTTTGCCTGATCCCCGGCCGGTTCCCATACCGTCCTGACCCTGTGGTGCAGGGTTGCCACCTTTAGAACTGCATTTTCCCCGGCCTCGTCCCGTTTTCGGGCCCTGGCCCTGGGGGCCTGTTCTATCTTTTCCGGGCATTTAAATCACCTCCCTTTTTTAATGGAACGGATTCATATGAGATCATATCTTCGAATCCCCCCATTGTTGATTTGCGGTTTAAATACTTCCTCTCCACTAAATATGGTCTCATCTTACTTGAGTTTATAAGGATTAATGGTCAGTACGGGAACGGGTGAATTCTTCACCACCTTCCTGGCTACGCTGCCAAAGATGGCATGCTCCAACCCTTTATAACCATGTGTCCCCATAACCACCAGGTCTATGGTCTCCGCGTTTATGGTTTTTAGGATTTCAACCGCTGGATCCCCGGAAAGGATTCTGCGTTCAAAATTCGGGCAGCCTTTCATCTGTTGCTCACAAACCTTGTCCATGAACTTTTCAGCGGCTTCCTTTGCCTCCTTTTGGTATAAATCCAGGGAAATATGGGGAATATAAAATCCTCCCCACTTAGAAATATCGTCGATCACGTGCAGTAAATAAATCGTACTGCTGTATTTCTCAGACATCGATAGTACGTATGGCAGAATTTTTAACGAGTATTCTCTCAATTCAGACGGGAAAAGAATCTTGTCTATTTTTACCATTTTCTTTCACCTCCCATAATTTTTTCTATAATTAAGTTGCAGGCTTCCGCTACTTCTGATTCCAGATGCTTATCTATAAAAGGGTCTCCGGCATCAGCGCATTCGACCATATGCGGATCAATAGGTACTCGACCTAAAAAGGGAATGTCCAATAAAAATATTGCTCTGCTAGCAGGCCCGGAGCTGAACATCTCCTGGCGCTGGCCGCAGTGTTGACATAAAAACCCTTGCATATTTTCAATCCAGCCAAAGATCGGTATTTTTTCTTTTCTGAAAAAATTGATCATATTTTTGGCGTGGTCCCCGCCTATTTTATGGGGTGCTGTTACAATAATGGTTTTCGCCTCTGGAATTGCTCGAATCATGGTGAGCAATCCTTCACCCGGACCTGATGGCGCATCAACAAAAAGGTAGTCCAGGCTGCCCCAACTCACGCTGGAGATAAAGCGCCGGATGTCAGATATCTTCAGGGGCTTTCCCCAACCCCCGGTTTCGTCTATGTCTTGCATCAAGGATTCAATAGAAGCTACTTTCAAGTCATCCGAGTACGGTATAGGAAGGAATCGTTTATCAGAATTGCTTACAACTGCGGGCTCGAGACCCAGCATTCTACGAATGTCTGGGCCTTGAAAATTAACATCCATCAGTCCAACCTTCATTCCTTTCTTTTCAAGGGCCACGGCCAAACTCACTATAACGCTGGTTTTGCCCACTCCCCCTTGACTGCTCATAACCAGAAATTTGTGTTTGATTGATGACATGGATTTTTGAAAATTCTTAACTTGTGAAACTTTGTCAGTGTAATTACCAGTTGCGTCATCCCTGTTGTTCTCTGCAATACTCATAACGCCCTCACTTTCTATACCGATAATTTGACGAGGTGCTGCGGTGTACAGAAAAATCTCGACCAATCAATAAGCTAGGTTCCTTCTCGGAAATCTTGTCCGATTAGGATCAGAAATCGGTCTGGCATTTTCGGGTTATTAAACTCGGAAAACTCAAAGCGCCCCCAACGTATTGAAAGAGAAGAGGTTTGTCGTCGCCAATAAAATCCACTACCCCTTTGATTCTGAAGACCGAGCTTGGAAGGGAATGAATTGTTTCGATGAATCGCTCTCTTTCCAAAGGATCGGCCAACGAAATCTTATAGCTTGAAAGTCCATCGTTCTCATGTGAATGGTGTTTGTGGTGCGCTTCTTTTTGAAGCTTGCTCGGGAGCCCTTCAACCGGTTCATCTTGGGGATCAACACCGTAAACAAGGGCCGGATGGATGTCGCCATGCCGTGTCAATAGGATGGGTGCTGTCGGATTCATTTCTTTTAATTTTCGGTTTATCTTCCGCAATTGAAATTCAGTTAGCAAATCTTTTTTATTTAATAGTAAAATATCTGCGGCTTTGATCTGCTCTCGGGCCACATCATATGCATTGAGCGAATTCTCAATATTCAGCCCGTCAACCATTGTGGTTATGGAATCAAATCTGACCAACTCTTCCACTTCGGATATTTCATCCAAAAGATTATAGGGATTGGCCAATCCGGTGGTGCAACACCGAGTTCAGAATATTTTTTCACCCTTTGAAAGTTCCTAAATCGTGGAATGATTGAGGTTTCAGATGACGTTTCCGATCAGGAAATCCCTGATGCTTTCCTTAATCTTACCATCAGGCAAATCCTCAAAATAATTAAAACAACGATTACACAAACAGACAAGATCTTCGATCTCAAGAATTTCATCAGAAGCCACCTTTTCGCCGCATAAGTCACACGAACAGCTAAATCCATGAACATTCCCACCATAAACTGTCATGATAGGAGCTTCATAAGGATTGCGGGAATAAATTCTTCTTCGTAATGTAGACATTTTTTCACTCCAACTTGTTTGAAATTATATCTAAAATCTGAATGTTTGGTTGATGCAGTTCTTCCAGATCGATTTACCGAACGTCCCTGGAAGTTATACCTCAATTCCGAACCCGATTTTATCGCCGTTTCCTAAATAGGCCTTATCCTTTGAACGGTTTTGCGCAGTACCCCACCACCGCCTCCGGACTGGGCACCGACCTTATAGCCGGATGTCTCCTGAAGGCTGCCATCTTGATATTTCTGTATTGCTTTGCGCACGGTCCCTGGACCGCAGTGATATGCCTTAATCCCGGCGACTTTCAAAACATTGATGGCGTTGGGTCCAATATTTCCGGTAATTACCGCCTTGACGCCGGCATCCGCAATCATTTGAGCCGCCTGCAAACCAGCTCCGCCGCTTGATGCACCGGCCTCATTGTCAAGAAATTCAAAACTTTCTGCCTTATCATCAATTAAAACAAAATACTGGCAACGACCAAAACGCAGGTCAACCTGAGCATCAGGGTTCGGTCCTGTCGATGAAATTGCGACTTTCATGTTTGCTCCTCTTTTGTTAAGTATGGCTTCTGGATGCGCATAAGCATCCATGATTTATCTAGGGTGTTGAAGCTGAGAGGCATCCCATCTCTCTTGTTCTAACATTTAGCATAAAGCATGCCATAAAAATTAAATATGCAGATATGGCAATAATTCAGGGTTTTATCGCGATTAGATCTGTGACTGATAATCCCAACATTTCTTAAAGTAGTAAATTTTCGAATCTTATTTCGCAAAATTTCGATTTTTAGATATCATATAGACAGCCTAATAGTAGAAAGATATTTTTTCATATAATTTATCAAGTAGTTATCTTTCTTTCGCTCATTACTCGATTTGGCATTTCAATTGCTCTAACAAATATTAACTCTTCAGGGTTCAGTGCCGCCGCTGGCCTATAAAGCGGCCAGTTTGATCGAATAAAAAACTTAACAGCATAAACGTTTTATTTTCTGACAGGATCAACAGGATGGACAGGATATAAAAAACGATACTAAACAGAAAATATCCTGTTAATCCCGTAAATCCTGTCTAATTGAATGAAGTTTCATATGAGAGGTTCGGGTTTCAGTCCAGCCGCTGGCCGCCGCAGCGGGCAGTTTGATCAGATGATCGGAAGAGGAACTTAATTCAATATAACGTTCAACAGCTTTAGAATCATGGGGGATGAGTAAGATGAGAAGACGACCTAAAATCGGGTTGGCCCTTGGTGGGGGCGGAGCCAGGGGAATCGCCCATATTGGGGTCCTTGGGGTTCTGGAAGAGGAACAAATCCCTATTGACATTATTGTCGGAACCAGTATTGGAGCGCGTGTGGGGGCCGCCTATGCGTTGAATCCGGGTGCCAAGGCCTTAGAGTCCCGATTTTCTGAGGTCCTGGACCCGAAAAAGAATCTGAATACAGGACTCAAGCTACTTGGCAAAGTACAATGGGATGTGGGATCGAAATCCGATTTTCCCGACTACGAAGAACTTGTCCGCCGAGGAGAAAAAGCAGCTAAATCCAAAATCAAAACGATCCACGAGATGTTGAACTATCGGTTGGGAAAAAAAGTGATCCAATTGCCGAAGAAAATTTATGGCGGATTGGGAAAAAGAGGATATCATATTTTCAGAGCTGATTCCGCTTAATATCCTACAGCTTAATCTCTGCTAAAATTGCCTTCCGAAGAACAAGGTGGTCTGTCACACCGCTCCTCCCGCCCGCAACAGGTTCGGCCCGAAGCCTGACGCATTGCAGAGTCAAGAAGAAATGGCGTCGAGAGTATCCTTTCCATCTCCAGACTCCCGCATTTTTTGCAGGCAATCGATTCTTCGTTACGGACCCCTATTAAAAATTCGGAAACTGTCATACATTCTTTGCACTGATATTCGAAAATAGGCATTTTAAATCTACCTCAAAAATTCTTACCATCAAGTCATGGCTTTAATTCTTTGGTACTCGATAGTATTGAATTTGATTCCCTTGCGCTCACAGAAGTACGAGTGGAATTCAAATAACATCCTGAATTGGTTACGGATTTACATTTGCCGCCCTCCCAACGGTAAATAAAAAATAAATCCTCTGCGTTCTCAGCGTCTTTGCGGTGAACACAGCTTTTAAATTTTAGCATATCATTTCTAAATGATTAGGGCCGCATTAGTATTGTCGCAAATAGAACTTCTGTCCCTCGTAGTCCGATTCGACTAATTTGTTTTGAGCGATCAATTTGTGTACCGTGGAAAAATCAGCTTTGGCCTTTTTCAGCAGTTCGATCACAGCACTCTCTCGCATCGGATGCACCGACGTGATGCTGAGCAGATCTTCTTCAATGTTGCCTGTGAAAGCGAAAGCGTTGCCTTCGTAACCGATTAAATATTCCACCCGATCGAGTTTTTCGTAAAAGATCTGAAAGGCAACGTTAATATCTTCCGGTGTAGGAGGACGCACCCAGTTTTCTGCCGGCGGTCGAGTGGGTATGGATAGATATGCTTTCGCAGGATTTAACCTGACAAGAAAATCCGCCATCTCCTTGAATATGTCGACATCGATATTAACGCCCTGAACCAGCATTGTTTCCGTTACAAGTTCTCCCGGGAAAATTTTAGAGAAATCCACCATCCCTTCTAAAATTAAACCCAGCTCCAATTCACGATGGGGCCTGTTGATCTTGCGCCAGTTCGTTTTCGAAATAGAATCAAATTTGAGCGAAACCCAATCGGCTTTCATTAGATCTGCTCTCACATCTTCACGAAAAACCAAAGACGCATTGGTAATGATACCAATCTTAATTCCCAAAGATTTCAGTAGATCAATTTCATAACCGAGATTGACATCCAAAGTCGGCTCCCCATCCGGGACAAAAGTAAGATAGTCAATTGACTCGCCCTTCTTTTTGGCTTTCATAACTTGTTTTCTAACACTCTTAAAAATATCCTCAGGTTCATAGAAGGGAGAACGTTCAACCTGCATCCGGCGTGTTTTTCCGACCTGGCAATAGACACAGGAATAGGTGCAAACCTTGGGTGGAATATTATTGATGCCTAAACTTCGTCCAAGCCGTCTGGAGGGTACTGGTCCAAAAGCGATCATAGGTCTAATTATCCTTTTTATAAATTTGCTTCTTTGACAGCTGTGAAAATTCCCGCAAGCATGCCTTTCCAGTTTGAAAGCGAATCTGGAATTTTACCATTATCCGATTCAACAAATCCCAGCTTATTAAATGGTAGAATATCCTCGAGAATCGGACCGGTTTCAACTTTGCGGTTGTACATATTTAATTCTTTGCTTGATAATCTTCCTAAACCCTTATCATTCCATTGATCAAAAAATAGACCAAAATGCTGCATTAAATCGTCAGTGTCCTGTTGTTTAGCCCAATTATATCCAATCCTATATTCCTCTGATTCGGTCATCATCAGGTCATACCGGACAGCTTCAACTTCTTTTTCAAATCCCCACTTAATTAACAAATCGGCCACCTTTCGCTCCGACACGTGAGTTCCTTCTTTTTTTGAAATGTGATGAGCTATTTCAGAAGCTATTGTATGAATGATTTGATGGTCTGGTTCCTTTAGGATTTTCGTATTTAGGTATACCAAAGTTTTGATCGGAGCACCAAACTCGTATCGCAGCACAAGTGCTTCAAGTACCTCGTCATCGGTTAATATTTGGAAACTCATATCATTTAAAACATTTTCTCTTACATCTTTCGGCAAACGCTCGATCACCCTTTTTAAATGGGGATGAAAGCGCAAATCGCATATTTTAAATCTACTAATTCGTTTATCCATGATGTCCCCCTTTTGATAAAATGTTCTAAAAGCGGAATTATTTCGAGGCTCCGATACTATCGGTTCTTGACGCTACCTTATAGCCTAATCCCTTAAACATCTTTTTACCGAGGTCCACCTAAAATTCTTATGCATCAATCAGTAAGATACGTTCATTTCCTGGTGAAATCATTCTTCTTCGGATTCTTTTAACGCCTTTTCGGTTTTCTTGCATTTTACTGTATCGCGAGCAACATGCACGCCACCAATTAACCTGCCTTCATCATCATAAAGAGGAGAGCTCGTGACAAGCAGGTTCGTCCTGAACTGTTTATCATAAATTTCCACAAAGTGTTCTTTACCATCATTCAACATTTGGGCATGCGGACATGAGGAGGGAGGGTGATCAGCCCGACAGATATATTTGTAGCAGGGTTCACCTATTAACCTTTCCTGGGTACATTTCAACTTGTCGGCCAGTGACTTGTTTACCCGCTGAATTCTATATTGACTGTCAATAACTGCAATGTCATCAGGAATCGCATTGAATATAAGCGCCATTTCTTCTTTGGCTTTTACAGCATCCTCTTTGGCGCTCTTGTACGCAAGAAGATCCTTCTCTAATTCACTTACGGTTTGTTTCATTTCATTGTAGGTTAGTGTTCTGGCCATTTGGTTATCACCAAAATTCAATAAAGAAAGATTTCATTGTTCTCATCGATGTAGTCGTTGATTGCCTTAAAACCTATTAGATTTTTCGATGAGAAAGGAAATGGGGTAATTTTTTGGTTGTTAAATTCGTCTCTGACTTCATCCGGAACCGCTTTAGAGTTTGATTTATTAACGAGAACTGATTCAATATCGATTCCGATATCATTTAATTTCTTTTTTATGCGGAAAGCCTCCGAAAACGATAATTTATCATTATTCATGACTAGGTTAATCTTGGCTGCATCGGACTTGAAATGGTCACCCAAATGTTCATACTGCTGAATCAAGATCTCTAATTTAGCCTTAATTTTGTCTTGCTGGATTGTTTTACGGCCGATCTTAATTTCGGAGATTATTTCTTTTTTGGCGTAAATCTTCTCTCTAAGCTTTAACAGCTCTTCCAACCAGATCAGGGTGATAAACGGCAATGAAAAGAACCTTAATGTGAGAGCAGTGGGCGCCATGTCAAAAATAATAATATCCTTATCGTCAAAAGTGTGGATGATATTCTCAAAAGCCAAGAGCAAGGCATATTCTTCCAAGCCGGGGGAAAACTGTAAGACATTAAAATAATTTTGCAGATTAAACGCACTCTCGTAGCTATAGGTCCGTTTAATCGCCTTTTCAGTTTCTTTCAGATATTTCTCTATCCAATAGTCGACATCGACTTCTTTAACCACCAGGTGATTTGCAACCCGCTGAGGTTTTTCGCCAAAATCCTGCTGAAAAATATCTCTCTGATTATGAGCCGGATCCATGGATACCAGCAAGATATTATGGAAATTTCGGGAAAGATGAACTGAGGTTATGGCTGATGTGGTTGATTTTCCGACACCGCCTTTACCGATAAAAAATTGAAGCTGTGGTTTCATTTTTAGTCGATATCCAGGACCGAGAAAAGGTCCCCCAGTGGATCATGGGCGGTTGATACCTTTTCGAGCATGATTTCTAATTCGTTCTCCATTTCAGGTAGTAGCGCCATCGTGATATGGATGGGCGGGGAGGGTATTCCAATGAAGGCGCCCAATACCAGTATGGCAAAGATATTATCCAGCTCGCCGACTTCATATTCAATCGTCTCAACGGCCTTGCTGCGCATGACTTCATCCGCTACTTGAAAAGCCGATACGATTTTATCTTTAACGGTTTTTACTATTGGCACCATTTACGAATTTCTCTGGTACAAAACTTACTTTACCCTGAATATTCTTCTTTCAAAGGCAATCCGTGTTTTTGAGGGGTAAAAATAATACACCGCATATAGCCCTATCAAGATGGCACTTGTAGTATAAAACCGGGACAGTTCAAAAAAATATGCCAATAGGGCCAAATATGGGGTGATCATGACGACATTAATCAGGGTTCGTTCAAATTTGAGTAATTTCTCGTCGGAAACACTTATGACATCCCGGTTTTTGTGAGCGAATAAGGCCCGATAAAAAATTGGAAAAGCAACCGCTAAAGCGATGCATAAGATAAAAATAAACGGCCCGGCAATTTGGATGAAATTATCCGAACCAATGTCGATAAAACCATAGGCTTTCGCCCCGCCCGCCAATGTAAAACCTAAAATGGAAGGCAACAATAAGATTAAATAGGTTTTTTTTAATTCCTTGGACATTTTTTTGATCCCTTAGTGCTCCTATTCATAATTACAGTAACATATTAGCCGTAATATTTTTCCCCACAAGGACACTGTGTATCGATTGGATTCGATCTTTAATTTCTTTTTTTTGACAGGATTTACAGGATTAATGGGTTTTTTGTCGCCTGCGGCGAGATGCTTTTAGGCCGAAGGCCCTTCTATCCAGATGATCCTGTAAATCCTGTCTGATATTATTTTTAAAGAGAATCCATTCCTCTGATTTCACGCTTCCGACATCCTCATCACGCCATCTCTCCACTACTCCAACTTTAAGTGTTACGGCGCCAACGGTGCAGGTTCCGGCGGCATGTCACCACCCATGGTAAAAAATTTAACAACACCTTCTACAACGATCCAGACCGCGATGAAGAGAATAACAATATTAATTACCTGCAAGAGCGG
>Ga0316191_10003380_pt1 | contig 11777 bp, 13 predicted proteins | sample Eddworburr2cm_MG_FD_204928 | JGI IMG/M metagenome (GOLD analysis project Ga0316191, IMG submission 204928) | Coastal sediment microbial communities from Maine, United States - Eddy worm burrow 2 cm | ecosystem: Environmental > Aquatic > Marine > Coastal > Sediment | place: USA: Maine...
AAAATTCAAGGTTTGCCATTAAGGGCATTAATGGCTCGCCAACTCGGTTCTGGTTCACATAAAATTGTAATTGCCGCTCTTCATTTTCCAGCTTTTTTTGTAACCCGGCATAATGTGCTAGCTCTTGCTCGTCTGGGTGAAGCACCCAAGAACCATTCTCCGCATCAAGCACAAGTTGGTCACCATCTTCAATCTGATCAAACAATCCTTGGACACCAGAAATTCCTGGCAATCCAACACCACGTGCAACAATCATGGCATGGCTGTCTTTACCACCCTGCACTGCCACAAAACCAGAAACACCAGCTCTCCACATGGTAACAATTTCTGAAGGAGAGAAATCCATTGCCACCATAATGGACTCACTTTGCTGTAACGGTGTTTCATCCCCAACAAGGAAAGAAAGAATTCGCTGCCCGATATGTTCAATATCTTCTTTTCGACTACGTAAATATGCATCTTTAATATGTTCGAATGTTTTTGTCAGGCGCTGCAATCGTTTTTTTAATGCCCATTCGGCATTGATCAACTTGCCTTCAATAAGCGCACATGTTTTGCCAACCAATTCCTGGTCATTAAGCATCATCAAGTGTGCCTGCAATATCGGAATCAAGTCATCTGCAAAGTGGTGGTCCACTAAATCCTGAATTTCTTGTTCAAGGGCTAAAGTCGCTTGCTTTATAGCTACTTTAAATCGAGCCACTTCCGCAGCCACTTCGTCTTCATGTATCTTATATTCTTGGATAAAAAGATGTTTAGCATCCAGTTTTTGCACAGACCCTACAACAATGCCAACACTGCAGGCTACCGCTGTGCCTTTCATCATTGGAGTATCTGCCATTTCGCTCACTTGGATTCACCAAAGCGCTGATTCACTAACTTCTCCAAAGCATCGACCGCCTCAACTTCTTGCTCACCATTCGCAATCAAAATAATCTCTGAACCTACAGAAGCAGCCAACATCATCACACCCATGATACTTTTGCCATTCACTTCGACGTCGTTACGTTTTATACCCACGTAACAAGGAAACTTATTAGCCTCTGCGACAAAGCGTGCTGAAGCGCGCGCATGAAGCCCTAGTTTATTTTGAACCAAAACCGTTCTTTCAATCAATGGGGATTTCCTGTGTTTTGTTGATGTTGGTCATCAATTGCAAATACTGTTGACCCGAAGTGGCGCTGGTTTTGGCCAATTCGAGAAGATTGTCTGCACTTTGCCTAAAGGTGATGGCTTTAACGACAGCTGGCACATTAAATCCTGCTATCACTTCTATGCCCTCAGATCGATTTGCTTCCAGTACCAGTTTACAAGGCGTTGCCCCAAACAAATCAACCATCACCAAAACCCCGTCCCCATTATCAACAGACTCTAGCAATGTATCAAAGTGTAATTGTTCGCCAGTCAAACCATCGGAATTTGGAATATCAATCGTTTCAAAAAAATCCTGCTTACCCAGAATATGTTCGACCGCAATTTTGGTTTCAGAGGCAATGTGTGCATGCGAAATAAGAATGATGCCTATCATTTGATGTCTCCTAATTCTCTATGGCGCACAATAGGCACACTCATATCTTGCTCTTCTAACCACGCTGCAATTCTTTCTGTCATGTAAACAGAGCGGTGTCTGCCACCACTACAACCAAACGCCAAGGTAAAATAGCGTTTCCTTTCACTCACCAAACGCGGCCAAATAAACAATAGCCAGTCTTTCAGCTTATCCTCGGCCAGAGTTACATCTTCAAATTTTTGGAAGTAGTCTTGCACCAGGCTGTCTTTACCCGTCAACGGCGCCAAGTCAGGCTCATAGTGGGGGTTGGGAAGAAACCGTAAGTCAACAACCATATCTGCGCCTGAGGGCAAGCCCCTTTGATAACTAAATGAAACCAGAGAGCATACTAAACTTCTCTTTTTATTAAGGGTTTCTTTTTGTTTACGCCAGAAACTCTCCACCAAATCAGATAATTGATATGGAGATAACCTAGAACTATCCAACACCATATCCGCCTGATGGAGTAGTGGTGTCAGCGCTATGCGTTCAGACTCGATAGCACGATCCAAACCCAAGTCGGGGAAATGCGGATGCCTGCGTTTCAAAGTCGAAAACCTACGTTGCAGGACTTCATCATCGGCATTGATAAAAATGATTTTCCACTGCACATCTTCACGCATATTTGATAGTGCTTGATGCAATAATACAGGGTTTTCCGTACTTCGAATATCAAGACCCACAGCAGCACTATATTCATTCTGCTTCATGTTTTCAGCCCACTGTCCCAACATCGCAACTGGTAGATTATCTGTGCAAAAGAAACCCAAATCTTCCAGCGCATGTAATGCCGTGCTCTTTCCAGCCCCCGAAAGCCCAGTAATAATGAATAACATTAGCTACCCTTCTTCTCTTGAATCCGGAGATTTAAACTTTTCTGGAATGCCTCTGAACTATTGATGCCGCGCAATTTCAATAACTGATTTCGCGCAGCCACTTCAATGAGCACCGCTAAGGAACGTCCAGGTTGAATAGGCATACGAACGCGCGTTAATTTTACGCCATGAAGTACAATAGTATCGTTTTCAACCAACCGATCATTTTCATCAAATTCAGTCCATGGAATCAAGTTGACCACCAATCGAACTCTCTTGGTATCCGTAATGCCAGCGGCACCAAAAAGATTTCTAATATCAATGATGCCTAAACCACGCACTTCCATATGGTATCGCAATGACTCAGGACTTTTGCCCACTAATACATCTGGAGCCTGCCTGACCAACTCCACCATATCATCTGCAATGAGCCTGTGACCACGCGTAATCAGCTCAAGCCCAATCTCACTTTTACCCACACCACTTTCACCCAACAACAATACACCGATGCCAAACACATCCATGTATACACCATGCTGATGGGCTACGGGCGCCAACACGTGAGACAAAAACAATGTCATGTTCGGCATAAACTCTGAAGAGTCCAACTGGGAAACAATAAGGGGCGTATCGGTTCGCTTCGCCGCTTCTATAATCATATTTGGAGGTGTCAGTCCACGAGTAATCACCACGCCTGCCAACCTTAAATCAAATACCTCATCAACAGCTTTCTGCTGTTCATCGGGAGTTCGTGTCGCCAAATAATGCAATTCTGTTTGCCCAATGATTTGCAAACGATAGTCACTTAAATTTTCTAAGAAGCCTGCAAACGCAAGCGAAGGTTTTTGTAATCTAGGGTGGTCAATCACACGATCAAGCCCATTCTCGCCAACAAGCAAAGACATTTGAAGAACTTCACTTTGCTGCTCTAAAATCTCAGCAACACTTATCTTAAGTCCTTTACTCAACTGTGGCTCACATTCAAATCAATTTGATGTAAAAATTCCAACAATGGATTCTGCATCATGTGCATGTCTCAACATATCGCGAATTCGTTCTTGTTGTAATAATCTTGCTAGCTTAGCCAGCAGCTCAAGATGCCCTTTATTATCATCATCAGGGACAAGAAGCATCACAACGATTTGGACCAAGCCGTTGTCAATGGCATCAAAATCAACACCACTTTGATGCGTTGCGACGAGCACGATTGGCTTATTTAAGCCCTTCACTCGCCCATGTGGAATAGCCACACCATGACCCATTCCTGTACTTCCCAGCTTCTCTCTTGCCATAATGACTTCCAGAACCAAGTCTGGGTCCATAGAAGACAACATACCAGCCATCTCTGTGAGTAAGGCACGTTTGCTTTGGGCAACAGAACCCACCAACACCCGCTCAACGACGACTGGTATGCTATCAAGGCTCATATTTAGCTCGCTTCAGGTTCAATCCAACTTAATGAACCATCATTTCGACGCGTTAGGGCATTCAATTTCCCAGTTTCATCATTGGTGAAAAGCAAAACATTATCTTTTTCTGAAAGCTCCATTTTCATCACGGCTTGATCCATAGACATCACTTCAACATCCACTGCTTCTCCAGCAAGTGTTGTAGGCTGATAATCTTCTGCCAACTCTTCAAAATCTGAAGATGTGTCAATCACAGACTCTTTCAAGCGCATACTGGTTTTCCTACCTGCTCCTGCATGACGCTGAAGCTTTGCACGGTAACGTTTTAACTGGCGATTTAATTTGTCTACCACACCATCAATTGCTGCATACATATCATCAGTTTCATCTTTTGCATGAACCGAAACTCCATTAGCCGCAATATTTATTTCGCAACGCTGACGATGTTTTTCCACCGTTAAAACCACATGTACATCAACAACATGGTCAAATGAATGTTTTAAATGACCTAATTTATCGTTTACATATGCTTTGAGTGGATCAGTTAAATCCACGTGACGACCTGTAATGGATACTTGCATATTATTACCTCCGGCTTTGTGATATCCGTGCTTTTCCAGCACGCTTTCTTTGACTGCTTGGTGGCAGCCCTAACTGTTCACGATATTTGGCAACCGTTCGCCTCGCAATTTCAACTCCTTCAGCTTGAAGACGATCTGCAACTGCCTGATCAGAAACCGGTCTTCCAACTGGTTCTGCTTCAATCAATGTTTTTACACGTTGTTGAACCCGGTGGACTGATACTAACCCACCACCTCGTGTAGGCAACCCCGCAGAGAAGAAACTCCTGAGTTCAATCAGTCCCAATGGAGTTTGCGCATACTTACCATTGGTCACACGAGAAATCGTAGACTCATGTAAACCCACAACTTCTGCAACATCTTGAAGCGTCAGTGGTTTTAAACCTAAAATTCCATGCTCAAGAAACAACCTTTGTTTTTGCGCAAGACAGATGCCTACTTTCATCAATGTTTCGCTACGTTGATCCAGTGCACTTAATAACCAATGCGCCTCTTGCCCCGCAGCATCCATAAACTCGCGGTCTTTACCAGTCCAAGTTTTGTTATCCCATTGTTCACTCACACGCAACCCACGCCACCCAGACTTTGGCACCTCAACCTCGACTTGCTTGTCTGCAATTCGAAATACAATCTCTGGTTGCACATAAATGTTCTCTTGTCCGCGCAAACCGTGCCCTGGGAATGGGTCAAGGCGACGAATCAAGCATCTCGCATCAGCGATATCTTCATATGTACAATCCATTTCTTTAAGTAGAGCTTCGTCATCAGCTAAAATATCAGTATGATACAATAACATTTGGCGCACCAGAGACGCTGAAGAGTCATCATCTGAAATTTGCAGAAGTAAGCATTCGGTCAAATCTTGAGCCCCTATACCTGCTGGCTCAAGCTCCTGCACAATGCACTCCAGCACGTGGGTAACATCACCCTCAGTCACGCCTTCAATGTCTACAGATTCAATAATATCCAAACCCGAAACTCGAAAGTAACCGTCATCTTCAAGCGAATCGACAATCACATGAGCAATTTCACGTTCTTTATCACTCATAGGTTGTTCATTGATTTGTTTGTGCAACGAATCACTCAAACTTTGTTTTTCTTCCCACTGCTGATCGGGGTCTGGCAACCCATCGAACTGGCTATTATTTTGATACATGGTTTCCCAACGTTGGTCACCTTGCTCATGCCAATCTTCCTTTTGTTGCTCATGACCTTGGTCATTCTGAGTCTCAAGGGCTGATGGATCGATTTCTAATAGTGGGTTTGATTCAAGACTTTCTTCAATGAACAGTTCAAGTTCTTGGCTGTTCATCGCCAACACTTTCAAGCTCTGGGTCAGCTGAGGGGTTAACGCAAGTCTTTGCGTTGTCTTCTGCGTGAGATTCTGCTTGAATTTACCAAGCACTAACTTGACACTCTCTTCATGGGGATTGAGATGATTGCTAGAATAAAAATAATCACACCTGTGTTATAACTTTTTCTACAAAAACATGCAATATAAAGTTATGGCTTACTCTGTGGGAACAAATGGAGCCAATAACGCTCCCAACTCTCCATCTTCATGCATTTCAGTCACAATATCACAGCCACCAATAAACTCTCCCTTCACATATAGTTGAGGAATGGTTGGCCAGTCACTGAATATTTTGATGCCTTCGCGCACTGCGGGGTCAAGCAACACATTAATCGCTGAAAAGGGTACACCATACTCAGCAAGAATAGCGCAAACGCGCTGTGAAAATCCACATTGTGGCATCTGAGGAGTTCCCTTCATAAATAACAAAATATCGTTATTATTAATCACTGCTGCGATTTGCTCTTGGATCGTATCGCTCATGATGATGCCTCCTCAGGCGTAATTGTTTTCAATGCCAAAGCATGCACAGCTTGACGCATATTGTCCCCAAGTGCGGCATAAACCATCTTATGACGCTGAATGCGCGACTTGCCAGCAAATGATTCAGAAATCACCGTCATCTCAAAATGGTCATCGCCAGAATAGCAGTGCACATTCACATCAGCATCTGTGATATGTTGGCATACCAACGACTTAAGCGTTTCAGGGTTTACATTTGTCATTGTCAAACACTGCTCCTTAGCCATGATATGCGTAAAATTGGTGGGCTCACTAGGACTCGAACCTAGAACCAACCGGTTATGAGCCGGTAGCGCTAACCAGTTGCGCCATGAGCCCTTCAGAATACCTTGCGGTATCTCATAATTGCCGCACGATAGTGTCTGAGTATGGTCAAGGCAATGAGAAATCTTAGTAAGAAGAGGGGGAGACATGATTCCAAATGATGCATCATTGAAATGCCTTCTTATCTTAGGCTGTGGTTATGTAGGCACTAAGCTTGCACAAGCATGTTTGTCTCAAGGCATCAAAGTTAAAGCAACTGCACGCAATCAAGAACATGTTTTACGTCTCCAAACATTGGGCGTAGATGCAGTAGCCAACCAAGATCCAAGCCTTCTAGACGCGGACTGGTTAATCAATTCTGATACGCTACTCGATTCTATCCCTCTATCTTATGATGACCAAAAAAGACCCTTCCAACCACAACAAGCATGGGTTAAGCCGCTGCTGGCCAAAATGCCACAACTCAAGTGGGTTGGTTATCTTTCTGCAACCAGTGTGTATGCCGATAGTGATGGGGCGTGGATTGATGAATCCAGTACAAACTATTCAAATCATCCTAGAGGCATGCAGCGTAAGCAAGCTGAGCAAATTTGGCTTGATCTTTTTAATGCCACTGAAGTATTTCGTTTATCTGGCATTTATGGACAAGAAAGAAATCTGATTGGCAAACTTCAAGCTGGGGACTACAAAACTGTAGAGTGGAAACCAGAACACTTTTCTAATCGGATTCATGTAGATGATATTGTGTCCGCTCTTTTAGCAGCTATGCTCAAACCCAAAGCGCAACGTATTGTAAACCTATCAGATGATAGGCCTTGTTCTCATAAAGATTATTGTAGTGAATTGGCAGAGTTGGTTGGAGCACCTGCACCGATTGTGTTATCAGCTGAAGAAGCTGAAAAGCAGTTAAGTGCTTCATACTTGGATTTTTTTAGGGATAATAAGAGGATTTCAAATCATAGGTTACATAAGGAATTGTTGCCCGAGCTTAAATACCCAAGCTTTCGTGATGCCGTGCCCTTTTTATAAAGAGCACGGCCGCACATTTAAATCGAATGCTTAGGACGCGTAATCAAACTCTCTAAAGCTGAGCATAAAAAATGCGCCTGTGTATAACGAAATAAATAATCCAACAAATAAAATAGCGTATTTCATATTGTCTCCTTTATATATTTAATAAGCGTGAATAGTTCACCAATATTATGCGGCATCGTATGCATGAAGTATGACAAGATGGTGAGAACCCGCTAAATATATGTTAACATTAGCATTAAAAGAGCTTAATACCCTTTTATGCATAAACAAGTCATTGCTTCCCTCCACCAAATCACCAAGCTTTGGCGGCAGCTTAGAAGAAAGGCAAGGGTTAGCCATGAACTTAGAGAGCAAAACAGAGCAACTACTTGATTATATCAACCAGGCAGGTGCCAGACATGCAGATGCCATCGCCATAGAGAGTGTTGGTGAAACAGTCAGCGTGCGGCATGGTAAAGTGGAAAGCATAGAGGGTGAACATGCGCAAGGCATTGGTTTGCGAGGTTTTGTCGAAACAGCTAAAGGCCTTGCCTTTGCCTCTGCAAGTTCATCGGATTTATCTGATGCGGGGTTAAAAAAGTTAGCTTCGCAAGTGATGGACATGGCAAATATTTCAGAGCCCGATCCTGATGTAGTACCACCCCACGGAGCCAATTACCCAAGTCAGCAAGAGATCGGAAAATGGGCATTAACCCATCCCCATATCCAACATGGTTGGAATCTGGAAAGTGCCAAAGTAACAGCCCTTGCCTGCGAAGAAGCTGCCCTTAGCTATTCCGACAAAATATCCAACAGCGAAGGCGCCAATGCAGGTTTTGGTGATGACAAAACCGTGTATGCCAGCAGTGATGGATTCATCGCAACCAAGAATAAATCGTCTGCTTCTCTATCCGCTTCTGTCATCGCAGGCTCTGGCGAAAGCATGATTCGGGATTATAGCTGGCATAGTTCATTATCAGCATCCAACTTAAAAAGTCCGCAAGACATCGGACAAGAGGCCGCCAGCAGAGCATGCAACCGTTTGGGCAGCAAAGGGATTTCCAGTAGAAGTTGCCCCGTCCTGTTTGAGCCGCGCATCGCAACATCTATTGTTGGACATTTATTATCTGCTATCAACGCTAGATCTGTATTACAAAAACGTTCATTTTTGGGTGATGATGTGGGCTCCCAGCTATTCCCTTCCTTCTTGAGTTTAGAAGAGAATCCCGATCACCCTCAAGGTTTATCCAATCGTTTGTTTGATGGTGAAGGCACGATTTGCAAAGCAAAAAATATTATCGAAGCAGGTCTGCTCACCACCCTGCTAACCGATAGATATGCGGCAAAGCGCTTAGGCATTGCTGAGACAGGAAACGCCAGTCGAGGACTTACAGGCGATATGGGCATTGGCACTTCAAATCTCATCGTCAGCGGTGGCAACATGAATCAGGAAGAGATGTTACAAGACATCAAAAATGGGGTTTTTGTCACCGAACTGATGGGCTTTGGCATTAACCCTGTAACAGGTGACTACTCACGAGGTGCGGCTGGTTTTTTGATTGAAAATGGACAGCTCACTCAGCCAGTGCAAGAGGTAACCATTGCAGGTAATTTGAGAGATATGTTTAAAAACATTTCACATCTGGGAAATGATGTCACATGGTTCGGCTCCACAGCAGTGCCCAGCATGGCAATTTCTAACATGACCATTGCAGGACAATAAATAGTGTTTAACAAGGATGATAATCATGGGATTTAATGTATACGGTGTAGGCAACGCAATTATGGACTTACAAGTACAATGTGATGATGCTTTCCTAGAAACCAATGGCCTTGAAAAAGGCATTATGACACTCACTGGTGAAACTGACCAACGGAAAATACTCAACGCTTTATCAAGTCATAACATCAATTATTGTTCTGGTGGATCGGCTGCCAACACAATTGTGGGCATAGCAGATATGGGCGGTTCTGTAGGATATTGTGGCAAAACAGGCGCGGATAACTTCGGTTTACAATATGCAACTGAACTTCAGGATTTGGGCATTCATTTTGGAGCCAAAGCCAGCAATGAAGCGACAGGCACATGCGTTGTTTTGATTACACCTGATGCCCAGCGCACCATGCTCACCAACCTCGGCGTTTCAGCGACATTATCAAAAGACGATATTGATGAAAATGCTATTGCTAATGCGGATTATGTTTATGTTGAAGGATACTTGTTTGCTGGTGAATCCACCAAAGAAGCAGCCCTTCATGCCATCGATATTGCCAACCAGTGTAATACCAAAGTTGCGCTCACTATTTCAGATCCTTTCCTCGTCGATATGTGCCGTGAGGAATTCAAATACCTGATTGCAGGCCCTGTGGATTTGTTGTTTTGCAATGAAGATGAGGCGGCAGCACTTACAGGCAAGAGCAACCCCATCGATGCTGCCCACCACATTCATAAGAACTGTGACAATGTTGCACTGACTATGGGTAAAAATGGTTCTATCATCATGCACGAAGGTGAAGTGATTGCCATTGAAGGCATTGAAGTTGATGCAGTGGATACTACGGGTGCAGGCGATATGTATGCCGCAGGCGTTTTATACGGCATCACCAATGGTTTAACCTGGAAACAAGCAGGGCATTTGGGCAGCCATGCTGCCGCAAAAATCGTCTCGCAATTGGGTGCGCGTTTGCCTGCCCCACTGAGCAAAGAAGAAATTGAGGAGTTGCTTGCCTAAATCATGAAAAAAGCGTTTTTACTTTTCACTTCTCTATCTTTCTTTTTTCTACCCAACGCCGTAAAAGCTGCCAGCGATATTGAAGTTGCTGGTGACATCATACAGATTCTTATTCCAAGCATTGCCTATGGCACCACCTTATATCTGGATGATGAGGAAGGCGAAATGCAAATGTACAAATCCTTTGCCAGCACCTTTCTGATTACCCATGCCGTAAAAAGAGCTGTAAATAAAGAGCGCCCCAATGGCGGTGATCACTCATTCCCATCAGGTCATACATCAGCCGCATTTCAGGGTGCAGCATTTATTCATGCAAGATACGGAACCAGCTACGCTATCCCAGCGTATATCGCTGCATCATTTGTAGGTTATAGCCGCGTGGAATCCAAAAACCATTGGACATCTGATGTCTTAGCAGGCGCAGCCCTTGGCACAGCATGTAGCTTTTATTTCACAGAACCTAACCCAGACTATGTAGTTCAACCTGTTGTCGATAATGGCAAATACGGACTACATGTCAGAGGGAACTGGTGAAAAAATGAGTTCGCTATTCTAAAGTGAGTCGAGTGTCCCCTTAGGTGGTGGCTCAACCGATCGACACAACACTATCACTCATGAGAATGACGAGTCTTAACTACTAAATGGAAACCACACAGTTTCGACCTTTCTCTTTTGCTTTATAAAGGAAAGAATCAGCAACTTTCAGCAAGTCCTCATCTGAGTTTTCCACCTCTAGGTTCAATGCAGTGACACCAATTGAAACCGTAAGTTGGATGCTCTGATGATCATATTGCACAACCATCTCTTCCACCTTCCGGCGCAGGCGCTCAGCAAAAACAACTGCATTTTCAAGTAAGGTTTCAGGTAGAAGAATAACAAACTCCTCGCCACCATATCGGGCGCAGATGTCCGCACTACGGGTGAGACCTCTCAAGAGGTTGGCAAATGCAACGAGACAGGCATCGCCAGCCTGATGGCCATAGGTATCATTGATGTTTTTGAAGTGATCAAGATCCAACATCAACAAAGCCAATGGCGTTTTATAACGGTTGGCACGCCCAATCTCATTGTTCAGCATGTCATTAAAGTGCATACGATTAGAAAGGTTCGTTAGGCCATCTTTACTGGCCAAACTCTCTAACTTGGCCTCCATCTGCTTGCGTTCGCTAATATCAACATGTGTTCCAACTAAGCGTTCGTACGCATCACTTTCCTTTCCGCGCACACCATTACCTCGCGCCAGGATATTAACCCAGTGTCCATCCTTGTGTTGCATCCTGAATTCGAGCTCATATCTATGGGTCTTGCCTGTCAGGTAATCATCAATATGTTGTTTGGCTTGTTCAATATCTTCCGGGTGCACCAGCCTTTCCCATGTCTCGAACACATTTTCCAGCTCATCTTCAGTGTAGCCCAGCATGGACTTCCAACGCTTTGAATAGACAACAGTATTGGTTTTAAGATTCCAATCCCACAAACCGTCATTGGACCCATCCATTGCAAGTGCAAGCCTTTCTTCCCTTTCTGCCAGCGCTTG
>Ga0316191_10003382_pt1 | contig 11773 bp, 9 predicted proteins | sample Eddworburr2cm_MG_FD_204928 | JGI IMG/M metagenome (GOLD analysis project Ga0316191, IMG submission 204928) | Coastal sediment microbial communities from Maine, United States - Eddy worm burrow 2 cm | ecosystem: Environmental > Aquatic > Marine > Coastal > Sediment | place: USA: Maine | collected...
TTACGCCATTGCCTGTCATCTCGGTGGCAGTTGCCGGCGCCGGTGCGGCTCCACAGCGCCACACAAAGCTCCCGGAGCCCGTCATGTACGGGGTGAACGACAGGGTCTGGCCGAAGATCTCGGCATGCGCGTCATTGCCAAACGTCACGGTCACGCGACCCTCGAAAATGTCGACCTGGCCGACATATTTGCCCCGGGTATCTGTAGCGGTGGCTGACATGCCGGCTTCCGGACGCCCCGCCGGTGGTTCACCGTCCATCGTGTAGGCATCGACCACAGGAACTTTGGCGCCCGCGGCCATGTTGATTCCCTCAGCGACCTGGGCCCGAACCGTGTATGTCTGGTACGCCGACATTGCGAGCGAGGCCAGGATGCCAATGATCGCGACGACGATCATTAACTCAATCAGGGTGAAACCTGTCTGTCGGGTTTTCATTGCTTCGCTCTTCGTCCGAACTGGAAACATTTTACCGCAACTCGGAGTACTTATTCGAGGTCTGCCTGCGATCGATGTGAGGACTGTGATGTTGGTCACATTTCTCATCGGTACAGTCCTATCCCCGGGGTAAAAAAAAGCCCCGGCGTGGCCGGGGCTTTTCAGACTTTCAACTAAAGCGAAAAGCTCTAGATAATGGTCTTAGCGGCATGCTGCCGGCAGATGCTTGTCAGCAATCGTCGTGCCCTGAGCACGGCAGGTCCACACGATGCTACCAGCGCTTGTTGCAGGCGACAGCTGGAGGAAACCAGTTGACAGCGTTGTATGAGCATCGTTGCCGTAGTCGACCTCGACCAGGCCATTTGTGTTCGTTACAGAAAGCACGTACTTCCCGTCGATCGTGGTAGCAGCTGAGAGTCCAGCCTGGGCGTTGTTCGACGGGAATGAACCGCGGTCCATCGTGAACTCAGCTACAGCTGCCTTGGCACCGCCAGCCAGGTTCAAACCTTCAGAAACCTGTGCGCGGATTGTGTAGTCCTGGTAAGCCGGAATAGCGATGGCCGCCAGAATACCGATGATCGCAACTACGATCATGAGTTCGATAAGTGTAAAACCTTGTTGCTTCTTCATCTCTTCATCTCCATGAATTGAGCTTAATTGAAATAACGGCGAATTCGCCTGTACACGGAGTAAAGCAAACCGCGTGCCAGTTTTTCGTGACGCGCGTCAAGTTATTGATTAAAAGTGCTTTTTAGAAAGCGATATTACAAAAGGCCCGTCGGTAGAAGGTGACAAACCGGCTGCCGAGCGTCGCTTTTGTGTCGCAAAGTGACAATTCTTGTCAGCGTACGAGCGGCCATCGGCCGCGATTCAGACGCAATTCGCGGCGAATCGCCGCTCCTACTCTATGCCCAGCTTCTTGATGCGATAACGCAGTTGCCGGAACGACAGTCCAAGCAGTTTGGCGGCCGCCGTCTTGTTATAGCGGGTCTTCTCCAGCGCATCGACGATGGCCTGCCGCTGTACGTCTTCGACCTGTTCGCCCAGTTGGCCGGCGATGGCCGGTCGCGAGCCGCTCGCCTCGGTGGATTCTCGCATGTGCAGATCGTCTGCAGAGATGCGACCGCTTGTGCATAAGGTGACCGCGCGTTCGAGCATGTTCTCGAGCTCTCGCACATTGCCCGGGAATGAGTAGCGCAAGAGCGCATCGCGGGCCTCGTCGGCCAGCGTCATTGAGCTGTTCAGACGCCCGAGAATGTGATCGGCCAGCAACAGGATGTCGTCGCCGCGCTCGCGCAGCGCCGGGACGTGCAATTCGATGACATTGATGCGGTAATAGAGATCTTCCCGGAATTCGCCGTCCGCGACCATCTGTGACAAGTTCTTGTGCGTCGCCGAGAGAATCCGCACGTCGACGCTCTCTTCCTGGGCCGCTCCGACCGGCCGCACCTTCTTTTCCTGGATGACTCGCAGAAGCTTGACCTGCATAGCCAGCGGCAAATCCGCGATTTCATCGAGAAACAAGGTACCGTCCTGAGCGCATTGCACGAGACCTGCCTTGTCGTTGACAGCGCCCGTGAACGAACCTTTGCGATGGCCAAAAAACTCGCTCTCGACGAGTTCCGCTGGAATGGCGCCACAATTGACCGGCACAAACGGCCCTTCGCCGCGTGGCCCGCTGTCGTGGATCAGGCGCGCCACGAGCTCTTTGCCGGTTCCCGACTCCCCTGAGACGTGCACTGGCGCCTGTGACTGTGCGACTCTCTCAATCATATCCCGGAGGTCGGACATACGTTTTGATTCACCGAGCAGCCTCGAACCTCCTTCTTGTCCCGGCGCACGCACGCGCAACGCGTTCTCAACTATGGTCCGAAGGTTGCCAAGATCCAGGGGCTTCGATATGAAGTCAAAGGCGCCAAGCTTGAGCGCCTGCACCGCCGTTTCCACGTTCCCATGCGCCGTAATGACCGCCACAGGCACGCCCGACGCGTTCGACTGCATCCATTCGACGAGTTCGAGCCCGTCGCCATCCGGCAAACGCATGTCCGTCAGGCAGATGTCGAAATCATGCTCGCCCAGCAGGGCCTTGGCGCCGGCGACGTCCATGGCAGTTTCTGTCTGCACATCCATACGGCCGAGTGTCAGCGTCAGAAGCTCGCAGATATCGGGCTCATCATCGATAACCAGCGCCAGTGGTTGGTTCATTGGGTGTCCTGTGTGTCCCAGCGGTCCGGATCGGCAAAGACAATACGAAAGATACTGCCGCCACCGGGCCGGTCAAGATAGAGCAGTGTTGCGTGGTTAAGTTCGCAAAGCTCACGCGAGATGTACAGTCCCAGCCCGGTGCCTCCAGAGCGGGCTGTGAAGAATGGTTCGAATATTTTGTCGGCCGTCGCCTCATCGACGCCAAGCCCGCAGTCGAGTACCTCTATATAAGGTCGGCCGTGGCCATGAATGCGGCCACCCTGGATTTCGACGAGAATGCCCCCGGTTTCACTCGCATACTTCACCGCGTTGTCGCAGAGGTTCCAGAGCACCTGGCGCAAATGGCTGTGGTCCATGCGAACTTCGAGGTCGTCCGTCATTTCGCCGATCGTCATCTCGCCCTCCTGGAGTTCGAGCGTGCGCACGAATTCGTCGGCAAATTCCTCGAGCCAGGATTTCAGGAAGAGTGCTTCCGGTCGGCTGGAATCGCGACGTGACAGCTGCAGAACGTTGTCGATGATATGGCTGACCCGACTGGAGTGCGTCTGGATTATCTCGGTCAGTCGCCGATCGTCCTCATTGAGTCCCGGGGACTCTTCGAGAAGTTGCGCCGCGTGACTCATGGCGCCGACCGGGTTGCGAATCTCGTGCGCTATGCTGGCGCTTAGTCGACCGAGGGAAGCGAGCTTCGACTGTTGAACGCGCGCGTTCATATTACTCACGTCTTCGAGAAATACGAGAATTGGCCCTGCTCTTTGGCCGTCCTTGCCCAGCGGCGCCAGGTGCGCCGTAATCCGAACGTTGTCGCCCTCCGTTATGAGCGTCAGTTCCGCGTGCGACGACAACGACAGGTCCGCCCGCCATTGGCTAATATAGTCGGCCAGGGCCGCGGAGGTACTCATCAGCGGCGTGCCACGGGGTTCGTCGCCCACGCTGAGCAGCCGGGACGCCGAACTGTTGATCAGTCGGATGGCATCGTGCCGGTCAACCACCACAATGCTCTCGCGCAGGTGCTGGACGATGTACTCATTGAGTTCGGAGAGATTCTTCAGGTCGACGCCGAACTGCCGCGCGAGGGCCTCGGAAGCCTGGATGCGCTTGGCAAGCGGCTGTGCGGCCAGGGCGATCGCAAATATGACACCGCTCAGGATGCCCGCAGCAGGGTAGTTCGGCGCAACGGTGACACTCGTCAACTGCGTGTAGAACTGCTCGCCCAGGATCGCGAAAGTCGCAACTGCAGCCAGTGTTGCGGAGACCGTCATCGGAATGACAAGGCTTGCCGCACCCAGGAATATCACCAGCAAGCCGCCCAGGCCGCTCGAAATACCGCCACTTGCGTGCATAAGCATGACAATTGCGAGGATGTCGACAATAAGTTGGGTCACCGCAAGCGCATTTTTCGGTACCCACTGCTGGCGCAGCGAGACTGCGGACAGGATCGCAAATACGAGGTAGCCGGCCGCAGTCGCTGCGAACAGCGTCGGCCGGGTATCGCCAAAAAACCGTGGGTCCGAGCTGACGGCGAACAACAGCAACAAAGTCGTCGAGATCAACAGGCGGAAGGCGTTGAGCGTGATTAGCACACGCCAGCCAAGTTCCGGCTCATCGACTGCTTTTTGCATCAGAGCATCGCGACTTCCGCGAAAGGTACGTCGCAATGGGCTATCTGTCGGTGCCTGGCTCATGCGCGAATTGTAGACCGAATATGGACATGCGTGGCGCAAACCTCCAAAATATGGCGACTTTTTCGCGGCAGCTCGCGGAAAACCCTTTCCGAAGCAAGCAGACTAATAAATCTAATGAATCTTCACGAATATCAATCGAAGCGATTGTTCGCTGATTACGGCATTCCTGTACCGCTCGGCATTCCGGCGGATTCGCCCAACGACGCCGTAAAGGCCGCGCAGGAACTCGGCGGTGACCTCTGGGTCGTCAAGGCGCAGGTGCACGCGGGTGGCCGCGGCAAGGCGGGCGGCGTCAAGTTGGCGCGCACACTGGATGAGGTACGCGAGTACACCGACAAAATGCTCGGCACTGTTTTGGTTACTCACCAGACGGGGCCCGAGGGCCTGCCGGTAAATACGGTTTACGTCGAACAGGGTTCGGACATAGATCGAGAAATCTACCTGAGCATGCTCGTAGACCGCGAAGCCAGTCGTATCTCGTTCATAGCCTCCTCGGCCGGCGGGATGGACATCGAGAAAGTTGCCGCGGAAACGCCGGAACAGATTTTCTCGGTTTCGGTCGCGCCGGATGCGGGATTGCAGGACTACCAGGCGCGCCAGCTGGCATTTGGCCTGGAGCTCGACAAGCAGCAGATGCGCCAGTTTGGTGACCTGATCAAGAAGCTGTACCGCTTGTACCTCGATACGGACGCGAGCCTGATCGAAGTTAACCCGCTGATTACGACCAAGGCCGGTGACATTGTCGCTCTGGATGGCAAGATCAACATCGATGGCAGCGCCTTGTTCCGCCAGAAGAGCATCGCGGAACTGCGCGACAAATCGCAGGAAGACGAGGCGGAGCGCAAGGCCGCGGAGCACGATCTCAATTACGTCTCTCTCGACGGCAATATCGCCTGCATGGTGAACGGGGCCGGTCTCGCGATGGCGACGATGGACCTGATCAAACTGCATGGCGGTGAGCCAGCGAACTTCCTTGACGTCGGCGGCGGCGCAACTGCGGAAAAAGTCGCGGCAGCGTTCAAGCTGATCCTCTCCAACGAGAGTGTCGAGGCGATCCTGGTCAATATTTTCGGCGGTATCGTGCGCTGCGACCTGATTGCAGAAGGAATCATCAGCGCGGTGAAGGAAGTCGGCGTGAGTGTGCCCGTGGTAGTGCGTCTTGAAGGCACCAACGTCGATAAGGGACGAGACCTGCTCGCGAACAGCGGTCTGGACATCATCGCCGCTGAGGACCTGACCGACGCGGCCAAGAAAGTCGTCGCAGCAGCAGCCTGAACCAACAAACGGAGCGTCGTAGGAGCGGCCATGGCCGCGAAAACGGTGGCGAGAGAAATAGATGAGCATACTGGTCAACAAAAACAGCAAGATCCTCTGCCAGGGAATTACCGGCAACCAGGGATCCTTCCATACAGAACAGTGCATTGAGTATGGCACGCAGGTCGTCGCAGGCGTCACGCCGGGGCGGGGCGGGCAGGAGCATCTTGGCGTGCCGGTGTTCAACACGGTGCGTGACGCGGTTGCCGAAACAGGTGCCGACGTCAGCATGATCTACGTTCCGCCGCCGTTTGCGGCCGACGCGATCCTCGAAGCGGCCGATGCAGGTGTCGACCTGATCGTGTGTATTACGGAAGGCATTCCGGTAAACGACATGGTCAAAGTCAAATCGGCATTAACTGACTTCGATTGCCGCCTGATTGGGCCGAACTGCCCGGGAATTATTACCCCGGACGAGTGCAAGATTGGCATCATGCCGGGCTTTATTCACAAGAAAGGGCGCATTGGCGTCGTTTCGCGTTCGGGTACGCTGACCTACGAAGCGGTTTACCAGACCACGACCAACGGTCTCGGCCAGACTACGTGTATCGGCATCGGCGGTGACCCGGTGCGGGGCATGAACTTCATCGATTGCCTCGAACTCTTCGAAGCAGACCCCGATACAGACGGCATCATCATGGTCGGCGAGATTGGCGGTACCGATGAAGAGGCGGCTGCGGAGTTTATCCAGAGCAATGTCAGCAAACCCGTCGTCGCCTACATCGCCGGTGTTACCGCGCCTCCGGGCAAGCGTATGGGCCACGCCGGCGCCATTATTGCCGGTGGTAAGGGTACTGCCGAGGATAAATTCAAGGCGCTCGACGCCGCTGGCGTCGCCACGGTACGCTCACCCGCCGAACTCGGGTCGAAGATGCACGAGATCATCGGCGCCTGAGCGGCCGGTGACCGATGACCGACACGGTAAAAGCCGCGCTCGCCCAGATCGATCTTATCGTCGGTGATGTTGCGGGGAACGCGGCGAAGATCATCGACTATGCAGAGCGAGCGCGCGACGCAGAAGGCGCGGATATTGTTGTATTTCCCGAGCTGAGCATCTGCGGCTACCCGCCTGAGGACCTGCTGTTTCATGCTGGCCTGCGTCACGATGTGGAAGCGGCGCTTGCACAGATTCGTGACCAGGTTTCGGGTATCGCGATACTGCTTGGGTTCCCCGAGTACGCGGACGGGCACATCTACAACGCCTGCGCCGTGCTGCGGGACGGTGAAACCCTCGCGCACTATCGCAAACAACTACTGCCAAATTACTCGGTCTTCGATGAAGAACGCTACTTCACGGCGGGCAAGGAACCAGCGGTCTTCAAATTGAATGGCATCCGTATCGGACTGAACATCTGTGAGGATATCTGGCGCCCTGGCCCGATCGGCGCGAATCGCGCCGCTGGTGCTGAGTGTGTTCTTGTCATAAACGGCTCGCCTTTCGAGGTGCAGAGCCAGGCGAATCGCGAAAACGAGATACGTTCGCGCGTGGCCGAAACGGGCATTCCTGTCGTGTATGTCAATCATGTTGGTGGTCAGGACGAGCTCGTCTTTGACGGCGGCTCGTTCGTGATGGACGCCGCTGGTGAAATCGTCTACAGGGCACAGTCCTTTGAAGAGAGCATGCAAACAGTCGTGCTCGAGGGTGCCGCCCAGGGCGTTACGCCCAAACCCGGTCCGATCGCAAGGGTCGATGACACGGTTTCCAGGGTATACAAGGCGCTTGTACTGGGAACACGCGATTATGTGAGCAATCACGGTTTTCCGGGTGTCATCGTCGGTCTGTCTGGTGGTATCGACTCGGCACTGGTGCTGGCAATCGCCTGTGACGCGATCGGCGCGGATCGAGTGCGGGCGGTGCAGATGCCATTTCGCTACACCTCGACTATTAGCCAGGAAGACTCCGCCAAGCAGGCCGAAATGTTCGACGTCCGGTATGACGTCATTCCGATTGAGCCCATGTACGAGGCAACAATCAGGCAACTTCAGCCCGTACTCGGCGTGACAGAACCCGATGCCACCGAGGAGAATATCCAGGCGCGTTGCCGGGGGTTGTTGTTAATGGCGATTTCGAACAAGACCGGCCGGATGCTTCTGACGACGGGCAACAAGAGTGAAATGGCGGTTGGTTACGCGACCTTGTACGGCGACATGGCAGGCGGTTTTGCACCGATCAAGGATTGCAGCAAGTCGCTCGTTTTTGAACTTGCGCGTTACCGTAATACGCTGGGCGAGGCCATTCCCGAGCGGGTGATAACGAGACCACCGTCGGCCGAATTACGTCCCGACCAGAAAGACACCGATTCGCTGCCGGACTATGCGATTCTCGATCCGATTCTTGAGGCGTTTATCGAAGACGACCTGTCTGTCGCAGAGATCACGGCACAGGGATACGATCGCGATATCGTGATTCGTACTCTGGAGATGGTAAAGCGCAACGAGTACAAGCGCCGCCAGGCGCCGCCCGGTGTTCGCATAAGTAGTCGCGCGTTTGGTCGTGACTGGCGTTACCCGATCACCTCGGGCTACCAATTCCCCCGGTAGGAGCGGCCATGGCCGCGATTAACTATCGTCAGGGAAATTTTCGGCCAGGACTCTGCGCGTATCGGCCGCGAGATCGTCCATTCCGAGCTTGTCATAGGCCTCCGCCATGATCTGCAGTGACAGCTCGTTGCCGGTCGCGCCATTGAATTGCTCCAGCGATTGTGTGGCGCGATTCAGTGCGGCGACGTAGGCGCCACGGCGCAGGTAATAATCCGCGATGTGATTCTCATAGTCCGCGAGACGATTCTTGATTGCGATTATGCGTTGTTCGGCATCCGGCGCATATTCGCTCGCAGGATAACGCTCCACCAGGCGGCGCAGACTCGAATAGGCCCGATCGACGTCCTTCGGCGGACGTTGTGTCACGTCCTTGTTGAACGTGCGCTCGAGAAAGTCCGGCCCGGTTTCGTAGTAGGCGAGGCCCTGGATGTACAGCGCGTAGTCAACACGCGGGTGAATCGGATTCTCACGCATAAACGTGTCGGCGGCTTCGGCAGCCTGTTCTTTCTGCCCGCTTTTGTAGTACGCGTACATCAGTTCGAGCGTAATCTGGCGCGACAGATCACTGAACGGATAGCGTGCCTGGATGGCCTCGAAAATCTGAATGCCCTTGCGGTAATTGCCATTGGCAATCGAATCCTGAGCTTCTTCGTAAGCCTCTGTGATGTTCTGCACCTCGGTCTGCTGTTCATCGTTACCGGCACAGGCGGCCAGCGCTATCGAGACGATAGCGATGAAAAGCAGGCGAAAAAGGCGTAGATCAAATCTCATAATTCTGGTGGTCAGGGCGTTCAAGGTCGGCGAGTATACCGTAAACTCCGCCGTAGTCATGAACTCCGAAAAACAAATAGTGGCCGTCCCCGAGGAGCTGGCCGGTCTGCGTTTGGACCAGGCGCTGGCCCGGATGTTTCCGGATTATTCCAGGAGTCGACTCAAAGAGTGGCTCCTGGCCGGGGCGATCACCGTTGACGGCGGTTCAAAGCGCCCGCGAGATGCGGTCGCGGGCGGCGAAATGGTCAGTCTCGAGCCGCAAGCCGAGAGCGAGGTTCGAGCGGACCCCGAGCCGATAACACTGAATGTCGTGTACGAGGACGACGATCTGCTTGTGGTCAACAAGTCGGCCGGGCTCGTGGTGCACCCTGGAGCCGGGAATCCTGGCGGAACACTCATGAACGGTCTTCTGCACCATGCACCGGTGCTGGAGACCATTCCACGGGCCGGGATTATCCACCGCATTGACAAGGATACGACCGGACTGCTGCTGGTTGCCAAAACGCTGCCGGCTCACACGGCGCTGGTGCGCCAGCTGGCGGACAGGGAAATATCCAGACACTACCTGGCTATCTGCAATGGCGTCCTGACGGGTGGTGGCACGATTGACCAGCCTATCGGTCGTCATCCGGGCGATCGCAAACGCATGAGTGTTCAGCAGAACGGCAAGCAGGCCGTGACGCACTACACCGTTATTGAGCGGTTCCGCGCCTTTACCTACATTAAAGTACGGCTGGAGACGGGTCGGACCCACCAGATTCGGGTGCATTTCGCCTGGAGACGTCATGCCCTGGTAGGTGACCAGACCTACGGCGGGAGGCTGGCTTTGCCCGCAGGCGCCGGCGAACCGCTGATCGAGTCGTTGAGACACTTCAAACGACAGGCCCTGCACGCGACGCGGCTCGCTTTCGAACACCCGGGCAGCGGCGAGCGCGTCGAGCTCGAAGTGCCGCCACCACCCGATTTCGAGGCTCTGCTCGCCGTCATGCGCGAAGACATGCCGCAATGACGACGATCATTACGCCTGACTGGCCAGCGCCCGCCAACATCGTCGCCGGCACCACTACGCGAGACACAGCCGCTGGCTTGTTGCCTGGCGGCCTGCGCTTCCTCAATCAGGTACATGGCGCCGTCGTTGTGCCGATCGATGCGCTGCGCAATTCTGAGGAGCCACTGGATGCGGATGCGGTGACGGGATGGCGCTCGGGTGACGTTTGCGCGGTGCGAACGGCCGATTGCCTGCCGGTCTTGTTCTGCTCGACCGATGGTGCCCAGGTGGCGGCTGCTCACGCCGGGTGGCGGGGCCTTGCGGCGGGCGTGCTGGAGAATACTTTCCGGGCGATGAATGTCGAGCCCGACTCCCTGATGGCCTGGCTGGGCCCCGCGATCTCCCAAGCGAACTTTGAAGTTGGTGATGAGGTGCGGGAGGCGTTTCTGGCGCATGATAAAGAAGCACACGCTTGCTTCGAGCCGAACGCGAGCGGGCGCTGGCAGGCGGACTTGTATGCCCTGGCGCGGCAGCGGCTGGCAAGTGTCGGTATTGAGGCCATATATGGGAAAAAATGGTGCACATATGACGATCCTGGCCGGTTCTACTCCTACCGGAGGGGCAAGGACGCCGGGCGTATAGTGTCATTCGTGGCCTTGAAATAGCGCGCGGGGACTCAATCTTACGAGCATCCTTTGAATTCGGGCCTGTGGCCCCCCGAGTATTGCCATGCGAATCGACAAACTGACCAGCAAGTTCCAGCTCGCGCTGGCGGACGCGCAGTCCCTGGCCGTCGGCCAGGACAATCAATTCATCGAACCGGCCCACGTCATGGTTGCCCTGCTTGACCAGCAGGGCGGCAGCGTACGCGGTCTGCTGACCAAGTCCGGTGTGAACGTCAACCTGCTGCGTTCGCAGCTGGGTGTACTCCTCGAGCGAGTTCCCAAAGTGGAGGGCTCCGGAGGCGAAGTGCACATTGGCCAGGAACTGTCCAAGCTCTTCAACCTGACCGACAAGCTCGCGCAGCAGCGCGACGACCAGTACATCTCGAGTGAGCTATTCGTGCTCGCGGCGATGGATGATAAGTCACCGCTGAAGAGCGTAATGGAACAGGCTGGTGCCGTGCGCGGTGCGATCGAAAAATCCATCGACGACCTGCGCGGTGGCGCGCAGGTAAATGACCCCAATGCGGAGGATGCGCGCCAGGCGCTCGAGAAATTCACGATCGACGTGACTGAGCGCGCCGAGCAAGGCAAGCTCGATCCGATCATCGGTCGCGACGATGAGATTCGTCGCACTATTCAGATCCTGCAACGCCGCACCAAGAACAACCCCGTTCTGATTGGCGAACCTGGCGTCGGCAAAACGGCAATTATCGAAGGACTCGCCCAGCGCATCGTCAACAACGAGGTCCCCGAGGGAATGCGTGGCAAGCGTATCCTGTCGCTGGATATGGGTGCGCTGATTGCGGGCGCGAAGTTCCGCGGCGAATTCGAAGAGCGCCTCAAGGGCGTCCTGAACGACCTTGCCAAACAGGAAGGCCAGATCATCCTGTTCATCGACGAATTGCACACCATGGTTGGCGCCGGTAAGGCGGAAGGGTCTATGGACGCGGGCAACATGTTGAAGCCGGCCCTTGCTCGTGGCGAACTGCATTGTGTCGGAGCAACGACACTGGATGAGTACCGGCAGTACGTCGAAAAGGACGCGGCCCTGGAGCGCCGTTTCCAGAAAGTGCTCATTGAGGAACCCACGGTCGAGGACACGATCGCGATTCTCCGTGGCCTGAAGGAGCGCTACGAAGTGCACCACGGCGTCGAAATCACGGATCCG